>Ga0157375_10004718_pt1 | contig 11854 bp, 12 predicted proteins | sample M35metaG_FD_115311 | JGI IMG/M metagenome (GOLD analysis project Ga0157375, IMG submission 115311) | Miscanthus rhizosphere microbial communities from Kellogg Biological Station, Michigan, USA - M3-5 metaG | ecosystem: Host-associated > Plants > Roots > Rhizosphere > Soil | place: USA: Michigan...
CCAAGAAGGCAGCGGCGAAGAAGGCCGTATCCAAGAAGGCGCCTGCGAAAAAGGCTGCTGCGAAGAAGGCCGCGCCTGCCAAGAAGGCTGCCGCGAAAAAGGCGCCTGCGAAAAAGGCTGCTGCGAAGAAGGCTGCCCCTGCCAAGAAGGCTGCCCCTGCTGCGAAAAAGGCCCCCGCTGCGAAGAAGGCCGCTGCGCCTGCAACGAAAGCTGCCCCCGTCGCTGCCAAAAAGGCTGCCGCTCCGGCACCGAAAAAGGCTCCGGTCAAGAAGGCCGTCCCTGCGAAGAAGACTGTCGCTGCAGCTCCGGCGACCACCGCAACCACTCCGGCAGCTCCGGCTCCGGCTGCAGCGGTCAAGACGGCGCTGAACCCGGCAGCGGCATGGCCGTTCCCGACGGGCAGCCGTCCGTAAGTCACCGCGGCCAGGCAGGACCTCGACACACTCGATGTGTCTCACGACCGGGTAGGGCTACCCGGTCCGAACCCGTCGCCGGGTCTGCCGGCGGCGGGTTTTTTATTGTGCGCGGCCGGCGCATTCGTATGACGGGAAAGCCGATTGGCGGCACCGGCTGTGCGGGTCAGCACCTATTCTCCGGACCAATGTGCGTCAACGCACAGTGAAGCTCCTTTTGTCTGACTAGCCTTGAGGCTCATTTTGGCGACCCCTGCCGTGGGCGGGCCAGAGGAAATCCAGCGGGATCTGACATCGGAGGCTGCCGTGTGTGCGAAGAAATTCATGCGCGTCGACGAGCCGGTCAAGGTGTATCGGCAAGTGATCTCCGAGCACCATCTTGGTGTGATCAACGCCGCGATCGACCGGGGCGAGTCCTCACGCGGGCGCGAGGTGCTCGACACGCTCCCCGGCGGCGTGTGCTCGCCGCAGGCCGTGGCGGATCTGCTGCGCAGGATCGATGCGTTCAGGATGATCGAGAACGAGGCGCGGCGGGCGGCGCGGTTGCGCGCCACGCAACTCGTCGGCCGAGCGCTGCGCGAAGAGCCGTTCCACACGATGCGCTGCGTAGGGGCCGCGGAGCATGCGCACAGCCACCGGCGGCATTTCGATTCGCACCTGCTCACGCTCCTCGTGCCGCTGCAGCTCGCCGACCCGTCGCGCTTCAACGGCGACCTGCTGTTCTATACGAAGCGGCGCCAGTCGGTGTCGCTGCTTGCGAACGTCGCGTACAAGTTTTGGCACGGCTTCCTGCGCAATCTGCCGTTCGCGTGGCGTTGCGCCCTCACGTGCCGCGATCTGACGAGAGGCCGCTGCGAGCGGGTTCCGTGCGCGGTCGGCAACGTGTACGTGTTCAACGGCTTCGTCACGCAGCATTGCAATCTGCACGTCGAGAGCGGCGAGCGCCGCTCGCTTCTCATCCACTATTACGATCCGGGCCTGTCGATGGGACTGAGCGTCGCGATCCGCACGGTGCGCGGCATGCGCGACCGGCTCCATCGGGCCTGAGCCCGGCGCGCGGATGCAGAAAAAAAGCGCATGCACCTTCCGGTGCATGCGCCCTGCGATCCGAGCGCAACCAGCGATCCACGCCGGCTGCGCCGCTTCCTTTCCCGCGAGTGCCGCTAGTGTGTCACGCGCGTCACGCCGCCGCTCGAGAGCAGGCGAACCCGCTCGCCCGCCTGGAACACTTCGCCCGTTGCCGTTTGCGTGATGGCGCGCATGTCGCCGTTGTCGAGGCGCACGGTGATTTCCAGACCGTTCTTCACCGCGGCGGTATTCTCCACCGCGTTGCCCGCCACCGCGCCCGCGATACCGCCGACGATACCCGTCAGGATCGAGCCACGCCCGCCGCCGATCGCGCTGCCCGCCACCGCGCCCAGCGCGCCGCCGCCGATGGCGCCGAGGCCGCTCGGCTGGCCGTTGTTCGAGCTGATCTTCACGCCGCGCACGCTTTCGACCGTGGCCATGCGGACCGTTTCCTCACGCTGCGCCTGCGATGCCGTATAGACGTCGGGAGAACTGCTGTTGTAGGCGCAGCCTGTCATCCCGACTGAGCTGACGAGCGCCGCTGCCAGCACGATACGACTTATGGTTTTCATTCCCTTGCTCCACTAATTACGACAGGCTGGTTCCAAATGCCTGTTTGAAACGGTCTTCGATTTCGGTGCGCGTCGGCGCGTAGGTCTGTGGTCCCTGGTGCTCGATCTTGAGCGAGCCCATCAGGCTGGCGAGACGTCCGGTCTTCTCCCAGCCAAGTCCGTTTTCGATGCCGTACAACAGGCCGCCGCGGAAGGCATCGCCGCAGCCGGTCGGATCGACCACCTGCCGCGCCTTCACAGCCGGAATTTCCGCGACGCCATCTGAATGATAGATCTGCGCGCCGTGTTCGCCGCGCGTCACCACCATCGCGTCGACACGCTTCAGGATGTCTTCCACCGACCAGCCCGTCTTGTTGCTCAACAGCTTGGCTTCGTAATCGTTGACCGCCACGTAGGAGGCAAGTTCAATCATGTGACGAAGCTCCACACCTTCGAGAATCGGCAGTCCCTGGCCCGGATCGAAGACGAACGGGACGCCCGCCGCGGCGAACTGGTCCGCGTGCTGGCGCATGCCATCGGCGCCGTCGGGAGCGACGATGCCAAGCGTGATGCCGGTGGTTTCGTCGGCCCGGTTCAGGTGTGATTCCATCATCGCGCCCGGGTGGAATGCCGTGATCTGGTTGTTCGCGAGATCGGTCGTGATGAAGCATTGCGCCGAGTGCTGGTCGGGCAGCACGCGCACGTATTCCTTCGACAAACCGAGTGCGTCGAGCCGGTCGATGTAGAGTTGCGCGTCGGCTTCGCCGAGCGTCGCCATGATCTTCGGGTCGCCGCCGAGCAGCTTCAGCGCGTACGCGATGTTGCCCGCGCAGCCGCCGAAATTGCGGCGCATCGTCGGCACCAGGAAGCTGATGTTCAGCATGTGCACCTGGTCGGGCAGGATGTGGTCGCCGAAGCGGCCCTGGAAAGTCATGATGTTGTCGTAGGCGAGCGAGCCGCAAATGAGCGTAGCCAAGGCGAGCGTCCTTTGAATGGAGACGGAAGGAAAATTTTGCGCATTCGTCAGGCGCCGAGCGCTGCTTCATCGCCTGACGAATGCGCGGACCGCGAGCGGTCCGCGCAAGAAACGTCTTACTTCAGTGCGGCGATCGCTGCGTCGTAGTTCGGCTCGTTCTTGATTTCGGGAACGAGTTCGGCGTGCAGCACCTTGTTGTCGGCGTCGACCACCACAACGGCGCGCGCCGTCAGGCCCTTGAGCGGGCCGCTCGTCACGTCCACGCCGTAGGCCTTGGCGAATTCACGGCCGCGGAACGTCGATGCCGTCACGACGTTCTCGATGCCTTCGGTCGTGCAGAAGCGCTTCGCCGCGAACGGCAGGTCGCCCGAGACGACCACGACGACCGTGTTGTCGAGCTTGGCGGCGGCTTCGTTGAACTTGCGCGTCGAGGTGGCGCAGGTCGGCGTGTCGAGGCTCGGCACGATGTTGAGCACCTTGCGCTTGCCGGCGAACTTGGCGAGCGTCACGTCGCCGAGATCCGCGCCGACGAGGGTGAAATCAGGGGCCTGCTGTCCTGCGGACGGAAACGTGCCGGATACTTCGATCGGGTTGCCGCCGAGGGTGACTTGACTCATGTTGCGCTCCTGGATTGCGTCGGATGTTCAGAGGAAAGCGCGCGGCCGGGGAGGGGACGCGCGCCGTGGAGAAACGGGTTGGAACGTGGCACCGGGCTCAGGGATAGAACACCTGCACCCGGTAGTTTGCCGCGACGACGTCGCCGGTATCGAGCCTGACGACTACCGCCTGCGTGCTGCGAGGCGCGAGGCCCGCGCCGAATATCGTACCCGGACGCGCGTAATCCTGGGGCCACAGCACGCGGCGGATCGCGACGTTGTTCTTGTCGTCGAGCAGCGTGACCTCCAGCGCGGGATAGGCGAGCGCGACGTCGAAGCGGTTGCTCAGCATGAGCTTCAGTTCGAGCTTGTGCGGGCCGTCGACCTGCCGAAGCCCGGAGTTCTCGATCTGCAGGCCGTCGATGTCGCGCGGGGGCGCCACCGTGCAGCCGAGTTCCTCGCAGACATCGGCGTAGAGCGACTGCGAGGCCGGGAGGAAAACCATCACGGTTTCGCGATGCCACCACGCGAGCTGCACGATCAGCGCGAGCGCCAGCACGACGGCGATCACGATGCCCGCGATCCGCCGGGAACGCGGCGAGCGCAGCGTCCCGGGCGTTTCGCGCGTGAGCGGGAACGGCTCGGCCTCGCCGTCCGTCGTGCTCGGCAGGCCCGATGCGCCCGCCGCCGATGCGGCGAAGTGTGGCTCGGGATCGGTTTGCCACGAGCCTGTCGCGGGACGCGGAGGCGGTTCGGTTTTCGCCGGCGAAGCGGGCGAGGGCGATGCTTTCGGCGCGCCCCGGGCCGGGCCGACGAACGGTTCGCTGCGGCCGTGCGCGCCCGGCTCGACAAAAGGCTCGACGAAAGGCTCGGCGCGGGTGTCGGGTTCGGCGGCTGCGGGGCGCGGCGAGGCGGCGGATTCAGGCCTGGCTTCGGCGGCAGCCGATACGCGTTCGGCAAACGGGCCGGTGCGCGCGCGCACGAACGGCTTGTCCGCGGCTTTGGCCGCCGGCGCGACGAAGGGCTCCGCGCGCGTGTCGTCTCGCGGTTCGTCGTGAGTTTTGAGCGACGGCTCGATGCGCGTCTGCGGCGATGGTGGCGCGGACGGCTCGGCGCGGCGCTCGGCGGCCGGTGGCACGCGAGGCTCGGCGGCGTGTTCGACGGGACGCCCGGCGCGCGCTTCGACAGCCTCCTTGGCGTGCTCTGCGGCGTGATGTTCGACGTGCGGTGCGGCGCTGCCCGTGACGAACGACTTCGTGCCCGGCTTGCCGAGCGCTTCGAGGCGCGCCTCTGGCGACGCGCCGTTGGCCGCGGGCTGCACCGCGGGATGCGTTGAGGCCACGGTGGCCACGGCGGGCGCCGCTTCGATCGGTGCGCCCGTGACGTGCTGCGCGTGCCCGTTCAGCGTGGACGGCGCCTCATGCGATGCGTCGTGAGTCGGCGGCGCCGGTTCCAAAGCGCCCGCGGAGATCGGCGCGGTGGATGCGCTCTTCGGCAATCCGTCCGCGGCGGATGGGACGGATGCCTCTGCGCGCGCTACGTCGCCGGGTGGTACGGCGCGTTGCGGGGAAACGGCGGGTTTTCCCTGCGCTCGCGGCTGCGCGCGTTCGCTCGAAACGCTTGTCGCGGATGCGGCGGGGCTATTCGGCGCGTCAGCGCGAAACCCTTGCGCCTGCGCCGCCGACGCAACGGCAGGGGTTGCGCCATGCTTCGCTGCACCCGGACGCAATGCCGGAGCAGGCGTCTGAATCGCAACCGTCTCGTCGCGAGTGGTCGCATGTTGCTCGCGCACGGGCGCTTCATCCGCGGCGACTTCGAACTGGTGATGGGCGGCGTCGAAGACTTCCTGGCAATGGCCGCAGCGCACGCGGCCGTCGTGCGGCGCGAGCAGATGCGGATCGAGGCGGAAAACAGTTTCGCAGTGGGGACAGCGGGTTGCCAGCGCCATGTTTGAGCCGAAGGCCGGACGGCCGGTTCGTGGTCGATGGCGCTATTCTAAAGGCTTTCGCGCCGCGTCCCCGCGAGGCACACCCAGCCTTCGTGCTCGCGCCAGACGCCGATGTCGATCCAGCGCTCGTACACGGCGGCGACTTCGGCGGCCTGCCGCGCCAGCACGCCCGACAACGCGATGCGTCCGCCCGGCTTCACCTTCGCGGCGAGCATCGACGCCATCAGTTTCAGCGGATTCGAAAGAATGTTCGCGACGACGATGTCGAACTCGCCGGCGGGGCAATCGTCGGGCAGGCCGTAGGTGACGTCCGCGTGGTTGCGCACGCTGTTCTGGCGCGCGGATTCCACGGCCTGCGGATCGATGTCGATGCCGATCACCGGATTCGCGCCGCATTTCTTCGCGAGGATCGCGAGAATGCCGGAGCCGCAGCCGTAGTCGAGCACGGACTGATTCTGCCGCACGGACTGCTCGAGCCATTCCATGCAAAGGCGCGTGGTCGGATGGCTGCCGGTGCCGAACGCGAGGCCCGGATCGAGTTCCAGAACCAGCGCGTCGGGATCGGGCGCGTCGTGCCAGGACGGCACGACCCAGATGTGCTCACCGATATGAATCGGGTCGAATTGCGACTGCGTGAGCCGCACCCAGTCCTGCTCCTCGACGTCGCGCACGGAAAATGGCGGCGTCGCGGCAAGGCCGATTTCGTTCGCCGCCGCCGCGAGCAGCACGGTCGGATCGGTGTCTTCAGCCAGCAGCGCCACGACGCGCGAACGCTTCCACGCGCTCGTCACGGGCGTGAGTCCGGGCTCGCCGAAGAGCGGCTGCTCGTCCGGCGTGTCGGCGTCGGCGTCCTCCACCGAGACCGACAGCGCGCCGACCGCAAGCAACGCGTCCGACAGCGCTTCCGCGTGCTCGCGATCCAGCTCGGCAATCAGTTCCCGGTAGCTCATGCGCTCAAGCCTCTGTTAAGCCTCTTCGGCGGCGACCGCCGCCTGCCGTGCGGCCAGCTTGTTTTCGAGATAGTGGATGCTCGTGCCGCCCTCGACGAACTTCGCGTCGATCATCATTTCGCGATGCAGCGGGATGTTGGTCGAAATGCCTTCCACGACCATCTCGGACAGCGCGATGCGCATGCGGTTGATTGCCTGCTCGCGGGTCGCGCCGTACGAAATCAGCTTGCCGATCATCGAATCGTAGTTCGGCGGCACGAAATAGCCGTTGTACGCGTGCGAATCGACGCGGATGCCGGGGCCGCCCGGCGAGTGCCACGACGTCAGCCGGCCCGGCGACGGCGTGAACTTGAACGGATCTTCCGCGTTGATCCGGCACTCGATGGCATGGCCGCGGAACTGGATGTCCTTCTGGCGGAACAACAGCTTCTCGCCGGCGGCGATGCGGATCTGCTCCTGCACGATATCGACGCCGGTGATGAGTTCGGTCACCGGATGCTCGACCTGCACGCGCGTGTTCATTTCGATGAAATAGAACTCGTTGTTTTCGTACAGGAATTCGAACGTGCCCGCGCCGAGATAGCCCATCTTCTTGCAGGCCTCCGCGCAGCGGTCGCCGATGCGGTCGATCAGCCGCCGCGGGACGCCCGGCGCCGGCGCTTCCTCGATCACCTTCTGGTGGCGGCGCTGCATCGAGCAGTCGCGCTCGCCGAGCCAGATCGAGTTGCGAAACGAATCCGACAGCACCTGGATTTCGATATGGCGCGGATTTTCGAGGAACTTCTCCATATAGACCTGCGGGTTGCCGAACGCGCGGCCCGCTTCCTCGCGGGTCATGTTGACCGCGTTCACGAGCGCCGCTTCCGTGTGCACGACGCGCATGCCGCGCCCGCCGCCGCCACCCGCCGCCTTGATGATCACCGGATAGCCGATCGCGCGCGCGATCTTCACGATTTCCTTCGGATCGTCGGGCAGCGCGCCTTCCGAACCCGGCACGCAGGGCACGCCGGTCTTGATCATCGTCTGCTTGGCGGACACCTTGTCGCCCATCAGGCGGATCGTTTCCGGGCGCGGGCCGATGAACGTGAAGCCCGACTGCTCGACGCGCTCCGCGAAGTCGGCGTTCTCCGACAGGAAGCCGTAGCCGGGATGAATCGCCTCGGCGTCGGTGACTTCGGCCGCGCTGATGAGCGCGGGCATGTTCAGGTAGGAGAGGTTCGACGGGGCCGGTCCGATGCAGACGGCCTCGTCGGCGAGCTTCACGTACTTGGCTTCCTTGTCGGCTTCCGAATAGACGATGACCGTCTTCACGCCCAGCTCGCGGCACGCGCGCTGGATGCGAAGCGCGATTTCGCCACGGTTCGCAATGAGGATTTTTTCAAACATAGCAATTATTCGACTCGTCAACGGGCACGCTGTGCGGCCCTGGAGGATCGGCTGCGCGTTCGCACTTCGGCACTTCGTGCGAGGCCGCGCGAGGCGCATGCTGAGTGTCGCCCGCTTCCGGCACGCGCGCCCGGGCGGCAGGCGCGGCACGCGGCGCGAGGCATGAGTCCGGTGGCTCAGTCGCCGATCACGAAGAGCGGCTGGCCGTACTCCACCGCCTGGCCGTTCTCGACGAGGATTTCCTTCACGACACCCGCCTTGTCCGATTCGATTTCGTTCAGCAGCTTCATGGCTTCGATGATGCAGATCGTCTGGCCTTCCTTGACCGTGTCGCCGACCTGCACGAACGGCTCGGCGCCCGGCGACGGCGCGCGGTAGAACGAGCCGACCATCGGTGAGGTCACGACATGGCCCTGCGGCGCGGCAGCCGCGGCGGGTGCGGCGGCCGGCGCGGCGGAAGCGGCGACGCCCGCCTCGGTCGCCGCGCTGTAGTGCGGCGCGGACGGCATCTGGCCCTGCGGCATGTACTGCTGCGGCGCCTGCATGTACACCGGCGCCGCGTTCTTGACGATGCGAACCTTTCCTTCGCCTTCCGTCACTTCCAGTTCAGAGATACCGGATTCCGAGACGAGGTCGATCAGCGTTTTGAGTTTACGAAGGTCCATCGAAAAATCCCCTTTCAATACTTGGAGACCGGAAATGCGTCCGGTGCTTGACTTGATTTATATGGGTGCTGCGTGCCGGGCTCAGCGGTGAGCCGGCGTGGCGAGCCGCTCGAGTGCGAACTCGAGCGCAAACAGATAGCCTTTCCATCCGAGCCCGCATACGACGCCTTCGGCCAGATCGGACAAGTAAGAGTGATGCCGGAACGCCTCCCGACGATGCACGTTGGACAGGTGAATCTCGACGAACGGCAAGCCGACGCCCGCCAGCGCGTCGCGGATCGCGACGCTCGTGTGCGTGTAGGCGGCGGGGTTGATCAGCACGAAGTCGACCTTTTCGGTACGCGCCTGCTGGATGCGGTCGACGAGCGCGCCTTCATGATTGCTCTGAAACGACGTGAGTTCGGCACCGGCCTCGTCCGCGCGGCGGGCAAGGGCCTGATTGATTTCTGCGAGCGTTACGCGGCCGTAGACATCCGGTTCCCGGGTGCCGAGCAGATTGAGATTGGGGCCGTGCAGCACCAGCAGTCGAGTCATAGTCGCTTCAGTTTGTGCGAATTGGGCGCACTTTAGCGCCGTTTAGAGAATTTTGTCCAGTTTTGCCGCGCGGGCGCGCAAGGGAAGCCGGAAGAAATTACACACTATGACACGTCGTCGGACACATGTTCTCTCAAAATTAAGAGAACGACGCCGATCGTGCCGCCTTCGTGCAACAATCTCGCCGTCTATTCATTAGGTTCTTACAGGGCGTCGAGCGTCTGTTTCAGCTCTTTGAGATCGACTTCGCCCAATTTTGTCGAACGAACGACGCCTTTTGCGTCAATTACGACGGTAAAAGGCAGGCCGCCCGCGTTGTTTCCGAAGCTGCGCGCAAGATCGGCGCCGCCGAATCCGGCAATGTAGACCGGATAGTCGACGGGCACTTTCTTGAGGAATTCGTTCACGTTTTTCTCGGAATCGACGCCGAGGCCGATGAACGTGATGCCCTTGCCTGCATATTCGCGATGCATCGCGGCGAGCGCGGGCATTTCCTTCACGCACGGCCCGCACCACGACGCCCAGAAATTCACGACGACCGGCCGTCCCCTGAACGAGGCGATGGTCTGCGGCGTGCCTTGCGCGTTTTGCAGCGACGCGCGCCACAACTGGTCGACGGCATTGGCGCTCGTCGCCGCTTCGCTGGCGCCGCCCGTCATCAGATGCCCGGCGTAGAAGCCGCCTCCGGTGGCGGCGATCGCGACCACGACGGCCGCAAGAATGCGTTTCGAGTTCATTGGATGGATTCTCAGCCGGCGATGCCGACGGGCGGCGGTGTTTCGGGGCCTTCGAGCAGCGCGCGCACCGCTGCCGTGTTCGCGCGGGCCAGCTTGCCGCGTCCGTCGGCGCGCACGGCGCCGCGCAGGTCGTTGGCGTCGTAGAGCGCGATGTGGATGCCGACCGGTTCCTCGGCGCGCGTCGGGCGGTTCAGGAAGCTCAGCGTTTCGACATAGCCGCGTCCGGCGAAATGCCGGGTCTCCGACACGTCGTACTGCACGTTCGCATTCAACAAATAGATGGCGACTTCCTTGGGGTTGTCGCAGAAGCATTGCAGATGGATGTCGGAGTGCTCGCCGGCCGTGCCGTTCAGCACGGCGCCCGTCAGATACGGATTGAACATCGCGAGGCGCTGCATCCAGTCCAGCGCGACTTCGCGCATCCGGCGCAGCACGGCCGGCTGGCTGTCGCTCTGGAAGATGGCCTGGTACTCGCGGATTTCCTCTTCGATCTGGTCGTTATCCGGCAGCCATTCGCCGCCAACCCTTGCTTCGCCGACAACCTGCCGCGCCGCCTTGCGCTTCGCGGTGGAGTAGTCGAGCCCGTCTTCGGCGATCATCCGCGCGGCCGCGATCGCGATTTCCTCGCGCACGCGCTGCGGATCGAAATGTGATTTGCGCACCATCCCGGAATGATACTAGAGATCAAAAACGCGCCCGGTTACGGTGGACGGCCCGCGCGGAAAGCCGGAGCGCTGAGCGCGCTCGGTTACAATATGCGCCTTCGAGCACCTTCGCGGACGGTTTTTTCGAAGCCGCCGTCCAACGTTTTTCCGTGACCGGCGCCTGCGCGGCGCGACAACGCTTTATGCACATCCACATCCTCGGCATCTGCGGCACCTTCATGGGCGGACTCGCCGTCCTCGCCCGCGAGGCGGGCCACAAGGTCACCGGCTGCGACGCCGGCGTCTATCCGCCGATGAGCACGCAACTCGAGGCGCAGGGCATCGAACTGATCGAAGGCTACGGCGTCGAGCAGCTTTCCCTCGCGCCCGATCTCTTCGTGATCGGCAACGTCGTGACGCGCGGCAATCCGTTGATGGAGGCGATTCTCGACCGCGGGCTGCCCTACGTGTCGGGGCCGCAGTGGCTCGGCGAGCATGTGCTCGCGGGCAAATGGGTGCTCGCGGTGGCCGGCACGCACGGCAAGACGACGACGAGCTCCATGCTCGCGTGGCTGCTGGAAGAGGGCGGGCTCAATCCGGGCTTCCTGATCGGCGGCGTGCCGCTGAACTTCGGCATTTCGGCGCGGCTCACCGATTCGAGCTTCTTCGTGATCGAAGCCGACGAGTACGACACCGCCTTCTTCGACAAGCGCTCGAAGTTCGTCCACTACCGGCCGCGCACCGCGGTCCTGAACAACCTCGAATTCGATCACGCCGACATCTTCCCCGATCTCGCCGCCATCGAAACGCAATTCCATCATCTCGTGCGCACGGTGCCGGGCGTCGGACGCATCGTCACGAACGGGCGCGAGGCTGCGCTCGAACGCGTTCTGTCGCGCGGCGCGTGGTCGGGCGTGGAGCGCTTCGGCGTGGAAGGCGGCTGGCAGGCGCTGCCCGCGGCCGACGGCGCGCCCGTCGACGAGCAGTTCGCGGTCTATTGGGAAGGCGAGCGGCTGGGCGTCGTGGACTGGCAGGTGCAGGGCGAGCACAACCGCATGAATGCGCTCGCGGCGATCGCGGCGGCGCGTTCGGTCGGCGTGCCGCCGTCGCAGGCGGTGAAGGCGCTCGCGAGCTTTCGCAACGTGAAGCGCCGCATGGAAGTGAAGGGCAGCGTCGACGGCGTGACGGTCTACGACGACTTCGCGCACCATCCCACGGCCATCGAGACGACCGTCGCGGGACTGCGCACGCGCATCGCGGGCACCGGCGGGACGGCGCGCATCCTTGCCGTGCTCGAACCGCGCTCGAACACGATGAAGCTTGGAGCGATGAAAGCCGCGTTGCCCGGAAGCCTGCGCGAGGCGGATCGCGTGTATTGCTATGCGG
>Ga0157375_10004724_pt1 | contig 11845 bp, 10 predicted proteins | sample M35metaG_FD_115311 | JGI IMG/M metagenome (GOLD analysis project Ga0157375, IMG submission 115311) | Miscanthus rhizosphere microbial communities from Kellogg Biological Station, Michigan, USA - M3-5 metaG | ecosystem: Host-associated > Plants > Roots > Rhizosphere > Soil | place: USA: Michigan...
CGTCGACTTGCCCGAACCGGAAGGACCGCAGATCACGATACGCTCGCCCTTGGCGACGTCGAGGTTGATGTCGCGCAGGACGTGAAAGTCGCCGTACCATTTGTTGAGGCCGTTGATGCCAACGATCGAGTCTGTGCTCATGATCATCCACTCAGTTGCGGCGATGTGCGTTCAGTCTGTTCTCCACGAACAGCGAGTAACGTGACATGCCAAAGCAGAACACGAAATAGATAATTCCGGCAAAGGCAAAACCGGTGAATAGCGTCGTCGGCGTTGACCAGACCGGATCGGAGAACGAGGCCCGCAAGCTTCCCAGCAGATCGAACAGCGCAACGATCGAAACCAGCGAGGTATCCTTGAACAAGGCGATGAAACTGTTGACGAGGCCGGGGATGACGTGGCGCAGCGCTTGCGGCATCACGATCAGCGCCGTGGTCTTGGCCCAGGACAGGCCGAGCGCGCTCGCAGCTTCCCCCTGCCCGCGCGGGATCGCCTGCAGTCCGCCGCGGATCACTTCGGCCTGATAGGCCCCGGCAAACAGCGCGATGCCGATCAAGGCACGCATCAGACCGTCCATCGTGAAGCCGGTCGGAACGAACAGCGGCAGCATATAGGTTGCGAAGAACAACACTGTGATCAGCGGAACGCCGCGCCAGAATTCGATGAAGGCGATGGAGAAAATCCGGATCAGCGGAATGGTCGAGCGCCGGCCAAGCGCCAGCGCGATGCCGACCGGCATCGAGGCGACGATGCCGGTGACCGACACCACCAGCGTCACCAAAAGCCCTCCCCACAGCCGCGTATCGACAATCGGTAATCCGCCACGGTCGAGCCCCATGACGGCAATGACGAGGCCGATGCCGGCAAAGATCGAAAACCAATTGATCAGGGGACGCCAGCCGGCGCGCGCGCCGCCGCTCAGCCAGAACACCAGACCCAGGACGATCACGGCCGTTGCGACAAAGTCGGCCCACACCGGACGGCCAAAGGCCTGGATCTGATCGCGCAGCCAGGTCAGCGGCAACAACACCCAGGACACCAGCGTGCTGATCAGGACGATCAGCTTTCCGAGTGCCCACAGCAGCGGTCCGATCACCGCCGCCGTCCCGCCCCCGGCCGCGAGCTTCCGCCCGCCCTCACCGATGCTGTCGTTGAATCCCGACAACAACCCCGCCGTCCACGTGACCCCGAGCCCGTCCAGGCCGCCGCCAAGCAGCAGGAAAAAGGCGACGACAGGGAATGCGAGGAAAAACAGGATGGCGTTCGGACCCTTGGCCGGCAGCCGCGGAATAAGCAGAGGCAGCAGCAGGATCGCCGCGAGGATGAAGGTCAGATTGACCCGCCAGCGTTCTTGCTCCGGATAGAACCCGTAGATGAACTGCGAAAACTTCGCCTGGATAAACGGCCAGCACGCGCCGACCACGTCTCCGGGATTCTTGGGCAGGCATGCGGTGCGATCTTGGCCGGTCCAGACCGCATCGACCAGCGCGAATCTCAGCGCGGGCACGACGATGAACCACAGCAGCAACGCGCTGACGATGGTGATCAGGATGTTGGTCGGCGAATTGAACAGCCGCGTGCGCAGGAAGCCGACAAAGCCAGTGGTCTTCACCGGCGCGGCCCGCTCCGGCACGAGGTCCTGACGGACAAAGGCGGATGAATTGGTGTCGCTCATCCCATGCTCCGCCCGATGCGCCATCCATAGAAACTCATGATCGCGCTGGTGACGAGCGAGATCAGGAGATAGACGCCCATGGTGACGCCGATGATTTCAATCGCTTGTCCAGTCTGGCTCAGCGTGGTGCCTGCGAAGACCGAAACCAGATCGGGATAGCCGATCGCCACCGCCAGCGAGGAGTTCTTGGTCAGATTCAGATATTGGTTGGTGAGTGGCGGCAGGATCACGCGCATCGCTTGCGGGATCACGATGAGCCGCAGCACCGAACCGCGCTGCAGCCCCAGCGAGGAACCCGCTTCCATCTGCCCTTTATGGACGGACAAAATGCCGGCGCGCACGATTTCGGCGATGAAGGCAGCCGTATAAGTCGACAGCGCCAGCGTCAGCGCGACGAATTCGGGAATTACGCGCGAGCCGCCGGCGAAATTGAAGCCCTTGAGGGCGGGTATTTCGAACGTTACGGGTGCGCCGAAGATCAGCGCGGTCAGCAACGGCAGGCCGATCAAGAGGCCCAGCGCGTAGGGCCAGACCTTGATCACCTTGCCGCTCTGGAAGAGCTGCCGGCGCGAATAGCGCCACAATGCGATAGTGGCCACAATCGCAATCAATACCGCAAAGACAAACGGCTCGAAACCAGGGGTGCCGATCGGCTTTGGCATCACCAGCCCGCGGTTGCTGAGAAAGACGCTGTCAAAGATCGATATGCTCTGCCGCGGATTGGGCAATGCGGCGAGCACCGCGAGGTACCAGAACAGGATCTGGAACAGCAGCGGCAGGTTGCGCACCCCTTCGACATAGCCGCCGGAGATCCGCGACAGCAGCCAGTTCGGCGACAATCGGCCCAAGGCCACGAAGAATCCGATCAGCGTCGCAAAAAAGATGCCGATCGCCGAAACCAGCAGCGTATTGAGCAAGCCGACGAAGAAGACGCGGGTGTAGCTGTCGGACCCCGAATACGGGATCAGACTCTGGCTGACGTCAAAGCCTGCCGTATTGGCCAAAAATCCAAAGCCCGCGGTGATCCGCTGCGCCTGCAGATTGGCGCGGGCATTGGCGACGATCTCGTAGCAAATCCAGGCGAGGACTGCGACGAACAGGATCTGGACGACAAAGCCGCTCCAGCCTGCCCGGCCTCCCAGCACCCGTTGCAGTTTGGCGACAAACTGCGACGGGGGTTGTCGGGGTTCGATGGCCATCGCCGCAGTCCTTGAACTGGACGATCAGCGGATCGGCGGCGCGTACTGGATACCGCCCTTGTTCCAGAGATTGTTAAGGCCGCGGGCGATGCCGAGCTTGGAGCCGGCGCCGACGTTGCGATCGAAGGACTCGCCGTAATTGCCGACGGACTTCACGATGCGCGATACCCAGTCCTTGGTGAGGCCGAGCTGTTCGCCGAGATTGCCGTCAGTGCCGAAGGCGCGTTTCAGCTCGGGTTTGTCGGATTTGGCCATTTCATCGACGTTCTTCTGGGTCACGCCGAGTTCTTCGGCATCGACCATCGCAAACAGCGTCCACTTCACGATGTCGAACCATTGATCGTCGCCGTGGCGGACCATCGGCCCGAGCGGCTCTTTCGAGATGACTTCCGGCAGCACCGCGTGATCGGCGGGATTGGCGAGCTTCAGACGTTCGGCATAGAGCTGGGAGACATCCGAGGTGAAGACGTCGCAGCGGCCGGATTCATAGGCCTTGACGGTCTCGTCGGCGGTGCCGAACGCGATCACCTCATACTTCATGTTGTTGCCCTTGAAGTAGTCGGCGAGATTCTGCTCGGTGGTAGTCCCGGTCTGCACGCAGACCGACGCGCTGTTCAATTCCAGCGCGGAGTTTACCTTGAGCGACTTCTTCACCAGAAAACCCTGGCCGTCATAATAGGTGACGCCGGTGAAGTTGGCGCCGAGCGAGGTGTCGCGTGACAGTGTCCAGGTGGTGTTGCGCGAAAGCACGTCGATTTCGCCGGACTGCAGCGCGGTGAAACGATCCTTTGCCGACAGCGGCACGAACTTGATCTTGGTCGCGTCATTGAAGATCGCCGCCGCCACGGCGCGGCAGATGTCGACGTCGAGTCCGGTCCAGTTACCCTTGTCGTCCGGCGTCGAGAACCCCGGCAGACCCTGGCTCACGCCACAGGAAAGCATGCCACGGTCCTTGACCGTCTTGAGGGTTTGCGCGGAGGCCGTTTGGGCCGAGAGACCGGCGGCAACAGCAAGGGTGAGCACCAGAGATACGCGTTTCATGGGTAAGGCCTTTCAAAGGGTCGTCCGGGAACGTTTGCTTCTCATCGCCTGATGTTATGGGGCCGCCCCGATGATCCCTTGCCGAAAAACGTCAATTCGACCGGCAATTTGACGTGCAGTTCGGTCAGGCAATGGATCGAAGGTCGCAGCAGGCCCCTCAACGTGCAGCGACTGGATAGATGCACCGTATCACAGAACGGTTGGCGAGCCGGGTCAAGGGGTTGACTGCTGTCTTCTGAGGTCTGTTATCAACAAACCCGGCCCCCGCCCCTGCCGTCCGGCGGTTTTCCGGCGATGCGTTTGCGACTGCGGCAAAAAGTCTTTGGACAGCGGCAAAGACATGAGTTCTCCAAAAGACCGATCGTCCAATCCGCAAAGGGCCGACGAGACCGGTCGCGGCGGGTCGCAACACCATCGCGGCGAGTTCCAGTACGGTCGCCGAGGCTCGCCGACGACCCCGCCTTGCCGCGGTCACGAACACGCCGCTCTCACTGCCCGATACAAACTCGGCAAACTTGCTCGTTCATCCGTGACGCTCGCGAAGCAGCGCGGGCTCGATACGATTTAGCTTTGCTTAAGACTTGCGAAACGGCTGCCTCGTCCCGGCACCCCCGGATTTTTTCGGAGCCTGACGATAACTACCCGTTCACCATGCCGACGATTCCCCAGGCTCGTTGGCCCAAATCGTCCAGGCCTCAAGTTCCCTTATACCATTGATGCTTAGTCATGGTGGTGCGGGAAGACTGTCACCACCACGCAGTTCAGGCATCCCTGCGCAAGAGTAGATCGTAAAGCGTATGAGTACCGCACGGACAGCAACGCCCGAACTGAAGCCTGAGCAGGCCGGGACACGCGCGCATACGCGCCAGAGCAGCCGGCTGTCGCCGGCGCTGCGCTGCATCACCAATCCGGACATCGTCGAGTGCAGGTCCGAAGACCTGCCTCGCAAGTGGGGCGAGAGCGCCAATGCGGTTCGCCGCGGCGTCGTGCGCTCAATGACGACACAGAAGTGACCAAGGGGACGTTCGATATGAAGTGTGGGGGAAATCAGCCGGCGATGCGAACCGTTGCCGTGCGGGCCTTGCTGTTTACGGCCATCGCTGCGCTGACGCTTATTCCGGTGCTGACGCCTGTCATCGCGGCCGATTCGGAGTCAGTTGCTCCGGCCACCGTTTCCGGCGGCGGATCGGCCAAGATGCGCTTTATCTCGCTCGGCATCGGCAAATCGATGGTCGTCGATCTGCCGCGCGACGTGAAGGATGTGCTGGTTGCCGATCCGAAGATTGCCAATGCCGTCGTCCGCTCTGCACATCGCGCCTATATCATCGGCTCTGCGGTCGGGCAGACCAACGTCGTGTTTTTCGATGCCGACGGCCAGCAGGTCGCGGCCTATGACATCGCGGTCACCCGTGACCTCAACGGCGTACGCGCCGCGCTGCGGCAGACGGTGCCGGGAATCAAGATCGACGGCGTGGGCGACGGTGTAATCCTGACCGGCTCGGTCTCGAGCCCGATCGAGGCCCAGCAGGCCGGCGATCTCGCCGCAAGACTGGTCGGCGGCGCCGACAAGGTCGTCAACTCCGTTACGGTCCGCGGTCGCGATCAGGTGATGTTGAAGGTTACGGTCGCGGAAGTGCGACGGGACATCATCAAACAGATGGGCATCGATCTCAGCGCCAGCATGAATGCCGGCAATACGATCGTGAGATTCAACAACAGCAACCCCTTCACCGCCAACAATGCGCCGCTCGTCCCCGGCAATGGCCTTTTGACGCAGTTCGGCTCGACGCCGTCGGTCACAGCGACGCTTCGCGCGATGGAAAGCGCCGGCGTCGTGCGGACGCTCGCAGAGCCCAATCTGACAGCGATCTCCGGCGAGTCCGCGACATTTATCTCCGGCGGCGAGTTTCCCATTCCGACCGGCGTAACCTGCCAAACGACGACCTCAGGTGGCATCGGAAATTGCGTCCAAACGGTCACCTACAAGAAATTCGGCATCTCGCTCAACTTCACGCCGGTCGTGCTGGCTGAGGGGCGGATCAGCCTGCGGGTGATGACCGAAGTTTCAGAAGTCTCGGCCGAAAACGCTTTGACTGGCGGTGTCGGCGGAACGACGATCCCCTCCATCAAGACGCGCCGCGCCGAGACCACGCTGGAAATTCCCTCGGGCGGCTCGATGGCGATGGCCGGTTTGATCCAGCAGCAGACCAAACAGGCTGTCAACGGACTGCCGGGCGTGGACCAGATACCTATCTTTGGCCAGCTGTTCCGGAGCCAGGACTTCATCAACAACGAAACCGAACTGATGGTTCTCGTCACGCCCTATGTGGTTCGCGCCGTTGCGCAGCAAGAGCTGTCACGTCCGGACGACGGGTTCGCGCCCTCCTCCGATTCCCAATCGGCACTGCTTGCCCGCATCAACCGTATCTACGGCGTCGCCGCACGCGCTGAACCGGTTGGCGCCTACAACGGCAATTTTGGCTTCATCATTGACTGACATTGCACTTCCCGACCGATGCAAGACGAGGACACCACGATGACAAGTAGAACTCCGGTCGATCGCCTCAAGAACTTGCGCCTGCTCGGCGCGCTTGCAGGTCTTTCAATCGTGCTCGGCGCGTGCAATCAGACCACGGAGATCGTGACCGCCAGCGTTCCCAATGATTATCGCCAACGTCATCCGATCGCGGTGACCGAAGCCAACCGTTCGATGGTCGTGTTCGTCGGCCAAGGACGCGGCGGCCTGACGGCGCCGCAGCGCGCCGACGTCACCGGACTGGCGCAGACATGGGTCCGTGAAGGAACCGGCTCGATTGTCGCCGACGTGCCTGTCGATACGCCGAATGCGCGCGCTGCGGCGGCCGCATATCGGGAAATTCAGGGAGCGCTCATGGCGGGCGGCGTGCCTTCAAACGCCATCACCCTGCACCACTACCGTCCGAACGATCTTCGCGCGCTCCCGGCGATCCGCTTGAGCTATCCTCGGATTGCGGCGGTCGCCGGCCCCTGCGGCCTGTGGCCGGAGGATCTCGGGCCCAATCTGTATGACAGCGGATATAACGAAAACAAGCCGTACCATAATTTCGGCTGCGCCACCCAGCGCAACCTCGCAGCGATGATCGACAATCCGGCGGACCTCGAACAGCCGCGGACAGAGTCGCCCGCCTATACCGAGCGGCGTAACGCGGCGTTCCAGAAGTATCGCAAAGGCGAACCGACTACGACCAACTATCCCGAAGCCGACAAGGCCAAACTCAGCGACACAGGCAAATGATCAACGGCGACCGTCCAAATCACGAAGAACATTCAGACATCACGCCACCCGCCGACGATTATATCGCGCCGGCGCCTCGGGTATCCGTGCAGGCCTTCTGCGCGACCGTTGCGACCGCCGCCACGGCGCGCGCCGCGAGCGAAGACCGCCGCCTCGGCAAGGTCCATCTATCGGTTCACATGGGCGGCATCACAGCCGCCATCGATACCTATCACACTGCCCCTACGCCGAACGTGATCGTTCTGGAAACCGAGGCCGGTATCGACATCCTTGCCGGCCTCGATGAACTCGCGACCGTCTGCGATGCGGGAACACGTGTCGTCGTGATCGGCAGCGCCAACGATGTTGCGCCCTATCGCGAACTGGTGCGCCGCGGCGTCAACGACTACGTCATCGGGCCGGTCAAGCCGCTCGATATCGTACGCACGATCTGCAACCTGTTCGCGGCGACGGAGGATGTTCCGGTCGGCCGCATCATCGCCGTGGTCGGCGCCAAGGGCGGCGTCGGCGCGTCCACCGTCGCGCACAACGTGGCCTGGACGATCGCGCGCGACCTGGCGCTGGATTCCGTCGTGATCGATCTCGACCTCGCCTTCGGTACCGCCAGTCTCGACTACAATCAGGACCCGGTACAAGGAATTGCCAACGCAGTGTTCGCGGCGGATCGGCCCGACACCGCCTTCATGGAGCGCCTGCTGGCAAAGTGCAGCGACCGCCTCAGCTTGCTGGCCGCACCGGCTACGCTCGATCAGGTCTACGATTTCGGCGCGGACGCCTTCGACGCGATTTTCGATACGCTGCGCATGACGACGCCCTGCATCGTACTCGACGTACCGCACCAATGGTCGGCTTGGACCAAACGTATCTTGATCGGCGCCGATGATATTCTGATCGTTGCCGAGCCCGACCTTGCCAATCTGCGCAACGCCAAGAACATGCTGAACATCCTGAAAGCGGCACGGCCCAACGACCGGCCGCCGCTCTATTGTCTCAACCAGGTCGGCATGCCCAAGCGCCCGGAGATCGAGCCGCGCGGCTTCACCAAGACCATCGAGACCCCGCCGATCGCGTCCATTCCGTTCGACTCGCGGATGTTCGGCACCGCCGCCAATAACGGCCAGATGATCGCGGAGATCGCCGCTAATCACCGCACCACCAAGATGTTCATGCAGATCGCGCAACGGTTGACGGGCCGCGAAACCAAGAAGCCGAAGGGCTCGTTCCTGTCGCCGCTCATCAGGAAGTTGCGGGTCGGCCGCGGCGCGGCATAAGGCGCTGACGATTACGCCGGTGACGGAATCCGTCGCCGGTTCGTCCGCGCGCTAGTCAGAACGCCCAGCGGGCGCGATCGGCAGTTTTTCCACCTCCGCCCGCGCATTCTCCTTTTCTTTCCGCGACAACAGCCGCTTCAGATCGGCGACATTGGCGGCGGCCTCCTCGGGCGCCAGGTCAGCCTTCGCCACGGTTTCAGCCTCGGGCATGTGGCCCTCCAGGCCAAGCACCATGGCCAGATTGGCCCGCACGCGCGCGTCGGTGGGCGCGCGGGTATTGGCGCGGCGCAACGTCTCCTCCGCCTTCGGCAGATCTTTGGACAGCACGTAAGACAGCCCGAGATTGGACAGCACCGACGGTTCTTCGGGCGCAATCTTCAATGCGCTCGCATAATACTGCCGCGCTTCCTCAAACCGGCCGAGCTGATCGAGCGCTGTTCCCTGCACCGAGAGAATTCGCCAATCAGGATCGTCGGGCGTATGGGCGCGGCCGAGCACATCGAGCGCTTGCTGGAAATTGCCATTGTCCGCGAGCGCCCGGCCGTAGCCCGCCAGCAACGCCTTGTTGCTCGGAGAGCCGATCGTCGCCTGTTCGAGCACGGCAACGGCCTGTGCCTTCTGCCCTGTGGCGCGGAGCGCCTTGGCGTAACGCAACGTCGCGTCGGCGTCCTTCGGGTTCGCGCGAAAGCGCTCCTGGGTAAGCTCGACGTCGCGCCGTGGATCGGCGGTAACGCGACTGCTCGTCTCGGCTTTATCGCCGAGCGACCCCGTGATGTCGGAGCCATTGGTCTGGCAGCCGCAAAGCCCCAACGCCAGGATTACGGACGTTGCCGTACACGCAAGAACCCGCGCAACGCGGAACGGATGGGACGACTTCTGGGACATTTACTGGACTCGCGAGGGCGGCTGTCCAGGAATGTTCCCAGCTTAACCCTAAATTCAGGTTAAGCAGGCAGTCTCTTACCGTTCACACGCGGCCGAGAATGACTCTTTGTCTGCACTCAGCCGGCATTCGGGCGCGCCCCGGGACTATTGAGCCCGCCGTCCGACCTAATCGACGAACTGAGCGCCGAATTCGTGGCCGATCCGCCATGCCAGCCTGCATGCGCGCGGCCGGCCCGCCGAGAAGATGACGGTGAATTCGGAGGGAATTTCGGGATATTCGGCAATAATCTTCACGCCGCCATCCGACACGTCCGTGATCATACAGTCGCGCGGCAATCCGCCGGTCCCAAACTGTATCTTCGCAAAGCTTCTGCATACACGACGTTCGCTTCTGCGGCGATTAGCTAACATGTCGACCCCTGACCTTACCCGGCAATGATCATCCGGCGTTCCAATCGATTTACAGAAGAATTATTTGAATCTGCCTAGCGGAATTGCTCGCATTCTATTCGTTGTTTTTGCGCTCGGTTTACCGGGAACCTTAGGCATTGCGCGAATTTGCCCCGACGGTTGCGCCAAACGCTGGCATGCGCAGCACGCCATCGCGGCCATTCCCGCGAATAAAGGGTTGATCTGCGGTCGTTTGGCGATAGCCTGACTTTTTGGCTCAATTTGTCGGAAACCACGAGCATGGGAACGATGGTTCTTCTCGATCTGATGGGCGGCGTGGCGCTGCTGTTGTGGGGCCTGCATATGGTCCACAGCGGAATTTTGCGCGCCTTCGGTCCCGACCTTCGTCTGTTGCTGGCGAAAGCGCTGAACAACCGCTTCACGGCGTTCGCGGCCGGCCTCGGCTTGACGGCGCTGCTCCAGAGCAGCACCGCGACCGCGCTGATCACGAGCTCGTTTACATCGGAAGGCCTCGTCAGCCTGGTGCCGGCGCTTGCGATCATGCTCGGCGCCAATGTCGGCACCACGCTGATCGTGCAGGTCCTGTCGTTCAATATCGCCGCCATCGCTCCCGTGCTGTTCATCATCGGCCTGGTCGCGTTCCGCAGCGGACCGCGCTCGCGCATCAAGGATGTCGGCCGCGTCTTTATCGGCCTCGGCCTGATGCTGCTGGCGTTGCATATCCTGCTGGACACGCTGGCGCCGGCGGAGAATGCGCCGGGCGTGCGTGTATTTATGAACGCCATCACCGGCGATCCCGTGCTCTGCATCCTGTTCGCGGCCGTCGTAACCTGGGTCGTACATTCCAGCGTCGCCACCGTGCTGCTGGTGATGTCGTTGGCCTACGCTCATTTCATTTCGCCTCAGGCCGCGCTGGCGCTGGTGCTCGGCGCCAATCTCGGCAGCGCGATCAATCCGATTTTCGAAGGCGCCCGCCGCGACAACCCCGCGAGCTACCGTTTGCCGCTGGGCAACCTCGTCAACCGGCTGGCCGGCGTTGTCCTGGTTGCTCCATTCATGGGGCCGATCGCGGCGCATCTGCAGGCTTGGCAGCCGGATCTCGCCAAGGCGACGGCGCTATTCCACATTGCATTCAACGTCATGACCGCGGTGGTCTTCATCGGCCTGCTCGACGGTATCGCACGGCTTCTGAAAACGCTGCTGCCGAACCGCGTGCAGGAGACCGACCCGTCCCGGCCGCGCTATCTCGACGAAAGTGCGCTGGAGACCCCCTCGCTCGCCCTCGCGGATGCCGCGCGAGAGACGCTGCACATGGGCGATCACGTCGAAATCATGCTGCGCAAGGTGATGGCGGCGATGATGACCAACGATCGCGCCCTGGTCGACCAAGTCTCGCGAATGGACAACAGCGTCGACAGCCTCGATGAAGCGATCAAGCTCTATGTGACAAAACTCACCCGCGGCAGCCTCGACGAGCGCGAGGGCAAACGGGCGATGGAGATTGTCTCCTTTGCCATCAATCTCGAGCACATCGGCGATATCATCGACAAGAATCTGAGCGAGCTTGCGACCAAAAAGATCAAGCGCCGGTTCCAGTTCTCGACTGAGGGCGCCGAAGAGCTTTCAGCATTCCACAAGCGCACGATGGATTCGTTACGGATCGCGTTCGGCGTCTTCATGTCCGGCGACGTCAACGAGGCGCGCAAGCTGCTGGCGGAGAAGGCGGCGCTGCGCAATACCGAGCTCGCGGCCACCGAGCGCCATCTGGACCGCTTGCGCGAGGGCCGCCCTGAGACCATCGAGACTACCTCGCTGCATCTCGACGTGCTGCGGGACCTCAGGCGGATCCACTCACACATCTGTTCCGTCGCCTACCCCGTGCTCGATGCCGTGGGAGAACTCGCTGCCTATCGCAATACGGAAGCAGATGTGGCCGCGCTGTCCGCGCCGGCAACGAGCCGCAACTAGCCCTAACGGTCCAGCGTCTTCGACCCCTTGCCGCGGTTCTTCACGATCAGCATGATGTTGCGGATATAGATGATGGTCGCCAACGATTGACCGATGATAATGACGGGTTCGCGCTTGGCGA
>Ga0157375_10004729_pt1 | contig 11828 bp, 8 predicted proteins | sample M35metaG_FD_115311 | JGI IMG/M metagenome (GOLD analysis project Ga0157375, IMG submission 115311) | Miscanthus rhizosphere microbial communities from Kellogg Biological Station, Michigan, USA - M3-5 metaG | ecosystem: Host-associated > Plants > Roots > Rhizosphere > Soil | place: USA: Michigan...
ACGTCGCGATGCGTCGACTGCCAGATGCTGTGCTCGTTGTCGAGGATGTAGTACTTAAGTCCCGCGTCCGATGCCGTGCCCCATTGCGTAACCAGGTGCTGCACCCAGCCTTGTTGCATCGCCGTGCTATTCGGCACGTTCGCATCGTTCGGATCGTTGCCGGTGATGTTCTGGCCGGTGGCCTTCAATACGCCGTTGCCGGCATCCGGATACCATTGCGCGTCATTGCCGGTCTGCGCACCATATTTGGCTTGCGAGAAACTCGCCAGCTTGCTGCGATTGGTGCCGAGCTTCGCCACCCAGTCGAGCATCGGCAGCGTCCGCATCGCTTGCGCATTAGCCGCCTTGCTTTGCGATATGAAAGTATCGCCACGCTCGCCGGCGACGGAGCTCGTGTCCGCGATGCTCTCGAAATACCAGTCGAAGTCGCGATTGTCGGCGTTGAGCTGCCAGTTGTAGCGCGACGCGTTGTTGCCGCCATAGCGATTGAGCGGGGCGTTGAGGTCCGCCAGCGTCGTTGAAGTGCCATAGGCAACGCCGTAAATCAGCGGACTGATCGCATGGCGATTGGCGCTGGCATCGACGTTGACGGTAACGGCAGGATTCTGGGCATGCACCTGTGGCGTGCCGAAAGCGGCGAGAATCCACAGCGCAAAGAAGTGGTGCAGTGCATGGCGTGACATATGATTTCCCTTTCGATTCATACCCCTGCAGAACATACTTCAACCGTCGTGATCATCGAGTGAACGGCCCGAACGGGGCAGTTGCTCTACCGTCGCCTGCGATCGACTGCCAAGCCGTCACGGCACATGGCTGAAAGATTGCATTGCCACTACGGGCGCTGCGTACTACCCTGAAAGGGCAGGACGCGCCCAGGTCGCCGCGGGGTTTGCGGTTGATCAGGACAAGCGCCTCTCTCGGCAGGGACTTGAATAAGTCCATACGGCCGGGAGCAGTAACAGGGGTGGACCATGGTTCAGGGGGGTTCCGCTTCGACTCGCGCCGCTTCGGCGCGCGAGCCCGTGCGCCGAAAACTTGTGCAGCGGCACGATTTGCCGCCGCGGGTGCGGCACATGCTCACAGGTCTGCTCGGCCTGTGCACGCGCAGTCTCGCCGACTCGATGGGTGCCGCCCTGGACGAGTTCGAACACGAGCTGTTGCGCCAGGCGGCCAAGGCGCGAACCATCGAACAGAGCCGACGCTGCTTCGACACGTTGCGCGAGTTCAAGCGCACACGCGGCGAGGCGGTGCCACGTTTTCTCGTTGCCATCGAGGACGGCTTGGCCCGGTTCGACGAGAGTGGCCACCCGCAGCATGCCGAGCCGCCGCAGGGTAGCGCGCGCCAGACCGCCGAACTGTCGCTGGTGGAGACCAGTGATCTGGAAGAATCGCTGGTGCTGCAGGAAATGGTGATGAAGAGCGATGTCCGCCAGTCACTGACCCTGCACGATCTCGGCCACCGCTTCGGCGTACTCGCCGAGCAGCCGGCCTTCGACGCCGAAAGCGTTCCGCTCGGACCCTCCCGGGTCGCCGCGGCGCTGCGTGATGTCGGAGCGGGCATGAACGTTCCGCCCGAACACCGGGCACTTTTCTACCGTGCCTACGATCGCGTGGCGTTGAGCGAGGCCGGCACGTTCTACGCCGCTCTCAACTCCTTTCTTGCCGAACACCGCATTCTTAGAAACCTGCGCGTGCACTCGCCATCACGACCGAAGAGCAAGAGCGGCGACCGCGTCGGGGAAGCCGCAGAATCGCGCAACGAAGCAACATCCATATCTTCGGGCGGCGTTTGGGCGGCCAGGGGCAGCTCAGAGGGACACGACACCGACATGTTCACCACATTGCGCGAATTGCTCGCCGGCAGGCGTCAGATGTCCGGTTCGCCTGCAGCCGCAAGGGACGGCAGCGGTTACGTGCCAAGCGCAGAAGACGTGCAGGCCGTGCTCGGCAAGCTGCAAGCGAGGCCGGGTGCTGCGCGCTACACGGTGGCTCAGCTCAAGCAGGATCTGCTCAATCAATTGCGCCAGCGCGCGCCGGCCGGACAGCGCGCGCAACTGAACAGCGAGGACTCCGACACGATCGACCTGGTCGGCATGCTGTTCGAATGCATCACGAAGAACACGCCAGCAGCCGGCAACACGCAAGCCATGCTGACCAAGCTGCACGTGCCGCTGCTGCGCGTTGCCTTGCAGGACAAGAACTTCTTCACGCAGCAGGCGCATCCGGCGCGCCTGCTGCTCAATGCGATCGCCGAAACGGGTATTCACTGGATCGACGACAGCGAAGGCGAAGCCGATCCGGCCCTGCTCAAGAAAATGCACGTGGTCATCGAGCGCCTCAACAGCGAGTTCAACGGCGATTTGAGCCTTATCGAACGCATGTTCGGCGACCTGTCCCAGCACATGCAGACGCTGAAGCACAAGGCCGAAATGGCCGAACGTCGCCTGGTGGATGCTTCGAAGGGCCGCGAGAAACTCGCGTTGGCGCGGGAGACCGCGAGCAACGCCATTGCGGAACTCGTCTCGGCGGGCAAACCCGGACGTCTGCTGCGCACGATGCTCGAGCAGGCCTGGACAGATGTCCTCGCCCTTACCCTGTTGCGCCAGGGCGAAAACAGCGCCGCCTATAGCGAACAACTGGCTGTCGCCGGCCAGTTGATCGCCGCAGGAAGCCCGAGTTCCGTGAGCGAAAAACCACCGCACACCGAATTGCGTCAGCAGGTCGAGAAGGCACTCGGTCAGGTCGGGTATCACCACGATGAAATCCAGCTCGTCGTCAGGCGCCTGCTTGCCCCGGCCGAGGTCGCCAATGAGGACAATCCGGCAACGCAAACCGACATCGCGATCCGGCTCAAGAGCAAGAGCCATTTGGGTGAAGTCGCGGGCGAAGAAAAACCGCTGCGCGCTGCAGAGTTGCGCAAGGCGTCAATGAAGCTGAGTGACGAAGAAATACAGTTGCTCGAGCACCTGAAGACGATTCCGTTCGGGACCTGGTTCGAGTTTGCGACAAACCAGCAAGGCGATCGCGTGCGGCGCAAGCTGAGCTGGTTCTCGACGGTTACCGGGCGTTGCCTCTTCGTCAATCAACGCGGCGCGCGTGTCCAGGACCGTACGCTCGAACAACTGGCGCGCGACATCGTCCGTGGGCAAGCCAACATCGCGGAACCGGAACACGAATCACTGGTCGATCGCGCGTGGAACGCGATCGTTGCGTCGCTCAAGCAGTTGACCGGGCAGGCAGCGAATGCCCGGCCGATTCCTGCGTGAGGCAGCAAGTCATTCGGCGAGGCAAGGGAAATGGTCGAACATCGCAGGGCACGACGCAAAGGCGCAGTCAGCGCCATCCAGGTCATCAATTCCATTACCGCCGAACCGATCGGACAAATCGGCAATCTTTCGGTCGATGGCATGCTGCTGATCGCCAACCGCGCTCTGCCCGACGGCGCCCTGTTTCAGTTGAATTTTGCGTTGCCGGGTCATGCCGGAGGCGCCGAGCGGCGCCTGGAAATCGGCGTGCACGAGCAGTGGAGCGAGCCGGCCAGCATTCCTGGCCAGTTCTGGGTCGGCTTCCGCATCATCGACATCGACACGCAGGATCGCACGGCCCTTGGCGCGTGGATCAACGCGCACTAGCAATGCGGTTTGTGCGGCAAAAAAAACCCCGCTGCGAAGCGGGGGAGTGTCCAAAACCAACCAGTGCGCCTTAGTTGCTGGCTACGGCGCTCGCGGGGCTGTAGCTGATGGCGAATTCGTTGCGCAGCCGATCGTAGCGTTCCTTTACGCGCGAATACGAGGTCCTGTACTCCGCATATGAGGTGGCCGAGCCGAAGAGCATGCCGATTTCGTGCGGTGCGAAATTTCGGCGGATTACGCGATGCCATTCCGTACACGTCGAAAGATCGGTCGGCGGCTTGCACTTGCCGTCGCGATTGTCGTAAGCGCGCTCTGACGTACTGCCGGACAAAAGAGCTTCGCTCTGCGGTACCGAACCGGCAGCGTGGGCGTGAACTACCGCCCCCGTGAGCACCGCGGTCAACACAGCGGTCAGCCCAAGCCGTGTCCTCGATTTCAAACTGATCATTTGGTGAATCTCCTCTTGGTAGTGACTACTGCCTTCACGGTGTCGACGTGGCGCCGCTGAATGCCGGCAATGCCGCGGGATGCGTGCGCGGAAGGCTTGCGCGCGGTTTCTTCACGGCCGCCGGCACTGGAGCAGGTTCCAATTGCGTGCCGCACAGGTGGATTTGAAATCCGGCTGCGATGTCGGCGGCTACTGCGGAAAACGAAATGTCATGCCGCGTTGCGCCATTGCTCTTGTGCCGGCTTTGCGCGAATGGAAGACGGCAGCAACTTTCACCCATCATCGGAAAGGTTTGTGCGCAAGATGCTGGCGTTGATAATGTGCCCGCAGCGCACGTGTCTTTTTTCTGCACGCGAGCAGTTGTCGAAATCGATGCGACCCGATCGCAAGACCAAAATGAGGTTGAGCCATTTGCCTTCACTCCGACTCCAATCCTTTCTGACATTGCATCGTGCGGGCCGCTTGAGCGAAGCCGAGGCGGGTTATCGCGAGTGCCTGCGTGATGGCGACAGTGCTGCCGGAATGCCGCTGGCGACGTTGCTGCTGAAGCAGGAGCGTTATGCCGATGCCGCCGCCGTATTGGAGCCACTCGTGCACTCTGCGCCGGACAACGCCGAATTGGCCGTGAACTTTTCCGTGGCGCTGCGCCGTTGTGGTCGAGTCGACGAGGCATTGCAGATTGCGCAACACGCATGCACGATCGCGCCCGCAAGCGTGCCGGGCTGGAACGCGCTCGGCCTGGCTGCGCTTGAACTCGGCCGGCCCGACCAGGCGCTCCTGGCGTTCACGTCAGGGCTGGCATTGGCGCCGGCGCATCCCGCATTGACCTTGCATCGCGCGCATGCCCTGCGCCGCAGCGGGCGCAATGACGAAGCGCTGCCGGCGTACGCGCAGGTGCTGCAGGACAATCCGCAACTGCTGGATGGCTGGCGGGGCCTGGCGAAGACACAGGCCGCTCTGGGCCAGACGGATGCCGTCCTGCACAGCCGCGAGCGTGCGCTCGAACTCGCGCCACGGGATCGCGAGGTTGCATTCGAACATGCCATCGCCCTGCTGCACGCTGGCGATGCAGCCGAGGCGGCGCGGCGCTTCGAGGCCGCCTTGCGGACCGACGACGCCGATGCTCAGGCGTGGGCCTGGCTCGGACGGGCGCGTCTGAAACAGGGTGATCTTACGGCCGCGCGCGCCGCGTTCGAGAAGGCGCGGACGCGCGACGCGCAGGACCCCGTGATTGCGCATTTCCATACGGCCACGATTGGCGTATTGCCGGAGGCCGTGGAAAGCGAATACATCCGCTGCCTGTTCGACGATTTCGCCGATCGCTTCGATCTGACGCTGGTCGAACGCCTCGGCTATCAGGCGCCGGCGCGTCTCGCACGCTTCCTGCGGCAGCACGAAGCCGATGTCGCGGCGACGGTGCTCGATCTCGGCTGTGGCACCGGCCTGATGGCGCAGGAACTCGCTCGCCCGGGCCGAACCATCGACGGTGTCGACCTGTCGCCGCGCATGCTGGAGCGCGCGCGTGCAAAGGGCTTTTATCGCGAGCTGCATACCGCCGAACTCACTGCGTTCCTGCGCGAAGCGTCGTCACGATGGGAACTGATCGTGGCGACCGACGTCTTCATCTACCTGGCCGAACTGCGGCCGGTATTCGCTACGGTGGTAACACACCTCGAGGCGGCAGGGTGCTTCGCGTTCTCGATCGAATGCAGCGACGGCGATGGCACCGAACTGTTGCCCGCGACGGGCCGCTACCGTCACGCGCCGGAGCGCGTCGTCAGCGAGTTGCGCGAAGCAGGCTTCGTCAACGTGGCGCGCGAAGCGATCGTGCTGCGGTCGGAATCCGGCGCGCCTGTCGCGGGCGAACTGCTGCTGGCCCGCCGGCCCTGAGACGAAGGGTTTCTCGTGCGCGGATCAGTGCAGTGCCACGGTCTCGCCGTGCTTCATGACCATGACCGGTTTCTCGGTCGCACGGATGTTCTGCAGGATATCTCCGGGCACGGCGACGATGTCAGCGAACTTGCCGGCCTCCAGCGTGCCGGTGTCCGCTTCGATGCCGAGCAGCGTGGCTGAGCCGATGCTGCTCGTCATCAGTGCGGCAGCCGGCGTCATGCCGATGTCGACATAGTCGCCGAACTCCTGCGCATTCAGGCCGTGCGGATAGACGCCTGCGTCGGTGCCGAAGGCGATCGGCACGCCGATCTTCAGGGCGTTCTTCATCATCGCGGTGTGTACGGCATACGCAGCGCGTGCCTTCGCACCGATCTTCGGCGGATACGTATCTGCTTTGGCATTGACCCAGACCTGGGTCATGCGCGTCGGCACGAGATAGACGCCTTTCTGCTTCATCAGCTGCAGCGTGGCCGGCTGCAGGAAGCTGCCATGCTCGATCGAGTTGACGCCGGCTTCGACCGCCAGCTTGGCCGCGAGATCGCCGTGTGCATGGGCGGCAATCTTGCGGCCCCAGGCGTGCGCCTCGCTCATGATGGCCTTGAGTTCGTCGGGCGTCAGCTGCGGCACATCGACCGGATCCGATTCGCTCAATACGCCGCCGGACGCGCAGATCTTGATCACATCGGCGCCGAACTTCATCTGTTCGCGCACGGCCAGGCGGCATTGCTCGGGGCCGTTGCACACACCTTCGAGCGTGCCCGAGGGCTTCATTCTGTCAGGCGGGGCCGGCGAGCTGTCGCAGTGGCCGCCGGTCGAGCCGATCGCGTGACCGGCGGCGACGATGCGCGGGCCCTGCACGAGGTGGTCGTTGATCGCGTTGCGCAGCGCGACGTCGATGAAATCGCTGCTGCCGACATCGCGCACGGTGGTGAAGCCGGCGCGCAGCGTGACGAGCGCATTATGCGCGGCGTGGTACGACTGCTCGACCGGAAAGCGCAGCGTGCTTTCGTAGAAGCCCTGCGCCCAGTTGTCGTTATGGTCCTGCGTGATGTGCGTGTGCGCATCGATGAAACCGGGCAGCAGCGTGACATCGCCGAGGTCGACCACGCGCGCGTCGGCAGGAATCGGCGCGTCCTTGCCGACAGCGACGATACGTTCGCCCTTGACGATCACGACAGCGGGCTCGCTCAGCTTGCCGCTGCGCCCATCGAATAGGTGCGCAGCCTTGAGCACGATCGGGGTCGCCGCGGGCGCAGCGGGGGTGCCGGATGGCGTTTCCGCGTGACCGGCGACGGCCAGCAATACTCCCGCCGAAAGGCAAGTGATTCGATGCCGCAATTCGGTGCTCCCCATTTCGATGTTCCCCTGAAGAATTGAATCGGCAGTATAGGTGCTTGTGCGGGGAAACTGCATTGGGGGAATGCCGGGACATGGGTCGTGCATTTCTGGCAGCCTATTCGTGTCACAGGTAACAGTTTCCGGCCATGTTTTGCGGTAATGATTTGCGCCGCAAGATGTGCCGCACAGGGGCGACCATGTACAACACTGCAAGCTGGCGGTGGCTGGCGATCACGGCTCTCGTTTGCGCCTGCGTGGGCTGCAGCGGCAAATCACCCGAAGAGGTCGAGGCGGAACGCGCGAAGGCCAATGCCGAATGGAATAACCAGGCGGATCGCGCGGAAAGAGCACGGCAGGAAGAGGAAAAGAGACTCCTCAACCAGCAACTCGCCGAACACGATCGGCAAGCTCAGGCCGACGAAGAACGCGAGATAAAGGCCGAGCAACAGAGCGACACGGATGAGCAAAACCGGCTGCTGGCGTTGGTCCAGGCGAAGTATCCGGAACCCGGCGCAGTGCGGTTCTCCAACGTGCACTGGAACGCGACGAAGGCGGCGCTGTGTGGCGAAGTGAGCACGCCGGCCGGCAACGGCACCTATTCCGGATTCGTGCATTTTATCGTCAACGGTGACGAGCCCGTCGTCGATGGCGCCTCGGAAGAGGATCACGCGCGATTCAGCGCTGCCGCGCAGAGTATCGACTGCTCGCAGTAGCGGCGCACTCGCCGCTCGGCGGCAACGCTCGTGCGCCCTCAATACACAGCGTGCGAGTGTTGCTTCAGCGGGGAGGCATCCTGCCGGCATCCATATTCCCCGCTGAAGCGAGGCCTCCATGGCGCGAGACAGTGTTGGACAAACGCCGCGGAGGCGGTATAGGAGAATGCCGTCAAAGTTTGTAGGAAATTTCCTACAACGGTTCAGCAAGGCTTCGAGGAGGCGCCGGCTATGCGGCTGCCGGTCGCGGCAGCCGCAGGAACAACAATGACGACAGCAGCGTAACGATACCGAGCACGCTCGTCGTTGCACGGAACGCATCGACGTAATGGACGTTGTCGTGCGTATCGCCGATGAACGCGGCCATGAGCACCGACGCGAACGCAATGCCGAGGCTCATCGACAGGTTCTGCACGGCGCTGGTGATGCTCGATCCCATGCTTGCCTGGGCCGGTGCAAGATCGATAAAACCCAGCGTGTTCATTGCCGAATACTGCAGCGACATGACGAACCCGTAGGCGAACACCTGTGCGCAGATCAGCCAGATCGGCGTCGTGATCGTGAATGTCGCGAACAGCAGCACCAGACAACCCGACAGTGCCGTGTTGATCAGGAGCACCTGGCGATAGCCGTACTGCTTGATGATCCCGCCCACGAAGAATCGCATCAACATCATCGCCAGCGCCTGCGGCAGTTGCAGCAGGCCGGCCATGATTGCCGAGTAACCGAAACCGATCTGGAACAGCAGGGTGAGCAAGAAGTACATGCCGCCGACACCCAGGCGCGTGGCGAAGCCGCTGGTGAAGGCAATGCGGAAGCTCGGAATGCGCAGCAGGCTCAGGTCGGCGATCGGCGCGGAAACGCGAAAACTGCGGCGCGTGTAAAAGGCGATGAGAGCGCCTGCGCCGACGGCGACGAACAGGGCGGGCAGAGGGGCGCCATCTGCAGCCTGCTCGAGCGCCCAGGAGAATCCACCCATGCCGAGCGCGAGCAGGATGAAGCCCATCACGTCCAGGGGCACGCCTTGCGGGCCGCGATAGTCCGGCATGAATCGCCGCGTCAGCCACAGCCCGGCTATGCCGAACGGAATGTTGACGAAGAAGATCATGCGCCACGACAGATACATCGAGAAGAATCCGCCAAGCAGCGGTCCGATGGCAGGGCCGATGAGTCCGGGGATCGTGGCGACGCTCATGGCAGTGACGAATTCGGACTTGTCGAAGCTGCGCACCAGCACGAGCCGCCCGACCGGCATCATCATCGCGCCGCCGAATCCCTGTACCACGCGGGCAGCGGTCAACATCCACAGGCTTTGTGCAAGGCCGCAAGCGAGCGAGCCGAGCGTGAAGATCGCGATAGCGAAGCCAAAGATGCGCCGCGTGCCGTAGCGATCGGCGAACCAGGCGCTGATCGGAATGAACACAGCAAGGCTCAGCACGTAGCTGATCAGTGCGGATCGCAGGCTCAGCGGATTGACTTCGAGGGCGCGCGCGATGCTCGGCGTCGCCGTGTTGACGATCGTCGAATCGAGCATCTGCATGAAGAAAGAAAACGCGATCAGCCAGATGAGATAGCGCTTCTCCTCAGCCGACAGGGCAGGCAAAGGCCGCTGTTGCGCGCCGGCAACGTCGGATTCGCGAGGGTGTTCGGCGGGCGGGATGGACATGCGCAGTGCATTGTCGCATGGCGCGACCCGAACACACGTTGAACGCTACTCGATCTGCTCGCGCGCCCAGGCGGCGTCGAGCGCCTCCATCGCGTCGCGCGGCTTGAGTTTCGACGCCTTTTGGTAGGCGTCGGCGATATCGTCTTCGCGTGACGCGCCGTGCAGCAACATCAAGGCGTTGCCGTACTCGATCCAGGCAATCGGTGCATCGGGTGTCAGCTTCAGCGCTTCCTTGAGCTGCTTCTCCGCTTCGCCGGCACTCGCGCCATAGGTCAGTTTGGCCAGCATACCGCCGACCTTGCCGACGATCTCCGCGTGGTACAGGCCAAGCGCCATGCGTGCCTCGGCGTGCTTCGGCGCGATCTTCAGCGTCGTGTCGAGCGACTCGCGCACCTTGCCCGCAATGCCCTGTGCCAGCGCCTTGGCGATCGAGATGCACTGGCTGTATCGACCCAGTGCGAAGGCGCGCCGGTAGTGACTGTTGGCTTCTTCGGGCAGCGCGTCGATCGCAGCGTCGGCGAGCTTGGCCAGCGCTTCGTAACGCGCGATCTTGTCCTTGTCGCTGGCGACGAGATAGGTGGCATGAATGCCGCCGGCCTTGATTGCGACCGAGGCGCCCAGTGCCTTGAGGCCGACGCCGGTCTCCCAGGCCTCGTGGAAGTCGCCGCGATGGAACGCCCGCCAGGCATCCTGCAGCGTTGCAGCAATCCTGCCGGCGTCCTTGCCGAGTCCCGGATTCGCTTTGAGCAGCTTGCCGATGTGCTTGTCGTCGGGATACGGCTCCTGATCGCCGGCATGGAGCCTGGCCCAGGCCTTGGCCAGCTTGTCGCCGGCGTAGTCGTAGGCCTTGTCGGATTGCTTGAACGGCGCCCAGTTCGATTTCGCCATGGCGATCTCCTCACGTTGCGTCAAGCATCCCGCAAGCCTGACGGGGAATGCAACAAAATCGGTAAACTTGGGTCTCCGATGGCTCTGACGATCAGCGAGCAATGAGCAAGGCCACTTCCGCACCGGCAGCGCGCGCAGAAGCTTTGCGCGTGCAACTCGCCGACGCCAACCACCGCTACCACGTGCTCGACGAGCCGTCGATCACGGACGCCGAGTACGACGCTCTGATGCGCGAGCTCGAAGCGATCGAAGCGGAACATCCGCACCTGCGCATGGCGGATTCACCGACCCAGCGCATCGGCGCGACGCCGTCGGGTGCGTTCGCCGAGGTGCGGCACGAAATGCCGATGCTGTCGCTCGCCAACGCCTTCACCGAGCAGGAAGTGCAGGACTTCGTGCGGCGCATCGAGACGCGACTCGGGCGGAAGAACCTTGAATTTTCGGTCGAGCCGAAATTCGACGGCCTGGCGATCAGCCTGCGATACGAAGGCGGTTTGTTCGTGCAGGGCGCGACGCGCGGCGACGGCGAGACCGGCGAAGACGTCACCGCGAACCTGCGCACGATCAAGACGATTCCGCTGCGTCTGCACGGCAAGGGTTATCCCGCGGTGCTCGAAGTGCGCGGCGAGGTGTACATGCCGCGCGCCGGTTTCGAGAAATACAACGAAGCCGCGCGCGCCTCCGATGGCAAGATCAAACTCCTGATCAATCCGCGCAACGCCGCGGCCGGATCGCTGCGCCAGCTCGATCCGCGCGTGACGGCGAAGCGGCCGCTGTCGTTTTACGCCTACGCCGTTGGTGCGGTGGCAGGGGGCACGCTGCCGGCGACACATGCGGCGATGCTGGCGAAGCTGCGCGAGTGGGGCCTCCCGGTCAGCAATCTGGCCGACACGGGCGCGGGTGCCGACGGTTGCCTTGCATACTACCGCCGCATCGGCGAACGCCGCGACAAGCTGCCGTTCGACATCGACGGCGTCGTCTACAAGCTCAACGACCTGGCCAGCCAGGCCGAACTCGGCTTCGTCGGACGCACTCCGCGCTGGGCCATCGCGCACAAGTTTCCGGCGCAGGAGCAGACGACGACGGTCGAGGACATCATCATCAACATCGGCCGCACCGGTGCGGCAACACCGGCGGCGAAGCTCAAGCCGGTGTTCGTCGGCGGCGTCACGGTCACCAACGCGACGCTGCACAACGCCGACCAGGTTGCACGACTCGACGTGCGCGTCGGCGACACCGTCATCGTGCGC
>Ga0157375_10004735_pt1 | contig 11824 bp, 13 predicted proteins | sample M35metaG_FD_115311 | JGI IMG/M metagenome (GOLD analysis project Ga0157375, IMG submission 115311) | Miscanthus rhizosphere microbial communities from Kellogg Biological Station, Michigan, USA - M3-5 metaG | ecosystem: Host-associated > Plants > Roots > Rhizosphere > Soil | place: USA: Michigan...
ACCGGACGCAGCGCCGCGCCGGCCGCGAAAACGTCCGGCGTCGTGAACATCGCCATCAGCGTGATGAAACCGCCGTAGCTGCCGCCGTAAACGCCGATGCGCTTCGGATCGACGCCGTGCTCCTTCACCAGCCAGCGCGCGGCGTCCACGTTGTCTTCGAGATCCTTCCCGCCCATGTGCCGGTAGATGGCCGTGCGCCAGTCGCGCCCGTAGCCGCGCGATCCTCGGTAGTCGATGTCGAGGACGAGGTAACCCTTCGACATCAAGAGATGGTGAAACATGTATTCGTGCGCGTAGCTGGACCAGAAACGATTCACGTTCTGGAGATAGCCGGCGCCGTGGACGAAGATGACCGCGTGCCCGCCTTTCCAGTTAGCCGGCTTGTAGATGCGCGCCGGAACCTCGACGCCGTCGCGCGCGGGCACGCGCACGATGGGAACATCGAGCCACTGATAGTTCGCAAAGTCGGGTGCGGGCGATGTCGTGACGCGCTTTCCGCTGACGTACAACTCCGGCGGTTTGTTCGTGTACGAATAGACATTCGCGACCGCGTTGCCGTCCGGCGACACCACCGCTTCGTTGTCGCCGTCCATCGACGTCAACTTCGTCTCCGCGCCGCCGGCGACCGGAATGCGATACAGATGGCGGACAAACGGACTCTCTTCACTCGTGGTGAGATAGAACGACTTCTTGTCGTCCGACAGCACCGCCGAGTCGACCTCCCACTTGCCGCTGGTGAGCTGCTTCGGCGCGCCGCCGCTGAACGGCACCTCGTACAGGTGCATGAACCCGGTGGCCTCGGAGAGGTAATAGATGGTGTCGTTGTTCGCCCATCCAAACGATTGCGCGTCGGCGAAGCGCAACCACGCGTCGTCGTGCATCGTCACGATCGTGCGGCCTTTCGCGGTGGCCGGATCGAAGTCCATGACCCACGCGTCTTTGTTGTCCGATGAGCGCACGACGACAAACGCGTGCTTGCCGTCCTCCGACCACACCGGCGCGCGGAGGGTGACCTCTCGCTCTTTCGGCTCGCTCTTTTCCGTCTTTTGCTCGCTCGCTTTTCCCTGCTCCTCGGGCGGCGCGACAGCGGCTGTCTTCTGCGGCTCCGCAGGCGGCAGCGGCTTGATCCCATGCTCGAACCATTTCACCTCACCGTTCGCGGCATTGACGACGGCGATGCGCGACGGCGGCTGCGTGTCGCCAACCTTTTCCCTGCTCGGAATGGTGTCGGTGTACACGGCCTCGGTGATGTAGTTCGGAACGATCGTCTTCTTCGCTTTTTCCGACTCGTTGTTGATGACCAGGACGATCGTCTTCCCATCCGGCGACAACCGCGCGTTCACGACGGTCTGCTTCTTGTCGAGCTTGAACGGCTTGATGGGATGCTCGCGCTTGCGTTTGGCCTCATCCTCCTCGCGCTTCTTCGCCTTGCGGTCGACGATGTCGAGCAGCTTCCGCTCCTCGGCTTTGATGTACTCCTGGCTGGCCGTCCCCTTCTTCGCGGCGTCGTCCCATACCGTGACGTTCGGCCCTTTGTCGTCCGGCCCAACGATGTTCGTGAGCTGCACAATCGATCCGTTTGCGAGATCGATGGCGAAGACGTTGTTGGCGCGGACGAACGTCACGCGGGTCTCATCGAACGTGAACTGAGGCGCCGACTCGACGTCGTTCGTCTGCGTCAGAGCGCGCCGTTTGCCGGTCGCAGCATCCCAGAGATAAACGTCCGCGTCGTCAAGGTAGACGCCGCGATGTTTATCGCGCGTCCACTGCGCATTCGCAGGCGGCGCATCCTTCTTTTCGTCGTCGCTCAGCTTGCGCAGACCGCTACCGTCGCGATTGACGACGTACGTGTCGCGATCGTGCTCCAGCGTGTCGGTGTAAAGCTTCCACGAAAAGTACACGTGCTGGCCATCCGGCGACCAGCGCACGTCATCGGGCGTCCAGCCGTAGAGGCCAGGGCCGCGCATGATGTTGTCGATGGAGAGATCGAACTGCTGCGCCGCGGCAGCAAGCGCAACGACGGCAAAAAGAAGAGCGATCGCGATCCGTTTCATGCCGCGTATCGTAATCGGAGCGGCCGGCTTCTTTAGCCCCATCCTGCGCGAAGACGCAGGATCTCCGGTTCGCCCGCGCATCCTCTCATTGGATCAATCAGTGCGGCCTGACCGGAGATCCTGCGTCTTCGCGCAGGATGGGCCTAAAGCCCGATGACCACCGGCAACTCCAACGCCACCGCGGCTGCATTCACGACCGCCGCGATGCGCACGGCATCGACGACCTGGTCTTCGGTCAGCCCGCCTTCGATCACGACTGCTTCATGCGAACGGATGCACATCTCGCAGCCGTTGATGGCGCTGACGGCGAGGCAAAAGAGTTCGAAATCCGCTTTGTTCGTTGCCGGCTTGGCGATGCGCTGCATGCGTAGGCGGGCCGGCTTCGTGTCGTACGACGGCTTGCCGATCATGTGGCGGAAACGGTAGTAGACATTGTTCATCGCCATCAGAGACGCGGCTGCGAGCGCGTCGTCGATGACGGCATCGCCGGCTTCGTCGCGGGCGTCGGCGAGCATCGCGTCGAGCAGCTCCGGGTTGCGGGCAGCGGCCGCCGAAGCGACCGCCACCCCCCACCGCTGCGCCGCCGTGAGCGTGACCGACTGCATCACGCTCTGCAGATTCAGCTTCGTATCGCGCGCGTTTTCGGGCAGACGCGCGCGCAGCGATTCGACGGCGCTCATGATGCTTACGCCGCTCCCAGCGTCTGCTGGCCCGGGCGCCAGTTGCACGGGCAAAGCTCGTCGCTCTGCAGCGCGTCCAGTGCGCGGATCACCTCGTCGACATTGCGGCCGACCGAGAGATCGTTCGCGTTAACCCAGCGGATGATGCCGTTCGGATCGACCACATACGTCACGCGCAACGCGGCGCCGGCCTCGGGATGCAGGATTCCGAGCTCCGCGGCGAACGCCGGCGTGATGAACACCAGCGGCGTCGGCACGCCCTTCAGATCGGGATGCGAAACGCGCCAGGCCAGGTGCGAGTGCTCGTTGTCGGTGCTGCCGCCGAGGACCACGGCGTCACGGTCGGCGAAATCGCCGGCCTTCTTGCCGAACTCCACGATCTCGGTCGGGCAGATGAACGTGAAATCTTTCGGGTAGGCGTAGAACACGAGCCACTTGCCGGCGTTGTCCTTCGTGCTGATGGTCTCGAATTCCTTCCCCTTCTCGGTGCTGACGGATGCCGTGAATTTGTACTCCGGAAACGTGTCTCCAACGGTAAGCATGGGCATGTTGCGTTAACTCTCCTTCTTCGATTTGGACGATGTCGCGTTCTGGACATCGTCTAACTGCGTGTGAAAAAAAATCAGGACTTGCGCCGGGCGCTCTTCCGCACCCCGTGCATGACCACCTGGTAATCGTGGATCTCGAATCCCTTGAGCGCTTCGATGTTGCAGACCTGGACCTTGTCCCACGGGATGTCGTGAATGGCGCCGCTCTCGTCGACGAGGTGATGGTGCCGCTCGACGTTCGGATCGAACACGACGCTGTCCTCGGCCAGCGTCAGCGCGCGCAGCAACCCCTTCTCCACGAACAGGTTGAGCGTGTTGTAGACCGTGGCCCGCGAGATGTACGGCACGCGCGCCTTGACGCGATTCCAGACGACGTCGGCCGAGGGATGCTCGACAGTCTTGAGCACATAGTCCGCCACCGCGACGCGCTGCGCCGAGGGCTGGATGCCGTGCTCCTGAAGAATGGTCACGCTGTCGCGCACGGTGATTAGACTAAGTCTAAAGGTAGATGATGTCAAGAGTTGATTCGAGGTACACTTCCGCCATGCGCACCGCACAGGTCAGCGAACTCAAGGACCGGCTGGACGAGGTGATCGAGGCTGTGAAGAACGGCGAGACGGTGGAGATCCGCGAGGGAAACACTTCGTTAGCTGAAGTCATACCGAATTCGAACGGCACGCATAAGACGGAACAACCGGCACGCGACACGAGGCGACCCGATCAGACAGCGCTGTACGCACATCTGGACGAGCTCGTCCGGCAAGGTAAGGCACATCGGGGTACTGGAAAGTTACCCGACGACTTCTTCACCCGCCCTCGTCCGAAGTTCGAAGAGGGCAGCGTACTCGAACAATTGCTGAAAGACCGCGAGGAAGACTGATTGCGGTTCTGGGACACTTCAGCGCTGGTCCCTTTGATTGTCGACGAAGCTTCCACAGCGCGAATGGCAGAAATCCTGTCAGATGATCCGGATATCACCGTCTGGATCGGCACTAACGTCGAAATCACCAGCGCGTTGGTGCGTCGGACAAAGTCGGATGATCAACGTGCGCTGCGAAATGCGGAGCCGCTCGTTGCGTCTCTTGCATCGGCTTGGCTGGAGATCGACGAGTCGCCCGCGGTGGTCGATCGCGCGAAGTACCTTGTGAAATCGCACCGCTTGCGCGCGTTGGACGCGCTCCAACTCGCTGCGGCGCTCATCGCGTGTGGGTACGAGCCGGCCCGCCTTGAGTTCATAACTCTCGATAACGCTCTCGCTTCGGCCGCCCGCGCCGAGGGCTTCACCGTCCTGCCCTAACCCGCTACGTCCCCGCCTCCAGGAACATATCCTCCAGATCGATTTTCTCGATGTCGCCGTCGTCGACGACGGCGCGGACGACGGTGCCGTCGCGTTTGAGGGTGATGATGGTGGGGTCGGGGGTTTCGCCGACTTCCTGGCGGAGCGACGGGGTGATGGCGGCGTCGGTGGTGACCTGGACGGCGCAACGCGGGATCGGCCCGAACGTCTCGCGGCCGCTGATTTCGCCGGCGAGTTCGGCCAATTCCGTGGCCCGGCGGCTGGAGCCGACGATGAGCATTCGGACCTGATCGGTGGCGAGCACCTGATCGAGAGACTTATCCCGTGGAACGATGACGGGAGCGGGCATGGGCGCTAACCCTCCTTCGGGGTGCAAGAGTACACAAGAGGCCGTTCGACTGGGTCCGGAATTACGCGACTGCCTGCCGCAGCATGTCCGTGGAGATGCCGGGCGACTTCAGGTTTCCAATAAGCGTTAGAGAGAGCGATTCCGGGTCCACGATCGTACCAGCCACATGAGCAATATCTTCGAGCGTAACGGCATCGATGGCCGCGATGATTTCGTCAGGTGAGAACTGGCGGCCGAAGTAGTACTCCTGCCGGGCCAGTCCGGACATCCGGCTGACCGTCGATTCGAGCGATAACAGGATGGATCCCTTCAGGTGCAGCTTGGCCGAGCTCAGCTCTTCGTCGGTTGCGCCGCCGCTCTTGATGAGGCGCATCTCGGCCAGGGTCATGTCGAGAACGCGCTTCAGATTCTTCGGCGCACAGGCGGCGTAGATGGCCTCGTAGCCGCCGTTGACGTAGCCGTTGTGGTACGACATCACCGTGTAGACGAGGCCTTCTTTCTCGCGGATTTTCTGGAAGAGGCGCGAGGACATGCCGCCGCCGAGGATGGCGTTGAAGAGCGCCGCGGCGTAGCGCTCGTCGCCCTGCTGGGGAAAGCCGCGCGAACCGAGGCAGAGGTGAACCTGTTCAAGCTCCCGCTTCGCGCGCAGGATCACATGCTGCGCCGGCGTGGGCGCGTTCCACGTGCGGACGATCGGCGGCTTGGTGTCGTTTGCAAACGTCTTCTCCAGAAACGGGAGGATCTCCTCGGGACGCACGTTTCCGGACGCGCAGAAGATCATGTTCGAGGGATGGAAGGTCTCGTCGTAGTGCGCGAGGATCTGCTTTCGTCCGAGCCGGTTCACAGTCTCCTCGGTGCCCAGAATGGGTCGGCCGAGCGGGTGATCGGGCCAGAAGGCGGTGACGAAGATTTCGTGGACGAGATCGTCCGGCGTGTCTTCGACCATCTTGATCTCTTCGAGGATGACGCCGCGCTCGACTTCGAGATCGTCGTCGGTGAAGCGCGGCGCGATGACGATGTCGGTGAGCAGGCTGATCGCGGTCTGCACCTGTTCGTCGAGCACGTGGCAGTAGAACGACGTGTACTCCTTGCCCGTGAAGGCATCGACGTCGCCGCCGAGGATGTCGATGACCTTGGCGATGTCGCTGGTGGAGCGCGTCTCGGTCCCTTTGAAGACCAGGTGTTCGAGGAAATGCGAGGCGCCGCTGTGCTCTTCCGACTCGACGGCGGAACCGCTGCGCAGGTAGTAGCCGAGCGCGACGGAACGGACGTAGGGCAGCGTCTCGATCAGGATCGTCAGCCCCGAGGGGAGGACGTAGCGGCTGACGTTTTGGAGGTTGGATGACATTCGTACCGGGATTGTAGTGGGCCAACCCCGCAAAGCGGTCTAATGAAAGACAGTTGCGGCGGCCTGAAGGCGCCCCAGCTTGTCCTGGTCGTAGTCGATCGTGGTGTAGACCCAGGTCTCGTACGTGTCGGCGCCGTAGAGCGTCAGGAGCGATTTACCGTGTGTCGGGGGGCGCACGCCGATGAACGGGCCGCCAGCGTAGTCTTTGATCGGGATGCCGGGAAGACCGGCCGCCGCGTTGGTATTCTCAGAGCCGTTGCCAGGAGTGCCGCTGACCGGAGGTGGCGGTGGTGGTGGCGGCGGAGGCTGCACGCCGGGACCGTTGATGTTCGTCGTCGTCGTGTGCGACGGAAGCGACGTGGCGGCGGCCTGCGGGATGACCAGCCAGTCCATTTCGCCGGTGAGCGGATCCGGGAACTCTCCTTTCACGCCGCGGATCATGCGAGGCTGGCGCGCGTCCTTGAGCTGTTGAATCGACGTCGGGTACGTCTTGTTCTTTTCCCGGAATTCGACGATCGCCTTTGCGTACTGCTGCATGACGTAGATGGTCTGGCGCTCCCGCTCGCGCTTCATGACGGTCGACCACATCCGCGGCACGGTGTACGCGACGACGATCATCATGATGGTCATGATGACGATGACGCCGGCGAGGGTGAAACCCGATTCGGCGGCTTTACCAGGTCTTGTAGGCAGTCCCATCGAGTCCATTGCCGATTGCCTGGCTGTGTACGTCGTAGATGCCCGGCGCCGTGTTTTCCGATGCAGTGGCGGGATCGGTCGGCACCGCGTTGGGATCGGACGGATCGGGCGTGTTCTGCACTTCCTCCCAGTCCGCCTTGCCGGTGATCGGGTCCTTGGGAACGGCGCGGAGGTAATGCTCCTGCGCAAGCGCCTGAAGGCTCTCGGGGTACTTCTGCTTATCAGCGTAGTAGTCGTCGATCGACTTGCGCATTTCGAAGAGGTCGTGGCGCAGGGCGGACTCGCGGGCTTTCTGCTGCGCCCATTTCACGTTCGAGATGGCCACGGCCGCGAGGATGCCGATGATCGTAACGACGACGATCAATTCGATCAGGGTGAAGCCGGATTGCTGTTTGCGTCGTTTCATGGTTTGCCTCGGAGTGGCCACATCACCATTCGTTGTAGTGCGTCTTGCCGTCGAGGGCGGGCGCGGTTGATTTCGAGTGAATCTCGTAGACGTTGTTGCCGTTGCCCGACTGCGTATCCGGATCATCGTCGGAGGAGAGGGTGTTCCACTCCGCCTTGCCGGTCATGGGATCGATAAGGTCTCGCGGACGAAGCAGGCGTACGGACTGACCGCTATTGAGCTCGATCGGTTTGGTGAGCTCTTCGAGGCTCTTCGGCCAACCTTTCTGCATGACGTCGCCGGGGTCTTTGATCATCCCTGTGGGACTGGTCTGCGACGGCATCCGGAGCTCGTGATAGCGGTCGATAGCCTCGGTGATCTTGCGAAGCTTTTCGTGGAGTTCCAGCTCCTTCTGCCTGCGAATGCCGAAGTTGGCCAGCGGCATTGCCACCGAGGCGAGGATTCCGACGATCGCGACGACGGTAATCAGCTCGGCGACGGTGAAGCCGGAATTCGCTTTGTGTTTACGGGCATGCATCAGTCGACCTTGGCGCGGCCTCCGGAGACCGAGGCGTTGACGACGGTGCCGGCGCCGTTAGTGAGATGCGGATCTTCGAGCACCAGATAGGTGTCGCCGGGCGCGCCGCCGCGGACGCGCAATGAAGCGATCGATCCGCCGCCGTTGTTGAACTGCAGCGGCTTTCCGTTGGACGAGGTAATGCGCACCGTGCCGTGCTCGCGGTCGATCGTGGCCACGGGCGGCGTCTTCAGATCGATCGAAAGCGCCGGTCCGAAGATGATTTCGCTGACGTCGATCGTCATCGGGTTGTAGTGCAGCAGGATCTGTTTCGTGGTCAGACCGTCGAGATCCATCCCGACGACGTCCCACATCTTTTCTTCGCCGGGCTTGAAGGCCATGTGCATCGGCTGCGGCTGCAGGCGCGGCGCGAGGCCGGCGTTGTCCGCGTCGACGGCCGAGATCGACTGCGCGACGGCGGTGCCGGTGACCGGCTTACCGAGCTGGCTCTGAGGCTGAGGCGTCGGCGGTGGCGGCGGTGGAGCATTGGGATTCAGCGGCGCCGAGTTGGGAACGCGGCGGAAGGGATCCGTCGGCGCGCCTCCCGGCGTGACGACCATATTGCCGGACGGAATCGGATTGCCGTCCGGATCGACGTTGCCGGCGCTGAACTGCTGGGCGGCGCGCGGCGAGAACGGATCGGCGGTGCTCTGCGACTCGAGGCGCGGCGAGAGGCCGCGGAAGCTCAGGTTGCTCTGCGTGCCCACCCACATCGGAGCCATGTCGTCTTCGGTGATGTCGGGCATGCGGACGATATGCGGCGTCATCGTCAGCATGAGGTCCGTGCGGTGGTGCATGTTGTGGTCCTTGGTGAACAGCCGGCCAAGGATGGGGATGTCGCCGAGGAATGGGGTCTTGTTGCTCGAAGTGAGCTGCGTGTCCTGAATGAGACCGGCCAGGAAGTTTGTCTCGCCGTCTTTGAGGCGGATGGTCGCTTCGATCGTGCGCGTGTTGAACGACGGCGGAGCGTCGGCGCTGGCCGCGGCGGCGATGTCGGAGACTTCGACGGTCAGCTTGAGCGTGACCTCGCCGTTGTGATGGACGCGCGGCTCCATCGAGACTTTGATACCGATGTCCTGATACTGGAATGACGTGGCGGGAAGACTTCCCTGCGTTCCGCTCTGCACGCCCGTGACGAACGTGGTGACCGGCACGGGGACGCGCTGACCGATGTGCAGCGTCGCTTTTTCCCCCTCGGAAATGCGCAGCTCGGGATTGGCGAGGGTTTCGGTGTTGCCGACGCTCTTGATCAGGTTGTAGGCGACCGAGGGGATCGTGAAGAGGAGATTGGCGCTCTTGAGGGCGCGGAGCGAATCAAGATTGTTGGGAAGGGTGTTGCCGTCTTTGTCCTTCGGGAGATCTGCGTTCACGGTTCCACCGAGGCCTTGCACGACGGCGCCGATGTCACGCTGTTTGTCGAGATCGATCTGCAACAGCTCGACGTCGACGACGACTTCCGCTTTCGCTTTGTCGTTTGCCTCGATGATCTTCTCGGCGATGCGCACCTTGTCGGCGGTATCGCGGATGGTGATGGCGTTGAGCGCCTTGAGCGGGAAGACGTTGCGCGCCTCGATCATGGTCCGGACGACGTTCGTGACCTGCTCGGCGTCGCCGTTCGACAGGTAGAAGGTGCGGATGACGAGATCTTCGTAATCGCGCCGGGCCTGCGGATTGTCGGGGACGATGATGATGGTGTGCTCGTCGAGCGCTTTGTAGAAATGATTGGCGGCCTGCATGACGCGCTCGAGGGCCTGCTGGGCGGTGACGTCCTTCAGCTCGATGGCGATGCGGTCGTCCTTAACGGCCTGGTCGAAGAGGATGTTGATGCCGAAGGCACCGCCGAGCGCTTTGTAGATTTCCTTGACCGGCGTCTCATGCGGGAACGAGAGGGTGATCGGCTGATCGGAGGTCGGGCTGAGCTGCGGCGGTGCGGACTTGGTGATATTCGCTTTGGCGCGTTTCTTCAGCTCGTCGATCGAGGCCGGTGAATTGGCCATCGCCGCTTCGCGCAGCGTGTTGACGGCCTTGCCGTATTCGACGGCGGCGTACTGGTTGGTCGGATCGAGCTTGATGACCAGCTCCAGCTCCGTAGCGGCGAGCTGCGTGAGACGGATCTGATCCTCGCCGCGGGCGTTGAGCGCCGAGGCGCGCAGCGACTTGCCCTTCTGGAAGTGGACGCGCGACGCTTCCAGTTTCGCGCGAGACAGATTGATCTGGTAGAGGGAGTTCGAGGGATCGACGTCGAGCGCTTTCTGGTACTCGACGACGGCCTCATCCCAGTCCTTGGTCTGCTCGGCGGTCTTTGCTTTCTGGAACGCGTTGTAGCTCGTGCACGAGAGCAGCGTCAGCGACAAGGCGATGGCTGTAATTCCGACTTTCGTAAGTTTCATTCGTTTCGATCCTGGGTGGTCAGCATGAGTTATCTGCTGATCACTCTGACGGTAGCGTTTCGTAAAGGTCACTGGCCGAGCGGCACCCGCGTCTTGAGGTCGGGCGGGAAGCCGACATAGCCGATCTCGACCGATTCGATGCCGATGCTGCGCAGCACGAACTTGCCGTCGATCGTTTCACCGATGCGGACGTTGACGATCTCGCCGTTGCCGTTGAACGTCGCGATCGGGTTGTTGGCCGGTCCGAAGGTGCCGATGTACTTCATCGTGAATTGCGGCGGCACCGGAGCGGGCGGTTGCGGCGGATGGGCAGCGAGCCAGGCCGGATAGTCGGGATTGCACACGTCGCCTTTCCCGCTGGCCATGCTGTCTTTCTGGTCGGGGTTGTAGTTGGTCGGGCAGTTGTCCCGGAAGTCGGGGATACCGTCATTGTCTTTGTCCGGCGGTGGCGGAGGCGGCGGTGGAGGCGGCTTGATGGGCGGAGGCGGCGGCACCACGTATGCGAAGAGATTCCGCTCGCTCTTGTAGCTGCCGCTCTGCGCGTCGAGCCATTCGTTGTGCAGGATGGGAACGCCGGGCGTGCCGACGCTTCTGGCGATGCGTGGCCGCGATGCCGTGGCCGCACGCGATGCGGCCGGCGCCGGCGACGGGTCGACGGAATTCGACGTCGAGGCGAACGAATAGATCGCAAAGATGGCGATCAGGATCACGCCAACGGTCGTCCAGGTTTTCCAGTTCATCCAGTCCATCACAGCTGTCTGTTCGCGGCCGGAGCGTTCGTGCGCGGGTCGCGGAACAAGGTTTTCAGTCGAATATTGAGCGTCAGGGCTTTGTCGGACCCGATCGTTTCCGAGGAGGCGAGGCTGATGCCGTCGATGATCACGAACTGGTCGGACAGTTCGAGCAGATTGATGAGCCGCCGAACCTGTTCATACGTCCCCTGAACCGTGAATGCAATGCTGACGGTGGTGGTTCCGATCGATCCCTTCGTGGATGGTCCGGAGGTCGTGCCTGCGATCGGTTTCGATTCGGTGGTGGTGAAGGCGTACGACGGCGGCTGCAGATGGCTGGCCGCGGCGAGCCGTTTGACCTCATCGATCAGCGCGGTCAGGCGCTGCATCGGCGTCGACCAGCGCTCGTTGTAGAGCACCTGCAGGTCGGCCTGAACTTTCTTGTACGCGGCGAGCTGCTGTTCGGCGGTGATGCGCGCGTTGCGGGCCTGATCGAGCTGCGCCTGCGCCTGCTCCTGGCGCGTGTCGAGATCCTGCAGACGGCTGACGTACTGGACCCGATACGTAAAAAAGAAGACCGTATTCGCCAGCAGGAGCAGGCCGAGGACGATCAGCAGGATGCGTTTCTCTCGCCAGATCATTCGACCCTCCGGGCGATGGACGGACGATAGTCGACGCCGAGCGAAAAGCGGTACTCCGTGGGCATCGCCGTTTCACTGGTGGGGAAGGCGTTGGCGAAGTGCTGATCGCCGTTGAACCGGTTGAT
>Ga0157375_10004736_pt1 | contig 11821 bp, 9 predicted proteins | sample M35metaG_FD_115311 | JGI IMG/M metagenome (GOLD analysis project Ga0157375, IMG submission 115311) | Miscanthus rhizosphere microbial communities from Kellogg Biological Station, Michigan, USA - M3-5 metaG | ecosystem: Host-associated > Plants > Roots > Rhizosphere > Soil | place: USA: Michigan...
AGGATATTTTTGTTATTTCCTTCACTCAAAAACTTGATCAGTGCTTTATTTTTTGGTAAACCACGGTGTGCTCTTAATAAAGCCAAACCACCTTCGCCTTCTTCAGTTCCGGTTTTACCATCTGCAATTAATTTTTTAGCTTCATTTAAAGCTCTGGTCACATATTCGCGCTGTGCATTTACCAAACGTTCGATTCTTGGTTTCAGCTCATGAAACTCATGCTGATCTCCAAAAGGAACCGGACCTGAGATAATCAATGGAGTACGTGCATCATCAATTAATACTGAATCGACCTCATCCACCATTGCAAAGTGCAATTTGCGTTGTACCAACTGACCTGGTTCCTGCGCCATATTGTCACGCAGATAATCAAAACCAAACTCATTGTTTGTACCATAAGTAATATCAGCCAGGTAAGCATTTCTGCGTTCCTGAGAGTTAGGCTCATGTTTATCGATACAATCTACTCTGATACCATGGAATTCGAATAAAGGGCCATTCCACTCCGAGTCACGTCGTGCCAGGTAATCATTCACTGTTACAATGTGTACACCCTGACCAGCTAAAGCATTCAGGTAAGCAGGTAATGTACTTACCAGCGTTTTACCCTCACCCGTTGCCATCTCAGCAATTTTACCATTGTGTAATACGATACCACCGATTAACTGTACATCATAGTGAACCATGTTCCATACCACTGTACTTCCCGCAGCGTCCCATGAATTAGCCCAGTAAGCTTTATCGCCTTCAATTTTCACGTTAGCTCTGCGCGCAGCATACTCCCTGTCATAAGCAGAAGCTGTAACTTCAAGCGTAGGATTCTCAGCAAAACGTCTTGAAGTTTCTTTCACCACTGCAAAAGCAGCAGGAAGGATTTCCATCAATACAACTTCTAATTCTTTATCTCTGTCTTTTACCAATACATCAATCCGCTCATAAATGGCAGTTTTTTCAGGTAATGATAAATCCTGACCATCAGCATCAGTTTTCAGGGTACTAATTTGAGTATCAATCTCCGCTAAAGATTTGGCTATAATGTCTTTGAAATAGACAGTTTTGTTACGCAATTCATCATTGCTTAAGGCCGAAAGCTTAGCGTATTCTTCATTTATCTTAATGACAAGTGGTTGGATTGCCTTAATATCTCTTTCTGATTTGCTTCCAAAAACTTTGGTTAAAAATCCCAGCATCGTTTTATTTATGTTTTATTTGTTTTAAAATCATCATTTTACAACAACCAAGCCACACCAGTCTATAGGTCACTTTGGCAGTTATCGAGGGATAAAACTACAAAATATCTTGTAATTGTAACGGCTATACCAGCTTTATTTAAGCAGATAAGTACAATTTGTCATCTTGCGGTAATGATTGGATGAATATAATTTAGGAGAGTCTGTCTAAAATTTAGGCAAAGCGTTTATCTTTGCTGAATATGAATATCTTATTATTAGGTTCTGGTGGAAGAGAAAGCGCTTTCGCCTGGAAGATGAGTCAATCTGAACAATGCTCAAAACTATTTATCGCACCAGGTAATGGTGGAACAGCAGCATATGGTAAAAATGTAAACCTGAATCCGAATGATTTTGCAGCAATCAAAACGTTTGTTTTAACGGAGAAGATTGAGCTTGTTGTTGTGGGGCCTGAAGAACCTCTGGTAAATGGTATTCATGACTTTTTCCTGGCGGATGATAAACTGGCAGGCATCCCGGTTATCGGCCCTAAAAAAGAAGGCGCTATACTGGAAGGCAGCAAGGATTTTTCCAAAGAATTTATGACACGCCATAACATCCCTCACCCGGGTTCCAAGTCATTCACCAAAGATACTTTGGCAGAGGGATTAGCTTACCTGGAAAACCACAGCTTACCAGTTGTTTTAAAAGCAGATGGTTTAGCAGCAGGAAAAGGGGTGTTAATTTGTGAAACCGCAGCAGACGCAAAAGCTGAACTTACCCTGATGTTAAGTGAAGGCAAGTTCGGGAATGCAGGTGCGATCGTGGTGATCGAAGAGTTCTTAACAGGAATTGAATTGTCAGTATTTGTATTGACTGATGGTGATAATTATGTGATTTTACCAGAAGCAAAAGATTACAAACGTATTGGTCAGGGTGATACCGGATTAAATACAGGTGGTATGGGTTCCGTTTCTCCGGTTCCTTTTGCAGATGAGAAATTCTTAAAGGAAGTAGAAAACAGTATTATCATCCCTACAATTAACGGCTTAAAGAAAGATAAAATAGATTATACAGGCTTCATTTTCTTCGGATTGTTCAAGGTTGGCGATAAACCAATGATTATTGAATATAACTGCAGAATGGGCGATCCTGAAACTCAAAGTGTTATACCAAGAATCGAAAACGATCTGGTAGAACTTTTCATCGCAGCTTCGAAAAAGCAGTTAAAAGATGTTCAACTGAAGATCAGCCCGAAAAGTGCAGCGACAGTTGTAATTGTAGCAGGTGGTTACCCCGGCGATTATGAAAAAGGTAAAGCGATGACCGGAATTGATAACATCCGTAAATCATTAGCTTTCCACGCAGGAACAATTGCAGAAGGTGGCGTGATTAAAAGTAACGGCGGACGCGTGTTAGCGGTCACAAGTTTACAGGATAACATGTTTGAGGCATTACAGTCGGCAACAGCTGATGCAGCAAGGATATATTTTGACGGGAAATATTTCAGAGAAGATATAGGTTTTGATTTGATGTAAAATCAAAATAATGAATTACCAGAAAGGTCCGGAACAGTTGTTCCGGGCCTTTCTTATTTTAACATATTCCATATAATAATCAATAAATCTTAGGGGTGCAAATGCCAGAAAAGCTTACGGACAGTAAAAACAAAGCCCGAATCAAACGATCACAGGCTTTAATTGGCCAGGCTTTGTCTTTTACACTATAATCTCACATTATTACATTTAAGCTACTTTCCATTCAACCGTAACGGGGGGGCCACTAATTATATCAATAATATTATCTAGGTTACAGATTACGTAATGCGTCAAATCCCAATCGTCAAACATATTACGACTCTCTTCTTTGAACCATCTCAAAAACTCTGAATCTGTAGAAGTCTCAAACCCAACTAAAGATTTATTTTCATAAAGAGTTTTCAATCTGCCCGCCTCTTGCACAACACGATAACCGAGTATACCAGAAAATTTGATCTCTAATATTCTCTCTGATTGAGGTTCCTTTAATAAGATTATTAGATCTCCACCTACATTATTTAAACCATAAAAATAAAAATTATCTGGAAGTCCCACTATGGGCTCCCATGTTTTGTATACGTCAATTTCCATTATCTCGGATATCTAAATTTAGTTTCTGCTTCTCTTTTCTTTGGATTATATATTTCAAGCGTAGGATCTCCCGAATAACCACCCTTCACTCTGTTATTACTACTATGATCTCTTACATTAATAGTTTTACCATCTGGCGTCTTACCATATCTACCTCCCGCAATAGGCTTGTCAGTACCAGGAACAACAAGATCATCAAAATCCTTGTTTGCTTGACTTACCCCCCCGTCTCTGTCATACATATCAGTTTCTGAAGGAGTGTCCAAAGGTTTAGATTCTTTCTTTAGGTCATCAACTGTTTTGTTGGCCATTCTCATGCTATTAGCAATATTCAAAAGATTGTCAACTATAGTTATTGCCCTTCCCAAAGGTGTTATTGTTCTAAAAATCGAAGTAAGTTCCGCTTGGGCAGCTAATCTTGTAGCTTGAGGCAAGCGATAAGCTATAGACGAACCGCCTCCAAATAACGGAGTAACAGTGTGAGCAACCATTCCCTTATGACGGCCAGCTGTTATAGTAACCTCCTTTAATTGAATTGGTTTCTTTTTAGGTGGATTTTTCGGATCTTAGACTCCCCTTCCATCTGGATCAATGAATCTTACCGGATTATTAAAGGCATAGTTATATGGAGACAAATCATCATATATCTCCGCCATCGGATCAACCACATTCCACCTTCCAATCACCGGATCATAGAACCTCGCCCCATAATCATACTCCTCTCTACTCAGACAATGTCTTCGAGGCTATAAAGTAATCATTTTCACAACATAATAAGCAATTATACCCCCAGTAACTAACGTTATAAAACTATTTATATACCAAAACCTCTTAGCCAATTCTTTAAAGAAAAACATATTGGATAAACTTATTAGAAACGTCCCACAAACTAGACCAATAATTGTATATATCCGCAATACAAATGGAACTTCGGAACTGGAACTAGAGCCAGCACTCAAAGCGGGTATAAATAATCCAAAAACTAAACACAAACCTATCCATGACAAAAACAAAATTACAGGTCCAAATTTATTATTTAATGATTTTTCCATTTGTAACTAATTTTTAATAGTCTAATTTGTTGTTCATTGGCATTTCGACTGCTTCCGAATTAATATCGCATTTTGCGACATCAAGTCTACAAATTCTTGCTCATTAAACCGGGAAATGGGTAAGCCTAAAAAAGGCAGAGGATTTAATCTTTTGTCTTAATAACCAAAGATAAAAACAGCTATAATACTATAAAGTCTATTATTCACATGTCTTTAATTTTCATCGGCAGTATTCGGCAATATAAGGAAAACTACCTTTTTTTAGATTTTATTAACTTTTGTAATGTCTTAACATCGGTGATGTCCTGTCTGCGCCCAGAGACTTGTTTATTTTTTACGAGATCACTAAGGCCGATATAGTTGATGATAAGATCATTCTCGATTTCTATCTTTTCCATATTTAAGATCGCCTCACTAAACTTAACTCCATCAATGAGGTTCAGCACATCAATCCGTAATGGTGGATATCCAATCTGGTTAATTAATCCTTCAGTTAAAAAATCCTCCTTTTGGAAGCCAAGAGATTGCAACCCAAAATCATTCACAACTTTGAGCATTCGAATTGCATTTTCTTCAGATACATTGATCCAAATATCGAGGTCACCCGTGTGACGAGGCTTACCATGAAATGCCAGTGCATAGCCTCCCACAACCATGTACTCAACATTGTATTGGTTTAACAATTTAACAAAATCTTCAAAATCTTCGGCTAACGTCATGCGTACATTCTTTTCTTTACCAGCTTAGTTTTATCCATTCTTTGTCCCTTTGTTAAAGATTGTGAAATGATGTAAGTAACTGCAGCAGCACGCTCTTTTACCGGTCGACCCAACCAATATTTCAGGTCATGTTGTTCATCATTAGCATCTTTCATCATAACCCTTCTTATTACAGGTGCTATTTTTCTAATTCGGGATTCAGGAGCAGGTTTAGGCTTCAAAATAATATTTTTACGTTCTATTCGTATTTCCTGATTTTCATAAGCGACTTTAGCCTTACTCAAATAATTACTAATGGTGTTGTAATTAAACTGTGGATAGCTTAAACAAAAGTTCTTTAGATTAGAAAATACTTCAAAAGGATTCTCTGTATTATTTTTCCAAAAAACTACGATTACTCTTTTTTCTTGAATACTTAGCCTTTCCATATATCAAATATAACAAACATCATAACAATATTAGTCATAAAAAACAAAATTGTCCCGATTGCCCCTTATAATTCTTAACCCACTCACTCAAAAAACCATTAAAAACCAACAGGCCTTCTCTAGGTTATGTAGAGAGGGATGCAAATGCCAGAAAAGTTTACGGACAGTAAATAACAAAACCCGGATCAAAACGATCGCGGGCTTCTATTATATCTATTTAAAGCCTAGACATGCCTCCTGATAGTCAAATCGACCTTCAGCTCTACCCTTCTCCAAATAAGCTTTGACTTTATCGTACGAAATTTCCGGAGGAATATCCACAGAAATTAATGTCTTGATATGACTACCCTCCCAACTGCACCCCATCGCTTCTATTGATTTAGTTACATCTGAAAAATCGTTCTCATTAAACATAATAATACGAACTACACTATGACCGGAGGCTTCTATCAATGAATCAAAATATAAAGCTCCATCCTCATCCTCTACAGAAACAATATCACCAAAAGCGACATTTTTTGCAAAGAAGGGGATGTTCTCAATTCTATAATAATCTCCTGATTTTGAAGCCCAAACACTCTCAATCTTATAATCATCGACGTCTTGATAGACCAATAACACTTTTTCGTTCATCTTAATGTTTATCTAGATTACAGCCACGGCATAATACCTGACCATTATTCGGTGTCCCACTACCACCTTCTCGTTTACGTTTCTTATGGTCTACATGAGCCTCATCACTAGGAGGCGTTACTCCTCTTTCATGTTTTTTACCATTTTTAACCTCAATTTCACAGTTCGCGCATTTCATCTTTCCGCCATTCTTTTCGGAATTTTGTTCCTTTACTACCTTTTTTCCAGTAGGAGTAAAATCTTGGCCATCACGAGGCTTCTTGTCCAGTTTTGCAGCTCTTTCCTCTAAAGTTAATGTTTTCTTCGTTCCCTGACTTCCTTTGTCTGGTGAGCTAGCAGCAGAGGATAAACTAGGGCCATTGACATGATCGTAGATTAATGTACCCAAAGCATAACTACCACCAACTATAAAAATACCTCCAGCTACAACATCAGCAACAGGATCCTCTGGGCCTAAACCAATGACAATTGCAGCTGCCGAAGCCTTTAAAGTATTCTTAAATATCGCTCCAGCTCTCGATCCAGTTGACTGAGTTGCACTACCTAAACGCCTTGTTGTTGGCCCAGGTCCATCCTGATCATCATTCACATCTTCCCCAAACATCCCATCCGGATCAGTATGACGAATCGGATCATCAAACCCATAAGCATAAGGAGTAGTCTTTCTATCCTGCTCAGCAAGCGGATCAACCACATTCCACCTCCCAATCACCGGATCATATAACCTCGCCCCGTAATCATACAACCCACCTAATTCATCCTGAATCTCTTTTCCATTATAAAGATATTTATTATTTAATGAAATTGGACTCCCTGAAGATTTTCTTTGTCCAAAAGCATAGTAATCGTCACTTTGAATCCGTTCCAGACTTCCTGTAATCGGATGCTTACGAAAACTATAGCGTACATTACCCAAATGATCATTTAAGTTATATTCATAACTGAAAATACCATTATTATTTCTGGCTACCCCCTCATCAGTGATAATGATATCAATTGTACCGTCTGAATTATGCTGAATCTTATTTATATAATCTATAGTTTCTGATGTGCTTTTTTTCCTTAGTTTATTACCGTTCGCATCATAAGTATAATTGATAGTTTTGGCACCCGTAATCGCCTCCGGCAGATTCAGGTAATTATATGTCAAGTTGATATTCTTCTCACTATCACTTTTTAAATTACCATTACCGTCATAAACATAATTACTATTAGTAAACCCCGTTATTTTAGTAAGTTGGTTTCCAGTATACCCACTATAAACATTAGTTCCATAACCATCTCTGTTAAGCGTCAGGATATTCCCCATTATATCATAACTGATACTTTCTCCAAGACCAGATGACACTGCATCAGTCAACCTATTTAGTCTATCATAGCTATAAGTGAATTTTTTCTCTAAACTACCGCCCCAATACTGATTAGCTATATTACCATTCCATTGCGGTTTTTCTCCATCATTGTAATTTAGTTGCAGATTAAACTGAGCACTTGTACTCTTACTTAGCCATCCTCTTTCGTTATAGGTATAGGCTGTTTTTTGCAAATAAGAGCTTCCGTCATTTGTACTATGTAATTGCTTACTTAGCAGCTGTCCAGTTTCGGTGTAATCCATTTTACTCAATACGACCTCTGGTTGACCGTTTATACTTTCCTTGGTCGCAATTTTACGTCCCATGTGATCGTAGAGATAACGGTTTGCTATTACTGTTGCGTTATCCTGACCACTAATCGTATGGCTACGTTTACTGCTGGTTAGCTCGCCTGCAAAATTATAGGTATTGTCAATGATATCTCTCCCTCCCAGATGATTCTGGCTTTTAGTTTGTAATACTTGACCTTCCGCATCATAATAATAAACCGACAGCAGCATATTATTTGTACCGAGAATATTAATTTTTGTTCCGGTTAGTAACGATTTGGTTCGGTCTTCCCCCACCTGACCAACGCCTACAGAAGGATCGAAAACACCACTTTTCAGGAACTTATAATTATCATAATAATTAATAACATGATAGGAGATTATCCCTTCCTGAGGGAAAGAAAGGTTCCCGTAACCAATGTCACTAGTTGACCTGGTCTCATAAAGGACCTTCTGAGTATCCATAGTACCCTGTAATGCTTTTCGCTCACTCTTATCACTATATATTCCTGACATTACAATCCGGCCAAATACATCATATTTAGTAAAACCCCATTGCCCGGCTAACTTGAGGTTTTCATCCTGAGTCAGAACAACCTGATCAAGATCGTTATAAACCATGGATTCCCACCCTTTACCTGGTACTTGTTTTTTAATCAGGCGATTTTGTTCATCATAGCTATAACCATAAATAAATTGCTTAAAGACATTCTGATCTTCATTGAAGCTACTAATCAGTGCCTGTCCATTTTCATTTACAGCTGGAGGAAGCACATAATTTAGATTTCCAAAATCATCATAAAGATAATAAGTAGAAAGGCTTTTAGTATTACTTTCCCAGAGCCGCCTTAATACTATGTGCCCTTCAAAATCTTTATACTCATCAGTTGTACCTGCTTTTAAATCCGCTGACTTCCAGTTCTCATCCTTAGATGTAGTCTTATATAAGCTACCAGCGGCGTAGTTTACTTTAGTTTCAGCACCACCGGAACCTACTATCCACAACTTTACTTCGTCATCATTAGTTCCATATTCTATTTTCCCAGTATGTCCAGCGGTACTGTTTACCACCGGCTGCCATGGAGCTCCGGGAGATCCAATTTCCACTGCCTGGTTAAGTGGAGAAGGCCCAAAAACAGTCACTCCATATGGATAAGAATTTAAAGCAATTCCCGCAGTCGGACTAGTATAAAAAAGTCCTTGCGCCTTTAAAGCTTCACTACGAAAAGTTCCTCCTGTACTAGCGGCAACATAAGGTAAATACTTCTGAGATTCCCGGCCCATAGCATCATAAACGATAGGCTTTACTACATCATCAAAGTTTGGACTTCCCTGTACCGTAATAATTTGTGACTGACGCCCTAAACCATCAATATACTGGATAGTCTGGTTCACTTCATGCGCCTTATAAGCATTTGAACCAGCAGCAGCAGCATCCATAACAAATGGTGTCTTAAATGTTCTGGTTAGGATATAATTCTGATCCGTGGTTGGCTTACTACGCAAATTCGCCCAGTTATCAAAACCATTACGTATAAAAACACGGACAGTTTTACCTGTTGGAATATAAAATCCGGCGGTCAGTTTTACACTTCCTTTCGCACTGATTTCTGTCTGGCCAGTATAGGCATTCAATACTGTATCCTGTTGTGCATAAACATCCCCTATGCTTAAAAATAAAGCACAGAAAATTGAAGTGGCGTAATATAAATATAGTTTCATGGAGCATTAATCTTTATGGCAGTACATTTTACTTTTGACTTTTAATTAGGCACAACAATATATCCTCCGTCATTTAGCGCTATCCTTCTGGATATACAAGGCTTTCCCCCATTTGGAGGTAGTATCAATGCACTTGCATTTCGGGCTCCATCTATTTGAGGTATAGGCTCTGCCGGACAATCTACAACTATCACCCTGCCAATTGAAATTTCGGATGTACCGGCGGCAGCACTTAATGAAGAATCAGTAACCTGAGTATAAGGGTTCGCAACCCTTGTTACTGTTTGCGTAGTCTTATAAGACAATGCAAGTGGTTTACTCAAAACCAGTGGTTTTGTACATGCAGCATCAGCATACAGCTTAATTTTATATAATACACTAGTCGCTTGAGTATTTGGATTTTCAATAATATCACTACTTTCTACTCTGGCATAAATAGAATCAAAACATTCTCCATTAGCGTTTGCATAATTTTGCGCATTATTGTTGATATCATCTGTAGCCATTTTTTCTGCTTCCTCAGGTGTAGAGGCAGAATATTTACCTGCTTTAACAATATAAGTCACTGAACTTCCCGCTCCTGTACAGTTATTTTTAAACAAGGATTTCCGCTGTTCTTTATTTCTATACTTTATTTCAGCATAATTATAGGCGAAACTCTTAACGATATTCAGATCTTTATTTTTGATCAGTTGTAATCTCTGAAAACTATCATAATTATAATAAGCAGAAAGGATTTTAGCATCCGTCTGACTTGCCATTCCTATGGAAGGTCTATAGGTAAATGTCGAAATCTGAGCCTCCGGGAATGCGGTCTTTAACGGGGAAATGAAATTATCAACAGTCAATTTATCAGGACTAGAATCAGAAAGATTATTAATTGCGGCCTTAGTTAACTTGTTTTCAATCTCAGTATAACTCACATTTTTAATTTCTGCTACTGGATAAAGTCCTTTATAACCCCATAAATAGTTAACCTTTAATCCTTTCTCACGATAGAATCCCAGAACATTTCCCTTTTCATCATATTTATCATAAATCAATTTCATCTTCAAAGGTCCTGAGCCAATCTGTTCCTCAATAGATTTTGGCACATAAATACCTGCATACGGATTAAAAAAAGTATTTCTTATATAATTCGTTTGCTTAGCATTAAGCTTGGTTATTTTCTCTATCACAGGAGAAAGAATATGTTTACTATACATATCTGCATAAACACCACTTGGATCTTTACCAGACATATTTCCAGGATAATTATAGTAAGTGTTTACAGAATCCTTTCTGCTATTTAAAAAAAACTCCTTTTTAAGGTTACGTTCTTTCCGGTCATAAACATATCCTTTGGTTGTAGTAACAGGATTTAATCCATTGGTATCGTAAGAAGTACTGATCTCTTTAGCCAGGAAACTTGGGAAGGTATAAACAGCATATGCACTATAACGATTATCATTAAATTTTCCCATTATCGTTAGGAAATTAAAATCTATTATTCTTACGTGCTCGTAATACCGTAAATCAGTCTCATCATATTGATAATTAATAGCCTGCTGAATAACGTTATTTGTTTTATAGGCTTTCTTTTCCAACAATTTTCCTCTTTCAAGCGCTCTCGATATATTTGGATCAAGTAACCATTGCTTATCAGAAGTAATAACCAAACTTATCGCTGGCTGATCACGGTATTTTGACTGATCATGGTTGGAATACTTATAAATCGTATAACTACCATCTTTTAGTTTCTCTATGACCTCAGAATATGTTACGTGATTTCCATTTGTAAAACTTAAAGGCTCAGCAGAAGCATCCCGCCACATCCAATAATTAACATACCCTTGCGCTTTATCAGTATAGTAAGCCTTGCCCTCCTCTACATAATTCGGTCTGCCTCCTAATATACCACTCGAGGCCGTGCCTCCTTTTTCATAATTTAGCACGTATTTATACTCTTTAATTTCGGCAAGCTTTCCCGTTTCATCGAAATCAGAAATTTTGCTTATCCTCAGACCGCCGCACTGTAAATTATTTGTGTCCTCTATCTCAAAAGGATAACGCTTAGCTACTTTTGAATATTCATGCGGCTCATATTCAAAAATAGTTTTTCCACCTGTTGGATAGGAAACAGCAATAAGATTACCAGCGCGCATTAAGGAAAGATTTGACGATTTGCTATTTCCATATGCCAATGCGTTTTCTTTTGTATAAGGCGGCAAAGATTTTAGAAAATTCACACCATTATAAAAACCCCAGTGATCAATTTCCCTGCTACTATATGGAGGAAGAGTAACTGTTTCATCATAATCAAACACGTAAGAAGGTTTACTTGCGCC
>Ga0157375_10004737_pt1 | contig 11819 bp, 11 predicted proteins | sample M35metaG_FD_115311 | JGI IMG/M metagenome (GOLD analysis project Ga0157375, IMG submission 115311) | Miscanthus rhizosphere microbial communities from Kellogg Biological Station, Michigan, USA - M3-5 metaG | ecosystem: Host-associated > Plants > Roots > Rhizosphere > Soil | place: USA: Michigan...
CGGGAATGGTCAGGGGAGCGTATCACTTTTTTTTAGCGACAAAAGATGGCAGAATGCAGGCTGAAAATTTTATCAAGGCTGTTGACTTAAAAACCGGTGATCTGCCACCCGTACTCGATATTGAGCAGACTTATGGCATGTCAAAAGACGTAATAAAAAATGAAGTGAGAGAATGGTTGAATGTTGTACAAACAAATTATAACATTAAGCCGATCATTTACACCAATATTGATTTTTACAAACAAAACCTGGGAAGTGATTTTGATGATTATCCTTTATGGGTAGCTCATTATTACCAACCGCGGCAGCCACGGATAAAACGAGATTGGGTTTTTTGGCAGCATAATGATAATGGAAGAGTAAACGGAGTTTTATCCCCGGTAGATTTTGATGTTTTTAGCGGTGATTCAGTTGCCTTCAATCAATTCTTGATTAAATAGCCTGTCAATTGTCGGGTATTGGCATACCTCAGTAGGATATCACGATTGACGTCTCTCCAGGGAGTCATTAGGACACGATCCACGCTTGAAGTAGTACCTTACAACATCAAACGAGCTATATGCCGCAGGGGATGGAGCCAGACGTAAGAAAGTATTTGTTTAAAGTTCTCAATTCCCTTTGTTATGGTTTGCTTTGGATGGCCCTGAATGTTCTCGGAGGGTTATATTGGGGGTATGCCAGTATTAATGGAAAATTGTCTGTCGGCAATATTCTTTTTTTTGCCTGGTTTATCTTGAGTCTTCTCGCTCTGCTCTATTTTTATTATCGCATTTGGTCCACAAGGACTCCTTCGGAGAAGAAATGATCAGCTGCTATGATCGGCAATAATGAACCATTGACCATTGATCTTTTTGAAAAGTAAGTTATAGTGCCCACTAAGATCCCCGATACTTCTGCTGAGCATCCACTTCCCAACCACATAAAAATATTCCGGGGAAAGTTTTTTTACAAGAATAATATCAAAGGAAAGCCTACCCATGGCAGCTGTATCGGGATAATTTTTTTTATAATTCTCCAAAGTCGTCTGCCACCCCCAGTGAATGCCGTTTTTCCCAATGAACATCAAAGAATCATCCTTCCAATACCCCTGCATAAAGCCCTTAATATCCCCTTTGTTCCACGATTCCGTTTGGCTATCTAAAACTTTACGGATGGTAAACTCGTCGGTTGCCTGGCTAAAGCCAATGAGTGGAAAAAATAATGCAGACAAAAAAAATATTCTCTTCATAAAAAATATTTCAGAAGCAAATATTATAAAAAGCTTATCACAAAACGAGATAAGCCGGTATCAATATGCCCCGGGCTTAATGATTACAGTCCGTGGAATGACAATGATTGGCTTTGCGGCAAAACCGATAATTGAAGAAATGCGCTGTGAGAATAAACAAAACTGCCGGAATTAACAGGACAACCTCGGAGGAAACCAAAATTTCCTTCAAAACGAGCAAAATGAAACCCGTTGAAAAGATCAACAAGGGTAAAGGACGATGATGATGGCTTTTATAACCGTGAAATAAGGCCAGGGAACCAATTAAAAAGGCAAGAGCGATCATTCCTGCCTCAAAAAAATTATTATGAATTATGTTTATGCCAAAAAGGGGCAGGCTGGTAAGTAAAAGGGGTAATACCGCACAATGGATAGCGCAGAGCAGTGAAGTTGCTATGCCAAGAGCATCCCAGTTAACTTGTAATTTCATGATTAAAGCAAAAATATCGCCGCGCAACTAAGTTGCAAAATATATTTTTGCAACATGTGATGCCGGGCCAGTTCTTGCAAGGCATAGTAACTTTGTTTAAAAATTTTTCCTGATGAACCGGAAGACTATATTTTATATCATTTTTTTTTTATTTCTTGTACTCGCATTTTATGCCGTTCTGATCAATGTAATTCCTGGGTTTACTAAATCTAAATTACCTCCAATCAGTTACGTTCAACCCTTTTCCTTTACGAACCAGGATGGACAAAAAGTTACCCAAAGAGATGTTGAGGGAAAAGTGTATGTCGCAAATTATTTTTTCACAACATGCAAAAGCATTTGTCCGAGGATGAACAATGAAGTGAAAAAAGTGTATGAGCATTTTAAAACAGAAAATGACTTTTTGATCTTGTCACATACCTCTGATCCGGGTACAGATTCATCCGCAAGGTTAAAACGGTATGCTGATTCGATAGGTGTGACAACAAAAAATTGGATCTTTTTAACGGGAAGAAAAGATAGCTTGTACAGGCAGGCGAGGTTGAGCTACAGGATCGATGACCCTAACAATAATGTGCAAAGTATCGATGAGGATTTTTTACATACTCAATTTTTGGCATTGGTAAATAGAAAAGGTGAAGTGGTAAAGATTTATGATGGCTTAAAACAAGCAGAAATAAATGAATTAATAAAGGATGCTGAAAAATTACTCAGGGAATAAATATAGCTGCTAACTAAATTTAATTTAAAAATGACAACCCGGGTTGATGACCTTCTGCGTCGTAACAGTTTGAGCGTAACCGAAAGCCGCAAAAAAATTCTGAATCTTTTTTTGAATGTACAGGGAGCCCTGGCTCACGGCGATATTGAAAGAAAAGCAGGTGAGAAGTTTGATCGGGTAACGGTATATCGTACTCTGCAGACATTTGTTGAAAAAGGAATTATTCATACAATTCCGACCACCGACAATTCGGTTCGCTATGCATTATGCAAGGATAATTGTACGGAGGGGCATCATCATGATGATCATGTACATTTTATTTGCCACCAATGTGGTGCTACCCTTTGCCTGGAAGATGTAGTGGTTCCGGAAATTAAAATGAGAAAAGGATTCTCTGTCAATGAAATTGAAGTGGTAGTAAAAGGAATTTGCCTGGACTGTCAGCAATAAAAAAGCCCCAGTGTAGAAACAATGGGACTAAGGTTAAGGCTCTGATTAGTAGCTATCTTACTTATTCGTAATATCTTTTTTTACCAGAATCAAATTTAATATCCCCTGCTCAAATTTCCTCGTATTGCCCATACCACTTTCAGGTAATTTTTACAGTTGCTTCATTTCATTGTGTACAAAAGACATAAGCTCGCTGACATACTGAGAGGAGAAATCAAATTTCAATCCTGCGCTTTGAAAGAGTTGAGGTAATGTTACTGTGCCTCCAAGGCTCAAAGCCTGTATATAATTATTTAAAGCAGTGTGTTTATTATTCTTGAATTGCATCCATAAGCCGATCGCCCCTAATTGTGCAATACCATATTCAATATAATAGAATGGCACTTCAAAAAGATGCAGCTGGCGTTGCCAGCCATACCTCCGGTATTCCTCGAGTCCGCTAAAATCAATTTCGGGCGACGTAAACTCATTTAATATTTCCATCCATGTTATGGCTCTTTGTTCTTCTGTATGTGCCGGGTTTTCATACACCCAGTGCTGAAATTTGTCAATTATTGCAATCCAGGGAAAAATTGTAATTACCCTTTCTAATTGATATTCTTTAGCACGCTTCAATTCCTCTTTATTATCAAAAAAAACATCCCAATAATCCATACTGAATAATTCCATACTCATACTCGCCACTTCCGCTATTTCCATGGGATATTCTTTAAACCCTGTGAGTGCTAAAGGATGAGTAAGAAAAGAATGAACAGCATGACCACCTTCATGAATGATGGTTGTCACATCACCCATCTGGCCCGCTGCGTTCATAAAAATAAATGGAGCGCCTGTTTCAGGCAACGGACAGTTATAGCCACCGGGAGCTTTTCCTTTCCTGCTTTCAAGATCAAGCCTGTGCATTTTTTGCATTTGTTGAAGGCATTCAGCAAAAAATGGATTCACTTCATCAAGACATCGAAGTGTTTTTTGAAGAAGTTCATCACTGGTTTTAAAAGGGTTCAATGGAGTGATTCCCGCCGGCTCGGCTTCTGTGTCCCATGGCCGCAAGGGGTCAATGCCCAGTTTCTCTTTCTTTTTTTTATAGATCTCATTTACCAGCGGAATAATATTTTGTTTGACCGCTTCATGAAATTGAAAGCAATCTTCTCTTGTATAATCAAAGCGACCCAGCTCTTTAAATCTGAAATCGCGATAATTTGTAAAGCCTGCATTGAGTGCTACCCGATCACGTTTTTGAATAAGCGAGGTGAAAAGTTTATTCAATTCATCCTTCTCCAGCAATCTTCGTTCATTGATCTTTCGGTAGACATCTTCACGGAAATCCCGGTTGGGATTCTCTAAAAATTTCGTTGCTTGTTGTAATGTGTACTCCTTTCCATCAACCTGCACCGTCATCTTTCCTGCGATCACACCATACTGCTGTGCCATTACGCTTAATTCAGAATTGAGGGCAATGTTTTCTTGCCTGAACAGGTCTATATTTTTTTTTATGTTTCGCAGGTAAGTAAAGTATTTATCATGATCCAACTCTTTTGTAAAAGGATTTTCAATCAATTTCCTGTTGAGCTTATCAGCATAGTATTGGATATGCGGTTGAATCTCCATCACAAAAAAGGTGAATGCGTTTTCAAGTTCTTTATTTTCTGTATCGCAGGTCATTCGTATTTGCCGCCAGTTTGCATCCTCACTCACTATTGCTTCTAATTCACTGGAATCCTTTAACCATTTTTCCAGGTCCTGGCCTGAATTTATTTTTCTTTCAAACAGATCCTGGAAATAAGGCTCAATAGATTTCCAATCAGTAATGTTAAACCCTGCAGGTAAAAAATGCCGTTGAGGTGCCATAATATTTGCGGTATACTTCATAACATTAATTTAAAAAAATAAGCCGCCCCGGTGTGAAGCAGCTTGTTTAAATTAAGTGAAAATCATTTTCCTTTCTTCTTTGCCGCTTTCTTGGCCGGCTTTGCTGTTTTTGAAGAGGTTGATTTTTTTTCAGCGGCTTCTTTTGGTTTCTCCGAAGAAGTCTTTGTAGTTTTTTTTGTTGCTTTTTTTCCAGTTGCCGCAGGTGATTCTTTTTTATCTGCTTCTACGGGTCCTGGTTTTTCCTCGGCCATTTCCTCTTCTGGTTCCGGCTCAGAAAGTTTTATTTCAACATCATTTTTCCTGAGGACCTCAAACCATTTTATCATTTTTTTCAGGTCACTATTGTATACTCTTTCAAAATCAATATCGCCGTATACTTTTTCAAAGTATTTTCTGATCGCATTATTATCTTTTGTATCGGGTAACGAACCACTGGTCTTTTCCATAGCCTGGAATACCTCAGCAAGATTCACATTATCACTCACAGTGTATACTTCTATAGTTTCCAAATGTGAAAAATTGTGAATCCGGCTCGAAGCAAATTTTGTTGTTTTATCATCCAATGAGCGAACAATGGCGCCGTCTGGTTTGGTGTTGACCAGTTCAAACAAACCAGGCAATCCTGTAACAGAAACAATTTTACTATACTCCATTTTTGTTTTTTAAGGATGTGCAAGATAAACCGAATTTGGAAAATGAACCGCTATTTAATTTTTACAGATCCATGGATAAATAATGGTGAAAAAAAGGGATTTTCCCGGCAACATTCTTTTCCCGTTACGAAGGTTTAATAGCTTTTCATCGTCCAATAAACCGCATGATTTTAATAATCAGGATTAAACTGTTAGTTGCTATTTTACTACTATTCAGTATTGGGATAAATGCGCAAAGTCTAAAAGGAAGATTGCTTGACCCTTCTAATAACAGGCCCTTACGGAGAGCTTCGGTAAACCTTACGAGCCTGAAAGATTCTACCCAAAAATTTAATATCATTTCAGACAGCAGCGGGAGATTTGAATTTAAAAATTTATATACCGATTCATTTGCGCTCAGAATTAGTTTTGTTGGTTATGCCGACTTCACACAAATTGTCGGAATAAACAATGGCACTCTCGACCTGGGGACTTTATTTATCCCCAAATCAATAAAACAATTGGGAGAAGTGGTAGTCGTTTCGAAGGTCCCGCCGGTTCAACAAAAAGGTGATACGCTTGAATACAATGCCAGTCAATTTAAGGTTAACCCCGATGCTACCGCAGAGGACATGGTTAAAAAATTACCGGGTGTTACTGTCGATAAGCAGGGAACTGTAACTGCACAAGGAGAGCAGGTAAGAAAAGTAACGATCGACGGTCGTGATTTTTTTGGGGATGATGCGACGGCTGCATTACGGAACCTCCCTGCTGAGATCATTGACAAGATCCAGGTGTTTGACAGGTTAAGCGACCAGGCACAGTTTACCGGTTTTGACGATGGCAACACACTGAAGTCCCTGAATATTGTAACAAAAGCAAATATGCGTAATGGCCAGTTTGGTCGTATGTATGCCGGATATGGAACTGATGATCGATATGCTGCCGGGGGAAATGTCAGTTTTTTTAAGGATAACAGGCGTATTTCACTGGTAGGGAATTTCAATAATGTTAACCAGCAAAATTTTGCTTCACAAGATCTACTGGGAGTAACGAGCGGCGGTGGAAACAGAGGGGGCTTTGGCGGTTTTGGTGGAAGACAGGGCAATCGGGGTGGAGGCAACGGGCCAAGCGGGGGTACCAAATTTGGCAATCAGTCAAATTTTTTAGTAGGCCAGCAGAATGGAATTACTAAAACGAATGCAGCGGGTATTAATTTTTCGGATCAGTGGGGAAAGAAGCTAACTGTTACAGGGAGCTATTTTTTTAATAACAGTAATAATTTAAATAGCCAGGTAACGGATCAACGGTCATTAAACGGCACTGATTTCTATAAGGAAAATAGTTTGTCAAAAAATAATAATTACAACCATCGTATTAATTTAAGACTCGACTATAAAATTGATTCGGCAAATTCTATCCTGATCACTCCGTCGATCAATCTTCAGAAGAATGATGGCAACAGCATCTATTCAACTAACGCCGGTTTTGGAGAAATAGTAAAAAGCAGTTCAAATAATACCACCAATACGGAGGTCTCCGGTTATAATATTGGTAACAATATTCTTTTTCGTCACTCCTTTGCAAAAAAAGGAAGAACAATATCTGTGGGTGTTACGACCAATTTCAACCGTAAGTCAGGCAATTCTTATGTGGTTGGTGATAATAAATCTTTTGATACTACGGGTATCCTGACGCAAGACTCAACACAAAATCAATTTTCTGATAATTTCACTAATGGAAACACGATCTCTACAAACCTTGCTTATACGGAGCCAATAGGGAAAAAAGGACAATTGCAAATAAATTACAACCCATCGTTTACCAAAAGCAGGGCCGACCAGGAAACTTACCGGTTTAATAATTCAGAACAGAAATATTCACTATTTGATACAGCACTGTCTAACAAGTTCACGAATGACTATGCAACACAAAACGGCGGTCTATCCTACCGTAAGGGCGATAGAGATCAACAGATCTCTGTAGGGATAAATTTTCAATATTCGAAGTTGTCAAGTGACCAGCAGTTTCCTAAAGTAGGGGGTATAGAAAAATCATTTAGTGACTTTTTGCCCAATTTGCAATTCAGAAAAAAGCTTTCATTAAGAAGTAGTATAAATATTTTTCTAAGAACATCTGTCAGTCCTCCTTCAGTAACTCAATTGCAAAATGTATATAATATAAATAATCCCCTTGTTATCAGCATTGGCAACCCGGATCTGAAACAACAATACACCAGCAGTCTTGTTGCCCGTTATACTTTTACCAATACGCAAAAAGGGCAAAGTTTTTTTGCGAATTTATTTTTGCAAAAAACGAATGATTACATCGCCAATTCTGTTTATCATGCACAAAATGATTCGGTACTTGCTCCCACTATTACATTATTAAGTGGGGGACAACTAACGGTTCCTGTTAACCTGGACGGATATTGGAGTGTTCGTTCTCTTTTTACGTTTGGTCAACCTGTCAAACTTATTAAGTCAAATCTGAATCTGAATGCGGGTGTTACCTACAGCAGGCTTCCCGGCCTGATCGATAAACAAAAACTCCTGACGGATAACTACAATTATAGTGTAGGAGCAGTTATAGCAAGCAATGTCAGTGAGTACATCGATTTTAATCTTTCTTATAATGCCAACTTTAATATAATTGCCGGGCAACCGGAAAACGGGCAGGTTTCACAATCTGTCGGTATACAGTTTAATCTTTTGTCAAAGACCGGGTGGTTTTTTCAGAATGACCTGAACAACCAGGCTTATAATTATAAAGGGAATACTCCTGATCAAAGTTTTTGGCTATGGAATATAAGTGCAGGAAAGAAATTTTTAAAACAACAAAAAGGCGAATTGAAGCTTACAGTATTTGACCTGTTGAAACAAAACCGGGCTATCAGCCGCACTGTTACTGAGGCTTATGTTGAAGACACGCAAAGCAGGGTACTACAGCAGTATTTTATGATTACGTTTACATATAAACTAAAAAATTTTGGTGCGGCAAAAACAAATAACAAGAACAATAACAATTCCAGACCAAAATTTTAGTAATATCGCCTGCTCTTAACCTTCTACTTTGGATGAACAGTTTCTAATTGAAAAACTCAGGCAGGGTGACGAGGCTGCTTTCAGAGAAATAGTTGAAACCTGGAAGAATCTCGTCTACAATACAGCACTTGGCATTTTGCAAAATGCGGAAGATGCGGAAGATGTAACACAGGAAGTTTTTGTGCAGGTATTTGAGTCTATAAAAACATTTAAAGCAGAGTCTAAATTGTCCACCTGGCTCTATAGGATTACGGTGAGCAAGGCCCTGGATCATTTGAGGAGGAAAAAACGAAAAAAGAGATTTGCTTATATTCAAAGTCTTTTTGGTGCCGGGGGTGAAACGATTATCGAAAAGCCGGATTTTAATCATCCGGGTATTGCGTTGGATAACAAAGAAAGAGCAGCAATTTTATTTAAAGCCATCGACCGGTTGCCTGAAAACCAAAAAATTGCCTTTACCCTCCATAAGGTAGAAGGATTGAGTTACCAGGAAATCAGTGATGTAATGAAAACATCCGTATCTTCTGTGGAATCCCTGATGCACAGAGCTAAAAATAACCTGAAAAAGCTGCTTCATGATCACTATCAGAACAAAGACTAAAATCGCAAGTTTTGTTATTTGCTAACGTCAAAAGTTATGAGCAATGAATGAACAAAAACACATACAGGAAGAGATGGAAAAAACGCTGGAAAGCCTTAACGGCATACAAAGGGCTGCGGCTAATCCTTATTTGTTTACGCGTATAGAAGCCAGGTTAGAGAAGGAGGAGAGAAGCTTTTGGAGCAGGGCGTTAACTTTTATATCCCGGCCATCAGTGGCTGTTCCGGCGATCGTATTAACCATTTTGATTAATACTGCGATCTTTTTTGAATTTAAATCCGAAAAAGTACAGACTCCACAGGATGAAGAGCAGGTTTTCGCCAGCGAGTATAACCTGAGCGATAATACAATTTATGAGTCAACGATTGAACCCGAATGAAACAATTCACACAAAATAAATTCCTGGTCTTGCTGGTGGCAATATTATTGGTTGCCAACCTGTGCCTCATGCTTTATTTTTTTGTTTTCAAAAATCATCATGAGCCCGAAAGATCCCGTCCCGTGTCTGATTTTGTACAAAAAGAATTGGGACTGAATGCAGATCAAACCAAAAAATTCAAACAGCTGAGAGACCAGCACAGAGCAGCAGTGAAACCGGTTGTCGACGAGATGAAAAAATTAAAAGACAGTCTCTATAATCTTTTGCAAAACCCACAAGCCAATGACTCGGCAGCTAAAGCCATTGCAAAACAGATCGGCGAAAAACAAGAAGAATGGGAAATGCTCATCTTTCACCATTTTGAAAAAGTAAGAGCGATCTGCGACAGCAGTCAATTACCAAAACTTGACACCCTGGTTCACCGAATGATCAATAAGTGGCCATGGATGAGAAAAAAGAAAGAAGCTGATAAATAGGTCAGGATTTTCCTTTGAATCACAATTTTTCATTAATCAAAAAACAATCGTTATGAAAACAAAGGTCACAATAATGATCTCATTTTTTATATTATTTGCCGTAATTGCCAATGCGCAAGGGGGCTTTCAACACCGCACGGTGGAAGAGAGAATGCAAATAGTAGAACAAAAATTTGATAGCGCTTTTAAGCTGGATAAACCAAAGCTTGCGGATGTAGACTCGGTCTTTGCAAATTATTATCGCGCACAAGACAAACTAAGAGAAGAGATGATGAGTGGCGGCGGCCAGCCCGATTACCAGGCCATGCGTGAAAAAATGCAGCCTTTGATGGACGAAAGAGATAAAAAATTGCAGGCTATAATAACGGCAGATCAATTTAAAACCTGGAAAGAAGCAATAGAACCTTCACTCAGGCCCCGAAGGCAAAATAATGGTAGTAGATAGATAGCATTGATCAAAATTGGAGGCTGTCAATTGCGACAGCCTTTTTTTTAGATCGTAACTGCTTAAATGCTCAGTAGGAAAAATATTCGGAACTTTTTGAAACAGGATTATGGGCCGGGATTTTATAAATTGAAACGTCCGGCTCATTTTTTTCTTTGGGGTGCTGAATATTTACCAGGCCTTTCAAGCCGGCGTAATTTCTCGCTGAACTATGCAAATAATCCTGCGGCGATGCAACAATCTTATTTCTTACGGGATTGTTGTGTATTTGTTTTAGATGCTCATTGATGTTCTCTTTTTCCTCAGCGTTAACCCGTACAGGATGGTCTGAGTTTTCCCAGACGTCTAATTTATCAAATAAGGCTGCTTCCCTGATTTTTTTCATTATCCATGTGCGCCTGATGTCGGAATCGGCATTAAGATCTTCAAGGATGATCTTTGCAGTGAAGGCTTTAAAATCGCTTATAAGGGCTGAAAGTTCAAAACCATCCCTTGGCTGTACGATCAAATGCAGGTGATTGGTCATTAAGCACCACCCATATACGCTCAGTCCCTTCTTTTCGATAAAATAATTCAAGGACTCTACAATGATCTGCTTAAAAAAAGGCCGGATAAAGAGGTCAACCCGGTCAATGGTATTTAATGTTACTAGGTAACAGCCCCGCGGCTCTGCATTAGGATATTTTTGACTCATACAAACAGGTTTATATTTCACAATGTCTACAGCACAAGGGCACCTGAACTCTTTTATAATAGGAAATGCCGTTCCGAATAATTTATGACGGCATTCAATTTGTGATAAGTGCATATGTTTATTTTTTAAACCATCCTCTTGCATGAAAAGAAAATGGATAAAGTATACTGTAAGGACCATTATAGCTGTAATTATTGCCTGGATGTTGTTCCTGGGGATCGCTTTCTTTTACATAAAGACCCACAAGCAAAAACTTATTACCGCCATTAAGAATGATATAGAAGAGAAAATATCAGGGGAAATAGAATTTTCAGGGCTGACAGTTGATTTCTTCCAAAACTTCCCAAACATTTCGATCGATCTCACAAACCTCAGTTTGCACGATTCTTTGTTTTCTTCTCACGGGAAGGAACTACTACACATGCAACATATATATGTAGGTTTTGGCTTATTTAGCTTATTCTCCAGCACCAAAAGCCTGAAATATATCAAACTCTCCAATGGCTCCATTTATCTTTTTGCCGATACTGCTGGTAATAAGAACTGGCATATTCTAAAATCTCAACCCGGAAATAACAAGCCCTTCAACCTTGAAAAAATAAGCTTTAAAAATGTAAATGTCATCTTTCAGGATAAAGGCAAGTTTAAATATTTCAATATGTGGTTTGAGAAAATGAAATGCAGCATTTCTTCAACCGGCGATAATACCAGGTTTGAAATGAATAACAGGTCCATTTTGAAATTTTTCGCATTTAATACCAGGGTGGGCAGTTATCTTACCGGAAAAAAATTGACCGCAAAATGGGAATTC
>Ga0157375_10004741_pt1 | contig 11817 bp, 7 predicted proteins | sample M35metaG_FD_115311 | JGI IMG/M metagenome (GOLD analysis project Ga0157375, IMG submission 115311) | Miscanthus rhizosphere microbial communities from Kellogg Biological Station, Michigan, USA - M3-5 metaG | ecosystem: Host-associated > Plants > Roots > Rhizosphere > Soil | place: USA: Michigan...
CGAGTTGCGGTCGATCGCCTTCCACTGCATGTCCTGAGAGCAGGCTTCGACGGCACCTTCAATGATCGCCTGGAGTTTCGGCGACAATGCCTTGAACTTCGTCTTGTTGAAGCTGATCTCAAGCTGCTCGGCGTTCTGGTGGTAGCTTTGCAACATGCAGACCTTGGACACGTCGGCAAAGCCGAGTGCGCGGTCAGACGACGCGTTGTTGAATTCAGCTGCGTCGAGCAGACCGCGGTCCATGGCTGCCACGATTTCGCCGCCTGGAAGCGCGTTCACCGCAGCGCCCATGGCCGTGAACAGGTCAATCGAGATACCGACGGTGCGGAACTTCAGGCCTTTGAAATCATCCACGGTCTGGATGGGCTTCTTGTACCAACCCAGTGGCTGCGAGTAGAGCGGCGCATACGGAAACGACACCACGTCGGCGCCGATGGTTGTGAAGATCTTTTCAAGCAGCGCCTTGCCGCCGCCGTACTTGTGCCAGGAGAGCAGCATGTTGGCGTCCATCCCGTAGCCCGGGCCCGAGCCCCACAGCGCGAGCGCGGTGTTCTTGCCGTAGTGATAGACGAGCACGCCATGTCCGCCGTCGAGCACGCCCTTGGAGACGGCGTCGAGCAGACCGAAGGCCGGCACAACAGCGCCCGCCGGAAGCACCTCGATCTTGAGGTCGCCTCCGGTCATATCGTTGACCTTCTTGCCGAAGTCCTGAGCGTATTCGTGGAAGATATCCTTCGACGGCCATGTGCTCTGGAACCGCATGGCAATCGGCCCCTGCGCCTTGACGACGCTCGGCGCGACAACAGCAGCCGCGCCGGCGACACCCGCGCCGGTCAGAAATTTGCGGCGAGTTGATGCCGCGGACAGCTTATTATTGGGCATTGTGTTTTTCCTCCCTTGGATCACTACCCCGTGAACATTTTTCGCCGGGTCTTATTCCATGACCCGGCCTTGACCGGGGATCTGGCAAACCCTTGAAACTTAATCGTACGGGCTGTGGCGACCGGAAGCAATATTGGGCAGCTTTTGGGGTGCCGACGTGCCCGCACGTGAGGACGCCCCCGATATGCCCTTTTTATGCGCAAATCCGGCAAAAAAGATCAATTCCACGCGGCACTAGCCATTAGTAGATAGTGCCGGCCATATAACTTCCGCTGTCTTCCAGTCCGACAGGAGACCTCCCGTGAGAGGCTTATTCTCGACGCTCGCCATCGTGTGGCGAATTGCCAGCCCGTATTTCTATTCCGAGGATCGCCGCGCCGGCCGCATGTTGTTGGCCGCGGTGATCGTGATCGAGTTGTCGATTGTCGGGATCAATGTGTTGCTCAATTCCTGGAACAACACCTTTTACAACGCGCTGCAGGACAAGGATTGGAACGCGTTCGTTTATCAACTCGGCTATTTTTGCGTGCTTGCAACCATTTATATCCTGCTCGCCGTTTATCAGCTCTATCTCAATCAATGGCTTCAGATCCGCTGGCGGCGCTGGCTCACTCAGACTTATCTCGAGCGCTGGCTGGCCAGCGCCAATCACTACCGAATGCAATTGCTTGGCGACGCGGCGGACAACCCCGACCAGCGCATTGCCGAGGACGTCAAGGAATTCATCGATTCCGGCACGACCGGAGTCGGTATCCTGCCGATCGGACTCGGCCTGCTGAACTCGGTCGTAACACTCGGTTCCTTTGCGGTGATCCTGTGGAACCTGTCCGGAACCGCACCGTTGCATCTGTTCGGTACGACATGGGCAATTCCTGGCTATCTGTTCTGGGCGGCGCTGATTTATGCCGTCATCGGCACCGTGCTCACTCATTTGGTCGGCCGCGCGCTCACCGCGCTCAATTTCCAGCAACAGCGCTACGAAGCGGATTTCCGCTTCAATCTGGTACGGGTGCGTGAAAATTCCGAGCAGATCGCCCTGCTCGATGGCGAGCAGACCGAGCGCAGCCGGTTGCTCACCCGGTTCGGCAATATCGTGGCGAATTGGCTCGCCATCATGTCGCGCCAGAAGAAGCTCACCTTTCTGACAGCCGGTTACGGGCAGGTCTCTTCGGTTTTTCCATTTGTGGTCGTCAGCCCTGCCTATTTCGCCGGCGCGATCCAACTCGGCGGCTTGATGCAGACGTCGTCGGCCTTTGGCAGCGTGCAAGGTGCTCTTTCATTCTTCGTCACGGCCTATCGATCGCTCGCCGAGTGGCGCGCTGTGATCGAGCGGCTCGCGGGCTTCGATGAATCGATCGCCAACGCGAAGGCAGCCGCCATCAACCCGCCTGTCATCACGCTCGCGCCGAGCGAAGCAGCCACCGTCAGTTTCGAGGACCTGTGCGTGCGACTGCCACACGGTGCACCGCTGGTTACCGCCAGCGGCCTTTCGATCAAGCTCGGCGAGCGCGTGTTGGTGAGCGGTCCTTCCGGTACCGGCAAGTCCACGCTGTTCCGTGCGCTGGCCGGTGTGTGGCCGTTTGGCAGCGGCACGATCACCGTGCCGAAGAATGCGCGCATGATGATCCTGCCGCAGCGGCCATACTTCCCGATTGCACCGCTCGCCGCCGCGGTTGCTTACCCGGCTGAGCCCGGGACCTTCGATGCCGGCAAAGTGGCGGAGCTCATCGCTGCTGTCGGCCTGCCTGCGCTTGCCGGCCGAATCGAAGAGGAAGCCCATTGGAACCGCATGCTGTCGATTGGCGAGCAGCAGCGGCTTGGCATCGCGCGCGCCCTTCTTTACGCGCCGGACTACCTGTTTCTGGACGAGGCGACTGCATCGCTCGACGAGCCGGGCGAGGCTACGCTCTATCAGTTGCTGGATCGCAGGCTTGCCAACGCCACCATCGTATCGATCGGTCACCGCGCAACACTTGCGGCGTTCCACAAACGCCGGCTGGCGTTCAACCGCGAAGGTGATCACTACGCCGTGCGGGAGGCGAGCCTCGCGCCGGTCGCGTAAGTGAAAACCCGGACGGCCCGCAAAAAGAGAAAGGGCGGCGACCGATCACGGCCGCCGCCCCTTCCGGGACAGATCTAGCTCAGTTGAATTCCTACTTCAGGCTGCCGAGCGTGAGGTCAGCCGACAGTTTCGCAACAAAGGCCGCGCCGCACCAGCTGGAGCCAGCGCCACCCGTATTGATGGGAGTGACGTTACCGAAGCCCCTCGCAGTCGGATCGCTGGTGAAGGCGTTGCAGTCACCTTTGCTCAGGTCGGTGTCGTAGTAGCGCAGATCGAGCGTAAACACCTTCCAGGTAAACCCGAGGCCAACGTTCCAGGTGCTATAGTCAGAGTAGGGAATTCCGTTAGGAAAGTTTCCCGGAATTATCCCATTGAATGTGCCGTAGAATGCATCGCTGGTGCCCAGCCACTGATGGCCGAATTCACCCGACACGTACCAGCCGAAGGGGCCAAGCGCCATTTTCTCAGGCGCGGTGAACTTGATTGTGCCCGACAGATATTCGCCATCGGCGCCCGTATTCAGGAAGTTCGGCGAATAATAGAAGTTTGCGCCGAAGGCCCAATCGGTCCAGGTGTATCCGACCTTGCCGTAGACTTCGTAGAAGCTGGCGACCGATTTGGCGGCGTTGCCATTGATCGGTATAGCACCCCAGCAATCACCCGTACCTCCCAAAGAGTTCACGGGTTGCAGCGGGCCACCGCCGTAGCATTGGCCACCCGGGTAGTAATAATACCAATAGCCGACGTCGAACGTGAGCGGGCCCCACGTCGAGCGGACACCGCCGTAGAAGTCGATTTCGGCAGCCGCGTTATTGGCGAACTTGATGCTCTCGCCGGAGATGCCGGCATAAAGCTGCCAGTTCGAATTGATATTGTAGCGCGGCTCAAAGTATGCCGCGACCGAACCCTTGTGGCCCGACTGGGTCACACCGCGGAATATGTAGTCATTCATGATGGCCGCACCGAAGGCGATATCCCAAGGGCTCGGCGGCGGAGCCGGAGCGACCACCTTAGGAGCCTTTGCCGGCATGTCAGCCGCCAATGCGGGCGCAGCAGCCGAAACCGCCAGTGCCGCCACAACCGAGAACACAACTTTCTTCATTGAATCTGCCCCTTTTAATTCGACCGGCCGGAGGTTTTGGCCGATCCCCTACTGCTTGCCTGCGCGGAACCGGAAAAGTCCCCGGTTACGAAGCCGGTTCGGCGCGTTCTGACTGCATTACGGTAAATTTAGACCTGTGACAGCCCACCGCGGCAAGCCAAAAACGGCGGCAACTGCCGCCTTTTTAGGCGAATCCGACCTCTATCGACAAAAAGATGCCGCCTGTTGCGTGAATGTCACAAATTCATCCCGCCAGGCGGTCCTTGAGGCCCAAAGAAAGCCGTATCGACAGCTCGCCGCAAAAGTTTTCCACATCGGTCCGGGTAGCAGCGAGCGGTTCTGTGGCTCCAGTGAGTCGGATCAGGCCGCCGCCGCCTTTTTGCGGTTGGCCTCGAGCCGCGAGTCGACCAGCGCGACAATGCCGTCGATCACCGGGTGGCTGAGCCCTTTTTGCCTGGCGATCAGCTGCACCAACTTGTCGGCGCGTTCGATATTGGGCGCGCCGTTCTGCAGAGCGCGCGCGGCAGACGCCGGGCGCGTAAGGCTTTGCGCCGCGGCGGCATATTTCTCGAATGGCACCAGGTCGCCTGGCGCTGCGCCGAGTTTGACGCAAAGGTCGAATACGAAATTGTAGACCGAACGCGACTCCTCGATGTTCGAGTGCACGGCTTCCTGCGCCGTGCGCATGCCGTCCTTGGTGATGCAGCGGTAGTTGCCGGCAAGCAGCATCGACCACTTCGCGAGCGGCACGAAAATCGAATCGTGCACGCGCAATTTCACCGGCAATTCGATCTTGCCTTCGGGCGCGTCGAAACGAACGGCATCGATGTCCTTTTCGAGCTGTCGCAGAATGGCGGTGTGCATGTCGTTATCGAACTTGGCCACCTTGAAATTGGTCGGCAACGTCACCTGCAGCACGTTGACTTTTTCCTCGGGCGGTCGGATTGCCTGCGGGTCGGGGCTGCACAAGGTCAGCAGGCCCGGATCGAAATTGTCCCACACGGTCGGGTCGGTATAGGCCGGCTTGAGCGCATCGTAATTGAGGCCGGGAATGCGCTTCACGTACGGAAGCGGCGGCATGTTCATGATCGACATGCAGGGCACTTTCGATCTCGCCACCGCGTCGAGCAGTTCGCGCACGCCGGGCGAACGGTATTGCGGCTCCTGCATGGCGAGGCCAACAAGATCGTAATCTTTCGGATTGACGCCTCCAGCGCCGCCGGCGCTCACCTTGCCGGGCAACTTCCGCGAGTCGATCTCGACCTGGTCCTTGCGGCCCTTCACCGGCATCCGCACGCGGAAGCCTTCGGCGTTGATCAGATCCGCTTCTGCCGGCAGGCAGACCAGATGGACCGAATGACCGCCGTACAGGATTTTGGAGGCAAGCAGCGATCCATAAGACGCGCCCATGATCAGAATTTTGTAAGTTGCCGACATTGCGGCCTCCCTTATCGTTTGTTCGTAAAAACCCAAAGAGTTTCGGCCCTTAGGGCCATCAATCTCGTGGCCGGCATGCTATGCGGCCCGTCCTGTCGATGCAATCGGGGGACAGTCGTTTGATTTTCCATGCACCAGCCCCATCCGGACTGGCTGCGCCGAAGTTCTAGGCTGTCGAGGCCGCGCCCCTGACCAGCGCGGCGAGTGGTTCGGGCGCCGGACCCCCGGTTGCCCAATCGAGCAATTCGACTGTGTGCACGACCGGGACTGCGGTACCGCCAGCAAGTTGCGTGATGCAGCCGATATTGCCCGCCGCGATTACATCGGGTGTAAGGCGCTCGATGTTGGCAACCTTGCGTGCACGCAATTGCTCCGCCAGCACCGGCTGGAGGATATTGTAGGTGCCGGCCGAACCGCAGCACAGGTGACCTTCAGGCACGTCCTTGACCACGAAACCAACCTTGCCAAGCAGCTCCTTGGGTTCGCGCAAGACCTTCTGACCGTGCTGCAGGGAGCAAGCGGCATGATAGGCGATGGTGAGCGGCAATGGAGCGGCGACTTCCCGTATATCGAGCGTCGCCAGGTATTCGGTGATGTCGCGTGCGCGTGCTGAAATGCGGGCGGCCTTGGCGGCGTAGACCGGCTCGTTGCGCAGCATGAATCCGTAATCCTTGATGGTTGTGCCGCAACCGGAGACGGTGACGAGGATGGCGTCGAGCCCTGCCCCTTCAAGCTCGTGTATCCATGCATCAATATTGTTGCGAGCCTGGGACAACGCCTCGTCCTCGCGCCCCATGTGGTGCACGAGCGAGCCGCAGCAGCCTTCGCCTGCGGCGACCACCACCTCAACCCCGTGACGGTTGAGCAGGCGGATGGCGGCCTCAATGGTTGAAGGCGCCAGCACGGGATTGATGCACCCGGACAACAGCGCCACCCGCCCGCGACGCCTTCCTTCCGCGGGATAGACCTTGCCGATGCGCTCGACCGGCGGCGCCGGCTTTCGGCGCGGGGTGAGCCGGAGCATGGCGGCGAGCCGGCGAAAACCCAGGAGATCAAGCACCGGTGCGAAAGGCCGCGCGATCAGCCCGGCCACGACAGCAAGGCGGAAAAGGCCCACGTCGGGCAATACGCGCACAAGCAGCGCGCGCAACGCGCGATCGACGATCGGACGCTTGTAGGTCTTTTCGATGTGCTCGCGCGCGTGGTCGACCAGATGCATGTAGTGCACACCGGAGGGACATGTGGTCATGCAGGCGAGACACGACAGGCAACGATCGACATGCTTGACCACCTCTCGCGTGGCCGGTTTGTCCTGCTCCAGCATCTCCTTGATCAGGTAGATGCGCCCGCGCGGCGAATCGAGCTCGTCGCCAAGCAATACGTAGGTCGGACAGGTTGCGGTGCAGAATCCGCAATGCACGCAGGCGCGCAGGATTTTTTCCGAGGCGGCGACCTGCGGATCTTTCAACTGCGCGAGAGTGAACGAGGTTTGCATCAGCTACACACCCGCCCACATGCGACCGGGATTGAGCACGCCCGTTGGATCGAAACTTTCCTTCACGCGCTTGCCCAAGGCGCGCGTGGCGGCATCCTCCGGCGCGAAGACCTCGATCGCGGCTCGCACCGCAGCCGGAGCGCGTACCAGCGTGGCATGACCGCCGAGTACGGCCACGGCACGGCGGATCGCGGCGGCATCGGGCTCATCTGCCAAGGGCATCGCGACCCATACAAGACCGCCAGCCCAGTCGTAGAACATTTGCGCCGCCGGCGTGATGGCGGCGGCAATTTCGTGGCCCCGGCTGGGCGCTACCGAAATGCGCCAAAGCGGCCGCGCACGCGCTCCAACCATGGCAAACGGTTTGACGTTCCGGATGCTGCGCCAGAGGGTCCGCGATTTCTGTTCATCGAGAAACTCTACCGGCCCATATTTTTTCAGCAGTCCGGCAAGCGCGTGCCTGCGATGCGCAACCGAAGGTGCGAAACCCTCCAGCCGCAGCACCGTCGATGCTTCGGCCCTGGGCAGACCGTCGAACCAGGAGGCGACGTGATCGGGCAAGTGCGCCGCACCGGAAACATCGCACGATGAGCCCATTGCAGCAGCCATCGCAGCGCAGGCGCGCGCATCGTCAAGACCCGCGACCAGCACGGTGGCCTCGGTCTCGCATTTGGGCAGCACCTTCACGGTGATATCTGTCATGGCCGCGAGCGTGCCCCAGGAACCGGCCAGCAGTTTGCAGAGGTCGTAGCCGGTGACGTTTTTTACAACGCGCCCGCCGGACTTGATCGTTTCTCCGCGGCCAGTAACCGCAGTGACGCCCAGGAAATGATCGCGTGCGGCACCGGATTTAATCCGGCGTGGACCGGACAAGTTGCCGGCGATCGTACCGCCCAGCGTGCCCCGGTTCGCTTCGCCATCAAGCAGCGGCCCGTAGTCGATGGGCTCGAAAGCGAGCTCCTGGTTGTTCTTCTCAAGCAGCGTCTCGATTTCGGCGAGCGGCGTGCCGGCGCGAGCCGAGAGCACGAGTTCGGCCGGCTCATACAGGGTGACGCCGCTCAGTTCCGAGAGATCGAGGGTGAGGTCCGTCTGGCTCGGCCGCCCAACAGCGCGCTTGGTCCCCTGTCCGGCGAGCTCGAGCGCCTTTTCGTTGCCGAGCGCCCAGCGCACGGCCTCTCCGACCTCTTTCGCGTCACGGGGTTTCAGGGTATCAGCCATTACGCAAATACATTCATTCCGCCGCCCGCGCGGTGGGCTCCCGAACGAAGGCCGGCATGATTTCGCGGGCGAAACGGCGCAGCTGGTCCACACCGCCGGCAATCGTGAGCAGCACGTAGGAAACACCGGCACAGCGCAATGCTTCGATCATGCGAACAATCTCGTCGGGCGTGCCGTAGAGCGCGTTCTCCTCCGTGGCGCCCGCTTTGTCAGCGTAAGCCAGCACATGCGATCCGGTTTTCGCCGAAGGATCGCGCGAAACATTGATGGTACGTCTGGTGTATTCAGCCTGACGCACCAGCGCGGCTTGCTTGTCGGCACTATCCTTCGCCACGTAGAGCTGGCGCGCGACCGTTACCTGCATCGGATCGAACACGCCGCTGCTTGCTTCGCGTTCGGCTTTGTAAATGGCAATGCGCTCGCCGAGCGCCGCAGGCGAAGCGTACTGGTCGAGAATGAGATTGAACCCGCGGGCAGCGGCACGCCTGATCGAATGTGGGTTGCCTGCGGCGACCCACAGCGGCGGATGGGGCCTTTGCGCCGGTGGCGGCTCAACGACGATATCCTCGAAGTGCCAGAAACGGCCCTTGTGCGAGAAGCGTTCGCGCGTGGTCCAGGCGCGTGTCATCACTTCGATCGCTTCCTCGAAGCGCGCTTCGGCCTCCTCGGATGCAATCTGAAATCCCTTGAATTCGCTGTGGCGGTAACCCTTGCCGACGCCGAGATCGAGGCGGCCACGGGACAGCAGATCGAGCGTCGCCGCCTCTTCGGCCAGCAATACCGGATTGTGCCACGGCGGCACGATCACGGCCGTGCCAAGCCGCAGGGTCGTGGTGCGCATGGCCAAGGCAGCGAGCAGCATCAGCGTGGAGGACACCTGGTTCCAGCCGCTGAAATGGTGTTCGACCGAAAAGCTTGAGTGGAAGCCGAGCGCTTCGGCTTCGACATTGAAGTCGAGGTAGTCAAAAAAGCCGCGCCCCGTCTCGGGACCGAAGCCTGGAACATCGGCTTTGGGTGAACAGAACAAACCGAAACGCATTACTAAAACCTCGGAATGTCGGGAAACGGCACCCTGCCGGCATGCACGTGCAGGCGTCCCAGTTCGGCGCAGCGATGCAGCTGCGGAAAGACCTTGCCGGGATTGAGCAGTCCCTTGGCATCGAAGGCACATTTAACGCGTTGCTGCTGGTTGAGATCGATCTCGGTGAACATCGTGGGCATCAGGTCGCGCTTCTCCACGCCGACGCCGTGCTCACCGGTCAAAACGCCCCCGACCTCGACGCAGAGCTTGAGAATTTCTGCGCCAAACTCCTCGGTCTTCTCCAGCTCGCCGGGGACATTGGCGTCATAGAGAATGAGGGGGTGCAGATTGCCGTCGCCGGCATGAAACACGTTCGCGACACGCAGCCCATATTTTGCGGACATCTCTTTCATGCGCTTGAGCACAAGCGGCAACTGCGCGCGCGGGATCGTACCATCCATGCAGTAATAGTCGGGCGAGATGCGCCCAACGGCCGGGAATGCCGCCTTGCGTCCGGCCCAGAACAGTTCCCGCTCGTCTTCGGAGCGTGAGGCCTTGCACGAGACCGCGCGGCAGTCGCGCGCGATCGCATTGACGCGCTCGATCAGGTACTCGACTTCGGCTGCGGGCCCGTCGAGCTCAACGATCAGCAAGGCCTCGACATTGAGCGGATAGCCGGCGTGGGCGAATTCCTCGGCCGCGGCGATCGCGGGGCCATCCATGATTTCCATGCCACCCGGGATGATTCCGGCGCCGATAATCCGTGAGACGCATTCCCCGGCGTCTTCCGACGTCGGAAAGCCGACCAGCATCGCGCGCGCAGTCTCCGGCTTTCTCAAGATACGCACCGTCACCTCTGTGACGACGCCCAGCAGGCCTTCCGACCCGTTGATGATACCGAGCAGATCGTAGCCGGCGGCATCGAGATGCTTGCCGCCGAGACGCAGAACTTCGCCGGTCATCAGCACAATTTCGCAGCCCAGAACATTGTTGGTGGTCATCCCGTATTTGAGGCAGTGTACGCCGCCGGAATTTTCCGCCACGTTGCCGCCGATCGTGCAGGCAATCTGCGACGATGGATCCGGAGCATAGTAAAAGCCCGCACCGGCAACCGCGCCGGTGACTGCAAGGTTGGTGACGCCCGGCTCAGCCACGACGACACGATTCTCGAAATCGATTTCACGGATTCGATTGAACTTGGCCATGCCAAGCAGCACACCATCGGCGAGCGGCAGCGCACCGCCGGACAGCGACGTCCCCGCCCCTCGCGGGACCACCTTGATGCCCTCGCTGTGGCAATAGCGGAGGATTTCGGCGACCTGTTCGGTGGTTTCCGGCAGTACCACCACCATCGGCAGCTGGCGGTAGGCGGTGAGCCCGTCGCTCTCGTACGGGCGCATTTCGCGCTCAGCCGCAATGACACCCTCGCCTGGAACGATGGTCCGGAGGACGGCAACGATGCGTTCACGGCGATCAAGGACCGCCCCATCCGGTTCCGGCATCCGCACAGACATTCCGCGAACTCCCACTCGTGCGGCCACGATACCAGCCATTTGACGCGTTACACAAAGGGCTGGCAAAACCCACCGGAAACCCGGCCATGCCCAAAGGCGTTGGCCCGGGGGCGGCTTCAAGAAACGTCATAACGGGAGCATCATGATGAAATCGGTACTTGCGGCGGCTGTGGTCATGGCCGCGATGATACAGTTCGCGCAGGCTCAGGACGTGGCGGCCGGCGAACAATCCTTCAAGAAGTGCTTCCCCTGCCATTCCGTCGGTGAAGGCGCCAAGAACAAGGTAGGTCCGGTGCTTAACGGTCTTGACGGCCGTCATTCCGGGACAGTGGCCGATTTCAGTTATTCCGACGCCAACAAGAATTCCGGCATTACCTGGAACGAGGAGACCTTCAAGGACTACATCAAGGACCCCCGCGCCAAGATTCCGAACACCAAGATGATCTTCCCCGGCATCAAAAATGAAAAGGAAGCCGGCGACCTGTGGGCCTATCTCAAACAGTACGGTCCGGAGGGCCAAAAGAAGTAGAATTGTCAGAGGGGCACAGGAGCAACGGAGGCGACAGGCATTTGACCTTGGTCAAGGTCGCGAGGGGGTGACACCATCAGCACATTCGTTCGGTCAGGAGATCTGCATCATGATCAAGGACATTGTCGTCAATCTGGGCCTCGGCGCCCATGACCCGGCCTGTGAATACGCGGTTTCCATGGGCGAGGCTTTCGAGGCGCACGTCCTTGGCATCGCTGTATCCTACGAGCCGGTCATTCCCGGCACCGTGATGGGTGGCATTCCGCCTGAAATCATCGAAAGTCAGCGCGCAGAATCCAGCACGAACGCACGCGCCGTCATTGCCCGCTTCGAACAGGCGGCCAAACGCGCCGGCATTTCGGCGGAGAGCCGCACGATAAACGCCAGCATTTCGGGTGCCGCCGATCAGATCGGCCGTATCGGCCGCCGTTTCGATCTGATTGTTGTCGGGCAGCCGGATCGGCAGAAGTCCCTGCCCGACGAAGTGGTCGGCGAAGGCGTGCTGTTCGAATCCGGCCGTCCCGTCATCTTCGTGCCATTCATACAAAAGGGCGGCA
>Ga0157375_10004742_pt1 | contig 11816 bp, 11 predicted proteins | sample M35metaG_FD_115311 | JGI IMG/M metagenome (GOLD analysis project Ga0157375, IMG submission 115311) | Miscanthus rhizosphere microbial communities from Kellogg Biological Station, Michigan, USA - M3-5 metaG | ecosystem: Host-associated > Plants > Roots > Rhizosphere > Soil | place: USA: Michigan...
CACCGCTCGGTGACTGCCCCAAGAGCAGTGTCAGTAGACCGCCGATGATGTTTAGGTACGTGGTTTCAGCCCTGGTGTGAAGTTGAGCCTTACACTCAGCAGATTTGGGCTGTGGAGGTTGTGCCCGTGCGCTCAATTGAGCTTTGAGCGTTTTGATCTGCAGCAGCAATACCTGGACGGAGTCGAGATCAATGGCCGAATGGAGCTGTCGTTCCATTTCGTCGAACAGAAAACCAGGTTTTTGATCCGGGTAGGTCTTCGCCATCCAGCGCTTGAGATCCACGTGCCGGATAGTGAGCTGTGGAGCATCAAGCAGCGCCGGATCATTGGAAGTTATCCCGGCTTTTCCGAACGCAAGCTCGCTGTTGCGCATAGCATCGTAAAGACGCTCGATGTTCAGTCCTAATAAAGGCCAGAACGGAAGAGCTTGCGCGGTCGTGGGAGCTGTCAACGATGTCACAGAGAGTATGTCGGTTTCTTGCTCAAGCAAGCTGCTCCAGCGGACCGCTGCTTCGATGGGGCTGTAAAAGACTTTGGTGCCGTACTGCTCGTGTTTCTCATTCATTGGTCGTTCCATGGATGGCAATGTCCATCTATAGAAACGTCAGCGTGATTCAAGGGAAAGACGAAATACGTCTTGGGGGATACTCATTTATCAATGGTGATGGTTGAGACTTTCTGGGTTACGGCTCAGTGGTGACTTGGTGCTTGTGTTATGGGCTCTCCCAAGCTTCGTGCTGAGCAAATTGGGAGAGTATTGATGTTCTGAGGGTCTGGTGCAGGACCTATTCAGTCCTGCCTTCTTGGAGTGTTTATCTGTTCAAACGACCGAATCCATATTGGTGACGCGGGTTATGAATCGCTTCAGTTGTTCGCTGGGATCATTTGATGAACGAAGCAGGTAACTGGTCAGCACAGCCGGATCACCCGCCAAAGGACGAGTCACGATCTCGGCGCTTTGGCACAGCGCCATGTGCGCTTCACAAGTGAGTCCAATACCGTACCCGGCAGCGACCAGGCTAAGCATTACTTCCTGGCTGGAGACTTGTTCAGCTACTTTCGCAGGTGATGGTATCTGGCGCAGCAGGGTGTCAATTTGTTGATGAAGTCCGGTATGCGTTTGAGGATCGAACAGCACCAACGGGTAGTTCAGCACCTGATCCAATGGGATGTGCTTAAGGGCAAGAAGCGGATGTCGTGCTGGCACGACTACTGTCAATGGCGTTTGCCAAACTGGTTGAGCGTTCAAGCCGTCACCTACGTCCTTTGAGCGAGCGAAACCAACATCGAACTGGTCCTCGCGAAGCCCCCTCAATTGCTGGGATAACGAAACCTCAAATAACCGTATTTCCACCTCCGGTTCTTCCTCTCGACATTGGGCCAAAATCGCTGACAAACGTTGAGGCAGAACACCGTCGGATAAGGCAACTCTGAGGAATCCCCGGTATCCAGCTGCTGCTGCCCGAACATTGCAACGTGCTTGTTCCACCGCTTGAAATATACGGTGGACGGCCTCAGCGAAAACCTCTCCAGGCCAAGTCAGTCGTGTGCCTCGAGAGGTTCGGTCAAATAGCTGTGCGCCTATGTCTGATTCCAGCTCTTTGATCGTCCTGGAAAGTGGGGATTGTTCTATGTGTAGCCGCTGCGCGGCGCGGGCGAAATGAAGTTCTTCTGCAACAGCGATGAAGCCGCGCAAATGGCGAAGTTCCAAAATAGTTCCTTAGCCATCACCCTTTAAAAGAAAACAGGGCGACAGCGAGTTTTATGAATTATCTGCCAAGGCGTGACTTATTTTTTTGAGGATTTTGAATGAAATTGCTCTAGAAGTTCCAAGCCCTCTTGGAGTGGTACGTAAGCTGACGATATCAAACGATGGAAGTCAGCTTCACCTACGTTTTGTAACGTTACGGATGTCAAGGCTTCCAATAGTCCAGTACCGGTTCCAATCCGAAATAGAGCGTTTTCTAGTAGTTGTGAGGCTTCTACATTGGTGTCTATCAGCATTACCGAGGTTGAGGTGGCGTTTGTTTTCAACGGGCGATAACGATCCATGTTTAGCTCCTGAGAGTGCTGATATGCGGTTTAAAAAACAGATGACAAGGAGTGAGCGTTTAGTGACAAGTCACCTCGTAATGCGGTAGGCCTATCAGAATGCTTCCTGGGAAGGAGTCGTTTATGACTTCAAGCCTGTAGTATTCCTTACTATCCGTTGTAGTCGCAGGGCCGCGGGGACGAAGGAGTTTTGAGCTCGCTGCCCCGGCGGTAATATTTAGTCATTATCGGTTCGTGTGCAATTGCGTGAGTTGTCCGATAGTGGCGCGAGTTGCGGCTAACTTGAAGCCGTCTAGCGCCTTCGCGAATAAGTACTGATTAAAATGCGTGAGTTTTTTCCTGCTAATTTGAAACAACTGTGTCATCACTACCGATCCACTGCAGAGGTCTGCCGGAGGCTGAAAATCAGCCGTGGTCAGTTCAACAAGTATTTGAGTGGACGTAGCCTGCCTACAGCATTCAATCTCAAACGTATCTGTGATTTTTTTGGTGTGGAGGAATACGAGATTGGCCTACCGACAGAGCAGTTCGTCAACCTAATAGGCGCCCGGTCCAAACGGTCAAGCACGTCTCTGGAACTGACTCCAACGCAGCGAGCGATTGAACATCTTCAACAGCAATCATCACCACATATGCGGGCGTTACTGGGGTACTACCACGAGTACTACTACGCAATGTCGGATCCGGGTTTCATCGCGTGCTCGCTGGTGCATATGCAAAAGAGTGACGACTGTTACATTTATGAACGTCATGAACGTTTACAGTCCAGTATTCCTGGTGTCGCAGATCTTGATCGCTCTCGGTACAAAGGCCTTGCGTACTACCTACAGGACAGGCTGTTCCTCATCGACTACGAATCGCTGACGTCTAATGAGGTCAGTCAAACCATCCTCATCCCGAGCTTCAAAAGTCGAGTGACTCGTCTCAACGGACTGAAGATGGGCGTTTCAGCATGTGATTACCGTAAACCGGTTGTTTCAAGGGTGGTGTGGCATTTTTTAGGCTTAGACATAGATCGTCATAAGGCCTACCGCAGGGTCGGTCTTTACCGCGCGGATACCGAGCAAATAGACAGTGATTTGAAGGCGAGGTTGGGGCAGGCACAGAAAGTCGATGGTCTGTTCCAGATTATCTGAACCCTTATGGCTCCTTGAATCGTGTGGTCAGCTGCGGAAACGAGTTGTAAAAATGACCACATTCCAATCTCTAAGAATGTGTACATCTTCCAGTACATCGAAAGTATTGCTCACAGAAAAACATGAATGCTTTCAAGGAGAAAGGGCGCGGATTTCAGTCTTGCCCCCTCCAAGTATTGCGCTGCAGAGCTCCACTGAACTCTGTAAGCGATTGAAATCGGGATCTTCGGGTCCTTTTTTCGTTCCGGCGAGAAACACTGAAATCCAGCACTGTCCGGTGCGTTTAAGTCCAGGATTAAGTCCAGGATTCTGACGCGTACGGAATCGGTTTGTTGCTGGAGCCTTGGATAGCGAGATAAGCATCTGGCCCTGACTCTGTTCAGGAGCCCGCTATGGCACTCTCAGAAATAGCTGTTCGGCACGCCCGAATCGCGTGACTACACGCTCGGTGACAGTGATGGCCTCACGCTCAATGTGACGGTCCAGTTTCAGACCTCGATGTTGTCGCACTCCCCAAGTCCTCGGTTGTACACAGTCCATTTTTACGGATGGACGAGCTACCCGCATTGATGGCTGCACTTCGCGGCTCTCAGGGGGCAAGCCAAACATGGTTTGGTCTTCGACTTTTGTTGCTGACCGGTGTCTGCCTAGGCGAGTTGCGTTTGGCGACACCCGGCGACGGATATCGCCGATTGCTTGAGTACTTCTGACGTCATCAAGGAATAAGTTTGACTGATAAAATGTTTTATTGACTAAAAAATAATATCGGGTAATTATTTCCCTGCATCTGCTCTCACGCAGAGTCATTTTTCAGGGGCAACCCGATGAGTCAGAACACCTTGCCGTTGCTGGCCAGTCTTTACATCGAGACTAATGAATCTTCACTCGACAGGCGCCAGGCGCCTTTGCTTATGCAGGGGTTTCCAGCCGAGCCGGAACGCCGCGTCACATGGAACAACTGGATGCGTCCACCGTTCAATCAGTGGGGTTTTCGCAATCTGGGGCGCCTGCGTCCCTCCATTGATGTGCAGGCGGGGGCCGGGCCGGTCAGTACGCTGAAGGAAGCACCGAAAGCGCTGGATGAGCTGCACTTCGACAGTGAATGTGGCTTGGGCGTCAGCGTCATCGATCACCTGGTGGCCAGTCAGACCGACGCCTTTTTGGTGATGCAGGGCGACACCGTGCTGTTCGAGCGTTACTTCAACGGTCAGCGTCCCCGGGACCGGCACATCATGTTCTCGGTGACCAAGTCGCTGATCGGCACCCTAGGGGAGCAACTGGTCAGCGATGGAGCCCTCAATCCGGCATTGCCGGTGGCGTATTACGTGCCCGAACTGGTGGGCAGCGCGTTTGGAGATGCCACGGTGCGCCAGCTATTCGACATGGCCGTAGGCATCGACTACAGCGAGGTCTATGACGATCCCAACTCCGAGAGTTCGCAGTACGGCTATGCCTGCGGTTTCCAACCGGCACCCGCGCAATACGCTCAGTTTGAGTCGCTGTACCAATACCTGCCATCGCTGAAAAAGCGTGGCATGCACGGCGGCTTTTTCCATTACGTGACCGCCACCACTGAAGCACTGGCCTGGGTCATGGAGCGCGCATCGGGCAAGGCCTGCGATCAGTTGCTGCAAGATATCTGGAGTCAGTTGGGCTGTGAGCGCGACGGCTATTTTATGGCCGACCCTTGGGGGCGCAGTGTCGCCGGTGCCGGTTTCAGCGCCACCTTGCGAGACATCGCGCGTTTTGGTCACCTGCTGGCCAACGATGGCCGACAGGATGGTCTGCAACTGCTATCGACCGAGACGATCGCGCGCCTCTTCGCCGGCTCCGATCCGACGATCTACGCCAAAGACTCCGAGTTCTCCAAATGGACCCCCGGCGCTTCCTACCGCAGTCAGTGGTACGTCTTCAACGACCACAGCCAGGCGATTATGGCGGGTGGTATTCACGGCCAATACCTGTTTGTCGATAAGCCGTCCGGTGTGGTGATCGTCAAGCAGTCATCGCTGACCGACGCCGTCAGCCAGTTCGATGCTGACAGTGTGCGCATGCTGCGTGCCATTGCTGCACACCTTCGCCACTGAAACGCCCCATAAGTACAAGAAAATTGCGTCCTATTCGCCTGGTTCGGCCAGGTGTTGGCGGCGCTCTGCGCCGCCATTTCACTGCCCTGTAACAACAATAATCACACAGGAGCTTCATATGGTTTCGATGACGCGTTTCTCTCGAGCGCTCTTAGCGTTCGGCTTACCCCTGACCACCCAAGTCGCGTTGGCGGGCTACACCTTCGAGGACGGCAACCTCAAGGGTGAGGTCAATCTCACCGCCGGTGGTGCGACCCTTTCCACCCGTAACGTCAACTTTGGCAGCGGCCGTGTCGATGCGCGAAGCCGCAAGAATGGCGGTACGAAAATCGACTGGCAGGAGTTCTACGTCAAGCCCGGCGTCAAGATGGAGTATGCCTTGCAGCCAGACTTCAGCCTGCTGGCCGGCGGCTCGCTCGTGGCGGCGACCACCTTTGGCGATGGCGATGCCGGCGGCTTCACTCGCAGCTCTGATGGTGACGTAGCCACCGAAGAACTCTACGGCGGTTTCCGCGCCGGGGAATGGACGCTCACTGCCGGGCGCCAGAACTACATGATCGGTACCGGCTTTATCGTCATGGACGGCAACCTTGACCAGCTCGATGACGGCGCCTACTGGCTTGGTCCAAGAACCGCCTTCAAGGATTCAGCCATTCTGGCCTGGGATCATGGCGCGTTGAAAACCCAGGCTTTCAGCTTGCGAACCGACGACGATCTGGGTGACTTCCGCATGACGGGTGCCAACCTGGATTACAACCTCGACGATCAGGTGACGCTGGGCGCCATGGCTATGAAGGTTAATGCGCTGGGCCCCAAGGGCAGCACGGCCCCTCGATTCCGGGACGGGATGCTGGTGTACAACGTAAGGGCACTCAACGCCAAGGTGCCGGGCGTGTCCGCCCTGACGCTCAACGCCGAATACGCGCTGGAGAAAGGCAGCGGCGAGGGCGTCGATTACGATGCCAAGGCTTGGTATGGTCAAGCGGACTATGCCTTCAATACCTTGCCCCTGACACCAGTCATCGGCTATCGCTACGCCAGCTTTTCCGGCGATGACAACCTCACCGACAACCGCCAGAAAGCCTGGGACCCTTTGAGCAAAGGCTTCATCGACTGGAGCACCTGGCTGGTAGGGGACGTCGTCGGTAACTACCTGTTGTTCAACAGCAACGAAAACGTTCAGCAGTTCTCACTCAAAACTCACCTGAACCCAACCCTGACTCTCGGTGCGATTCACTATCAGTTCTGGCTGGACGAGAAAAACTACATGGGCGCCCCCGTCAGCGATCGACGCTTTGCCGATGAGAGCGTGGTTTTCCTCGACTGGTCGCCGACCCCGTCGTTCTATACGTCACTGTCGTATAACTGGGTCAAGCCGCTGGCCGCTGCCAAGCAAGTATTCGGCGATGATCAGAAATTCAGCGCGCTGGAACTGTACTTCACCTACCGCTATTAAGTGTCGCGAGCCGTCGCGGCCGCGTAGGAGTGTTTCACCATGAACAAGAATGTACGCAACACCCTGTTGTCCGTTGCGCTGTCGTTGTTGACGGCGGGCGTTTCCCTGGCTGAAGAGCGCACGGTGCGGATCTATAACTGGATCGAGTATTTGCCACCGGAGATCCTCAAGAGCTTTCAGGAGGAAACCGGGATCCGTCCGATCTATGACGTGTTCGACAGCGTCGAGACCCTGGAGTCCAAGTTGCTCACCGGCAACTCTGGCTATGACGTGGTCTACCCCGGCAGCGCCAACCTGAGTCACTTGATCGCGGCAGGTGCCGTCCAGCCTCTGGACCGCAGCCAGTTGCCGAACTGGCAGCATCTGGACCCGGAGTTCATGAAATCCCTGGAGGCGGTGGGTGACACGGGCAACCGCTACGCTGCGCCGTACCTTTGGGGCACCACCCTGATCGGCTACAACGTCGACAAGGTTCAGAAGATTCTGGGCGCCAATGTGCAGATGAACACTTGGGACATGATCTTCAAGGAAGAGAACCTCGCCAAACTGGCCAGTTGTGGAGTCGGTTTCCTCGATGCAGCCAACGAGATCGTGCCTATCGCTTTGCACTACAAGGGCCTCGACCCCAACAGCCAGAAACGCGAGGACTATCCGCAGGCTCAGGCGGCGATGATGAAAATTCGCCCTTACGTCACCTACTTCAACTCGTCGCGCTACGGCATGGACTTGGCTAACGGTGACATCTGCGTCGCCGTGGGCTGGTCGGGCGGCGTGGCACTGGCCAAACAGCTGGCCGATGCCGCCGGCAAGGGTGTCAGGGTGGCAATGGCGTTACCCAAGGAAGGTGCACCGATGTGGTCAGACGTGATGATGGTGCCGGTTAATGCCCCCCACACCAAGGAAGCTCACGAGTTCATCAACTACATCTTGCGCCCGGACGTGATCGCCCGGATCAGCAACAAGATCGGATACCCCAACCCGAACAAGGATGCCACCGCGCTGGTGAATGCGGACATCCGTAATAACCCAAACATGTATGTGCCGGACGAAGCGCGCAAAACACTGTTCGCTCTGCAGCCCATGCCGCCAGCCGTGGAGCGGATCCGCACTCGCACCTGGACCAGCATCAAGACCAATCTCTGATCATTGTGGCCCGGCGCTTTTGTGCCGGGCCACACAGGAGTTTTTTGCCATGGCTGAACCATTGGAGTTGATGGGCGCTGCGCCCAAGCTGCAACGGGTGCTGACCCTGCGCGTCGATATCGGCCCTGAGCAGATGTTGGGGGAGACCGTCGAGGGAATGCGTTGCAACTACCCAATTCTAGGGGGGGATTTCGAAGGGCTGGACTTCAAAGGTCAGGTGCTGGCCGGGGGCGAGGATTTCTTCCTGCTGCGCCCCGATGGCGTCGGATGCACGCTACAGCTTGCGCACCGATGAGAGAGAGTTGATCAACATCCGTAACGTCGGTCTGCTGAACATGACCGAATACGGTCGTCAGTTGGAGCGGCAAGGTCAGTGGCCGATTCCCGAGACGGAATACCACTGCACCTGCACGCCGGTGTTTCAAGTGCCCAAGGGGCGCCTGGACTGGCTCACCCGCGCAAGCTTTATCGGCCTGGTGCATTACCCCAACGCAAGCCAGGTGGTGATTCGCTGCTACCGCTTCTATTGATGCGCGAGCTACACCTCTGCTGTTGAGTGCTGCCTCTGTGGACCCTTGTCGCTGGCGTGCATCGCCGGTCGAATGCGTGTGGATGACAGGAAGCGCAGTAGGATGTGACGGGCTCTTCTTCTAATCGGCAACAGTCCTACTGCTCCTGCGTACATCGCGCTCCTTGGTTTCAGGCCCGCATCCCGTAAAAGAGCAGCTCAGTGATATTCCTAACCTGAGCAGAGTGGGACTCGACATCCGGCTGCTCCTGGTTGACCAGCCTGAACAACTGCAGGTGTGAATAGTCGTTCAACAGGAAAGCGGCCAAGTCGACGTCGAGGTCGGCGCGAAGTTTGCCGACCTGCTGCAACTCTCTGAGCAACCCACTGATTTCAGCCCTGAGCGCATCGTTCATGGCGCGATAGCCTTCGGGCAACCCTTTGTCGCCGCCAAACAATATCAGTGGCAGCAGTTCACGCCAGAGGCTGGGGTGCATGACCTCCAGTGCGTAACCGGTCAGCCGCCGCTCCAGGTAACACATGGCATCGACCGGATCCTCAATGTCAGGCATCTGGCTGCGGGTGTCCTTGAGTGCACGCTGGTCGGCGTCGTGCAGGATTTCCAGAATGATTTCCTGTTTGTTACCGAAGTACTTGAACACGGTGGGCGCCGACACCCCAGCCTGGTTGGCAATCTGTTCGATGGTGGTGCTCTGGAAACCTTGACGCTCAAACAGTTCGATCGCGGCCTTGCTGATGGCTTGGCGTCGTTCGACTTTCTGACGTTCACGTAGTCCGCTCACGGAAGCTCCCTGTCGCTATGAATAAGAGGGGCGGATGTCGCCCAATCATCCGTGCAAAATACTTAATCGAGTAAAACTTTTAAAGCGCTAATTTCTGTAGTGCGGTCTTTCGCGGGACCGAAAGACTTTGCAGGCGAAATGATCTGTTACCTGGATACCGTTATTCACCCATTTGGGGCGCCCTGGGCCATTTCGTAGCACACAGCGAGTATCACGCCGATCTGAAGAACATCGGTTTTTGAGTCGAAACTCCTTTCCAATTAAGAGCTTGAGGCAGTGTTAAACAGACTGGCACGGTTTCTGCTTTTTTGAATCCATGGATAATTGGATACAAAACTGCAAAAGGTGACTTTATGCAATTCGCTCCCACCTACGTTGAACGTCAGCCCCTGACCGCCGAGGAGGAGGCTTACAACTTTCTGCTGGAAGCGATCTGTGGCGGTCGTTACCGCAAAGGCGAACGTCTGATCGCTGAGGACATTGCCAGCGAAATCGGCATGAGCCGGATGCCGGTGCGCGAAGCCTTTCGCCGTCTCGATGCTCAAGGCCTGGTCACCCTTAGGCCTAACCGCGGGGCCATCGTCAGCGGCCTGGATTTCGACGAATTGCACGAAGTCTTCGAGATGCGCAGCGCCCTCGAGGGCCTGGCCATCCGAGTGGCCGTGGCCAAGATCGGCGAGCGTCAACTGGCGGCTCTGGAACGCATGCTGGACGAGATGGATGACTACCGCGACGAAAGCGCCGAGTGGGTCAGGCTTCATCGTGCCTTCCATGAATACCTGTGCAGCCTCAGCGGCCGTCCTCGGTTGATGAAACAAATCTCGGCGCTGTATTCGCTGATCGAAGCGCCGATGCGCCTGTGGCTGCAACACAGCGAAAAACCCTTGAGCGCTCGTCAGGAGCACGCGGTGATCCTTGACGCCATTCGCTCAGGCGATGTCGACCGGGCCGAGGCAGTGGTGCGTCAGCACATCGAGGGCACGGTGCCGGCGCTGATCCAGTTTCTGCAATCGGAAAAATAGAATCGGGCTTAAACCCGACAGTGTTTTGACTTTGAGTACTGCCCCGTTATTAAACAACTGGAGTGTCTCGTCATGCATAAACGCCGTATGTTACTTGCCGCTGTATCCCTCGGACTCAGTGCTCAGTGGGCGGTTGCCACGCCCCAGGTGCCGGAGCGCCTGCAAAAGGCCGACAAATTCACGTATTGCTCGGGCATGGATTCACCGCCCTTGGTGTCTTTCGATGAGGCACAAAAACCCAGAGGCCTGACGGTCGATCTGGGACTGGAAATCGCCAAGCGGCTGGGGGACAAGCCGGTGCAATGGCGGGTCATTCCTTTCTCCGGGTTGCTGCCGGCATTGCTCGCCCAGCAGTGCGACATGATCGTTGATCAGTTGTTCGACAAGCCCGAACGGCGGGAGGTGATCGACATCGTCAACTACATGTATTCCAGCCAGTCAGTGGTAGTCCCCAAAGGCAATCCCAAGGGCATCAAAACCCTGGATGGACTGTCCGGGCACAAGGTGGCAGTGCTCAATGGCTCGACGATCAAAACCTTGCTGGACGCCGAGAACGAAAAGCTCGCCAAGGCTGGCAAGGCCCCAATGAAACTGGTGGTCTACAACAGCGACACTGATGCCTTTCAGGCGCTGCGCATCAGTCAGGTAGATGCCTACGGTACCACCGTGGAAACCGCCGGTTACTACGCTGCCATGGCACCCGATCTGTTCGAGGAGGGAGTGCCGGCCTTCAGCAGGATCCTCACCGGTTTGGGCATTCGCAAGGATGATCCGCAGCTGACCGCAGCGGTGCAGCAGATCATCGGTGATATGCGCAGCGACGGCAGTTACGTGCAGTTGCTGAGCAAATGGCATGTTTCCAGCGACACACTCGACTGAGGCGAACGCTCGATGAACTTCAATTGGGATGTGTTCTGGCAATACCTTTTGCAGCCCAGCGGGGTGTACCTCACCGGGCTCTGGCTGACCTGCCTGATCAGCGTGCTGGCGATGGCGTTGGGCTGTGTGTTGGGGCTGGCGGCGGCGCTGATGCGTCTGTCGCGCAACCCACTTCTCAACCTGCCGGTACGGTTTTATGTGTGGCTGATGCGCGGCACGCCGCTGTTGGTGCAGATCGTTTTTCTCTACACCGCATTGGCGGCCGGCGGGATCTTCCGCTTCGAAGACGTGGAGCTGTTGGGTCTGGTGGTGCCGGGCAACATCCAGGCAGCGATCATCGCCCTGGGCCTGAACGAAGGCGCCTACATGGCCGAGATCATCCGTGCGGGGATCGGCGCCGTGGACAAGGGTCAGTACGAGGCTGGGCGTTCGCTGGGCATGACCTTCGCCAAACTGATGCGGCGCATCGTTCTGCCTCAGGCGTTCCGGGTGATCGTTCCGCCGTTGGGCAACGAGTTCAACGTGATGCTCAAAAATACGACCCTGGTCAGTGTGATTGGCGTGCAAGAGTTGCTACTGAGCACGCAAATGGTCACGTCGGCGACCTTCCGGGTATTTGAACTGTACCTGGTGGTGGCGATTTATTTCCTGCTGCTGACCACCCTCTGGGGCTTCTTCCAGCGTTGGTTGGAAGCACGTTTCGGACAGTCCGATCGACCCGCACCGCCAG
>Ga0157375_10004746_pt1 | contig 11813 bp, 8 predicted proteins | sample M35metaG_FD_115311 | JGI IMG/M metagenome (GOLD analysis project Ga0157375, IMG submission 115311) | Miscanthus rhizosphere microbial communities from Kellogg Biological Station, Michigan, USA - M3-5 metaG | ecosystem: Host-associated > Plants > Roots > Rhizosphere > Soil | place: USA: Michigan...
GGCTACGGCGGCAACGCCCTGCTCGGCAAGAAGTGCTTCGCGCTGCGGATCGCCTCGGCGATGGCCCGCGACGAGGGCTGGCTGGCCGAGCACATGCTGATCCTCAAACTGACCTCGCCCGAGGGCGAGGTCAAGTTCATCACCGGCGCCTTCCCGTCGGCCTGCGGCAAGACCAACCTGGCGATGCTGGTCCCGACCCTGCCCGACTGGAAGGTCGAGACGGTCGGCGACGACATCGCCTGGATGAAGTTCGGCGAGGACGGCCGTCTCTACGCGGTCAACCCCGAGGCCGGCTTCTTCGGGGTGGCGCCGAACACGTCCCACAAGACGAATCCGAACGCAATGGACACGATCGAGCGCAACTCGATCTTCACCAACTGCGCCAAGACCGACGACGGCGACATCTGGTGGGAGGGGATGACCGGCGAGCCGCCCGCGCACGCGATCGACTGGCACGGCAACGAGTGGACCCCGGACTCCGAGACCCCGGCCGCGCACCCGAACGCGCGCTTCACGACGCCGGCCTCGCAGTGCCCCTCGATCGCGCCGGAGTGGGAGGACCCCGCCGGCGTCCCGATCGACGCCTTCCTCTTCGGCGGCCGCCGCGCCACCGTGGTGCCGCTGGTCCAGGAAGCCTTCGACTGGGAGCACGCGGTCTTCATGGGGGCGACGATGTCCTCGGAGACGACCGCCGCCGCCGCCGGTGCCGTCGGCCAGCTGCGCTTCGACCCGATGGCGATGCTGCCCTTCTGCGGCTACAACATGGCCGACTACTTCGGCCACTGGCTCGAGGTCGCCAAGCGCGAGGGCGCGCAGCTGCCGCGGGTCTTCTACGTCAACTGGTTCCGCAAAGACGCCGACGGCAAATTCCTCTGGCCCGGCTTCGGCGAGAACAGCCGCGTGCTGGAGTGGGTCTTCCGCCGCTGCGAGGGCACTGCCGACGCGGTCGAGACCCCGATCGGCCTGCTGCCGACCGAGGGCGCGATCAACACCGAGGGGCTCAACGTCTCCGCCGAGGCGATGCAGGAGCTGCTCAGCGTCGACACCGAGCTGGTCAAGGCGCAGCTGCCGCAGGTCAAGGAGCACCTGGCCAAGTTCGGCGACAAGCTGCCGGCCGAGCTGACCGCGCAGCTGGAGGCGCTGGAGCAGCGCCTCTCCGCCTAGCCCGGCTGGATCTCTAGCACCGTCGCGTCCGGCCCGACCTCGACCGAGATCGGGCCGGACGCGGTGGGCAGTTCCCGGATCGGCGCCGCCGAGCTGCCGGGCCGGTAGAGGCGCAGGCGCCGGGGGGTCGCGGCGAGCGTCAGCTCGACCGGGGCGGCGCCGGGGTCGAGCGGCCTGCGCGCGTCCGCGTCCCAGACGCTGCTGGCGCGCCAGAGGACCAGGTAGAAGCTGCCGTCGCGCTTCTCCAGCAGCAGCCGGTGCAGCTGTGAGCGCTCGCCGCCGAGCCTGTAGTCCAGGCGGCCGGGGTCGAAGCCGCTCCCGCCTTCGTCGTCGGCGAGGATCGCGACCAGGTTGCGCAGCGCTGTGAAGGCCGGCTTCGGGGAGAGGTCGTTGCGCAGCAGGCCGAAGTCGGACTCCGGTTCGGTCAGGCCGGCGTCGGGGAACTCGTCGACGAGCTCGTAGTCGAAGCTGCGCGGGATGCCGCGGCGGAAGTACTCGAGGAAGAGGCGGGGGACGTAGGTGGCCATCGCGGCTTCGGAGACCGGCCGCTGACCGGCGCTGGCCGCGAGCGCGTCGTGGTAGCCGCTCTCGGTCGCCATCACCGGCTTCGTCCCCGACATCCGCGCCGCCGCGTCGAGCCATTCGCCGACGTTCGCCTCCGGCGGTTCGCCGTCGGGGTAGGGGTGGATGTTGCCGAAGTCGAGGTCGGCGGAGAGGTCGGTGAACTCCCCCTCGTCGCCGATCCCGCCGGCCGAGGGGCCGATCACCGGCAGCCCGGCGAGGTCGGGGTCGGACTTGACGCCTTCGTAGAGCCGCGCCTGGTAGGCGGCGACGCGGGCCTCCCAGTCGGGGCCGCCGCGGAGGTCGAACTCGTTCGGGCCCTCGACCGCGTCGACGCTGCCGCCCAGCTCGGAGCCGAGGATCGAGAGCAGGCGCCGCAGCCCGGCCGAGCCGTTCTCCGGTTCGCCGAGGATCAGCGTCGACTTGATCCCCGCCGCGGCCAGCTGGTTCAGCCGTTCGTACTGGTCGGGCCGGTCCGGGACCAGGTTCTCGCGGACGTGGTGGATGCCGAGTTCGCGCAGCCGCTGCTCGATCGTCCCGAACCGCTTGTAGTAGACGGTGTCGTCGTAGTAGGTGTGGGTGTTGACCCCGATCGAGTCGACGAAGGAGGCGGCGCTGCGCGCCTGCGCGCCCTCCGACGGAGGAGGGGACCCCTGGGGGCGCGCGGAGGTCGAGCCGCAGCCGCTCAGGGCGAGGGCGGCGAGGGCGGTTGCGAGCAGAGCGGGGCGCGCCAAGGCGCGGAGGCTACGCCCGGTGGCCGTCGGCGACCGCGACCGCGGGGCCGCCGTCGCGGGCGAGGACCCGGACCTTGACCTGGTTCGAGGGCTTCGCGCGGCGGGCGATCACGCGGATCCGCGACGGCCCGGAGTCCGGGTGGGCGACCAGCCGCACCAGCTTCTCGAAGCGGCCGCCGCCGTCGGCGCGGCTCTTGGCGACGGTGTGCCAGTCGCCCTCCTGCCAGCGCTGGATCGCGACCGGGGTGGGGGAGCCGGAGGGGGAGCTGAGCTTGCCCTTGACGGCGACCTTGTCGCCGGACTCGACCGAGCGCTCCGAGACCCAGACCTTGATGCTGCCGACCGCCGGCGCCGCGCTGGAGGCGAGCCTGACGATCGTCACCTGGGGGCCGACGTTGACGCTCACCGCGTTGCCGGCCGGCAGCGACCGCAGCGGCTGGCTGGAGCTGTTGGGGGCAAATTCTTCGGCCGCGGCGAAGCCCTGCGGGAAGCTCAGCTTCACGGTGCCGGAGGCGGCGCTCTCGGTGGTCCGGCTCTGGTTGTCCCAGACGCTCTCGTCGCGCCAGAGGGCGAGGTAGTAGCTGCCGTCGCTCTTCTGCAGCAGCACCTGGTGCAGGGCGTCGGTGTCGCCGCCGGCGCTGTAGTCGAGCCGGCCGGGCGTGAAGGCGGCGCCGGAGTCGGCGAGGATCGAGGTCAGGTTGCGCAGCGCCGTGAAGGCGGGCTTCGGCGAGAGGTCGTTGCGCAGGAGGCCGAAGTTCGACTCCGGTTCGTCGTCGGCGGCGTCGGGGAACTCGTCGACCAGCTCGTAGGAGAAGGTGCGGGCGATGCCGCGGTTGAAGTATTCGAGGAAGAGGCGCGGCATGTAGGTCGCCTGCGCGGCTTCGGAGACGGGCCGGTGGTCGCCGTCGTAGTTGACGGCCGTGTGGTACCCGGTCTCGGTCGCCATCACCGGCTTCGAGCCGGACATCTCGCTGGCCATCGCCAGCATCCGCGAGATGTTGTCCTCTGGGGCTTCGCCGTTCGGGTAGGAGTGGATGTTGCCGTAGTCGAGCGAGCCGGAGATGTCGCTGCCGTCGCTGTTGGTGTTGCCGAGCGCGGGGCCGACGACCGGCAGCGAGGAGAGCGCCGGGTTCGACTTGATCGCCGCGTAGAGGCGCGACTGGTAGCTGCCCAGTTCCGACATCCAGGCACCGCCGTGGAAGTCGTACTCGTTGGGCCCCTCGACCGCGTCGACCGAGCCGCGCAGGTCGGTGCTGAGGATCGAGGTGAAGTCGTTGAGGCCGGCGGCGCCGTCCTTCGGTTCGCCGAGGATCAGCGTCGACTTGATCCCCGCCGCGGCCAGCTGGTTCAGCCGTTCGTACTGGTCGGGCCGGTCCGGCTCCAGGTTCTCGCGGACGTGGTGGATGCCGAGTTCCCGCAGCCGCTGCTCGATCGTCCCGAACTGCTTGTAGTAGACGGTGTCGTCGTAGTAGGTGTGGGTGTTGACCCCGATCGAGTCGACGAAGGAGGCCGCCGCTTTCGCTTCGACCGAGGCCGCCTTGGCGGCGGCGGGCAGGAGGGCGATCAGGGCGACGAGCGCCAGCGCGATCGCCAGCAGCGGGCCGAGGAGGCGGTTGGGGCGGAGGGAGGCATCCACGAGGGATGTCTCGGCCCCCGCCCCGGGCGCCGGTAGCTAAATCAAGCCTCTCTGGACGTTTGTTCTAGGTGCGCAAAAGCACTTGCAAAGCCGTTTTCTTGGCTCTGTGCCTGCCTACAGCCCGTAGGACTCGGCCAGCTCCGGGTCCTTCGCGGCCAGCATTTCCGCCAGCTCGACCATCACCTTGCACTGCTTCCAGGTGGCGTCGTCCTGCATCTTGCCGTCGATCATGTGGACGCCGCGGCCGTCGGGGATCGCCTCCAGCACTTTCTTCGCGAACCTGACCTCGTCCGGCGGCGGGCTGAAGACCTTCTTGGCGATGTCGATCTGGACCGGGTGCAGCGACCAGGCGCCGACGCAGCCCATCAGGAAGGCGGCGCGGAACTGGGTCTCGCAGCCGGCCGTGTCCTTGATGTCGCCGAAGGGGCCGTAGAAGGGCAGGATCCCGGTCGCCGCGCAGGCGTCGACCATGCGGGCGATCGAGTAGTGCCAGAGGTCCTGCTGGGCGCTGACGCGGTCGGCCTCGGGGTTCTCCGGGTCGGCCGGGTCCTCCATCACCCGGTAGCCGGGGTGGCCGCCGCCGACGCGGGTGGTCTTCATCCGCCGCGAGGCGGCGAGGTCGGCCGGGCCGAAGCTCATGCCCTGCATGCGCGGGCTGGCGGCGGCGATCTCCTCGAGGTTGACGACGCCCTGCGCCGTCTCGAGGATTGCGTGGATCAGGATCGGCCGGTCGAGCTCGGCCTTCGCCTCGAGCTGGGCGAGCAGGCGGTCGACGTAGTGGATGTCCCAGGCGCCCTCGACCTTCGGCACCATCACGACCTCCAGCTTGTCGCCGATCTCGGTGACGAGGGTGGTGAGGTCGTCCAGCACCCAGGGGCTCTCCAGCGAGTTGATCCGGGTCCAGAGCGCCGTGTTGCCGAAGTCCGACTCGTTCGCGGCCTTGATCAGGCCCTGGCGCGCGGCCTCCTTGCGGTCGACCGGGATCGCGTCCTCGAGGTTGCCGAGCAGGATGTCGGTCTTCTCGGCGATGGCGCCGGCCTTGGCGACCATCTTCTCGTTCGAGAAATCGAGGAAGTGGATCATCCGCGACGGGGTGACCGGGATCTCACGCAGCGGCTCCGGTGCTCCGATGGCCTGCGGCTGGAAGAAGTCTCTGGGGTTTCTCAAGGCGCTCCTCGCGTCGTTCGCTCTCGTTTTGCCGGGCGGGAATTTAGTCGGCTGGCGCGTTTGCCGCCTCTCGCGCCCGTAAATTGCGCCAAATGGAGGGTGCCGAGCGCGACGACACGCAGGACTGGCTGCTCCCCGAGGGCGCGGCACCGCCGCTGCTGAGCGAGCTCGAGGAGCGGATCGACGAGGCGCTGATCGTCGCCAAGGCCTCCGAAAAGGCGGTGATGGCGGTCGGCGATGCCGCCCTCGACGCCGCCGAGCGGGCGCGCCAGTCGGCCGAGCTGGCCGAGCGGGCCAGCGCCGCCGCGGTCAGGGCGAGCGAAGCGCTGCCGCCGGTGGGCGCCGCCGCCGTGCCTTCCTCGGGCCCGCTCGAGGACGCGGCGCTGCGCAGCTTCAGCGAGCGGGCCGACCGGGTGGTGGCGCGGTTGCGGGCCGTCCGCGCCCCGGTTAGCTCGCGGGCTGGTCTTCGCAGTGCGAGCCGAAGTGCTGGGCCCAGACGCGGGTCTCCGGGCGACCGCTGAGGTCGCCGGTCTGGAGGTCGATCCCGACCTGGCTGAAGTCGCCGAGGATGTTCGCCCGGTGCTCGGGGGAGCGCATCCAGGCGCGGAAGATCGAGCGCACGGTCCCGTAGCTCGCCGTTCCCCAGGCGAGGTTCTCGCCGACGTGCCAGCACTGGGCCGACATGTAGCCGCTGGCGCGGATCCAGTAGGTGAATTCGCGGCCGCAGGCGTAGTGGCTGAAGCTGTCGCAGGCGAGGATGTCGCCGGCCTTGTCGCGGGCCGATTCGTCGAGCGCGGCGGCGTCTTCCAAGCTCGGCTCGCCGACCTGCGAGCGGGCGAAGTTGGTCATGCAGAGCATCGCCTGCTCCTGCGCCGCGGCGGGGGCGGCGGCGCCGTCCGGGTTGGGACAGGCGCCGGGGGGCGCGACCAGGCTGGCGCCGGCGGCCGGGGCGAGGAGCAGGGCCGCGAACAGCGTCAGCAGCAAGGGGAGGAGGCGTCTCACCCGGCTTCTATCGCCCGCGAGGTCGCCTGCACCCGTGCCTGGGGCCATTTCTGGACGAACATCTGAGACGCACTCTCGACGGACGGTCGGCGGCACTTCGGCGGTCTCCGCGGACACCGCTCTGTAAAGCCGTTTGCGGGCGATCTGGCTCGCCGGAATCGGGCCTTCCGAACTTGAGGGCGAGTACCGAATTTAGCCAGATGTTCTATCGCCGGAGTGGTCCGAATGTCCTACTTTCCCGCCCCTGCTTGGGGGCCGCTGGAGGCGCCTCCCGACTTCCAATTCGCTACAGAACCCAGTTAGGAGACCCTCTGATGACTGCCCCGCTGCGTGTCCCGTCTGGATCCCGAAGGTTGATGCTCGCCATCGCCGTCTGGTCCATGGCGGTGGCCGGCCTTCTCGTCGCCTCTTCCGCCGAGGCCGCCAAGACCTCGGAAACGATCAACCTCTGCGTGACCATGGCCGGTCCCGAAAAGGGCAACGTCCGCTTCGCGCCCGGCCCGCGCTGCAAGAAGGGCGAGCTGAGCGTGCCGGTGGTGACCAAAGCCGGCCAGCAGGGCGTCCTCGGCGTTCAGGAAAGCAGCGGCCAGAAGGGCGACACCGGCGCGCAGGGCCCCGCCGGGCCTGCCGGCAAAGACGGCAAAAACGGCACTGCCGGCGAAGACGGCAAAGACGGGGTCGACGGGAAAGACGGCGCGAACGGCAAAGATGGGAAAAACGGCGTCGACGGCAAAGACGGCGCCGCCGGCCCGCGGGGGCCGCAGGGCGACCCCGGCCCCAAGGGCGACACCGGTGATGTCGGTCCCGCCGGTCCCAAGGGCGACACCGGGGATGCCGGTCCCGCCGGACCGCAGGGCGACAAAGGCGACACCGGTGACGTCGGTCCCGCCGGCCCGCAGGGCGACAAGGGCGACACGGGTGACACCGGCGCCATCGGCCCCGAAGGCCCCAAGGGCGACAAAGGCGATACCGGTGACATGGGTCCGCAGGGGCCGGCCGGTGAGAACGGCCTCGACGGCAAAGACGGCGCCGACGGCAAGAACGGCCTCAGTGTCCTCAGTGGCAAAGGTGCCCCGACCGCCGAGACCGGCGCCGAGGGCGACTTCTACATCGACACCACCAACTACGACATCTTCGGCCCGAAGCTGGCCGAAGACTGGAGCGACGGCGTCTCCCTGATCGGCCCGCAGGGCGACCAGGGCCCGCAGGGCGAGACCGGTGCCGTCGGCCCCGAGGGCCCGCAGGGCCCGAAGGGCGACACCGGAGACGTCGGCCCCGAAGGCCCCGCAGGCCCGCAGGGCGACAAGGGCGACACCGGTGACGTCGGTCCCGAAGGCCCGGCCGGCCCGCAGGGCGACAAGGGTGAGAAGGGCGACGTCGGCCCCGAAGGCCCCGCTGGTCCTCAGGGCGACAAGGGCGACGTCGGCCCGCAGGGCCCCGCCGGCAAAGACGGCAAAGACGGAGCCCCCGGTCCGCAGGGACCGGCCGGCCCCGCTGGTTCGGCCGGAGCCCCGGGCGCGGCCGGCAAAGACGGCAAAGACGGCGCCCCCGGCGCCAGCCGGATGCTCATCGCCGGCCTGACCACGAGCGCGCCGAGTCAGATCAACAACACCTACATCGGGCTCACCGGCTCCTCCGGCGAAGAGTCGAGCGTCCAGGAGGTCGTGCCGGTCGCCGGGACGATCGCCAACCTGGCCGTGAACATCTCGACTCCGCCGCAGAGCAGCAGCACCGTCAGGAAATGGGTCTTCACCGTTCGCAAGAACGGGGTGGCCACGGCGGCGACCTGCAAAATCGAAGGCACCACGGCGAGGTCCTGCACCAGTGCAGCCACGGTGACGTTCGCCGCCGGCGACCTGATCTCGCTGGAAGCCAACCCGGAAAACAGTCCTAACAAATGGAGCTCCGCTCGCTGGGCGGTGACGCTCACCGAATAACGGGAGGGACGCGGCGCTCGGCGCCGCAGCCGACGAAGTTACGAACCGGCCGCCGCCAGGCGGCCGGTTCGCCATCGGCGCCGCAGTCCGGCGGCGACCCGCTCGCTGAGCGCCGTCGCCGGCGGCAGCGGCTCTCCGTCGAGGGTCCCGGCCGGCTCGACTCCGCGGACGGAACCGGTGAGGAAGACCTCTTCGGCGGTCAGCAGGTCGGTGCGGGTGAGCCGCTTCTCGTTGACCTCGATTCCCGCCTCACGGGCGGCGGCGATGGCGCCGGCACGGGCGATGCCGGGGAGGATGCGCCCGTCGTCCGCGGGTGTGAAGAGCGCTCCGTCGCGAACGGCGAAGAGGTTGGCGCGGCCGCCCTCGAGCACCTCGTCGCCGCGATCGAGGAGCAGCGGCACGGCCGGGGCGGCGACGCGATCGAGCAGTCGCCGGTCGGCCCACTTGTGGCGACCCATGCCGCCCTCGTGGCTGAGGGTCCGCAGCTCGGCCGCGCGCTCGCGGCTGGGGAAGACGTCCCCAGGGTCGACGACCGCGGCGGTCACGTCGACGCTCCACGCGGTTCCATCGGCTCGGTCCGCCGTGCCCGCGGCGGGCGCCGGCGCGACGACGATCCGCAGCCTCGCCAGCGCGAGCCCGCTCGCCTGCTCGCGGACTTGGGCGCCGAGGCGCCGAGGGGGTCCGGCGCCGTACAGCGCCTCGAGGCTCGCGCCCAGGCGCGCCAGGTGGGCGGCGAGCTCGACGGGCTCGCCGTCGGCGACCAGCAGCGTCTCGAAAATCCCGCGCGAGGGGTCCGGCGTCGAGGGGGCCGTTGCCGCCGGGGTATTTTGCTTTGCCGGTGCCGTGGACATGCGCACGCTCCTGATCGACAACTACGACTCCTTCACATACAACCTCTTCCAGCTGCTGGCGGAGGAGAACGGCGTCGAGCCGATCGTAGTCCGCAACGACGAGGCGACCTGGGACGAGCTGGCGTCGCGGCCCTTCGACAACGTCGTCATCTCCCCGGGCCCGGGGCGCCCCGAACGGGCCCGGGACTTCGGCGTCTGCGCCGAGGCGATCCGCCGCTGCGAGGTGCCGCTGCTGGGTGTCTGCCTCGGCCACCAGGGGCTCGGCTGGGTCCACGGCGGCCGGGTCGGGCGCGCCCCGGAGCCGCTGCACGGACGGGTGCGCACGGTCGAGCACGGCGGCGCGACCCTCTTCGCCGGGATCCCACGCCGCTTCGAGGCGACCCGCTACCACTCCCTCTGCCTGGAGCGGCCGCTGCCGGCGGACCTGGAGCAGATCGCCTGGTCCGACGATGGCGTGCCGATGGCGATCGCGCACCGCCACCGCCCCCAGTGGGGCGTCCAGTTCCATCCCGAGTCGATCGCCACCGAGCATGGCCGCCGCCTGATCGCCAACTTCCGCGACCTGACCGAGCCCGCGGCGCGGCCGATTGTCGACTTAGGGGTCGATAGGACCCTTAAGTCGACAAGGCCGGTGCCGGTTGCGCGGCTCGAGCTGAAGACGCGGAGGGTGGAGGGAGCCGCCGGGGCCGCGCGGGTGTTCGCGGCGCTCTACGGCGGCAGCGCCGACGCGTTCTGGCTCGACAGCAGCCGGACGGGAGCCGGTGCCCGCTTCTCCTTCATGGGGGATGCGTCGGGGCCCCTGGGGGCGACGGTCTCCTACGACGCCGGCGCCGGCGCCGTCACGGTCGCGCGCGGGGGGGAGGCCGAGGTCCACTCCGAGTCGATCCTCGACCACCTCGCGCGCGAGACCGCCCGGCTGCCCGCCGCCCCAGACCTGCCCTTCGATTTCGCCTGCGGCTTCGCCGGCTATCTCGGCTACGAGGTCAAGGCCGACTGCGGCAGCCCCAACGCCCACTCCTCGCCCCACCCCGACGCCGCCCTCGTCTTCGCCGACCGCCTCCTCGCCTTCGACCACGAAGACGGCCACACCCACCTCCTCTGCCTGCACCAGTCGGGAGAGGAGCGGGAAGCCGAAGCCTGGCTCTCCGCCACTGCCGCTCGCCTGGCGGCGCTGGGAGCCGGCACCCCGATCGGCGCGGCAGGGGAGGGCCCCCCGGAGCCTCCCGGCCGTCGCTCCGACGAGCCCTCTCCCGCGGGTCCCACCGCTCTCCGTCCAGCCCGCTCCCACGCCGAGTACCTCGCCGACATCGCCACCTCCCTCGACCACCTGCTCGAAGGCGAGAGCTACGAGATCTGCCTCACCAACGAGCTCACGACGACCCTCGACGCCGATCCGCTCGCTCTCTATATGGAGCTGCGCCGCCTCAACCCGGCTCCGTTCGCCTCCTTCCTGCGCTTTGGCGACCTCGCCGTGCTCAGCTCCTCGCCGGAGCGCTTCCTGCGGGTCGGCCGCGACGGCCTCGCCGAGGCGAAGCCGATCAAGGGGACGGCGCGGCGCGACTCAGACCCCGCCGCGGACGCCCGCCTGGCCGCCGACCTGCGCGAGGACGAGAAGACGCGGGCCGAGAACCTGATGATCGTCGACCTCCTCCGCAACGACCTCGGCGCCGTCTGCGCGGTCGGCAGCGTCGAGGTCCCGACCCTGATGGAGGTCGAGAGCTACGAGACCGTGCACCAGCTGGTCTCGACCGTGCGCGGCCGGCTCCGCGCCGGGGCCAACCCGCTCGACTGCGTCCGCGCCTGCTTCCCGCCGGGCTCGATGACCGGCGCCCCGAAGCTGCGCACGGTCGAGCTTCTCGAGCGCCTCGAGCGGCGCCCGCGCGGCGTCTACTCGGGGGCGGTCGGCTACTTCGGCGCCGGCGGCGCCTGCGACCTCAGCGTCGCGATCCGGACCATCGTCCTCGCCGGCGGCCGGGCCGCGGTCGGGGCCGGCGGGGCGATCGTGCTCGGCTCCGATCCCGAGGCCGAGTACGGGGAGATGCTGCTGAAGGCGGCGGCGCCGATCCGCGCCATCGACCCCGGGGCCGATCCCGCGTCTATATCCTTGAGCGAACCGCGCCGGCCGGCCGATTCGCCGCCGCCGGCATCCGTCCCCGACTTGACGAGCTAGGAGCCATGGCCGTAGATACCGCCGCCTACAGCGAGCAGACCGACCTTCAGCGCGACATCACCGAGATGGTCCGCCAGTTCGCCGACGAGAAGATCATCCCCAACGCCGAGCACTTCGACCACGAGGACTCCTTCCCGGAGCAGATCGTCGAGGAAATGAAAGAGCTGGGCCTGTTCGGGGTGACGATCCCCGAGGAGTACGGCGGCATGGGCCTCGACCTGACCACCTACGCGATGATCGTCGAAGAGCTCTCGCGCGGCTGGATCTCGATCTCCGGCGTCGTCAACACCCACTTCATCGGCTCCTATCTGCTGATGAAGTTCGGCACCGACGAGCAGAAGGACTACTTCCTGCCGAAGATGGCGACCGGCGAGATCCGCGCCGCCTTCTCGCTCTCCGAGCCCGAGGTCGGCTCCGACGTCCAGGGCATCAAGTCCAACGCCAAGAAGGGCGAGGACGGCAGCTGGGAGCTGAACGGCCAGAAGATGTGGGTCACCAACGGCCTCGGCTCGAGCGTCGTCTTCGTGCTGATGAAGACCGACCCCAAGGCCGAACCCGCCTACAAGGGCATGACCTGCTTCATCACCGAGA
>Ga0157375_10004749_pt1 | contig 11806 bp, 11 predicted proteins | sample M35metaG_FD_115311 | JGI IMG/M metagenome (GOLD analysis project Ga0157375, IMG submission 115311) | Miscanthus rhizosphere microbial communities from Kellogg Biological Station, Michigan, USA - M3-5 metaG | ecosystem: Host-associated > Plants > Roots > Rhizosphere > Soil | place: USA: Michigan...
GTTCAAAATCAAGAAGGGCCGCTCTGAGCAATATGTAAAAGACGAGCGGGAGTTGAATCGAGTCGCCATCAAGCGCGCCTCAGAAGGCATGATCGTTCGCCATGGCGAAAACGCCAGCCACATTGAGGGCAGCGAACTGACGCGGTTCATGGGCTACCTCAACGAGTACCTCGCCTTTGTCGAGAAAGTGGACAAGCGCATCCGCAACGAGCAGCTCACGGAGCTCATCGCCCGTGCGGAGTTGACCCATCGCGCCGACTTCACCTCAAAGAATGGCAACGAAGTGCCGGCGAAGCTCGCGCGTCTCTATGATGAGCTGGTGGAGCATTCCGGTGATTTTGGAATCAAGGTCAGCAAGCCGGTTGAGGACGAGGAGCACCACACCTGGTCGGTCTGCTACACCACCACCCAGGGAGCATCTCGCTGCGTTGACTATGCGCTGGCCTCAAGTCCCGAGTTTCGTCAGATGATGGCGAAGTACTCGCAGATCAGCCAGTACCTCGAACCACCTTTCCTCATCGAGTACGCTGCCAAAGCATCGCAGGAGCCTGTAACCGAAGAGCTCGAAGGCACCGAATTCGAAGAAGGTCAAACCCCTGCCAAGGTGAAAGCAGAAGTCAAAGCAGCCCGTCGCGCTTCGCGCATCCTTCACGAGCCCGTAGAGAAGGCGACGGCTCGAGAACTTTTCGCGTACATCGTTGAGCAAGGCAAAAAAGACTATGACGTCCAGCGCTATAAAGGCCTCGGAGAAATGACCGCGCCTCAGCTCTGGGAAACTACCATGGATCCAGACCGCCGCACGCTGTTACAGGTCAAGCTGGAAGACATCGCCGAAACTGAAGCCATTTTTACTACACTGATGGGCGAGGATGTCGAATCCCGTCGCAAGTTCATCGAAGACAATGCACTCGACGTAAAGAATCTCGATATCTAACTACCTCTGATTTTCTTCATCTTGAATCCCGCGGAGCGTATTATCGTTTCCGCGGGATTCTGAAGCCTTCTTTTGCCGGTTGCTCTGTTCCGAGAATCCCCTTTGGAAAAGGAGCCTGCACCATGAACTTCCGTAAAAATTTCGCGGCCAGTGCTGTTGCGCTCGCCATCGCTCTCTCGCTCGCCGGATGCAAATCGAACCCCGCCCCGCCGGTAAATCAGCCAACTGCAACGGCGGATAATTCTCAACCTGCGCCGGGCCAGCCGTCATCAATGCAGCCTGCTTCGCCCGCGCCTGCCGGAACTCCTGCAACGGCCCCTGCCGGCCAGCAGGCCGCAGCCCCTGCACCGCCTCCGCCACCGGCAGTGGTCACCCTTCCCAGCGGCACTGAGATTCGCGTGCGGCTCGACACCGATCTCGGCTCGAAGATTTCACAGCCAGGCGATTCATTCACTGCCACCGTTGCTGACAGCATCATGAAAAATGGAGAGGTGGTTGTCCCGAAGGGAGCCCGCGCCGAAGGCACCGTAGTGGATGCGAAACCGCTTGGGCGCTTTAAAGGCGGCGCTCTTCTCTCTGTCAAATTGGAAAGGGTTCGCACGCGTTGGGGAAGCTACCCGGTTGCCACCACCTCCATCTCGCATGCCGAACAAGGCAAAGGCAAGCGCTCCGCAGGCTTTATTGGCGGTGGTGCAGGTCTTGGCGCGATCATTGGTGGAATCGCCGGAGGTGGAAAAGGCGCGGCCATTGGCGCTCTCGCAGGCGGGGGTGCCGGAACTGCAGGCACTGCGCTTACCGGCAACAAGCAGATTGTTTTGCCCGCCGAAACCCTGCTGACCTTCACTCTCGATCATCCGGTACGCATCACGCAGAGGAATCGATCGGATCAGTCCGACGAGCCGGAATTGAAGACGCGATAGTTTCTAGCTAACAAAGTGATCTCTGAGGCCTGGATTTCAATGTGGTCGAATGAAGTCCGGGCCCCGCCTTCCTTCAATGATCAAAATGCGCAGACTGTGCTCGCTATCAAATTCAGAAGCCTCTTTCTCTTTCCGCGCAACCCCTCGTACGCAGTGCATTCTCAGGTTCGCCTCACGTTTCATCCTCCACAATCCCATTTGCGCACTCCCGATTTGAAATACTGGTCGTGACGGGGTGAGTCCACATCTATCCCCATTTCAAAAGGCAGGGCTCGGAAATAGGTATATCCGTGATGGATCTTGAAGTCTGTGTAGACTCGGTTGAATCAGCGATTGCCTCGGAAAAAGGTGGAGCAACACGCATCGAGTTATGCAGCGCGTTAAGTGAAGGCGGTATCACTCCAAGCGCCGGACTGATCAGCGCAGTTCGTGCCTCCCTAAGCATCCAGCAATTCGTGATCATTCGGCCGCGGGGTGGCAACTTTGTTTATTCCGCCTGTGAGCTGCAAATCATGCGCGATGACATACTGGAGGCAAAATCGCGCAGAGTTGATGGTGTCGTATTAGGTGTGCTGACCGACACCAACTCCGTCGACGTTGCGCGCATGCGTGATCTGGTTGCAGTGGCCCGGCCGCTTCAAGTCACGTTTCACAAGGCGTTCGACGCCTGCAAAGACCTTGACCGCGCGCTTGAGGACGTCATTCGTTGCGGCGTCGACCGCATCCTCACGTCGGGCGGCCAGCCGGATGCAATCCGCGGAGCCGCCACGATTGCCCGCCTGCAGGAAAAAGCCGGCGACCGCATCAGGATCATGGCCGGCGGCGGTATCCGCGTATCCAATCTGCGCTCTATCGTGCTCCAGACAGGCGTTCGCGAGGTTCACTCTTCGCTCAACCAGACCGTGGCGTTTGAATCACCTGATCAGGGCGTCGGCAATGGCCCTCAACCGTACCGCGTGCTCGAACAGGACGTGCGGGCATTCAGGTCCGCACTCGATGACATCGCTACGGAAGCAAACCTGGGCGCACCGCGCTAACAGCCTGCGTTCAATTGCCGTTAAGGTGGCGTCAGCGCGAACCGGAATGGCTCCAGTCGTAAAGCTGAAACTCCCGGATATGCGCCTCTCCACTGCTTGACAGAATACTCAATCGCACGCGCCGCGTTGTCACCGCCGGAAACTTGTCGATTTTGGTATGTCCGATCGCTTCGCCTTCCGCAATTCGAGTCCAATGCCTGTCTTTCTCGTTCCATGATTCGATTGCGTATTTCTGGACATGCTGCCCATCGTTCAGCCATTCCATTGTCACCGCATGATCAAATGTAATTGCCTCATCGAATCCAACTTCAAGTTCCGCGTGACGCGAACCTTCAGGCGCGGACCAGAATGTGTCCGCGTCGCCATCCAGCGCGGCCTCAAATCCGGCATCTGCATGATGTTTGTGCAGGACCAGATTGCCCTCTCTCCGCTTGCGCAGGGCGGAGCCAAATTCTTCGAGCCGCTTCACATCAGAGTCCGGAAGAAGCCCTCGCTTATCCGGAGCAATCCCCAGCATCAACTGCGCACCGCGGCCCACCGTTTTGTCATATGTGTTCAAAAGCGTGTCCAGGCTCTTCAGCGACGCTTCATCATTGGGGTGCCAGAACCAATGCTTGTCGCGAAGAGGCGTGTCGGCTTCGACCGGACGCCATCGCCTGTATCCGTGCCGATCGATAACATTCCAGTTCTCGTATTCCACAATGCCAGCTTCGTTACCAATCCAGCGCGCGTCGCCATATTCAAACAGTCCGGTATCTGCGAAGACAACCGTGTTGGGCTGATAAGTCCTTAACGTCTCGATGATTTTCTTGAAGTCGTAGACATGTCCTGCGCTGCCGGCGCCATCCAGCCAGAACTCGACCAGGTCGCCGTAGTTCTGTGCCAGCTCTTCCAGTTCCGCGTTGTAGTACTTGTCATACTCCGCAGAATCTTTGTAGCGCGGCTCGTGGCGATCCCAGGGAGAGAGGTACACGCCAAACTTAAGTCCGTATTTGCGTGCCGCCCGAGCCACCTCCCCTACCACATCGCCTTTCCCACCTCTCCACGTGCTGCTCTTCACGCTGTACTTGGTTTGCTCGGTAGGCCAAAGGCAAAAGCCATCGTGATGCTTCGCCACAAGGACTACATACTTTGCACCTGAATCACGAATCGCCTTCATCCACTGTTCTGGATCAAATTGCGATGGATTGAAGTCCGAAGGGTTGGCGGTGCCGTCGCCCCATTCTCGATCAAGAAACGTGTTGGTGGAAAAGTGCAGAATCACGCCAAACTCCAAGTCCTGCCAAGCCACCTGGTAAGGAGCGGGACGAATGCTCCCCGCCGAGTCCTGGCAGTTCGCCGACATTGCCACAGCCACCATCGCTATGCAGTAGGATGCCCACCTGGTCCAGCTTCTCGCCGCTCGCCGCACGAAACCCTCCACGCTTAACTCTTGAAATCAAAGACAGTTTACGCGACCAGGGGCAGTTCTTCTCACATTACAAATTAAGATATATATCGTGATACGATATATATATATATGACGCTGAGTCACGAGCAATCCGACCAACTAATCGCCACGCTGGCGGAATTCAGGTTTGAACTGCGCAAGTTTCTCCAATTCAGCGAAACGGCTGCAATCGATGCAAAGCTGCATCCGCAGCAGCACCAGCTTCTTCTCCAGGTCGCGGGGGCTCCTGAAGGGTCTCAGATCACAATCGCGTATGCAGCGGACCGGTTGGGTCTCAAACACAACAGCACCGTGGAATTAGTCGACCGCTCGGAACGCGAAGATCTCATCGAAAGGACCGTAGACAAAGACGACAAGCGCCGAGCGATTTTGCGACTAACCCGCAAGGGGCGGCACGTCCTGCACAAGCTATCAGACGATCACGCGCGCGAATTGAATGAAATGGCACCACGACTGATGCGCGCATTAAAGCGCGTGCAGCTTCATTCGCGATCGTCTTCTATGGCGGAGGTCCAGTGAGGTCGCGACCATCCGCTCTACGGGACTTCACAGTCGATCGGCGAACATGGTTCCTGTCTGCTGTTTCAATCGCGATCGGCGCTGGCGGCGCAGCCCTTGCAGTGTTGCTGCTGCGAGCGATTGCTCTAGCCACCAACATCTTCTTCTATCACCGTGTAAGTCTTGCCATGGTCGGTCCCGCGGGATCGAATCAACCGCATGCAACAGTCCTTTTCATACCTGTTATCGGCGGAATCCTTGTCGGCCTCATGGCGAGGTACGGTTCCGACAAGATTCGCGGCCACGGAATTCCAGAGGCAATCGAAGCCATTCTTCTGCGCGGCGCGCGGGTTGAACCACGCGTCGCCATCCTCAAGCCGATCTCAGCCGCAATTGCAATCGGGTCGGGCGGACCATTCGGTGCCGAAGGTCCCAACATCATGACCGGCGGCGCGTTCGGATCGTTGATAGCCCAATGGCTGCGACTATCCGATGCAGAACGAACGACGCTGCTGGTCGCGGGCGCGGCTGCCGGCATGTCGGCGACGTTTGCTGCACCGATAGCCGCCATCCTTTTAGCAGTTGAGTTGCTTCTCTTCGAGTGGCGACCGCGTTCTCTGATCCCTGTTGCCATCGCCAGTGTGACCGCAGGAGCGTTGCGCATCTGGTGGCTAGGCCCGGGCCCGCTCTTCCCTGTTGATCTCCCTGCGAATTTTCATTTGCGGCTGTCCCTTCTCGTCGCAGTTCCTCTGGGTATGCTGGTCGGCTTGGCAGCTGCAGGTCTCAGCAGGTTGATGTATGGTCTCGAAGACGCGTTCGAGCACTTTTGTGGACGAGCGCGAATCCACTGGATGTGGTGGCCCGCGATCGGCGGCATTGGCATCGGCATCGGCGGCTACTTCTTCCCGCGCGGGCTCGGGGTAGGTTACGACAATATCGCCGAACTGCTTCGTGGCAACGCTCCACTCTCATTGCTGCTAGGGTTGGTAATCGCCAAGTCGCTGATGTGGGCCTTCTCTTTGAGTTCCGGCACTTCCGGCGGTGTTCTTGCACCATTGCTGATGATCGGCGCTGCCGTTGGCGAGTGCGTTGCCCAACTTGCGCATCTGTCTGGACCAACGCAAGCAATGTGGGCGCTATTGGGAATGGGCGCTATGCTTTCTGGCGCACTCGGGGTCCCGTTAACCGCAGTCCTCTTTTCGCTGGAACTTACGCATGCGCTCCCCGCCATCCTGCCCCTGATACTCGCATGCATCGCATCGTATCTTGTAACTGCACTCATCATGCCGCGTTCAATTCTGACGGAAAAGCTGAGTCGGCGCGGCTACCATCTCTCACGCGAATACGGGGTAGACCCTCTGGAACTTGTCACTGTGTCAGAAGTGATGACGGAATTGCCGGAAGGGGAAGATGTCACCGTAGGCAAGTCAGATCACCTCCCGGAGAGTTATGTCTTCTCTGACGAGACCTGTCGCGCTGTGGCCGAAGAAATGGCCACCTCCGGTTTGATGAGCTTGCTTGTGGTCGATCGCACCACTAACCGGCTTTTAGGAAGCGTGGGCGCTGCTGAATTGCTCGCCGGTCGCAGGCGTGCAGTCAGCCGCGAGTCCGACCGTAGCATTGCATTTCAACTCGATTTCACGAAACGTTAGCAGGCCCTCTACATCCCTCCCAATTCATGCACGGGATCGGCTGAAGCCCGCCCGCGCCGCCGGAACTGCGGAGGAGAGTAAAGCCACTGGTGGTAGGCTTCCCATGGACTAAAAATCAGAGGAGAAATCCGTGCGTACTTCTTTGCTTCACTTTGCCGCAATCGCAATCGTATCCGCCACAACCATGGGAGTTTCAGCGCAAGCGCCCCAGCAGCAGGCAAAGCCTGCTCAACCGGCAGCGTCGCCGTTAGCGCATCGCATTCCAACGGAGGCGGCTGACAATCCGGTTGCTGACCCCAGAGCAGTCATTGTCAGCGGCAACGCAAGATTCACCGTCCTCACTCCCGAACTGATTCGCATGGAGTGGGCCGCAGACGGAAAGTTTGAAGATCACGCATCATTCGTCTTCATTAATCGTCGTCTGCCCGTGCCGAAATTTTCCAAAGAGGAAGCCGATCACAAACTGACCATTAAGACATCTGCGCTCGTCCTTAAATACGATGGCGCTGCCGGCAAAGACGGACAATTCTCAGCGGGCAATCTCTCCATCGAACTCAATGTCGATGGCAAGCCCGTCACTTGGCATCCCGGTATGACGGACCCGGAGAACCTGCAGGGAACAACACGTACCCTCGACGGCGCACTCGGATCGAAGACGCGCGAACCGATCGAGCAGGGCTTAATCTCCCGTTCCGGATGGGCTCTGGTCGACGACTCCACACGCCCCTTGTTTGATTCTGCAGATTTCAATTTCAAGCAAGGCGAGAAAAGCCCATGGCCATGGGTCATGGAGCGCGCTGCGGGCGAACGGCAGGATTGGTACTTCTTTGGCTACGGCCACGAATATCGAAAGGCCCTCCGCGACTACATTCGCGTCGCTGGGCGCATTCCGCTTCCGCCGCGTTTCGCCTTTGGCGCATGGTGGTCACGTTATTGGGACTACAGCGACCAGGAGATCGAAGAGATCATTCGCGGCTTCCACGAGAACTCAACGCCCCTCGATGTCTTCGTAATCGACATGGGCTGGCACACCAGCAGAGAGCAACTTCAGGCCATGGGCGAGGGCGACAAAAATGGCCTGGATCAATCCAAGCATTCCCTGGGATGGAGCGGCTACACCTGGAACGACAAGCTCTTTCCTTATCCTCAGCTATTTCTCGACAGGCTCCACGCCAATCATTTGAAGACCAGTCTCAATCTGCATCCCGCCTCGGGCATTCAGCCTTGGGAGAGCAGCTATCCGGCGATGGCCAAAGCCATGGGCATCGATCCCACAACCAAGCAATACATTCCCTACGACATCACTAACAAGAAGTTCGCCGAAAACTATTTCAATCTCGTCCTTCATCCGCTCGAGAAGCAAGGCATCGACTTCTGGTGGCTTGACTGGCAACAGGAACAAAACACCAGGATGGCCCACGTAACGCCGACTTGGTGGATTAATTACGTGCACTTCACTGATCAGGAGCGCGAGGGCCGGCGCCCCATTCTCTTCCATCGCTGGGGCGGCCTAGGCAACCATCGCTATCAAATCGGCTTTTCCGGCGACACGGTATCGGTATGGGACTCCCTCGCATTTCAGCCATGGTTCACCGCCACTGCGGCAAACGTAGGCTACGCCTATTGGAGCCACGATATCGGCGGCCACATGCCCGGCGCCGTCGATCCTGAGCTCTTTACACGCTGGGTAGAGTTCGGCGCATTCAGCCCGATTCTGCGCACGCACACCACCAAGAATCCTGAATCCGAACGCCGCATCTGGGCATATGCCGAGCCGTTCTCGTCGATCCTTCGTTCCACCTTCCAGCTCCGCTACGCAATGCAGCCGTACATCTATACCGAAGCGCGGCGCACCTACGATTCCGGAATCGCGTTTTTGCGGCCGCTCTACTACGACTGGCCTCAGGCCGACGAAGCCTACAACAACAAAAACGAATATATCTTTGGCGACGAAATGATTGTTGCTCCGGTTGTCACCCCGGGCAACAAAGTTTCAGGCCTGGCAACAGAAAAAGTTTGGCTGCCTGAGGGCGAGTGGATCGAGTGGCCCACCGGCAAACATTTTTCCGGCCCTACCTCCGCGGACCGTAGTTTCTCAGTCGATGAAACACCCGTGTATCTGAAGGCTGGGTCGATTGTCCCCATGCAGCCGGAGATGAGCTATACCGGCGAGAAGCCCGTCGATCCGCTCATCGTGAATGTATGGCCGCTCAATCCGGGCACCAGCACAAGCTATTCACTGTATGAAGACTCAGGAGTGGCTGAGCAATACCAACGCGGCGTCTTCACCAGAACTCCGATCAAAGCAACGCAGTCTGGCGATACTCTTCGCGTAGAAATCGGTCCCGTTCAAGGCACCTTCTCCGGCATGCTTAAGTCGCGCAGCTACACCTTGAAGCTTCCTGCTGACTGGCCACCGGCATCGGTCACAGTCAACGGCCTTGCTGTAAAACAAGCCAACCCGACAGGCAAAGGTGGTTGGAGTTTCGAGGGCAACACTCTCACCACTATCATTCCCGTAGCGAGCCTGAATACATCCTCAAAGGTGACCATCGAGGTTCATCGTGCCGCTGGACTCATAGGAAAGCGCGCAGAACTCGATGGCTTCAACGGAGCCATGGCTCGCCTGCGTCAGACTTACGACGCATTAAATATGACTCCGCCGGCTGCCGCGCCGCCTGACATTCTCGTCGACGCCATGCAGACAGGCGACCGCATTGGCTATCATCCTGAAAATGCGCAGAAGGAGATCGCTCACTTCCATGAGGAGCTGCAGCAAGCCCAGGATGCGGTCACCAAGTCAGTTGAAAATGGGCAGAAGCGACTCAATGAATTCGCACAACATGCCACGCGGAATGATGCGGGCCCGGTTGACGTTCAGGCCGAGAAACAAAAGCGCGCCAACGCGCTAGCACGCGCGGCAAAACTTGTAACCGAAGCCGCGAAATAGCCAGGAGGCAAAGGCAGCGGGTCGTCGACAGTACATCGACGATCCCGCTGTCTCTTCTAATAAACTCTCAAGCTACGAGCAAACTCACGCAGGCAGGGGAAAGCCTACCCGTGATGTTCGCCCGAGCAGCAAGAGCCTTCTTTCTCTGCCTTCGGTTGCTCCCAATGCGCAGTTGGATCCACGAAATAGCCGCCGTCATACTTGTCGTGGTGGCGAACCCAGGCCATTGTGTGCGCCAGGCCTTCTTCGTCACGTCCCTTCGGCACCAGGTCAAGAAAGTTATACGTGCCGACAAGGATGTCGAGCCCACGCGCATACGTGGAATACGTGTGGTAAATCTGACCGTCGCCGTCTTTGAAGAAGACACTTGCCCCTGGTCGCTCGTCGCTCGGAAACTGCATAACGGTGTAGTTGTAGTCCGCTGTCCCCGATTGCTTTTCCGCCTCTGTGGCCGACACGTGATAGTCGTAATTGAAGTCTGTAGCAAACGACGAGACCCAATGGAAACGCCAGCCCATTCGTTTTTTGAATGCCTCGATCTCCGCGAAGGGTGCTCTCGAAACCACTGCCAGGGTAACGTCGCGATGAGCGAGGTGGATCGTCATTGCGTCAAATTGATCCGCGATATACGAGCAACTCGGACAACCCGCCGCCCATCCCGGACCAAGCATGAAGTGATAGATCACAAGTTGGCTTCGCCCATCGAACAGGTCGGCAAGCTTCTCCTTCCCGCTTGGACCGTCAAAGACGTATTCCTTCTCGAGCTTCTCCCATGGCAGCTCTCTGCGCTGACGGCTAAGTTCATCGCGCATGTGGGTAAACTCTTTTTCTTTCACGAGGAAATGCTTGCGTGCTTCAATCCAGTCGCTGTGCGACACCACTTTAGAAGTCTTCGGGTTCGTTATAGTCGTGGCCATGTTCTACCTCCCTCGCATTGGTCCTTTCGGGAAAATCCTTCTCGGCAGTTCTCTTCATCAGCTTGCCGGTAACCAGCGCCGCGAGACCCCCGGTTCCGGCGACGCTGGCTGTCACCAACGCCGCAGTTGCGATACAGAATGGACACATATTCTTTCTCGCTGCCTTCATGCTCTCTGCATGAACAGCGGCGGCTCGTCCGCGCTCGGTCCCCAGCTTGCTGGCACCGGAATATTCAGCATGCGGAGATACACGCTGAACTGGCCGCGGTGCTGATATACGTGGCTGAACATCACGTCGCGAAGAAATCGACCGCGCGGTTGCGCAAGCACCTCCTGCCCGCCCGCCATCAGTCGCCATGTTTCCGCCATCTCCGCATCGGCAATCGACGGCAGAAGTTCACGAACCACGGCCACACTTTCATCAAATGCCCGCAGAATTTCTCCGCAACTCGCGGGTTGCGGGAACTTTGCAAAATCCGGAGCCTGCGCCGGATTGGTCTGCGCAAAACGCACAACTCCTCCAGGTGTAGCCGCGATGTGGTAAGCCAGCTGTCCCGCGGTCATCGACTTCTCGTGCGGCTTCCAGGTCAGCTTGTCTTCCGGCAGCCGTTCCAGGAATTTGCGCGTAACAGGAGCTTGGGTTTCGAACTCCTCCAAAAGTGCCTGGGCAATGGATTCTCCGACAAGTGTTTGTGTAACTGACATTCGAACCTCCTTGTTTTTCTTTGGGGAATTTGAATAACGCTTCGATCAGATCTACTTCTTGTGTTGCCCTTCCGCGCGCTCGCGCACCCTTCCATGGATGTAACCCCACCCACCAGAAACGCCTTTGCGGTGATCTTCCTGCACCAACCCAAACCCCGAGTGCCGGAATTTGATCAGAGTTCCGCCGCTCTCTTCGCTTAGCCGATACTGCACGTTATTCGCCACCGGTTGAGACATCATCAGTGGCCCGGAGAACTCCAGAAGCGTGGGCCGCTTGATGGCCTGCACATGCGCCCAGAAATGACCGTTGTCGTTGCCAAGGTCGCGATACCACCTGCCGCCCGGCCACGCCTCCAGAACCATCGGCATCTGCTTGCCTTCACCTACTTCGTTTGCGGGTCCCAGTTGTTCCAGCAGCGCATCGAAGGTATCCTCCAGCGACGCATGCACATGAATCTCCTGCTCCACAAGCAGCGTGAGATCCTCAATACTTCCTATAGCATTTGCAATCATCGATCCTCCTCTGGGTTGTCATTTTTGTTTGCAGTGGACGCCCTGTCCGCAGCACGTTTCTCGGCGCGCTCTTTCACGCGTTTTAGTTGGTGGCTCCAGTACTTTTCGAATTCAGACGCCCACTCATGCAGCGGTCGGATCCCCTCTGCGTTCGTCCTATAAAGCTTCTGCCGCCCCTCGCAGCGCATCCGCACCAGGCCCACGTCACGCAGCACGCGCAGATGCTTCGA
>Ga0157375_10004751_pt1 | contig 11804 bp, 14 predicted proteins | sample M35metaG_FD_115311 | JGI IMG/M metagenome (GOLD analysis project Ga0157375, IMG submission 115311) | Miscanthus rhizosphere microbial communities from Kellogg Biological Station, Michigan, USA - M3-5 metaG | ecosystem: Host-associated > Plants > Roots > Rhizosphere > Soil | place: USA: Michigan...
AGGACTGCACTGTACGTATCCATAAAGCGCGCATAGAGTGGCGACTAGCATCATGAATCGCCCCTGAACCGACACGCAGACAACACCAGGTTCAACCAAAGTCCGAAATGGAGGAACAAATGAAAGCAAGAGTTGCAGCTGTTTTTCTGATCGTGTTCGTTGTTGTTGCGATTTCATCCCTTGTAGCCTGGGCTCAAAAGGGCGATCTGACTCATGGACGAGCCGGTGTTCCTACGGCATCCGTCGATTTCGGTGTGCTGCCTTTGGCGCCGATCGGCCCGCCCCCGTGCCTGCAAACCGGGACAATCGGTGGGCCGACCGACCCGTGTGCCTACCTTCTCCACCACCTCACGCCCGAGGAAACGACGGTTACCAGAAATGGCGAAGTCACTTTTCAGATTCACGGGGGCGGCCACGGCCTGGCGATCTACGAGGTCAGCAAGGACACGACCCGCAATGAGATTGGACAGTTGCTTTGTCCGGGTGACGATCCCAGTACCATCTCAAATCCGACACTCCACCAGTGTAATTTGAGCCCGAACGCCAATCTTGCGCATGTCGTGTCTGACGGCCACGGTGATGTCGTCATTGTTGCATCACCTAATGTGACCAACGCCCATCCGGACAACCGCCTGTGGTATGTACCGGGCAGGCTCATGTCTGCGGGCGGAATGCAGTTCCTCAATGGCGGTACGATCCCGGCCGGCCCTGCATCAAACGGTCAGCTGATCACATACCAGTTCCTGAAAACCGGCCGGTATCTGGTTATCTGCATAAACCGGACTCACAGTCTCAATGATTGGATGTTCGGTTTCGTGAACGTTGTTGGTGAAGGAAAGAACTAATAAAAATCGGGGCCAGGCACGGGGAATTAGGGGACGGACTACTCAACCCCAAACTCGCAATACAAAGTTTGGGGGTTGAGTAGTCCGTCCCCTAATTCCTCACCGTGCCTGGCCCCGATTTTTGCTAGCGCTTGTCCAGTCCGTTTTCCGCGAGGAACTTCGACAGCAGATCCGCAACGGCGACGTTGTTCATGTCGGCAAAAGGGATATGTGTGTTGCCCTTGAGGCCGGCGTCGGGCAACATCAGCACCTGCGCCTTGCCGCCGTACTTGTTGATCTTCTCGGCGAAAAGCTTCGACAGCTTGACGTAGTTCGTAGAGTTCGCCGACTTGTCGGTATTGTCGCCCCAGACCATTTGCATCGGGACCTTCGTCAGTTTCTTGAACTCCTCGAGCGGCACTTCGATGGGACCGAATCCGCCCACCGGTCCTCCAGGGCCTTCACCCTGCGGATAGACGTAGCCAACATTCTCGTACATCACAATGGCGGCCATATTGTTCGTCTTGAGTGCCGTCAATATCGCGCGCATGCCACCGGCGGAATTGGTGAGCGCGACGCTTGGCCCGATCTTATCCAGCAACTTCGCCGCGGCATCCGACTGCATCTGCGCATTCTCGACGGTGTCGAACTCAAGGTAGCGTGCTCGTGACGCCTGGTTCCAGGCCTCGGCGTTTTTCGTCGGGAACTGCACGCCGTCGAACCAGTTCGGGTACTGCGCGCCGAATCGCCATGCGATGAAGTTTTGCTGGTCCCGGCCGATGCCCGGCTCGTAGGTATGTTCCGTGCAGCCCCAGTTGGCGCGGCCGACCTGAGGGCCGTCCCAGATGTAGACGGGATAGCCGCGCCGCAAGAAGATGCTCTGATAGCCTTCGCCGCCATCCCAGCGATTCAGCCACGCTGTCGCGGCTGCGCTGTGCCACATCACGAGGTTAATGCGGCGTGGATTCACCGGAATCTGGTAATCCACATAGCCGTGATCGCAGTGCAGCGATCGCGCGTCCGGATCGCCCAAAACCTTGCCACCGATCGAAAAGGAACCCTGCTTCTGGATCGTGATCGGTGCGCCGGTTCCCTGACGCTGAGCCTGCGCTGCAACGTAGCCGGCCGCGAGGGCGGCCATCGCCGCAACTACGACGAGGCCGACGCGTAGACGAGAACGGTGACTGCCGGCAGACATATCCGGTGGTGTGTGTCGCTCGAAATAGTTCCGCATGTTGTTCATGATGCCGCTATAGAATCGGCAAGCTCTCCAGCACCAGCGCGGCGCACATCACAAACACGACTGCGCGTTACGTCCACAGTGCGGATGTCAAGTGGGCTCCGGAGGCGAGAGTTCTCTCCTTATTGTGTCGGCGCCCCGACGGAAGATCCTCCGATAAACACCTTCTTACCGTCAGGCAGTGTGATATCGCGTCCGTTGGCCCTGTGCGATCCGTCCTTGGCCTGGTAGCCATCGATGAGCAGCTCTGTCCCTGCGGGCAAGGAATCCTTCGTGATTCCCATCCGGAACAACGTATTCGGGGTTCCGCCCTCGATCGCCCAACTGACGACTTTGCCGTCCGGCTCTTTGACGTCGATGTGAATCCACGAATGTGGATTGATGAGCTCCACCTTCGTCACGACGCCCCGGAGCTTCACTGGCTTGTTCGCATCGAACTCCGCAGTGAATGCATGATGCGACCACAAAGGCATCGCGGCGAAGATCAGCACCGCCGCAATCGTTAGAGCAATTCCTGTAGGTCCGCGCATGGGATCCTCCTTAGTAAATGACTACCGGGGCGTCCCGGGCGTTCTTGCCCCGGCTGCCGCCTTTTCTTCAGCACGAGCTCCGGAGAGAACGCCGGCGATACTCGAGTTGCCCTCGTGGCAGGCATACTCGTACATCAGTTCGTGGTTCTTCCACATCGGGATCTCAACGGTCCAGGGCCGCGCGAACGATGATGGATCCTCGACCGTGAATCTGTAAAGAAGCGTATCTTCAGATACGCGGGTGAATCTTTCGGTCAGCCGCATGTTCTCGCTCGAGCCTCTGAAGTTGGTCTTGTCCGTGAAGTTCGTCGTCACGACGACGAGCGTATCGCCTTCCCAGTGGCCTCGCGAATCTCCGCGGTACTGCCGGATGTTTTTCGGGAGAGGGGGCCGCGCGTCAACACCAGAGACCGGAACGACGCGCGCGTCGTGAATCATCTCACTGACGAGGGCGACCTGATCCGGAGTCTGCACAACCTGGACATTGTTGTTGTAGGCGCCCGGCAGCATGGGAACGCCGCCACTGCCAAACATAATGCAGCGCTCTCCCAGCGGCCGGTCTTCCGGGCCGTCGTAGGGTCCACGGCCGCTGTTTCGCCTCGCTGCGGCGCGATCTGCAGCGCGGCGTTGAGCTTCCTGAGTCAGCGGTGGGATTTTGCCATCGGGTGGGTCCACAACAAGCGACGTTCGGCGCGTGGAAACGACTTTGGTTCCGCGATCCCACCAGAAGTCGTTGTAGGCGCGCCCCACGTCCTCCGCGGCTGTGCCGTCGCGGCGATCCCTGTTGTTTTCCTGCAGGAGGCGTTTCTCGTAGGCTACCGCTTCCTGTTCGGTCATGAACTCCTTTCCTGCAAATTCCGCGGGTCGCTCCACGGGAGTAATCGTCGCGTAGCTCCAGATTCCCTGCAGGTCCGGTTTGCCATCGGGAGTCCTCGGAGCTGTCCACGTCTTTTGCGCGACGCTTTGCGCAACGACAGGAACGGATGCTGCCGGTGCGAACGCGATCGCTGCCAGAACCGCGGTCAGGACGATGCCTCGTAAGGTCATAGGAACCTCCATTCTCGTCTCACCTGGCGACAGGCTTCCGAAGGTGGCCATAGAGCAGCTCCTCCGAAAACTCGACGCACTTGAATTCCATCAGCTGCGCATCCTTTTCAACTCGTCGATACAAGCTCATGCTGATTTTCCACGGACGCGAAAATGTCTTGGGATCTTCGATGGTCGCTTCATAGAGCAGATGGTCCGGGCCCGTGCGCGTGTACCGCTCGATAACGTGCAGCGCGTCGCTGTGGAAATTTCCGGCACGGTCGAACCACGTCTGGTCGTTAAGACTCGTCACATCCACAACCAGAGTTTCGCCTTCCCAGCGGCCCACCGACCATCCCATCCAGGAGTCGGCCGGCGCTGGACCGGGATTTTCCATGTAGATGGTCCGGACGGCGCCCGCATATTGGTAGGCCACCAGGATTGTTTTCTCGCTCTGAACCATCTGAAAGGGCTGCGGCATGTACGTTGCGCGGGGCACTCCGGGCAGATAGCACTTCGCCTCGGGATCCAGTGTCTGCCGGTTCTTGTAGTTCTCAGCTTTTTTCGCCGCCGCCTGAGGCAGGTAGGGAATCGTTCCACCTTCCACAATGCCCATTCCCGGAGGTGTCGCTCCGATCGCGCCCGTCACAGCAATCGCAGGCGCCGCGGCAGCGTGCGGCTCGATATCCCAGTTCGCATCGCCGAATGCCTGCCAGATGCCGTTGAGATTCGGTTTGCCGTCCGCCGTTCTCGGCGCCTTGTACGGGGTTGTATTCTGAGCCACCAGAAGAGTCGTACACACCGCCGTCAACGCGATAGCCACCGCGACTACGTTCCGCACCCAAGCCGTGCGTAAAACTCGAGGGCATGACTTGGGGGGCAATCGGTAACGCGAAAAACGGTTTGTGTGGGTTGTTCGAGAGATGTTCATAAGACTCCCCCTTTGTTCGGGAAAAGTCCGCTACACATGGTACGGCATCGTCTGGCACGTATGGACTTGTCCCATCCAAGAATGACTTCCCATCCGTTGCGCGTATGGCGCCAACGAAAAACGAGGCCTCGATTTCTTTCGCTCAGGACTTCCGTGTCAGATGCATCGACGAGCCAGGTAACGTTGCCTGGAGAATAGGCGGTTTAAGCAATGCCCGGCAAGTAGAAATGGTGTCGATGGTTGCCGAACTGCGCCATTTTCTAGGCGCCGACGTTCGGAAGTATGCTCTGCCGTTCCGGCAGTGGGGCCTTTGAAATTACTCGGGCTATAATGGCGCCGAGGTATCAAAGATGAAGCGGGCAATTCTGGTCGTTTTGGTGCTCATTGGCACAATCGCTGTATCAAGCGCGACGCAAGTTAGTCCGAGCGCAGAACTGAAGCATATAATGATCACTACGCCGGAGGGACCCAATATAGGTCTGGCGGCAACCGCAATCCAACGCCAAGCGCCTGCAATGAACATAATCCAACTAAAGGGAAGCGTGGAGATCCGAACGAAAGATATGACTCTGCGCGCCGACGAGGCCGAGTACAACCAGGATACAGGCGAGATTGAAGCGCGTGGCGCTGTTCACATTAAGCTTGAGACGGATCGCTGAAGCGTGCGTGGACTTCACTGCGAATTTCCAGACCTACAACGAAGAAGAAGATCCTCATCAAACCGTCGTTGATCCAGAATGAAGATCTCGATGAAACGCGTGGCCTCCGAAAGTAAACCCCATGGGGGCGTGCCACAGCTCGGCATACGACGTTCGCCAGGGTGAATTCGCCCAGATCAGCGCGATAGCCGCGGTCATGATCAACAGGATTCCACTCGAGGGAAATCCTCGTCACTTGGTGGGCTTGAGCCTCTTTACCCGCAGGCCCTGCTTCGCGCCCTCTCCAGAAGAGAAGCCTTGCGTCTGCTTGTCCAGGAAATCGACAGAGTAGATCATCATTAAGAGAGGACCGATGGAAGGCGGTTAAGAATTCATTCACTCATGTGAAGACTTCACGGGTAACCACTTCTGTGAGAGGGACGCAATCCCGATTGCAATGGTGGACACGAGCATCAACACGAGTGATGGCGGCTCGCCAACTGAAAAGGTGTATTCAAGGCGTGAAAGCAGCAAGAGAGCGCCGCAGGGAGTCAGACACCTGGTTCCCGTAACCGTGCCTTGGCCGACTATGTCGTACTGGTTGCCCCCGACGAGCAGCTGGCCGGTCGCCGTGAACGGCACAGCCGCCACGAATGGAGTGTTGATCGGCCAATTGGCAGGCATCGCGAAGCCGGGGCTCGTGAGCGTGATATCGCCACAAGACACAAAATCGCTGCCATAACAGTGTTCAGTTCCGACCCGTACATCAGCAGTTCCACGAAAAAGTCCGGTATAAAACGGTATCGACAGCAGGAAGGGCTCAACACCGAAGGCGCGACTGAATTCAAAGGAAGCTGGTTCCTGGGTCTGATAAACGGAGAAGTCATTCCTGCCAAAAGATATTACGGACCCTTCGCCGCCGGGTCCGACCTCCGAATTCAGGACGGCGCTACCTGAGGTAATCGTCAGCGTCGTCGCGTTTGCCGAATCTGGCAGCAGCGTAACCAGAGCAATAACCAGAGCGACCGTAGTCTTCATCATCTTTCCTCTATGGCGCGTTCGGATTTCTCAGCTTTTCTATCAGTTTCCTACTTCGTCTGCGGGCTGACGTTCGGGTTTACCCTATGTCCCCTCATTCCCTGCATCATTCCCTGCATCATGTCAGTCATCATGGAGCATTCGCCCTTCTGCATCGTTTCAACGTGCGCTCGAACTTGCTTCCTGAACTCTGCTAACTTTGCGGGGTCTTTAGGCGTGAGTGTAAGGCGAGCGCCATTTTCAATGACTTCATACTTGATGGTGCCGGGCATCATCTGGCCCTGCATCATGGCGGCGCTGGGACGATCGGCGTTCGTGCTGTGCATTGTGGCCATCTGGTCCAGGCGTTTGCGCAATTCAGCGACGTTCTCAGGTTTTGTGGTGAACGAGAGAGCCACGCCAGTCGCCGTGTCCGCAATGCTGATCGAGGTTCCCTCCAGCCTCATAGGGCAGTTCATCATCGACATGGCCTGCATACCCATCTTTGGCGTTTTATCTGTATCCTGCATGCCGGTAGCGAAGACCACGACGGCCACTAACATCGATAGCATCGCAATTTTCTTCACAGTGCCTCCTTAGAGGAAAATCAGTCTTCAATGTGAGATCAGAGCACGTCCCGTTCCACTTGAAGTCCGTCGCTTTGCCCTTTCGACACTCATGTTTTGCGCCACTGTTTCCTGGAGTTCCAGCCGAAACGCCCGCTGTCCCACTCCCATGTCACTCCGCATTCCACAGCGTGCTGTGACAATGTGTCGGAAACCCACGGAATTGGATCCGTCGGTTCGCTCACTTGTCTTCAAGGCGGCTAGCTGTGGTTTCTTTTGTCGCGACGTTGTCCCAAGTGAAAGGTGGAGACCTCGACTGCCGTTTCTTCTGCTTGGACCTACGTGCTCTGAGCAAACGAACTTGATTGTCCTTATCCGCTTCATCGTTAGCCCTCGGCTACGAAGTCAACGGAAGGCCGATTGCCTCTCTCGGGTGGGTATAGATGCCTTAGACGGTTTCCGCAAAGGAGAACGGCAATGAGAACAACAGATCAAGAGGAAGGCGCGTGAGGGTTGGTGTTGCAAGCTGCACGTGGAATCAGTTCTAGCCCGGAGCAAGCTTTCAAAGCAGGGTCCAGTTCGATCAGGCCGCTGGTGTGAGTCAAAGATTCTTGATTGACTTGCCAGTTTGGCAACGACGGATTCCGTCGCATGCTCACATCAGTCATTTCGACACTGCTCTTGCGGTCAGCGAGTGTCTCTCGGACTGAATGACGTGTGCGCGACTCTTCACTTGGCTGTGCCAACTCAATTCGACTGAGATTCTGGGGAAAATGCATGTAGCAAGTTAGGAACGCCGAGTGCGGTGGCGTCGATGAAGGGAATTTTATGAGAGTCCTAATCGCTTATGACGGCTCAGTGCATGCCATGGCAGCGATCGATGATATGAGTCGAGCAGGGTTACCACGCCAGACGGAAGCCATCGTGGTATCGGTCGCGCATGGCGGATGGCCCCATCCGAAGACTGAAGGCAAAACCGAAAAACCGTGGCACGCCGCCATCAAGGAAGCAGAAACCCTGGCGGAAGAAGGCAAGAGCCGTGTTGAGGCTCTGTTTCCATCCTGGTCCGTTTCCTGTGAGGCCCTTTGGGGAGATCCTGCATCGATTCTCTTGAAGACAATCGATGTGTTCAAAGCGGATCTCGTCGTTGTAGGTTCGCACGGACGATCCCTGCCCGGGCGGCTCCTTCTTGGCAGCGTTTCTACCGAACTGGTTCATCACGCGCCCTGCTCGGTTCGTGTTGTTCGGCGCCCCTCGAATCCTCAGGGGGGCCTGCGGTTACTCGTTGCTACTGATGGGTCGGATCAAGCCCAGGCCTGCGTGGATGCGGTGACCCGAAGAGCTTGGCCCGAAGGCACCACAGTGAGAGTTCTCGCCGTCATGCAGACTCTTGTTCCCACTTTCCCTGCGATGCCGCCAGCTATCGAGGCTGAGACTTTCAGGACGGAACTGGCTGCGCGGGTTATCGAAGAGTCGGATGATCGAGAACTGGTAAAGCTTCGTTGTACCGTCGATGGTGCTGCTAATCGCGTGAAGCAGGCAGGGCTTATTGCCGATGCTCTGGTTCTTGACGGTGACTCACGCCTTGAGATTACTGCGGAAGCAGAACGTTGGGGAGCTGATAGTGTGTTCGTCGGAGCCAGGGGATTGGATGCTCTTGACCGTCTGCTGCTGGGTAGTGTCTCCAGTGCCGTCGTTCATCACGCTCCGTGCGCGGTCGAGATCGTGAGGCACAGATAGACGCCATGACAGTCCGATTCATTGTAGTGAGCCTGTTTTCCGTGTCGTTGTTTGTTGCCGCCATGCCACGAACATCGCAGCTGCAAACCGTACCTGGAAGCGCAGTCCGCGGCGAACAGGTTCTGACAAACGGTGGCTGCCTGAAGTGTCATTCTCTGAATGGTAAGGGTGGCACCAGCGGTCCGGACCTCGCAATTCCTTCGAAAACCGCAAGCAACCCTTCGCTATTCGCGGGTTCGTTGTGGAATCACTTCCCCGGGATGCTCGCAGAATTTCAGTCTTCGCATACGCCCACACCAGTGCTGGGTCACTCCGATGTTGCTGACCTCTTCGCGTACTTCTACGCGACGCTCTATTTTTCGCCGCAGGGAAATGCGGGTAGAGGCGGCAACGTCTTTGTAGAAAAAGGCTGTTCGAGTTGTCATAGCGAGATCCTCGACACGGGTTCTAAGACTACGTTCCTCGAAACCTGGAAGGACTTAAAGGATCCCAGCTTGTGGGCCGAACGAATGTGGAACCACGCCACGGAAATGAGCACGGCGATGGCGAACAGGGGTATTCGATGGCCCAGGATGTCGGACCAGGATATCGCGGACATCATGACCTTCCTGAGTACGCGCGGCAACACGCGAACCGACGCGTATGCTTTTACTATTGGCGAGGCGGACTTGGGCAAAGCAGTATTTGAAGAGTCCTGTTCCACTTGCCATTCGGTGAGCGGTCCGGAGCGTGGAAAGGTCGACATGCTGGCTCGCAAAGGCGCCCGGTCGATGATGGAGTACGTTGCCGCGATGTGGAATCACGCTCCCGAAATGCGACGGCGAGAGCCCACACCAAAACTCAAGGGCGGAACCATGCCGGATCTGGTCGCTTTCCTATTTTCTTCTCGCTACTTTTTTGAGCCGGGCAACATCCAGCGCGGCAAGCAGGTCTATGAGGCGAAAAACTGTGCGACCTGTCACGAGTCGCGCAGGAGAGAATTGGGGGCACCCGACCTGTCGAAGTCTGTCGAGGCATTCTCTCCAATCACGCTGACCGCAGCGGCGTGGAGCCATGGGAACAGCATGCTTAAGAGCATGCAGCAGCAAAGGATTCCCTGGCCACAATTCAAAGAACGCGAGATGGCGGACCTGATCTCCTATCTGAACTCGACACTCATAGTGAAGGTGGCCGGAAATGACGGCCAACGTTTATCGAAGAATCAGCCGCCCCGCTGAGGCGTTCCCAAGGTGCCAGGAAATAACGATTGCACCTGCAGAGCAAACTTGCTCGAACGAGCTTTGCTGGGTTTGGGTGGGATCAAGGAGGTGGGGGATATGGGAGCAAAGTGGGTCAGGGGGGCGCTCCTCTATTTCGGCGCGGTTTTCGGTGCCGGCTTCTTGCTTGGACTTATTCGAGTGCTTTGGCTCGTTCCCCAACTTGGAGCGAGGTTTGCAGAACTACTCGAAATGCCGTTCATGATCTTGGTAAGTTTCGGCGCAGCAAGCTGGGTCGTTCATCGCAGTCGTATTCCTGATTCCAAGAGCGAACGAATGGCAATGGGAGTCCTGGCATTGCTTCTCATGATTTGCGCCGAATTGGGAGTCACAGCCCTGCTGTTGAAGGCACCCATTTCCGACGTTGTGACGAAGCGGGATCCTATTTCAGGTATTGCTTACGTTTGTGCTCTTTTCCTCTTTGGTTTGATGCCCTTATTTGTCGGTCGCGGAAAGACGCGCAATTCTGGATTCGGCACCTCAATCGATGCGTTTGTTGCCCGCCCTGATGTTTCGGAGCGTCATGAAATTCTGGTGAAAGCACCTCCAGATGTTGTCTTTGCAGTTGCCGAGCATCTGGACATTCGGTCGATCCCTGCGGTGAATGCAATCTTCCGTTTACGTGAACTCGTATTTGGCACACAAGAGATGAAGCGAGCGGTTCCGACAAGTTTAGTTGAGGAGACACAGTCTCTGGGGTGGGGTGTGTTGGCTTTTCGCCCGGGCGAGGAGTTGGTGATGGGCGCCGTTACGCAGCCCTGGGTTGGAGATGTGAAGTTCCGATCAGTTCCATCTGAAGAATTCTCGAAATTCTCTGAGCCCGGATTCGTGAAGATCGCCTGGACGTTGGAGGTGGAATCCATCGAGCCTGGAGTCACTCGCTTTCGAACGCAGACACGCGTTCTGGCCACGGACGCCGCATCTCGCGGAAGTGCCGCCTGTATTGGACGTTTGCGGGACCCTTGATCGTCCTGATCCGTCGTTTGGTAAATCGCGCGATTCGGCAAGAGGCGGAACGACAAGTTTCCGCGGGCCGCCCCTCCACTTTTCAGAGGCTTACTAAAGGGGGCTGCGCACCATGAAAAGGAACTACCGGAAGAAGTGTTCCGGCTCCGCGTGCTTTGGGCGCAAGTACGCAGTCCTCTACAACTACTGCTGGCTTTCGCTGCTGTGGCTTCTGCTCCGACGGAAAACTGAGACGCAACTATCCTTCAGTTGCCACTATGTCAGTATCGGCATTCAAACTCGGCGTTGATCGCCAGATTGACTTCAAGCCCGAGATCACATCCGCCTTAGGTTGCTTGAACTAAAGAACCTCGACGAGTGGACACCGGCCTGCAAGAGACCGGTTGAGGTGGAATCATGTTACGGAAGATTTTGCTCATCTGCGGCATTCTCTCGCCGATCGCCTACGCCGTAGCAGATGTACTCGCAGGGAAGCAATGGGAGGGTTACAGCTTCCGGGATCAGACTATCAGTGAGCTTGGCGCTATCGAGGCTCCATCGAGGCCTCTTTTTACGGTCCTCCTGTTCGTGGTTTATGCGCTCATGGTTGCTTTCGGCGTGGGAGTCTGGAAGTCCGCTGGAGGACTTCCGCGAGTGCGGGTTGTCGCCGGCCTTCTCGTCGCACTCGGAATAACTGCGCTGACCGTAGGGCAGTTTGCGGCGATACACGTGCGTGGAACCGAGCAGGGTCTTGCCCTCGCGTTGCACCTGGTTGAAGGGATGCTGGCAATGGTCCTGATCCTCACGGCGATGGGAATCGCAGCGACTACTTTCGGTTCTCGTTTCCGTCTCTACACGATCGCGACGATCATCCTGGTGCTCGGGTTCGGTGTGTGGGCGGTGTTGGAGGTTTCCCGAGCCCAGCACGGGCTGGCGACTCCCTGGGTCGGCGTCAAAGAGCGCGTTTTCTGGTATGGCTATCAAACGTGGTTCATCGTGCTGGCTCTTGCGCTTTTGCGCGGGCAGCGGACGGCGCTCGCAGAAGATGGCGGTGTCCAGGCGAAGGAGCGCACACGTTGCAACCGATTTCC
>Ga0157375_10004756_pt1 | contig 11800 bp, 9 predicted proteins | sample M35metaG_FD_115311 | JGI IMG/M metagenome (GOLD analysis project Ga0157375, IMG submission 115311) | Miscanthus rhizosphere microbial communities from Kellogg Biological Station, Michigan, USA - M3-5 metaG | ecosystem: Host-associated > Plants > Roots > Rhizosphere > Soil | place: USA: Michigan...
CAGATACTTGGCCACTTCGTCCCAGGAGATATCGAAGTACACGTTCTTGAGCGCCGGATCTTTGAGAATGGCTTCGATGGCGGCGCCGTGTTCTTTTACCGGACGGACGATTGGGCCCATTCCTGTATGCGCCCAAATGATGGTGGCGCTGGGATGACGCTTGAGGAGCGCTTTGACCTGATCGAGATAGGCGGGGCTGGATCCCTCTTTTGCAAACGGAACATCCATGTCGTTGTGAAGAATAGATACCAGGCCCACCTCCGTCGTGAGATTGAAAATTTTGTCGAGAGCCGGGTCCTGAAGGCTGGCGACTTCTCCGGCGATCTTTGCCGAGACGAATTCCTTGTGAATACTGAATTCACCTATTCCGGTGAAGACGCCCGGGAACGTCTGCAGAACGCGGCGAATATGATCCGCAGCGTACATGTCCGTGGGATTGAAACCGGTGATCATCGGATCGAATCGCGCCTGCTGTTCCTTCGTCAGAGATTTGTATGCCATCGCGATCCAGGCATCGGTGAAAGAGTAGTAGTACAGCGGAGCATCCGTATTCAGGTAGTACGTTGGAGCATGATCCCCATCGACGCGATAGGACCACTGCTGCTGCAGCGGAATGCCGAACAGCGCAACCCGTCCGACTTTGTTGCCCATGATCTTCAGGAAGTCCTGGATGTTGGTGCCTTCCTGAATGTAGTTGGTCAGGTGGAAGTGGGAGTCGTTCAGTTCGTAGGTACCTGTCTGAGCTTGCGCCGACAACGTGACGAGGAGAATCAATAAACTGAGAATGAATAAAAGTCGCTTCATAAAACATGTCCTCAACGACTGAGCAAAACACTGCCCTCCTCAGTGAGGAGGGCAGCACGATCGAAGATCGTGCGAGGGGTGGTTCCAGAACTGCAACCTGTAAGATTGCGTTTTGGGAACCACCGCTCGCGGGATCCGCTTCGCGATCCCGCTGCCCTCCTGACTCAGGAGGGCCGTTGTTCGTCAGTTTGATCTACTTCATCAAGTCGGGTGCTGTGTCGTAAAGGTTGAGATTCATCTTGCTGGCGACATAGGAAATGACTTCCTGCGCCTTGACGCTGTTGCCGGCTTCATCCAGCCTCGGCGAGAAGACGGTGATCGCTCCCTGTCCAGGGATGATTGCAATGATGCCACCGCCGACCCCGCTCTTGGCAGGGAGCCCGACGCTCCACGCCCACCCGCCGGAACCGTCATACAATCCCGCGGACGTCATCGTCGCGAGAATATGCGGCACGTTCTCGGGCTTGATCACCTGTTTACCCGTGAGCGGGTTCTTGCCGTTGTTGGCCAGTGTTGCAGCCATCATTCCCAGTTGTTTGGTATTGACGCCGACGGAACACTGCTTCGTGTACACATCGACCGATTCCAGCCCGTCCGCATAGATGCGCTCATACTTTAAAAGCAGCGCAGCCAGCGCACGGTTCCCCTGATTGGTTGCCGCCTCGGACTTGTAGACTTCGTCGATCAGCGTCAGCTTCTCGCCTGCAGCGTCACTGTAGAAGTCCAGGATCTTTGTCCATTTTTCTGCAGCGGTCTTTGCCGGTATCAGGCTGACAGTCGCGATCGCGCCGGCGTTGACCAGAGGGTTTCCGGTGTGGGTCGGCATATCGACAACCGCGTTCGGAGAGTTGAAGGGACGGCCGGTCGGTTCGGATCCGATCTTCTTGAAAACCTCTTCCGCTCCCAATTCATTCATGGCCAGCGCCAGGGAATAGACTTTGGAAATGGACTGGATCGAGAACGAATAGTTCAGGTCCCCGACAGAATGAACCTGACCATCGGTAGTAACCACCGAGATTCCGAAGAGGTTCGAATCCACCTTGGCGAGATACGGAATATAGTCCGCGTTCTTGCCCTTGGTATCCGTCTTGTACTTGGCGTATGCCTCATCGACCGCGGCATACAACTGTTGTTGACGAGGTGTGGGTGCCTGAGCTCCCCGGGCGGGAGCTGCCTGGGCGCCTGCGGCCGGTGCTGCGCCTCTTGCGGGGGCTGCCTGCGCGTGCATCGGAGCGGGCGCGAACGAAGCAAACGTCGTGGCCGCTACGAGAGCGACTACAATCAGCGCTCTTTCGGTAATTTGTCGAGCGAACATAAAACCTCCTTAAATCGCTTTCAGATCCAACAGCGAATGGATCTAGCCTCCAACCTTGAAGTTGAAGTTGTACTTGGCCGAGAACTGGAATTTCCAGTCCGATTCGGTAAAGCCGTTTTTGCCTTCGCGTTGACCCCACTGGATCTCAGGTCCCATCATGACTCCCTTTACCGGGTAATAGAGAATGTTGCCGAGGGCATATTGACCAGATTTGAACGCTGTGCCTGCCTGCCCATCCGTGTTATTGACATCCAGACGGGAGTAACCGACGCTGCTCGTAAACTTTTCGCTCCAGTTGAGATCCAGGAATGCCACGATTCCATCCATGGGGAGAGGCTTTCCAACAATAAGTTGTGTAGGGGTGGATGGACTGGCTTCCACACCAACATCTGAAGTGGCGTCATTCATGTAGTTCTGAATGCCCTCGCCGTAAACGTACTGCAGGCGCACGACGTTTTTCTTGAGCTTGATGTTCGAACTGACGTTAATACCCCATCCGTTTGCGCTGCCTGTTAAATCCTGTGCCGGCGTGGCGTTCGCGTCGTCCCAGTTTAATCTTCGGTAAATTCCTGCAATCTGAATGTGCCCCTTACCGCCGGCCTTCCGGAAGTGCGCCGAAATATCCGGTGCAGGGAAACGACCGCTGACACCCGCAAGCTGGATGCCGTAGATGCCTTGATCCCCGCCGCCCCCCGGACGTTCAATAGCGACTACTAAGCGCGAGTCGCCACTGGACCAGGGCGTGTAACGGACCTGAACATTACGGTAGAACACCATGCCGTTGGGTCCCCAGTACTCGATCGAGTTCGGGAAGACATCGATGTCCATGAATGGGCTCCACGTCTGGCCTGCACCGAACTTGCCCAGTTCGCCATACGCATGCCGTAAACGGAATGTCGTTTGTCCCGCGTCCACTCCGGTTCCGAACAATTCGAACTCAAAAATCGTCTTGATGTGTCCTGCGGATGTGGGAATGTCGCTCTTGACTCCAAACCTGCTCTGCCGGACACCGGCGAAATAGTGTCCATCCGCCCCAAACTCAGTGGGGGTGGAAGGCAATTTGGTTGGACGCAGGACGTCAAACCAGTTCGGATCGGCCCGTCCGGTTTCATAGCCGGTATCCAGCATGGCGAAGCCGTAGATGTTCAACTCCGGCGTAGTATTTGTAGGTTCCTGCGCCCAAAGCGAAACTGCGCCGAAGATCAACTGGCTCCCCATCACCAGAGCAATGGCCCCTGTGAACCGCAAACGGCGAAAGCCCGCGGCACAATTTTCACGAAGTCGTTGTCGAATCATTCTTGTCTCCTCACTGCTGCGTTATGACGAATCGGAATTCCATAAGTCACTGAAGATGCCCAGTCACAGTTGGATTGAACATCAATTCTTGCGCTTCAGTAGAAACCGGATGGAGATGGCCACGAAACTGTAAAGGATGGCAGGTTCAAATCTTGCGGGTCGATATAACGGGATTAGATGCCAGTTTGCTCTTCAGCATTGATTCAGGCGCGGTCATGTGGTCCGCACCGGCAGGGGCTAAGTACCTGAACTTCCGCCCTCAGCGCACCTGTCCGGCTTTACAGTTCACTGGACGGTCCAGCGACCTCGATAATAACAACTTCTTAACCAGGCACGCGGAAAGGTTCGAGCGAGTGAAGCTACAGCTGTCCATCATTGAGTTTCTTTCCGTTGCTCTCTTTATCCTTGCGTCCGCTACTGGCCTGTACGCTCAGCAACTGGAACCCCGAGCTTATTCCATTTCTCCGACTGGAGTGAACGTTACCAATTTGAGCTATGGCTATTCCACCGGCGACCTCAGCTTTGATCCTTCCCTTCCGATTGAGAACGCCAGCGCGCAGATCCACGGCGGGGCTGCCGGATACTTTCGATCCATCGACGTCGCGGGTCGTTCGGCAAATGTGGCGATTGTCGTACCGTACGTCGCGGGAAATCTGCAGGGGGACGTCCAGGGCACCTTTACAGAAGCCTATCGCTCCGGATTGGCCGATTCCTACTCTCGGTTCTCGATAAACCTTTACGGAGCCAGGGCCATGAACCTGAAGGAATTTTCAGGCTATCACCAGCGAACCAATATTGGAGTCAGCGTGGTTGTTTCCGCGCCGACGGGACAATATGATCCCGCCAGAGCCATCAGCATTGGAACGAACCGGTGGTCGTTTAAACCCGAAGTCGGGCTCACACATGCGTTTCGAAAGACCCGACTGATGCTGGACGCCTATGCCGGTGCATGGATCTATACAACCAACAACGATTATCAGGGAGGCACGCGCTCGCAGGAACCGATCTACAATTCGCAGTTTCATCTCAGCTACGACGTCAAGCCCAGATTCTGGCTGGCCTTTGATGTCAATTTCTATCGGGGCGGCCTGACGACGCGCAACGGCGTCGCAGGAAACGATCTCCAAAAGAATTCCCGCATCGGAACCACCGCTTCGGTTCCGATCACGAGGCGGCAATCCATTAAGACCTCGTTTTCTGCAGGCGCGGTCACCAGAATTGGCGGCAACTTCAAAACCGTTTCACTCGGATATCAGTATCTGTGGGGCGGCGGTTTATAACCATTCAACGAAACAAGGGGGGTAACCAGAATGTTGAAACACATCACCAGCAAACAAATTGTCCTGCTCATGATTCTCGCGGCCGGCGTTACAGCAAATATCGGTCTTGGTCAGGGCATGGCCAAAGCCCAGGTCGGCAACCTGATTAAGAATGTTGAGGATGGCGTCGACAAGTTCCGCGACTATCTGGACAAGCGCGGCGAAACCGCCAAGGACACCGCCGCTACGCCCGCGGCTCAGGGCCGTACAAAACGCGCACAGCCAACCGACTCTCAGAAGAACAACGCGAAGACCAGAAAGGATGCACTGGACGAGTCGCTCGGTGACTTGAATAAATCCACCAACAAGCTTCGCCGCAAATTCGACGCTACAGATACCTGGATGTCGACCAAGTCGGACGTTCAGACCGTGGTCGATGATGCACGGAAAGTGAATACGTCCCTGACAAAGGGAAATTACGGAACGGAAGCCGCCAGGTTGTGGGGCGTGCTTAGGAACGGGGTCAATGACCTGGCTCGGGCATACGGAATCACTCCGCTTGGAGCCTGAGGTTCATGTAGACGCGGTCTGGCACCGCGCAATCGGCAATCCAGCACTCGAGCGCGGTCATAGACCGCACCTACAGAGGTGATACTTTGAACGACATTTTCCCAGATCCGAAGGTGCCGGAATTTTCATTGGTTCTCGGCGGCCCGTTGTTTCAACTCTACAGGAAGGCTCGCCTTTCCGGCACTGCGCTGGAACTTCTACAACGCCGGGTCTTGTTCATTTCTCTGATCGCATGGCTGCCACTTCTGATCTTTTCTGTAATCGAAGGCCATGCAGAAACTGGAAATCTCAAGATACCGTTCCTGCACGACGTCGAGGCACACGCTCGATTTCTGATCGCTCTGCCAGCGCTCATCATTGCCGAAGTGACTGTCCATCGCCGTCTCAGCCCGATGATTCGTCATTTCGTCGACAGACGCATTGTCGTGGATAAGGATTTGCCCGCTTACAATGCGGCAATCAACTCGACATTGCGTATTCGCAACTCGGTGGTTGTGGAATTGATCCTGATCGTCTTTGTATACACGTTTGGCGTTGTGTTATGGCAGCAATCCCACTTGAATTCCGGATCGGCAACCTGGTTTGCGCAGCCGGATGCGTCGGGTTCGCATCTCACCATAGCAGGATACTGGTACGCTTATGTCAGTTCGCCAATCTTTCAGTTCATTTTACTCCGATGGTATCTGCGGATTGTGCTCTGGCTTCAGCTGCTGTGGCGGATTTCGAGACTGGATCTGAAGCTTACTGCTTCCCATCCGGATCGATCCGGTGGGATCGGTTTCCTGGGCAAGGGCACTTATGCCTTTGGACCCATCCTTTTTGCCCAGGGCACGCTGCTTTCGGCAATGATTGCAACCCGCGTTTTGTATGAAGGAAAGACGCTGCAGTCCTTCCAGTTTGAAGCCGCGGCTCTGATCATTGCGATGCTGCTGCTCGTGCTGGGTCCGCTTCTCATGTTTCTCCCATTGATGGACCAAACCCAGCGTAAGGGCGTGGCTGAATTCGGGTTACTCGCCCAGCGCTACACCCGGGGCTTTGAGGCCAAATGGATTCGCGCACCCGAGCCCGTGGAATCGGACCTTCTGGGTACAGCCGACATTCAGTCGCTTGCGGACCTCGGGAACAGTTTCACGGTAGTGAATGAAATGGGTATTGTCCCGTTCACCTTACAGGACGCGATACGATTGGCGCTCGCAACCGCAGTACCGCTGCTTCCACTGGCACTGACCGTTTTTTCACTCGAAGAAGTGCTGGGCGGGTTGATCAAGGTTCTGCTGTAGTGGGCAATTCGTGCACTCGGACGTTTCATAGTGGTGCCTACCTGGCCGCATTCCCTTCCTCCGGTTTCTTTGCAGGCGGCGTAAACCACTTGCTCCTGGGCACGATCGTCGGAACAGAGCGGTCGGCAATGTAGTTGGGTGACATGATCTGGACGCCAAATTCGTTGAACGCGTCCTGGACGTTGGCGTGGAGTGCGGAGTAGGTCCGGAACATTTTCTCCGGAGCATCGGTCCTGACGTTGAGCTCGTAGGTAATGTAAAAGTCACCAAGATCGCGCTGCAGGACATAGGGAGCCGGTTCCCGCAGGAGGCCTGGAGTCCGATCCGCAGCCAGAAGCAGCAGGGCTTCGACCTGCCGCCAGGGCGTGTCATAGCCAATCGTGACGGATGTGTGGAGTATCAACCCCTCTTCGCCGGCCGCTTTGGAGAAATTGGTGATATGGGCGCTGAGCACAATCGAGTTGGGAATCGTAATCTCCACGTCTTTGAACGTTTGAATTCTCGTCACAAGCGTGCCCACTCCCGTAACGATGCCATTCGAATCCCCGATGGTAACGACATCTCCAATCCGGTAAGCCCTCATATAGGTGAGGGTAATTCCTGCGACCACATTCGAAATCGCCGATGAAGAACCCAGTGAAACGAGGACTCCGAGAAAAACGGATATGCCTTTAAAGGCCGGTGAGTCGGAACCGGGAATGTAGGGAAAGGCGAAGACCAGTGCAAACGAAGTCACGAGAACGCGGACGATGTTGAAAGTCGGGCGGCTCCAGTCGGGATAGAAGCCGGGAACCTCGATCCTTCCGTCCGCAATTTCAGAGAACAGGAATTTCAATACCTTCAGGAGATAGCGCGTCAGGAGGAATACCACTGCGAGCGTGAGAAAATTCGGAAGCTGCGACCAGAACCCATACCCAATGGCACGCAGGGGCACGAGGATATTCCCTAAAATGTGGAAAGCATATGGGCGGGTCCATGGGAATTGACTCAGCACCAGTTCCAGATATACGACGGAGAGTCCCACGATAATGATCAATCGTATGGGCTCCCAGATGCCCCTCAGAACTCGCAGAATCCACTCCGCCCGCACCACTTCATGGGATTTGATTGTGACCGGACGAACGCGGGCCACCACCAACGAGATCAACTTTCGATTCCATCGAAAGAAGACCCACATCAGTGCCCCAAGTGCCAATGTCGCCAGAACGCTGTAGATGATCGACAGGAAAAGATGATGAGGCGCTCGTTCGCGCCGGTATTGTTCAATTGCGGATCCGATTCTCTTCAGAATCTTGTTTCCCAGTTCCTGTCTTGAAATCCCTTCCTCGCTCGCGTCGGCGTCGGTAACCGAAAACAGAACATTGGATCCCAGCATGACGTCCGTTGAAATGACGTCATCGGCGATGCCCAAAGCGCTGGCTGAGATGGATTCGTCGTCGGCGACTTCCTGAAGCACTCCACGAATTCGCTCCGCCCGCATTTCTGCGGAGTACCCCTTAAAGCGGACCACATAAAAGAGGTGTTGATCGTCGAGGGTAACGGCGGCGCGAGCGGCTTCCACCTGAGGCTGCACCGGGGGAACCTGAGTGAACAGGGACGGAGCAAACAGTGTGCTGAAGATCAGCCAACATGAAATGAGAACAGGGAAGCGCACCATAGGCTCAACAAATTGGGACAGCTAGAATTTCCATCCCAATCCAGTCGTTATCCCGAAGTCATTCTTCGGAGCGTTGATCGGAGGCTTGGTATCAAAATTTTCATAGACTCTCAGATTCCAATACAAATCCTTGATGAACTCCCAGCTGACATTCGTTTCCGAACCCACACGGACGCGACCCCATGTCGACAAACTGGGATACACCCGAAGACTGCTGGTGACGCTATAGGCGTCAAAGCGAAAATTGGTAAAGTCCAATGTCCCCAGAATCTCGGTCGTGGTTTCAGGATTGTTTGCTGTCGAATTGGCTGTCGCACCGGCCGTATACTTTTCCCGGCTTGCGACTGCGCCAAGCGCGGCGGCGAAAGCGGTTCTGTCTGTCCGAATCAAGGTTCTTCCGAATGCACCTCCAAACGTAACGCGGAGGTCCAGCTGCTGTTGGCTGCTGCTGAGCAGAGCGCTCAAGCCGGTCACGAAGTATTTCGGCGTCAGGATTCTGCTGTAATCTCCGGAGAAGGATTCGCGTGTCGTGTCTTCCGCGTCGGATTGCCCGCTGAAGCTCGAGCTCAGACTAGTGGACATCTGATTCTTTTCCCCACGATACGCTGCATTTGCACCCAGGGACGACTGGACCTGATTGTTGCCGCTGACATAGCTGAAGCCATAGTCGATCGATCCATTCAGCTGCGCCAGGAAACTGGATTTCTGAGGCTGAATGTTGACGACTTCGAGTCTGTGCACCTGCACCGTCATTCCATCATCAACGATTGTAAAATCGGCAGTATCGCCGGCTTCCTGAATTTTCCGAATGATGCCGGAATGCGTTATTCCATTGGTCAAGATGACGTTAAAGCGCTCCACCGTATCGATACGATCCACTTCATTCCAGTCAATCTCGATAGAATTCAGCGCGTACTTGGGCTTGAAATAGAAGACTCCCAGTGAGAGCTTCTTGATTTCGCCGGTCAGATGATCGCCGTTCTTCAGCCAGATCTGGTCGGTCTTATCGGCGGCCCACAAGGGCGATGCCAGGCACAACGAAAGGAGAACGATCACGAAAAAACTTCGGTAATTTCCAATCCAGCCTGGAGCGCCTTTCGTCGCCAGGTTCATTGATTCACCATTAGAGTCCGTATGAAGATCGGTTCTACTTCTTTGCTTTCACTACCGGCGGATAATTCTTCAGAAGTTTTGCGGCACCCTTCGCCATATTCTTCTGGCGCTTATCCGGCTTTGCACCGGTGTCGAGGGTCTTTGTCGCAACGCCACGCCATACCAGTTTCTTCGAGGAAGCGTCATACACATCCAGTGCAACAGTTCCAACCGTGATGTTATTCACGCTGGTCGTTGTGGTTCCCGACCCGCCGTACCAGGATCCTCCCCAGCCGGGCCCCATTCCGTAGCCGGAACTGAAGGTCGTCAGTTCCTTTTCATTCTTCACGGCCAGTTGGAAAACGATGGCCAGATCGGTGGCGCCCTGTTCCATCCTCTTGAGGCCCTTCCTGGCAAGCTCCGCATCGAATGCCGTTGCGAGCTGGGTAACCGTCAGCTGGTCGATATCCGCAGAGTTGGGATGCTTTTCCCAGTGGTACGTCTTGTACTTGGTAAAATCGACGGTCTGGTCGAAATTGAAGCTCACGTCCTGAGCAAATGCCGATACCGAAAAAAACAGTATCGTGAATAACACCGACGGAAGAATCAATCGAAGAGACCTCATATATATTTCTCCTGTACGCGTTGGTTTGTTCCGGCCACGACTAATTTGAAGGAAACGGTGCAAATAAATAGCTGTAAAGGTTGGTAGTATGAACCAGAACGGGGCGGCAAGTCCCCATTTCGCCGACCGTCCATAACTTCGTTGACGAATCCGCGCGATGACCCTGGATATAAGGGAAAAGCTCGAATTCGCCGGCTACGTTATCGCTCCAAAGGAAGAGAGATTCACCTACGCTCGCAATCCGGCAGCAAACTCAGAACGCGAGAACGGCCTGAATCATTGGCGCCCAGCCATCCATACCCGCTGTGTACGGAGTAAAGGCTCCGCTGTATGGAGCTCTGTGAACACGCATCAGCTCGCCGCTCAGCCACAGGCGCTCGGTCGGAAGGAAGTGCCACTTGAAGCCGCCGGCATATTCCCACGAGTTGCTGAACTGACCAAATACCATCGAGCCGCGGCCAAACACATTCAGCTTCCTGGGAACGACAAAATGACCCACCGACAAGTCAAAGCCGTTGTCGAATGTCGACTCCAGCGGAAGCGGTCCATCGGCCTCGAAGTCGGACACCCAACGGGAATAAAACTGCCCGTTGGCCGCGAGGCCCCTCCACTTGATGCCGGCATCGATCGCAGACATCTTATATGTAGCCTCATTTACGGTAACGCCCGGTGCAAACGCTCCAGTGGAGAACAGCAGTACGCCGTCGGAGTTGTACATGGAAGTGTTTTCTGGTACCGATACGTCGAGGTTTGAAAACCGGTCTTCTCTCGCGTGAGTAAACGATGTACCGATTCGAATGCGAACCTGCTTTGATGAGAAGTAATCGTCGTACATGTTTCGGGATTTGCCGTTTGCCCCGTAGTTTCCCAGCGGTTCCCACCAGACACTTCCGGAAGTCACGAGATTCGTGTCGATCTTGGTTGCTGAAATATTCAGAGTGTTGAGACCGTTGCCAACAAACCCCAGGTAGTTGATGCCCTTCGGAAGTTCGCCCATCGCCCATGTTCCCTGCGTAAATCCGGGCCGAAAGAAGTTGTCCGCCATGGTTCTGTCGGTCGCTGCAAAGTATGGGAACGTGTTGACCAGCGACCGGCTTCCTGGAACTCCCGTATATCCGGTCATCAACGTCAACGCCTTGCCAAATTGCCAGCCCAGATTGCCCGCGACAACGATGGACGCCGCCCCCGCAGACGTCCAGACCTTGAAGTTATAGACAAACCTCTTATCGAAGACAAAGCCACCGATCACGAACATGGTGCGGTTCACCGTAATGTCATTGCGTTTATGAACATCACGCACAGTACCCAGATGATCGGTGAACGTGTCCTCCGATGAAGTGGTATTGAGATATCGGAGTTGAATATCCTGATTGTACTTCACCAGAAATGGAATTCTGTCCTTGTCGCTGCTACGCCACAGCACGATTCCATCCTGGTAACGCTCCACGGGCTCCGTACCTCCGGATTGGTTCGGTTGAACTGCCGGGCCCGGAGCGCCAAGGCCACGCTGAAGACTGTCTACGGTTGCCTGCAGTTCTTTTTGCTGCTCCTCCATCGTTTTGAGCTGTTCCCGAACGGCAGCGTTCTCCGCTTTTACATCCTCTATCTGTTTTTCGAGTGTGCTCTGCGAGGGCGGGGCAGCCTGCCCAAATGAGGAAGTCGCGAAGAATGCAGTAAACATGAGTACCACTGCAATTTCCAGTGTGCAGCCTGCGCGGCGTAACCGCATGGGGAGCCCTCCAATGAGAAATAGAATTTATGGTCTTCGTATGGATAGGAAAGACATCCGCAGAACGGCATTGCAGCGCCAATCCAGAATCCATTTTCGTCGAAGCGACGCATAGGGAAACTGTAAGAGATGGCAGGTAGGTAGAGAATCCGGTAAGAACGCACCGATAGAAG
>Ga0157375_10004757_pt1 | contig 11799 bp, 7 predicted proteins | sample M35metaG_FD_115311 | JGI IMG/M metagenome (GOLD analysis project Ga0157375, IMG submission 115311) | Miscanthus rhizosphere microbial communities from Kellogg Biological Station, Michigan, USA - M3-5 metaG | ecosystem: Host-associated > Plants > Roots > Rhizosphere > Soil | place: USA: Michigan...
CACATACAAAGGTTCCAACGGACCACAATGAACCGTGGACGCCATTTGCGCCATCGCTACCGCGAGATAAAGATCCATATCACAGAAGAGCCAGCCCGGTCGATTGACGAATGATCGATATTTCAATGCACCGTCTCCGCAGACGTGGATGCGCGAGTCCGGCAGAGATCCAAACCACACTTCCGGCTTTTGCACTACCGGCGAGCGCTCCTCCACCAGGCTGTTCGAAACGCGGCGGTATAGTCCGCCATAAACCTCGCCACGCCTGGCGTCGATCACAGATGCAATGAGTTCGTTTTCGATACCGGTCTTCCACGCCAGCGCTTCCAATGTCGAGATGCCTGCACCGCGCTGGCGATGTGCGGAAGCAAAACCTTCCATGGCGGCAAGTCCGACACGCAGACCTGTAAACGAGCCCGGACCGCGAGACGCCACAAACAGATCGATGTCCGCGAGAGTGATCGGCAGCGAGGTCAGCAGGAATTCCACAGAACGGAACAGGCGTTCGGCATGCTGCACCGATGACGCCAGGCGGATTTCGCCCAGAACCACGTCGTCGTGCGTGATACAGACGCTGCCACGTTCCGAACTCGTGTCGACGGCCAGAATTTTCATGTCTGGCTATTATCTAGAAATTGAAGTGGATGTTGGGAGAAATCCGTTTCCGACGCGAGGAGATGGCGCGGTAGCTCCGATTCCTGGTACGCCTCACTTCGCCCGCTGGCGCGGTTCACCATTTCACGTCGGGAGAGGGTGGACCTGGATTTGGACAGCACCTTCGGCCCCGACGTTTACTTTGCTACAGTATCGCGATGCCCGAGCAGGATCTCACCCCCATGATGCGCCAGTACCATGCCATGAAACAGGAAGTGCCCGACGCGCTTCTGATGTTCCGGCTTGGCGATTTCTATGAGCTATTCTTTGAAGACGCCGTAACCGCTTCTCGCGAACTGGAAATCACGCTCACGGCCCGTCATAAGGAACGTGAGAATCCGGTCCCCATGTGCGGGGTTCCCTTCCACGCCGCCGACGGATATATCGCCAGACTCCTTCGAAAAGGTTTCAAGGTTGCTATCTGCGATCAAATGGAAGCGCCGCAAAAGGGCGTCAAAATCGTGCGCCGCGAAATCACCCGTGTCGTAACTCCCGGCACGATTACGGATAGCAACGTCTTAACGCCGGGCGAAAACAACTATCTGCTCGCCGTTACAGAGATCGCAGAAACCCTGGGCTGCGCATTCCTCGATGTGTCGACCGGAGAATTTCGCGCCGTTGAATTCGCAGGCCCCCATCGCTGGGACCTCCTCATGCTGGAGTCGGACCACTTTGCGCCGCGGGAAGTTGTATTCCCCGAACGTCTGAAAACCGCAGTGCAGGTCTTGATTGGCGTCGCCAAAACCAGCATCGAGGACTGGCTCTTTGACGCGGATTACTCCGATCGCATTCTCAAGGACCAGATGCAAACCGCCACGCTTGACGGATTTGGCCTGACCGGCCGGCTGGCTGCCGTCGGCGCCTGCGGTGCCATCGTTCACTATGTCCGTCAGACACAGAAAGCGGCGCTGGAGCACGTGAATTCCATCGTCTACCACGATTCGGCAAACTACCTGATTCTGGATTCCGCCACTATTAGAAACCTGGAACTGTTTGAATCGCCCGGCGGTGCCGGGGATGGCCACGTCAAAGATACGCTGATCGGAGTGTTGAACCGGACTCACACCGGAATGGGTGCGCGACTGCTGCGCGCGTGGATGATGCGACCATCGATCGACGCAACGGAGATTGAAAGCCGCTACGATGCGGTTGGAGAACTTGCCGGTTCTGCCGTGGCGATTGACGCGGTTCACAAATCCTTCGATGGCATCTTCGATATTGAAAGACTCCTCTCGAAAATCACGATCGGTACTGCCGGTCCGCGAGAACTGCTTTCTCTTCGCAGCTCCATGGTCTGCCTTCCACGTATTGCCGACGCAATTTCCAAATTGAAGGCGGGGCGGTTTGGAGAATTGCACCGGCGTCTGGACCTGCTGGAGGATCTCAAATCCCTGCTCAACGATTCCATTGCCGACGATCCTCCGCCCACCCTGATGGATGGCGGTGTTATTCGCGACGGATACAACTCCTCCCTGGATGAATTGCGCGTTCTTTCAAAGGGCGGGAAGAGTTATCTGGCATCACTGGAAATCCGGGAGCGTGAACGGACGGGAATTTCGTCTCTGAAGGTTCGGTTCAATCGTGTTTTCGGCTACTACATCGAGATCTCGAATTCCAACAGGCACCTGGTTCCTCCCGATTACGACCGGAAGCAGACGCTCGTTGGCGCGGAGCGATACACAACACCGGAGCTCAAGGAATACGAAGAAAAGATTCTCACGGCGGAGGAACGCATTCTTGAAATCGAAAAACGCCTGTTCCAGGAAATCCGTAGTCGCATTGCCGCCGAAGCCTCCCGAATCCGTCACACGGCCTCGGTCATCGCCGAATTGGATGTTCTGGCGAATTTCGCCGGAATTGCTTCGAAGTACGGTTACTCCCGTCCGCAGCTTGCTATTAATAATGATGAGCTGATCATCCGGCAGGGACGTCATCCGGTAATTGAAGCTTTAGCCGAACAACAGAGGGCAGACCGCTTCGTTCCAAACGACTTATACATGAACGACTCCACCGATCAAATCCTGGTGATCACCGGACCGAACATGGGGGGCAAGTCGACTTATCTGAGGCAAGCCGCATTGCTGGTGATCCTGGCCCAGATGGGATCCTTTGTGCCGGCCCACATGATGAAATTCCCCCTGGCCGACCGCATTTTTACCCGAATTGGCGCATCGGACAACCTCACACGCGGGCGGTCGACCTTCATGGTGGAAATGACGGAAACGGCGCTGATTCTGAATTCGGCCACACGACGAAGTTTGATCGTTCTGGATGAGATTGGCCGCGGCACAGCCACATTTGATGGATTGTCTCTGGCGTGGGCCGTCATTGAGCACATCCAGGCCAGGATTGCTGCAAAGACGATCTTTGCCACGCACTATCACGAACTTACCGAGCTTGCGGACTTGCTGCCGGGCATCCGGAACCTTCATGTCACCGTGAAGGAAACCGGAAATCGAATCATTTTCCTCAGGACCGTTGAAGCTGGACCTGCGGATCGAAGTTATGGCATCGAAGTCGCGCGGCTCGCCGGCATCCCGGTGACCGTGACGGAACGGGCGCGAGAGATACTGAGAAAACATGAGGAGAACGAACATCAGTTAACCGATAATCTGACGGTTCGAGCCAGACGCAAGACAAGAGTCGTGGTCCATCAGCTTCCCCTCTTCACGGCAATCGAGGAAGAACTCCGGAATTCTTTGCGCGCTCTGGACATCGACAATCTCACACCAATGGATGCTTTGAGAATGCTGGAAGAACTCCGGAAGAAGGCGCAGTCGTAGGATTCGATGAAGGAATTTTACCGGCTTACTCTCGAAGAAAAAATCGGGCAGCTGTTCTGGCTTGGCTTTCAGGGCCCGTCACCAGACGCAAACGCGCGCGCCGCGATCGACACCATCCGTCCCGGCGGATTCACTCTTTCGCAGCGAAACATCGAATCCTTCGATCAACTTTGCGGGCTGACCGGAAGGCTCGCGGAAGGAAACGGTATTCCGGCATTTGTTGGGATCGGCCAGGAAGGCGGCGCTGCGGACCGCTTGAAACAATTATTTGCACCAATTCCTTCCGTTCGCGAAATGGCGGTGGAAGGCACGACTTCGCTACGCACCCTTGCCCGCATTATCGCCTCCGAACTCGAGGTCATCGGATTCAACACCGGGCTTTCGCCGGTTCTCGATCTCCATTCCCCGGATTCCGTGATGCGGGATCGGTCACTGTCTTCAAACCCGGGCGAGGTCACAAATCTCGGCAGAACATTTGTTGTCGAATTGTCGGAACGCGGAATCATTGCCTGCGCCAAACATTTTCCCGGAATGGGCGCCGCGCAGATGGACCCGCATTTCGTCCTTCCGAGAATCGACAAATCGAGAAAGAGCATCCTGCTGGATGACGCGTTGCCGTTTCTCAACCTGATCGACGATGTTGCCATCATGATGGTCGGCCATGCCTGGTATCCGGGGCTCGGTACTGGTCTGGAGGAGCGGCCGATGCCCGCTTCCTTGTCGCCTCGTGTCGTCGGAGGGCTGCTGAGGCGAAAATTTGGATTTGAAGGGGTGATTGTGACGGATGATTTGACGTTGGGCGCCATCCACGCGGTTGGATTGACGTCGGACATTTTTCTGCAGGCGTTTGAAGCAGGCAACGACATGATGATGTTCTCTCAAATCACACCGCTGGTGGAGCATGGATTCCAGTCGATGGTCCGGGCGGCACGACAGAGTGAGGCATTTCGTGCCCGTGTCGATTCATCCGTTGCGCGGATCCTCATCGCCAAACAGGGAATTCGCACCGCGCCCATTCGATATCGCGCTCAGATGCGCTCACGCATCGTTCGACAGATCGAAAAGCTATCCCTTTCCCGAAGGGAGCGGATGGCGCGAAGCGCCAGGTGAGGGATGCAATAATGTTTCTCTGCATCCTTCGCCCGGCCCTTCGGGCCACCCTCTTCCTTCGGGGGAGCGTGGCCCGAATCATTTTGTTTTTCCTTTTCGTTTTGGCATTCGTCCCCGCCTGCAGCCGCAGTCCGGCTCACGAACCCGATACCATCGTGATGGCCCTGGATGAATCGCCGCGAAACCTCGATCCCCGTGTGGGGACGGACGCCTCATCCGAGCGTCTGATTCAGCTCATGTTTTCGTCGCTCGTGAAGCGCAGCGACAGATACGACATCGAACCGGACCTCGCTGTGTCCTGGGAAATCCCAAATCCGACGACCTATATTTTCCATCTCCGAACCGATGCAAAATTTCATGACGGCAGGTTGGTGACGTCCCGCGACGTGCTGTTCACGTTTCGCAGTGTCCTCGGCGGGGCGATTCAGACTCCGAAAGCCGGGACATATCGGCTTGTCGAATCCATAGAGGCTCCCGATGACCGAACGGTCATCTTTAAACTCAAGGAACCTTTTGCGCCATTTCTATGGAACCTCACCCGCGGCGCCATCGGTATCGTGCCGGATGGTTCACCGGCAGACTTCGCGAAGAACCCGATTGGGTCCGGAGCGTTCAAGTTTGTCCGCTATGATCCCGATTCCGAAGTGGTGCTGGAGCGAAACGACAGCTACTACGGAAACAAACCAATCGTGTCGCGATTTCGATTCAAGATCATTCCGGAAGCCATTGTGCGAGCACTGGAACTGAAGAAGGGCTCCGTCGACATTGCGCTCAGCGTCCTGACGCCGGATATGGTCGAAGCGCTTCGCGGCAATAGGGACCTCGATGTTCTTCAGGCGCCGGGCACCAACTACCAGTACGTGGCCTTCAATCTGAAAGATCCGCTGTTCGGTGATGTCCGCGTGAGGAAGGCCATCGCTTATGCCATCGATCGGAACACGATTATCAAGCATCTCTGGCGAGGACAGGCACAGCCCGCTACGGGCGTGATTCCGCCGAGCAATTGGAGCTACGCAGAAGACGTGGAGACCTATCCCTACAATCCCCAACGTGCACGTGAATTGCTTTGAGAAGCCGGACGCGAAAACATGTCCTTCACGTATCGGACGGCCACCGACGATACGGGCCGCCTGCTGGCCTCCGTACTTCAGCAACAGCTTCGTGAAGTCGGTATTCAAATGGATATCCGGTCCAATGAATTTGCAACGTTCTACTCGGATGTTGTGAAAGGCAACTTCCAGATGTATTCCCTGCGGTGGATTGGGGGCAACAACGACCCCGACATCCTGAACTTCGTGTTTCATTCCATGATGTTCCCGCCCAACGGCGCCAATCGTGGCCGATACGCGAACATGGAGGTGGATCGACTGATCGATTTTGCCCGCCGAGAGGTGGACACTGAGAAGCGAAAGGCTGCGTATCAGAGTATTCAGCGGATCGTCGCGAACGACCTCCCGTACGTGAGTCTTTTTTATGTGGATAATGTGGCGGTGTATAACAAGCGTATCGGCGGAATGAAATTATACCCGGCCGGGGAATACGAATTTCTTGCGGATGTGTCGATACGCAATTAGGCCGCAGAACCGTCGTTCCGTGGGAACCCTGCACGCAAAATACGAGAAGATAATCAGCGACTCAATAATCGCGTTTGAGCTCCCCATTTAGGCGCGGTCATCGAAGTTGTGAATGAATGGATGAGAAGGAGAAAGAGAAGGAGAAGCAACTCCCCTCCTGGAACAGGAGGGGTGTCGCGCAGCGACGGGGTGGTAGATTCAAAGACAACCATTTTGACCTCACTACCACCCCGGCCCTTCGGGCCACCCTTGCTTCTTCTTCTCCTCCAACTCATTCACAGCTTCATAGTCCGCGCCTAAAATGTGGAAGATCAGGACTAAGCTACTTCGGTCTTCCCTTGAATCCCTGCGCGATCATCGGGATCGTGAAAATCTCATCCCATTGCTGCGTGTTTGCGACACCGTAGAGCGTCTTCTTGTCCTTGCCGCTGAAAGCGACCGTAATCAACGGCAGCGGCGATGGGATTTCTCCAAGAAACTTGCCGCTCTTGTCCAGCACCTGAACGCCATTCCCTCCGGTCGAGTAAATTCGGCCCTGCGCATCGACGGCACTGCCATCTCCGCAGGCACAGGTGGAAAACTGCCGCTCGTTCTTGAGCGAGCCGTCCGGCTGAACATCGAAAGCAACCAGTCCGGTGCCCCCGCCACCTCCGCCTCCACGTCCCGCTGCGGGAGCAGCTGGGGGAGCAGCGGCGGCGGCCGCAGCCGCTGCAACAGCCGCTGGCGTTTGATCGGCAGGATTTGTCGCCACGCCCATAAGCCGGCCGGTGACATAAAGCGTCTTCTCATCAGGGCTCAGGATGATTCCATTTCCACCGATGGTTCCGTATTTGGTCACGACGCCTTTCGGGTCCGCATAAAAGACTCCGCCCATCGTGAAGTAGACGCCGCCCTTGCTGTCGGTGGTCATATCGTTCACCAGTCCGCCGGCGCAATCGAGAGGTTCGCCCATGTATGTGTCTGCCAGTACCTGGCGTTTCGGTGCAACCTGCAGGACGTCCTGAGGCAGGGCCCGCTCCAGAACAAACACTGTGCCCTTCTTGTTGATGGAGACTGAACCGGATGTGCGTGTATTCTCGTAAGGGAAAGATACTTTGCCATCCTTATCGAGCTTCATGATCTTGCTGTCGGAGTTCTGTGCAAAGAGCATGCCGCCGTCAGGAGTCGCCACGGGGCCATCGGCATTATTGCCTCTACCCGTCCAGACGGTCTTCCACATCGCTCCGTCGGCGATGACTCCGGGAATCGCCGACACTTTGTAGTCGCGGTGCATGGGTGAACCGTCCGGGTTCGTAGGACCACCACGGCCACCGGCCGCAGCAGCTGGAGCTGCGCCTCCTCGTGGTGGTGCGCCCGCTGCAGCGGCTCCGCCCGGCGCTGCAGTAGCACCTCCACCGGGAGCTGCTGGTCCACGCGGCGCGCCGGCTGCAGCAGCTCCACCGCGTGGGGGCGGCGGATTCTTGCATTTTGCAGTGACAAACTCCCGATACTTCGCGTCGTTGGGCGCCTGTACTCCGGGCCCGGTCTGCGGAGTTGCAGGAGCCTGTCCCTGAACAGCAACGACCAGAGCGCCCAGCAGAAACAGCGCGACCGACAACATGCCTTTTGAATTCATAATCCCTCCAACAAATAATTGCCTCTCCTGCAGGAAAGGGTAGCCCCATGTCTTGATGGGAACCGTGTGATGGGTTCACCCTTCATGAATAACTTTTCCGCCGACAACAGTCAGCACCGACCGGATTTTTCGGATATCGTCCTCGGGCACCGTAAAGAAATCTCTGTCGAGCACCACCACGTCGCCATGATTACCGACTTCAATTGAGCCGATGTCATCTTCCCAGATGAACCACTTGTTGGCTGCGGTGGCCAGCCACAGCGTGTCCTGGCGCGAAATATTCTGATCGCCGAGTATCTGTTGTCCCGCCAGATTTTTTCCGGTAATCATCGTCGAGAAATTCAGCCAGGGATTGATCACGGTGATGTCGCCGCCGTCGGAGTGATAACCCTTATGAATGGGATGATTCATCAGCATCTTGTAGGGCGGCCCCACATCCATACCTGTGCGCGTCGGTCCCCAGCCGACCAGCACACCCATTCCCATGGCGTTCATCCGGTTGGCCAGATCCATATTGAAATTTGGTATGTGGGAAATGATCCAGCGCAAATCCTTAATAGGTATTTCCGCGTTCACAATTTCGCGATTCGCGATGAGACTGGTCACACCGGCGAGATTCAACGCGTGGTCTTCCGCGCGCCAGCCCGCTTTTGCGATGGCGCGCAAGCCATCGACACCACCGCCGGTAAACTCTCCGATGCCACCGGTCTTCAACCATTCATCTCCAAAGAATGGAAACGAGTTTTTCAATCGTTGAGAAAGCGTCGGCAGCGGAGGATTCGCATTCGGAGCATCCTGATGCAGGAAATCGATGCGGAGGCGCGCTGGCATTTTTCCTTCGCGATCAAGCGCGAGGAAGGGATTGTGCATCGTGTAAGTATTCTCGTTCGCGAGACCGGGGTCGGGTGCATCCGCATGAAATGCGCCCGCGTCTCGATGCGTGGTGATTCCCAGCTTTGCGTAGTACTGCAATGCGTCCATTGCCGACCGCTTTCTCGTTTCCGAGTTGAGAAGCTCCGTACGAAGCTTCAGCAGCGCTTGCCCAAGCACTGCGCCCGCGAGCGCACCATCGGGACCGACAGTAGCAACGTTGACGCCTTTGCTCTCGAACCATGCCTTCGCGGCGGTATTGATTCGGGCTCCTCCCTGAGCAGCCTGGATATAGACGGGCCGGTCGACAGCATCCAGGTCTGTCAGGTTCGGCAATCGGCGCTCCTCGAATTGCATTGCGGACATTGGCCCGATGGTTGAAACAATTTCGCCGCGCGGAACGCTGGCGGCTCGCGTTTTTAATGCTGCGATGGCGTCAGGAATGGTGAACACGTGTTCGAGCGGCGTGCTCCATCCGGGACGATTGCCAACAAGGACAATGTGATTGTGCGCGTCAATGATTCCGGGAATGACAGTTTTCCCTGCAAGATTGACCACCCTGACATTTGCAGGCAAAGCTGGAATAGCGTCACCGACTGCCGCGATCCGTCCGTTGCGTATCAATAACTGCGACACGACGCGGTTGTTCGAATCCATCGTATGGATTCTGCCGTTGGTAAATGCGATGTCTCGCACTTCTTCAGGGACAGACTGACCATAGGACTTCGTCAGCCTGCTGCCGACCGCGAGGACAGCGGCACTGCCAATAAATTTTCTTCGAGAGAGCATAGGCCACGCAGCTAACCACGACCGCAAGGCTGCTGTCAATTCTCTCTGCCGCGGGAATCCGATGTCTGAATGACGATTGCCTCGGGTTTGAGCCAGCTACAAAGGAGTCGGCAGGATAGCTGATTGCAGTGGCGGCCGATGAGTGAGGAGGGCAATTCTTCTAAATTCGACACCCAGCGGCCTTAACCGCCGGACTCGTGCCACACTCCAAGGCTGTCCGCGGTCTCTTGTTCATTCGAATCTGCTGATATAAGCTGATCGGCCCCAATGCGAACTGTCAGGAACACCATCAAGAGCTTCTTATCCTTCGTTCCTCCCTTCGATCAATTCCTCGCCCGGATCCGCACATTGCGAAACGAAAACGACACTCTGCGCCACGACCTGGTGCAGTCGCAACAGGCACTGCAGGCGGCACGCATTCAACTCGAAGCAGTTACCCGGGCATTGTGGGTTGCTCCCGGACACTTCTATTCCCCAATTCCCGACCTTCTGGAATTGGAAATGAGTTCCGAAGAAATTTTCGAAATTCCTCCAGCTATTCGAGGTATTGATTTGAATGAATCGAGGCAGCTGGAATTGTTGAAGGAATTTCGCACGCTCTATGCGGACCAGCCTTTTTCAGCCTCGAAGGCTTCGAATCGCCGATATTTTTTCGATAACCCAAACTACTCCTATGCTGACGCGATAGTTCTCTATTGCATGATGCGGTTTCTCCGGCCTCAACGGATTGTCGAGGTCGGATCCGGCTACTCGTCCTGTGCGATTCTCGATGTCAATGAATTGTTTTTCGACAATTCCATTGCCTGCACTTTTATCGAACCGTACCCGCAACTCCTTCGCAGTGTGATCGAGAATTCGGACCGACGATCGATCCGTCTGATCGGACAAAAGGTTCAGGACGTTGACTTGAACGTTTTCCGGGAACTCGGCGAATCCGATATTCTGTTCATAGACTCGTCGCACGTCTCCAAAACTGGAAGCGATGTGAACTACATTCTCTTCAAGGTTCTTCCCATCCTTAAGAAGGGCGTATACATCCACTTCCATGACATTTTTTATCCCTTTGAATACCCGAAAAGCTGGGTGAACGAAGGCAGAGCGTGGAATGAAACGTATCTTCTTCGTGCGTTTCTTCAGTACAACCAGTCGTTCCAGATCCGATTCTTCACGACGTATTTGATGCGGCACTATCGAGAGATCTTTGAAAAAGATCTGCCGCTTTGCCTGAAAAATACGGGAGGAAATCTGTGGATCGAAAAGACAGGCGAGAACAAAGCCCTTGACCGGATGGATTCACGATCGGAGCGAAAGCCTAAAACCGTCCCGCGACGGATCGACTTTACTCATCCCGGGCATCGATGGCTTCTGGGTGAGGGATGGCACGCACAGGAAGCCAATCACTGCTGGATGGATGGCGACGCCACTTTCCAGATCGCAGGCCCGGAGACACCCGATCAAAAGCTCAGGATTCGTGGAAACAGTCCTCATCCCAGTGGAGCGACATTGACAGTCATCATCGATGGCATTCAGACCGAATCCATACAGCTGACGGAATCCGGGATTCTGGATGCGGTCATACGCCTGTCGGCCGAGTTGAAAGGCCGTGGCACGATTACGATTCGAATCTTGTCGGACCGTACTTTCAGTCCACCCGGAGATCCGCGAAAGCTGGGATTCTCGGTCATCTCGGCCGAAATCTCATAACGCGTCGCTGCCACGTGCGTAACTGCTCTCTCAACAGGAACTACTTCTGGACTGGGATGTTCAGCAGCCTTTCCGCATTACGACAATAGATGCGATCTTTTTCGTCTGCGGTGAGGCCGAGCCCTTCGATGACTTTGATCGTTTCGCGGATGTACAAACCCGGCGACGGTTCAAATGGCGTATCGGAAGCAAACACCACATTATCGATACCGAAGAAATCCAAACCGCAGCGCGTCGCAGACGCGGCGCCAAACAATGCGGTGTCCGCTATGAAACTGTGGAAGTAGTCCACCGGACGTTTCTTCATACTCTTTCGCAGCGTGACGTAGTCTTCGTCTGATGTCCGCTCTCCAAGCACATCCCAACCATATCCGACACGTCCCTCGAAGTACGGAATCATTCCACCCATGTGATGCGTGATGATTTTGATTTTGGGATTACGATCGAAAAGGCCGGAAAAAACCAGTCGCGACATCGCGACGCTGCTTTCGTATGGCCACCCGAGTGTCCACCAGATCTCATACTTCGATTTGGTTTCACTCTTGTAGTCGGAAAAGTCTGCTCCGCGGGTTGGATGCATCCAGATGGGAATGTCCCGTCGGGCGGCTTCGTCAAAGAAGGGTTGAAACTCCGGAAGATCGAGCGGCTTTCCGGCGACGTTGGTATAGATCTGCACGCCGAAGGCTCCGAGCTGAGTCAC
>Ga0157375_10004758_pt1 | contig 11797 bp, 10 predicted proteins | sample M35metaG_FD_115311 | JGI IMG/M metagenome (GOLD analysis project Ga0157375, IMG submission 115311) | Miscanthus rhizosphere microbial communities from Kellogg Biological Station, Michigan, USA - M3-5 metaG | ecosystem: Host-associated > Plants > Roots > Rhizosphere > Soil | place: USA: Michigan...
GCCGACGGCAGCAAGGAGGAATACGAGAAATACGGCGCGAACCGGCTTGCCGAAGGCAAGCTGCCGCTCTGCGCCGAGATGTGCTCGACAAAATCGCTGCTCGCCGGCGATGGCGAGATCATCGCCCAGATCTACAGAGAGCGCGTACTGAAGCGCGGCTACGGCTCGGGCGCATGGGGCTGGAAAACCGCCTATCGCGAGACGATCGAGTCCTGAAGCAGGCCGCGGCCACGCGGCGCAGATGCCGAGGAGGAGTTCATGTCGTCATCCGGAAGGTTCATTCCAGTCACCATCGGCGCGTGGGCATTGCTTCTGTTGATCATTGCGGCGCCGGCACCGTCACTGGCCCAGCAGGTCAATCCGACAGCGAGCTCGGTTAACGAGCGGCAGCTGCTCCAGGAAATGGACCGGATCCAGGGGCGCGTCAGCATTCCCGACCAGCGCTCCAGCGTGCTCATGCAGCCGGCTGGCCGCGAGTGGCGTGAATTCCGCAACGTGGCGCTGCGCTGGATTGGCGGGGTTGCCATCCTCGGCATGCTGGCGGTTCTCGTGATCTTCTATTTGACGCGCGGCATGGTCCGTCTGGAAAGCGGACGATCCGGCCGCACAATCGTGCGCTTTTCCTTATTCGAGCGTTTCGTGCATTGGATGACTGCGACCTGCTTTGTCGTTCTGGCGATTTCCGGATTGAACATCACCTTCGGCCGTCCGTTGCTCCTGCCGCTGATTGGCCACGAGGCGTTTTCCGAATGGTCGCAGTGGGCGAAGTATGCGCACAACTACCTCAGCTTTCCGTTCACCATCGGAGTCGTGCTGATCTTCCTGATGTGGATCGCTGGCAACGTCCCGAACAAGGCGGATGTCGATTGGATCAAGCGCCGTGGCGGTATAGTAGGTCACGATCATCCACCGGCCTATCGTTTCAACGCCGGCCAGAAGGCGATCTATTGGATCGTGGTCATCGGCGGAGGCCTGGTGGCGGCCACCGGATATGTGCTGATGTTCCCGTTCTATCTGTCAGGTATCGAAGGGATGCAGTTCGCGCAGATCGTTCACTCCATCGTGGCGATGCTCTTCATCGCGGCGATGCTGGCGCACATCTATATCGGGACGATCGGTATGGAAGGCGCGTTCGAGGCAATGGGCAGCGGCACTGTCGATGTCAACTGGGCCAAGGAGCACCATGGGCTCTGGCTTGAAGAGCAGAATGCGCGCGCCGAAGCGAATGCACGGCCCCGGCCGGCGGCCACCGCGGCGGAGTAGGGATCGCGCGGCCCATAAATGTGCCAGGCGCTTGGTCAGAGCCGCACGCCCGTCGTCGCAAACGCTTGTTGGACGGGTTCCTGGATCTGGTCAAGGACGACAAAACCGGCCGCCGCGATCACAATTGCGGCTGCGCAGGCGAGCAAGAAGGCTTTCATGGCAAGGCTCCGCAGGAGATCGGGGGGTAGTTTATATGAGCGAGCAACCTGCGGACAACTGAATCAGCACGTGTCAAAATCCGATCGTTGGTTGGTCGGTTGGCACGATAGCGCCGCCGAATCTACCACAAGAACGGAGCGACCATAGTCAGCTGTCGAGCAGTAGTTTGACGAAACAACATAGGCAATCATCGCGACTCGTTGGCGCAATCGCAGAGCCGTCAGGAAGAAACTGTCCGCAGATCATTTAGGTCGCGCCGATGAACGGCACATCGCGTGCCTTTGAATTATGACAAATTTTCTGCTGGCGGCGGCCTTAACGGACCGGGCAGCTCGATCCGCGGGCTGGACGAGCACCCGGTCGTGCATGTGGCGTTCAACGACGCCGAGGCCTTTGCCAAGTGGGCAGGCAAGGAACTTCCGACCGAGGCCGAATGGGAATTCGCGGCGGACCTCGCCACTTTGCGCTGTTTCGCGATCCTGGCGACCCAGGTTCGAGCACCCGTGCCCCCGCCTTGAGGCGCTATTCCGACCGCGAAATCGAGCGGCGGGCGTCCCTCATTTCCGCTATGATCAAGCCATGACGATCGGGATCACCGGACCCGAACGGAAGGTACCAAGGCAGAGTGCCGTGGTCGGGCTCACTATTGCGGCCGCTGTCATTGGGGTTTGCCTGATCCTTCTCTGGCTCGCGAGCGACCTCCTCGTCGACTGGCTGTGGTTTTCCTCGATCAATTATCCGCAGGTTTTTTGGACGACAATCGGTGCGAAAACCGTCATCTTTCTTGCGGTCTGGACCGGAACCGCCATCATCCTTTGGCTGAACGGATGGTTCGCACTGCGCTTTGCCCGACGGCGGTCGACACAGCTTGTCACCGCTTCGGTGTGGAACTTCGCGGTCAACGCGCCGCCAGATTTGCTTGCGCTTTTACGCGATCGACTGCCGTGGTCCCGGTTGATCGTAGGTGGGGCAGCTTTGATCGCTCTGCTCGTCGCCGCCGCAGAAGTCGGCAACTGGGGTGTCTTCCTGCGGTTTGTCTATCAGGTGCCATATGGCGCAGACGATCCGCTCTACAACAAGGACATCGGCTTCTATCTCTTCTCGCTGCCCGCCTATATCCTCATCAAAAACTGGATCATGCTCGCGCTCGTTCTCAGCGCGCTTTTCGCCGCGGCGATCTACTGGGTGCACGGCGATATCGAATACGACCTTCATCGTCGATCAATGTCGTCGATGGCGATTGCCCACGGCTCAGTGCTGCTCGGTCTTTTCTTTGCGGTGAAGGCCTGGTCCTATGGTCTTGATCGCTATCTGCTGCTCTACGGCGACAACGGTGTGGTCGTCGGCGCAAGCTACACCGATGTCCACGTGAGGCTCCCGGCCTTGTGGTTGATGATCGGACTTTCGGTCATCGCGGCGTTCGCCACGTGGGCAAATTTGCGGGTGCGCACCTACCGGCTTCCTGCCGCCGCGTTCCTGCTTGTCGTGATCGGGTCTTTCGTGCTGTCCAGCGTGATTCCCGTGCTGTTCCGGGAGTTCTTCGTCAAACCAAGCGAATTGGAGCTGGAAAGGCCCTATATCGAACGCAACATTGCGCTCACCCGGCAGGCATACAATCTCGATCAGATCGCAGCCAAGCCGTTTGCGGCGGAACAGAAGCTCAGCTTCAAGACGCTCGACGCCAACAAGGCGACAATCGACAATATCAGGCTGTGGGACTGGCTGCCCTTGTCGGACACCTACGCGCAGCTGCAAGAGATCCGCACTTACTACAAATTCCATGATCTTGATGTTGATCGCTACTGGCTCGATGGCTCCTACCAAAGCGTGATGCTCTCGGCTCGCGAATTGCAGCCCTCCCTGCTGCCGCCCAATGCCCAGACATGGGTCAACCGCCACGTGCTGTTTACTCACGGCAATGGCGCGGTGATGAGCCCGGTCACGCGCAAAAGCACCGAGGGGCTACCGCTGCTCTATTTGCGGGATATCCCTCCGGTTGCGGATGGAGGCCCCAAAATCCACGAGCCGCGCCTCTACTACGGCGAACGGAGCGACAACTACGTCATCGTCAAGGGGAGCACGCCGGAGTTCGACTATCCGAAGGGAAAGGACAATGTCTACGCGGCTTATGACGGTACGGGCGGCGTTCCGATAGGAGCGATGGTGTGGAGAGGCCTGTTCGCTTACTACTTCAACGACCCGAACCTACTGCTCTCAAGCTACATCACGACCGACAGCCGTATCATGATCCGGCGCAATATCGGGGAAAGAGTACGAACGATCGCCCCGTTCCTCAGGCTCGATCACGATCCTTATCTGGTCATCAGCAATGGGCGGATGTTCTGGATGCAGGACGCCTACACGGTGAGTTCCTACTTCCCCTCCGCGCAGCCGGCGCAAGACGAGGATATCAACTACATTCGCAATTCAGTGAAGGTCATCGTCGATGCCTATAACGGGACCGTCGACTTTTACCTGATGGACACCGGCGATCCGATTGCAGCGACCTATAGGCGTATCTTTCCGAGCATGTTCAAGCCATTCTCGGCCATGCCGGCGGATATGCAGAGGCACATTCGCTATCCGGAGGACCTGTTCCTGATTCAGGCGCAGCTCTATCAGAGCTATCACATGGAGGCCGCTGACGTTTTCTATAACCGCGAGGATCTCTGGCAGTTTCCGCGCCAGCCGGGCGGCGGCGGCATCGCGACGATGGCCCCATATTACATCATCATGCGACTGCCCGGCGAGCCGCAGGCCGAGTTTTTCCTCATGCTTCCCATGGTGCCAAGCCGCCGCGACAATATGATCGCGTGGCTCGCCGCGCGTTGCGACGCGCCCGACTACGGCAAGCTGATTGTCTACGAGTTTCCCAAGGAGAAGCTCGTCTACGGGCCGTTCCAGATCGAAGCGCGGATCAATCAGAGCACCGATATATCGCAGCAGATCACGCTGTGGAATCAGATGGGCTCGCGGGTGATACGCGGTGCGAACCTGCTTGTGATCCCAATCGAGAACTCGATCCTCTATGTAACGCCGCTCTATTTGCGAGCGGAGCACGGACACCTGCCGGAGTTGAAACGCGTGATCGCAGCCTATGGTGAACATGTGGTGATGAAGGAGACGCTCGACGAGGCCTTGTCAGCACTGTTTATCGAGCCTGGCGCGGTGCGGCCGGTCTCGAACACGAAGGAGGAAATGCCTGTCGCACGCCCGTCGGCAAGTCAGGCACGGGAGGCGCTCGACCGCTACAATCATGCCGTTGAACGATTGAAGTCCGGCGACTGGAAAGGCTTTGGCACGCAGTTCGACGCAATGCGCGAGCTTCTGGAGGAAATGAACCGGCACGCCACGGGCCACTAGCGTCGCGGCTCCTTTGGCGCTCATTGGAGAACACAGGGGCTGCATAGTTCGGGCTGAACACGCAACGAAGAGAGGCCTTGAGCTTGATGCGATACAGGCGGTGTTTGCACTCGCGGTACGAATGCCACTGAGAAGCGAGGTGGACCGCAAGCAGGTCGAGCTGGATCTCCCCTGTGAACCAACCGACAGGCCCACTGTCGCGCCTACTGCTGTGGCCACTGACTGAGTTCATCTTCAGTTACAACACGCTCGAAATTCTCGGTTTTGCTTTTGATGCGGTATCGAATGCGTCCGTCCGCCTCAATCGGGAGGCATGCAACAATAGTGTAGACGGTCCGTTCGCCATTGTCGGCGCGGCCCTGCGGTCGCTGGGCTTGATGATGAACGTCGTCGTTGATCGAGAAGATGTAGGGCATTGTGTTCCTTACAGCATTTGGGGCGCGTGCGCCGCACAGAGAAGCCCGCCGGCCCGCTGATTGCAATCAAGGTTTTGCGGGCCGTGAACAGTCCCTTCGAGAAGGCCGCGGAACCCGAGGCCAGCCGCGGCGCCCTCTCATCTCATTCCCGTGGCAACCCATGCCACCGGTGGTATGGTGAAGGGGTTCGACCTATTGAATGACTTGATGGCCGCGCCCCGAGGGGGCCTTTCCAAGACATCGCTGGATCGAATTTGCTCACACGGATTGTGGGTAGCGAACTCTTTCGTGGGTATTGTTGGAGACGGATAATGGCAACGGGTGTCGTGAAGTGGTTCAACGGCCAGAAGGGCTTTGGCTTTATTCAGCCGGACAATGGTGGGCCGGATGTATTTGTTCACATTAGCGCCGTCGAGCGTGCGGGCCTTCATGGACTAGCCGAAGGGCAGAAGGTCTCCTTCGAGGAGAAGACCGATCCGAGGCGCGGAAAGACGAGCGCTGAAAATCTGAAGACCCTATAACATCGGTCGACGCTTCGGTTTCACGGATGTACTGAGAAGCAGGCTACAGGGGGATATCATCGCCGACCTGCGGCGGAGATGCCGCACGATTGTTCGTTAAGTTTTATCGTTCATCCGCTAGGTCGCGGAACTTAGCACCAGCGGCACCGTCCCCAGCGTGCGCAGCAGCCGCCGCAACCCCCGCAGCCACCGCAACCACGCACAGCTCGGCAACCACGGCAGCCACGGCAACCACCGCAACCTCGGCGAACAACAACGGCGGCTAGCTGCACGTCGCTTCCAGCATTTTCCTTATCGAAGAGATAGAACGTGGCGAGACTGACGTCGGCCATTTCCTCTTCGCCAAGAACGAAGCGCTGATTGGGCGAGATGTTGTCAGAATGCGGGATATGAGCAGTGGGTATCGTGTGCGCGGATGCGCTCCCCGCCAGCGAGAGACCCAGTCCGGCCGTACCGAGTGCCGTGACGGCGGCGGCTTTGGTTGCGCGTACGTGCTTCGCAGCTTGCTTCACCCGTGGCATGGTCGCCATCCTTTCGGAAGTTGTCGTGAAAGGGTCAGCTTGACGTAGCAAGTGTGCCTGTACGTCTAGAAATGCGACCTAGCGCATTCGGTTCCCCTTCGCGCGCGGGTCTTTTTGAGTTACAACTGGTGGTGGACCTGACTGACCGTCTGACGATGTCCGTTAACAGGGGCAGAGCGGAAGTTGGACTTCGCGGCGGTCAGTGCAGCTTTTGACCCGAAGCCGACAGGTTCGAACAGCTGGCGCTTTCCGCAAGGCTCCAGCCAGCGAGGCGACTGCGCAAGTGCTGCTCAAGAATTAAACGTCGATTGGCTTTATCTGGTGAGCGCGTAAAGGGTACAAACCGCACGAGGCTGGCGGCGCGCGTTGTTGTCTTGCCCGGGCCGGTTTTTTCCACCACCGTGAGTTGCTGAGTGGTGTAGGCAGGTCCCACCGGCATCACCAGCCGGCCACCCAATTTGAGCTGCTCAATCAGCGGCGCCGGTACGTGCCCGAGCGCTGCGGTGACGATGATTGCTTCAAAAGGACCGCAATCGGGCCAGCCAGCATAGCCGTCGCCAAGCCGAACGCTCACATTGTCATACGCGAGGTCTTTGAGCGTTTTGGCTGCGGCTGCGGCCAACTGCGGGATGATCTCGATGGTGCAGACCTTTCGCGCCAGGTGCGCAAGGATGGCAGCCTGATAGCCCGAACCCGTACCGACTTCGAGCACAACATCATCGGGCGCGACGTAAGCCAGCTGAGTCATCAAGGCCACGATGAATGGCTGCGATATGGTCTGGCCGGCGCCGATCGGAAGCGGCATGTCTGCGTATGCGATGGAGCAAGATCGCTCAGGGATGAACAGATGGCGTTGTGTTTGCCCCATGGCCTCAAGGACTCTCCCCGACAGCCCCTGCTGTCCCAAAACACTGACGTGGGACCGGGCGTAAGACCGGATGGTTTCGACCATGGCGGCGCGTTCGAGGACGCATTGCGCGTCCTGTGCGGTCACTTCGCGCACGACGGTCACCATAGAAAGCACGAGCAGCAGCAAGGTCCTCATGAGCCGTCTCCCCGATCTCGGTGGCGCTGCGGCGACAAGGCCGGTTGCGACGCACCCGCAGCAACCAGTCATGCCGGCGCTTGGGTCACCATCTATCTATGACGCGCGGTTGAGAAAGATCGGCAACCCCTGCTTGTTGCCGTAGATGGGGCGATAGCGCTCCGTGTTGTAGCTGCTGGCGACGTCCAATTTGCGCGGGCCGAGCTTGGCGTCAGGGATGGGCACGAGGTCGTAGCAGCCCTCTACCAGCGCCGACATGAGGCCGGTCTTGCCTTCCAGGATGGCATCGTAGGCCATGTTGCCGAAAGTCAGGGCCACAAGCTTGTCGATGAAGTCCGGATCGCCCGATCGCAGGTCGTAGGTGAGGTCGGAGGTGATCGTCTCCTCGCCGGCGCGCCGCCTGATCTCGTCGGCAAGCGATTCCGCCACGTTGGCCTTCTTGCGGTGACCGTAGGCGTCAGGCTCGCCGTATTCCTGCAGGTTGAAGCCCTCCCACTCGGCACCCTCGCTGAGCACGATCAGCGCGTAGTTGCTTGGGTTCGCTCGCTTCTCCTCGAGGAGCAGCTGGATCAGTTTGTCGAGGTTGACCTTGTACTCCGGTATGACGCATCGTATCGAGGTCGCATACGCGGCGTAGAGCGCTGTGAATCCAGCATCGCGGCCAAAGACGCGGAAAATGCCAATTCGCTCATGCGAGCCGACAGTGGTGCGCTGTCGCTGGATGGCATCGCTGGCGCGGGTGATCGCGGTCGAGAAGCCGATGCAGTACTCGGTGTTGCGGACGTCGTTGTCCATCGTCTTCGGGATGGCGATGATCTTGACGCCGAGTTCGTTGAGCTTGGCCGCATAACTGAGCGTGTCGTCGCCGCCGATGGCGATCAGGTGTTCGATTCCGAGCCCCGAAAGGTTCGCCAGCACCTGGCCGGTGAGGTCCCAGGTCTTGGTTACGATGCCGTCCTTGGTACTCAGGGAGACTGGAACGTCCCTGCCGACGAGATGATCGGGCAGCTTTTGTATTCTGGACGGATTGATGCGGCTCGAGTGCAGCACGGTGCCGCCGCGCCGGTCGATAGTGCGAGTGTTTTCACGGTTGAGCGGGATGACATAGTGAGACCTGCTGGTCGGGTCCTCGAGGTTCAAGTGCGTGAGGGCCTCCCAACCACGGCGGAGACCGACGACCTCGATGTCGTTCTCACTGCCGCGATAAGTCACGCTCTTGATGACTGCGTTGAGGCCGGCGACGTCGCCGCCGCCCGTGAGAATGCCGATGCGTCTTTTCGCCAAGCCAAACCTCCCAGCATTGGCAGGTCGTAATAATGCACAGCGCAGCTTCGCTACTCGGCCGCCTCCGGCTTGCGCTCCTCACGCAGCCGAAATCGCTTCACGAGTGCGGATACGGTGTCGCGGAAGCCGCCATATTCCAGCTCAGAATATGGCAGCATCGCAGCGCCGGACCAGCCCTGGCTGGGCATCTCGATTGCCTTGCGTTGCGCGCGCCGGCGCACCTCGTCCCACGCCGGGTTGTCGAAGAAATCGGTATAGGACTCGGAAAAGCGGCCGTCCTTGTCGACCGAAAAGCCAGCGCAAGAAACGATCGGCAGGCAGTACATGCCAGTGACCGGTGTATTGAGCGGCACGGGCATCAGCGGCATCACATGCGAGCCGCGCGCATCGCCGCCCACGAAGTGTGCCTTGGCGAAGGGCGAGATAATCTCCTCGGGCGCCGGGAAAATTCCCTGGTTTCTGATGATTGCGACCGGATCGTCCTTGCCGGTGTACTTGCCTGCGATTGCGTGAAGACGTTGCGCCGACACGGCGGCGGCAACCTCGCCATATGTTTGAGAAACGATGCGATCAATGCCAAAGCGCTCGTTGTCGCGGAGCAGCGCGGCCATGTGGTAGTTGTCCTCGGGCGCATCGAGTTCGATCACGCTGTCGCCCGCCGTGTGGTCCATGTCGATGACATGGAAACGGAATCCCTTGATCATCGGGGGTAGCATCAGCCCGGCGCAATACATGGGATCAGCGAAGGCGAGGTAGAGCGGCAGGTTATAGGCGCCGGGGCCGCATTTGTCGGCGGCGAACACCATGAATGATTCCGCGGGTCTCGGCCCCGAGAGGCTGTGGTCGAAGCTGAGCTCGGCGACGCCCGGGCCGGCACCGCGAATGTTTCCGGAAGGTGCGTCTGCGAGAAGATCCTGGCCGGCGCCGTAGAGACCGGAAGTCCTTGCAACCGAAGTGGCCGTAAGAAACGCCTTCCAGGCGAGTTGATGGATCTCTGAGCTCCCCTCGCCACGTGTGTGCGTCATGATGATCGCAATGTCGTCGCCGGTGTGGCAGACAAAACCGTCGATCAACAGACCATTGCAGATCGCCTTCGCGACCTCGCCCTCGACAGCTGCCATCATGCGTGAAGATGGTTTCGTATGCCCGCCGACTGAGCCAACGTCAGCCTTGATGACCGAAAGAGTGAGTCTCATGAGCTTTCTCTCCGACCAGCACAGCGCGACGCCTCTGCGCAGGCTGCGCCGGGGCGACGGCGCTGCTCATACGCCGGAAGAACGTCTGATGCTACGTTCGGTTCCGCAGATGCCCTTCCTGCTCGAAAAATTCGGGCTCATCCGCTTCCCGAGATCTTCAACCACCTTAGGGATCATACCAGAACCGATAGGATAAGTAGATCATGCGCATCATTTTCTGCGGTGCACGAGTCCGGTTTTGGCCCGCGTGATACACGCCGGTGCAGTCTGACGATTTCCGTTCACAGGGGTAGACCGGAAGAGAGCGGCATTGTCCGCCGCTTGTGCCCGCACTGTAGGTAAGAAGGTGTCGAAACCACTGGAGAAGCGGCAGCCCAAAGAGCTCAGCAAGCGCCAGCTTTACGCCATACTAGCTGAGGCGGTCAGGAATACGGACTAAGAGCTAGCCCGCGGAGCGCGCCCGCCCTCCATAGTCCTGAAACGGGAAATGATATTGCCCGTCAGAATGCGGCGTCTATTGCAGATCGTGCCAAGATCGGGAAAGTTCGGCATCCATGACGGCGTGTTCCGCCCGTGAATACACCGTATGGTTGGCCCAGAACAAAACGGGCCACGTTGTCATTTCAAACTAGGCCACTGTCGCCGGAAACAGGCCAGTGCCAAGACTTTGACAGTGGTCCGACCAGATCGACTTGCTTGAGGATGGGAGACCGCTTGGCCTATTACACAGCCCCTCAAAAGTGACCAACGGAAGTTATTCGCATTTTCGCAGTGCCGTCATCATCTTCTCAGCCAGCAACAACAACGGCGACGGTCTCTACCTCGTCGTCGCGAGTGCCAGAACTGGTGCTACCGATACTGGAAAGAAGGTAAGCCGCGCTGGCTCGGTCTAGGATCGCTCAAAGACGTGTCGCTAAAGGACGCGCGGCTTGCCCGCGACGCAGCGCGTCTTCGTGTCAAAGGCGATCGCAGCGCACCCGGCGTCGACATCGTGTGGAGAAGCGAGCGGCGCCTGAGGAAGCGAAAGCCGGAGAGACCAAGGTCACCCTGCCTACTTTCGAGCTGTGCGCCGAAATCTACATGCGCAAGCACTGGTCGATCTGGAGCACGAAGCATCGCAGTCAATGGCCGTCGTCGCTCAAACGGTACGCTGGCCCGACAATTGGAAACTCACGATCCCAGAGATCAAGCCTAGCCACGTCTACGAATTGTTGCGGCCGATCCGGGTTGAAAAGCGAGAGACGGCTACAACTTTCAGAACAATGCGCCATCTAGCAGGACCTTGGGGGCGATCCGAAACCGCCGGTCGTCTCCCTAAGGAGGGCAAGAGCGTCGCGCGTGCCGTGAGTGAGACGGGGACATCCTATCGAGAAACGTTCTGCGGGGTGGACTTGAGCGTCGTAGCTCACTTGATCCTTCCGCTGCTGTCTGATCCGTTAGTGCTCCCAATCAGCATGATCCAAGGCATTAGAAAGCTGAAGTAAAAGTTGCGACAATTGTTTTTTGTCGGCGATTGGGAAATCTTTGAATAGCCGAGCCTCGCGCTTACGCGAGGCTTCGGCCATTCTAGTGGCGAAATCTCTACCTTCGCGGGTAAGCTTGGCGATAGCGGCTCTGCCACGGGAGCGAGTCTGCTCGATCGAGATCAGCCCTCGATCCGCCAGGACGGCGAGACTGCGACTTGCTGCAGCCTTGTCGACGTCGGCAGCGTCGGAAAGTTCACTGACATTGAGGGATTCGATGCTCTTGAGCGTCATGAGAAGACGCCATTCCACGATGCCGATGTTCCAGGCCGCGCGGTAATACGCAGTCGCGCCTCTGTTGAGGCGCATGCCGAGGGTCGACACCAGCACGGCCACATGTTCACGGGCCAGCATTCCGGCATTCCGGGAACGTTCGTCCGAAGCTTTCTCCCTCTCGAATTTCTTGGTCGCCGGCATTTTCGAAGATCTCCAATGGACTTCGTTCCAAGTCCCGCATTTTGCAGCGCATTGATCCAGATCAAATTTCTTGACAAAACATTTATTGA
>Ga0157375_10004759_pt1 | contig 11795 bp, 5 predicted proteins | sample M35metaG_FD_115311 | JGI IMG/M metagenome (GOLD analysis project Ga0157375, IMG submission 115311) | Miscanthus rhizosphere microbial communities from Kellogg Biological Station, Michigan, USA - M3-5 metaG | ecosystem: Host-associated > Plants > Roots > Rhizosphere > Soil | place: USA: Michigan...
ACGAACATCTTTAACCATCCGACGCCGGGTTCAGGCGCGACGACGGATCCCGTGGGATTGACCAATGCGGGCAGCAGTTTCCAGGACAACTTCGGTCAACTGACGACGAAGTCCGGTAATCGAACGTTCCAGGCCAAGCTTCGAATAACGTTTTAGGGACCTGGAAGGCTGAGGAGAAACTCCAACGGAAAATCGCGCTGCTCCCGAGTGAGGGGGGCAGCGCGATTTCGACTTTTCAATTGCGATTATAAGCCCTCACCAACGCGCATTTGGCCTGAAGCTACGCTGTTTGAAGCTTCCAACCTGCGCGGTACTCTCGCTTCACAAACGGATTGGCCTCATCAAAGTTTGTGACCTTCATCTTCGCGCCATCCCACATCAGCTTGATGTTTCTTCCCGGATAGTCGACCTGTAAAGCGGGATTCGGATTGGGCGGTGTCGGTTTCGCTTCCCGCAATTTTCGGATGTCGTGACTGCGAATCGCGAGATTGCCTATAAGAATCGTCTCCGTCAACGGACCGGCAATCTCAAAAGGAGAGCTCACTTCCAGTTTTCCGTATCCCGCAAGGCAGGCCTCGACCCATTGCGCGTAATGACCACCCTCACCCCCGGGGACGCGCTTGATCGTCTGTGGCACGTTGACGTCGTGGCTGCGTGTCATCGGAAGCAGGGAGGGAAAAGCGCCGTAGGTGCCGCACATCATTTTTGCTTTCGTGCCGATAAACAGCACGCCGTTGCCGCCATCGCCCATCACCTCATTCGGACCGAGTTCTTCCGGACGTTCCGGTTGAATTCCGCCGTCCATCCAGTGCAATTTGACGGGTGGCTTCCCGTTGCGGCCAGGGAACGTCAGAATCACGTATGCCGAAGGAGGACCGCTTTCGGGGAAATACCCGCGTTGGAATTCATCCACGTAAACGCTGCCTACGCTCGCTGTAACATCAACAGGATATTTCAACCCCAGTACCCTGAAAGGTGGATCCATAAGGTGGCAGCCCATGTCACCGAGTGCGCCCGTTCCATAATCCCACCAGCCCCGCCAATTGAACGGCACCAGCTTTTCGACATAGTCCTTGTAGGGCGCTGTTCCGAGCCAGAGATCCCAATCAAGCTCTTTCGGCACTTCTGCTTTTTTGTCAGGCCACGCGATTCCCTGCGGCCACACTGGCCGGTTGGTCCAGCAATACACCGTGTGCACATCTCCCAGCAGTCCGGCGTTGTACCACTCCATGAGCTGTCGGACACCATCGCCTGACGCTCCTTGATTACCCATCTGCGTCACGACTCTAAATTTCCTGGCCGCCTCTGTCAGGATCCGGGCTTCGTAGATGTCGTGAGCCAGCGGCTTTTCAACATAGACATGCTTTCCAAGTTGCATCGCAGCCAGGGCCTGGATGGCATGGTTGTGATCGGGGGTGCATACAGAAACGGCGTCAATCGATTTGTGTTCCTTGTCCAGCAGTTCACGAAAATCTTTGAAGTACCGTGCCTTCGGAAAATCGGCAACGGATTTGGCCGCCCTGCGGTCATCGACGTCGCAGAGGTAAGCGATTTCAGCCTTGCCGGTCTTCGCAAAGTTCGCAATGTCGTTTTCGCCCCTTCCGCCGGCTCCAATACCAGCGATATATAACGTATCGCTGGGAGCGCGATACCCGCGGCCGAGAACACGGCGAGGTACGATTACAAAGGCCGCTGCTGTGATCCCAGCGTTCTTGATAAAGACCCTTCTGGAGTTTACCCGTGGCGGATCGTCTCTTTTCGAGGACATCGTTTTAAGGATAGTCCAACACTATCACGAATCGAATCACACACCGATTCTCAGAAAAGGGCTGCAGGATCGTTCAGCCGGTCCGTTACGTCCTGCAATCGATTCGATCGCGCGGCCGCTTCGGACATCTGAGACAACGGATCGCATCGGCTTTTTCGTTTGTGCATCAAAGCACCGAGTGATAAAAGCAGAGAAAAATGTCCCTGTGCTTCGGAGGCACGTCGATGGTGTCAGCGACGGATTGGCGATAAGGATGGAAAGAAGCAGCTCCATGCGGCGCAGATCCCTCCGCTCTCTATGCTGTTTCGCTCTCTCTATCCTTACTGCCCTCAGCGCGCATGCCCAAACGGGTGTGCGTTTCACGGCAACATCCGGCAACGTGAGTGGAGCGGGCGAAGCTATCAAAATTAATCTGACGGATTGGTCACCAGACAGCCGCAGAGACGAATTCGTGGCGGCCTGGACGCTAACGTCCGCCCCGGCGGAAGCCCGCGGAGGGCGTGGCGGTGGCGGCCGCGGAGGCACAGGCCGCGGAGGCACAGCCCGTGGCGGCCGCGGCGGACGAGGCGCCGGTGACGCACCGGCCGCGCCGGCCGCCCCGGCCGCCGATGTACCTGCGGATCCAGACGCCGTTGACCTTGACAGCCCCGCCTTCCGATTCGGACGCGGCGCTCGAGGAGGACCTGCGACAAATGACTCGTCGCTCCAGACACCAGCAGGATCGCTAGCCGCCGCCATAAAGAAGGCTCCGACCGTTGGTATTCTCTGGACTTCAGAGACCGTCGGATATTCGATTAAGTATGCGTATCGGTTGCCGCAACCGGACGGCGGTGAGCGCATCATCCTCGCAACGGATCGCCGCATTGGCGCGTGGAGCAACCTGTGGAAGCCCGACGCATCGGTCGCGCAGTCAGACTATACTTTTTCGATCATCGAACTGCACGTGAACTCCAGAGGCGAGGGCGAGGGACGAGGCGTTATTACTGGTCAGGTCGCCGTGGACAGCGCTGCGAAGACCATTGCACTCGAGGCATACGCGACATTGCCGGTCATTTTGAAAAGCGTGAAACGCTTGTAGGGAGCTCCTTTACTCATCCTCAGCAAGTATCGATCGATAATTGTTCGGGCGACAATCTTTCTTCTCTTGAAATGAATGATCGAAGTCTATAATCCGGCCAAAACCCCGGAGGTTAGCGATGAGCCGACCAATCCTTGCAGGAACTGTTCTGTTCCTGCTTGCAGCGAGCGCACTCGGACAGACGGCGAATGCCACTCTTGGCGGAAGCGTTTCCGACTCCTCAGGAGCACTTATCCCAGGAGTAACAATCAAGGCGACGAATACGGATACGGGCATCGTCAATACGGTGCTGTCGAATGAATCGGGCGTCTACCAATTGCCCAGCCTTCAGCCGGGAACCTATTCGCTCACTGCGGAATTGCCGGGGTTTCAGACTCAGGTGGTCCGGGCTTTGAAACTGGAGTTCTCACAGCAGGCGCGCTTCAACTTCACAATGCAGGTAGGCGCCGTAAGCACATCGGTTGATGTGAATGTTCCGGTCGATACCCTGCTGGCTTCTTCTTCGTCCGTTGGAACCATCCTCCCCGAATACAAGGTCAACTCGCTTCCTTTGGCGAATCGCGATGTGCTGGCTTTAACGAGCACCATTGCCGGTGTCGTGCAGGGCAATCAGACTGCGAGCTTCGCCGGCAGCCGAACGGGCGCGGTTCAAACCCTCGTCAACGGCATCAGTGTGAATGACGGCCGCTACCAGACGGGCGTTTATTCAGCGACACAATTGAGTCCGGATCTGGTAGAGGAAATCCGGGTCGTTGTTTCACCTGCGGATGCCGAGACGGGAAGGGGCAGCGGCGCCGTTCAGGTGTCGACGCGATCCGGAACGAATCAACTTCGTGGCAGCCTGTTCTATGCCAACCATAATTCCGCGCTCGATTCCAATACCTGGTTCAATAACTTCAATGGCGTTAAGACGCCCTACTCAAACAGGAACCAATTTGGCGGACGGATTGGTGGGCCCGCTATCAAGAACAAGACGTTCTTCTTTTTTGTGTACGAGGGGCAACGAACGGTGCAGAAGGCGATTATCAATTCGCCCGTCTATACGGAGCAGGCACGTCAGGGAATCTTCCGTTATTTTCCGGGAGTTCAGAACGGAAACGCGCTGGCCGCAAATCCAACCGTGGATGTGCTGGGCAATCCCATCCTCAATGGTCAAGCGGCCACGCCGCAATCGTTCGATGTCTTCACCCGCGATCCTAACCGTCCAGTCTTTGATCCGTCGGGCTATATGAAAGCGTTGGTGGCCAAGATGCCGTTGCCCAACAACTGGACGACCGGCGATGGTCTGAACACCGCGAACTATCAGTTCGCGCAGCGGCAGAGCGGTACAGAGTCCCCCTTCGCGGGAGCGGTTGAAGTGAACCGCGATCAGCTGAATTTCCGCGTGGACCATAATTTCAATCCGAAGAACAAGTTCTTCTTTACGGCCAGCCATGAGCGCGTTTGGGCTGATTCGCAACTGCCGACGTGGCCCGACGGGTTCCCCGGAACCACACGCCGGTACCCGGCGGCCTATACGTCGTCGATCGTTTCCACGATCACGCCATCTCTTTTAAACGAGTTCCGCTTTGGTCTGCGTAATGGCAGCCAGAAGGGTTACGCTGCCTATGACCGCGAGGATATCGGACCGGAGGTAGTCGACAGTCTTCCCAAGGTCAGTGGAATTCCTTACCTTCCGCGGCCTCTCACCTTCACCAACAATGTCATTACGTACACAGTGGGCAGCCGTGTTCAAACCACGCCTCTGTATCAATACGTCGACACGATTAGTTGGAATCGTGGGCGACATGCCTTCAAAGGCGGAGTCGAAGCACGTTTCGGTTCCACAAAAAGTCAGCAAGGCTCGCAGGCGATGCCGCTCGCGAATTTCGGGCCAGGGGGTGTACCGGTTCAGGGAATGACGACAGTCCCCGGTCTGAGCGCTGCCGACCAGACTGGCGCGCAGAACGTTCTCCTGAATCTCGCCGGTTCGATCGGGGCCGTTAACCAAAGCTTCTTTCTAAACAGTTCCTCTGCGCCCGCATTCCAGTCGTGGAGCGAGATGCCGAAGGTCGGCGAATCGGAAGGCGGTTTCCCTCCTGGAAAGCTTCGAAACAACCATCAGCGTGAAATGAGCAGCTTTTTCAAAGACGATTGGAAAATCAGGCGAGCTCTGACGCTCAATCTGGGCCTTCGCTGGGATTACTACGCTGTGCCCTGGGAGGAACATGGCCTGTTCGGCTCTCCTGCAAACAACGGAGGAAATGGCGCCGGCGTATTCGGAATTTCGGGATCCAGCTTTGACGATTTGTTTCAACCTGGCCGCATTAATGGTTCTCCGACAGTTGTTGAATTCGTGGGTAAGAACTCCCCGAATCCCAGCAAGCAGATCTATCAGGATGACTACAACAACTTCGGCCCGGCTATTGGGTTTAGCTGGTCTCTCCCCTGGTTTGGCGCGGAAAAAACCGTAATTCGAGCGGGCTATGGCATCAGCTACGTTGGTGGAGGCAACGGCATTCTCTACGACTACACCGTCAACGGCGCGCCGGGCGTGAATGACGATCAGACGTTGACGTCTGCAAGTTATCTGAGCCTTGCGAATATGCGACTGCCCACTCCGGGAATTCCTCTGCAACCGATTGGCTTCACCGACCGAACGAAAGGGATCGAAGCCTTCGACAACCATTTCGTCTCGCCTTACGTTCAGAACTGGAACCTGGAAGTTCAGCGCAGTTTGAACAATAGCCTGTCCGTCGCGGTCCGTTATATCGGGAGCAAGGGGACGAAGCTCGAGGGAGAAGTTCCCATCAACGAAGTGAATGTCTTTGAGAATGGAATCCTTGAAGCCTTCAATGTAACGCGAAGCGGCGGCAACGCCCCGTTGTTCGACGCCATGCTGATGGGCCTCACTGTCCCGGGCGCGGGCACTGTGAATGGCACGACGGTGACGGGATCTCAGGCTTTCCGGATCAGCACCGCGACACGCTCTCTTATTGCCAATGGTGACGTCGGGGGTTTTGCGGCCTATGTGAACAACACCACCAATTTTACGAACTCCGCCGGAGGCCTTGTTCGAAATGCGGGACTGCCGGAGAACTACATTACGGCCAACCCGCAATTCAACACGGGGGCACCAGGAACGACGACGCTTCCTGGCAACGCGACGTTTATCACGAACATTTCCGATTCGTCCTATCACTCGATGCAACTGGAATTGAATAAGCGGCTGTCGAAGGGGTTTGCCGGCCAGGTCACGTACACATGGAGCAAATCCCTCGGCCTCTCCGATGAAGACGGAGGTCTCGTTTTCAGGACTCTCCGCGACAGAAGCCTGAATCGAGGGCCTCTCGGCCTGGACCGCACGCATCTGATCACTGCCAACGGTACGTTCTCGCTGCCCTTCGGACCCAACCGGGCGTTGTTGGCCAATGCTCCTGCGCTCGTGCACCGCCTGGTCGAAAACTGGCAGTTGTCTGGCATCTTGAATTGGAGGTCGGGAGCACCCCTTAGTCTTGCGACGGGCGCGTCGGCCACCACAGGCAGGTCGTCGTTCAATTCAGGAAGTGAAGCCCCGATGGTTGTTGCATTACTTCCGAAAGACACCGGGAAGGCGGTGATCACGTCAGCCCCCGGAGTGGTGACTTACTTCAACGGCTATGGCCAGATCAACGATCCGGACCGAGCTTCGGTCACTAATTTGAACTCCACGCAGTCATCAAACAGCGAACTTGCCATCACAGACAGTTCGGGCAACCTGGTTCTGGTGAATCCACGTCCCGGTCAACTTTCCAATCTCGGTAAAGGCTATCTGCGTGGCCCTTCGGCCCTGGGTCTGGACATGAGTCTCGCCAAGAACATCAGGATCTCCGAAACCAAGAGCGTTGAATTCCGAATGGACTCCAACAACATTCTGAATCATCCAAACTGGGGTACGCCGAACGTCAACATCAACAGCAATACGTTTGGCCGCATCACGAGCGCAACGGGAAACCGCAGCTTTACCGGCAACATCCGGGTGAGTTTCTAGCGTATTGTCCAACAATTGTTAAAATTCAGTTTTGAGTTGTGAGTAGAGCCCAGGCCACAGGAGAACTCATGAAAGTGTCCATCGCAGCAGTCGTTCTGTTGGCTTTTCAAAGCGCTGTCTTCGCGCAATCAAGTTCGAAGTGTTCGGACATGATGAAGTTCAAGAGCCCAGGTGTCAGCGTGGAAATATCACGCGCTGCAAATATTCCGGAAGGACGCGCGCAGGGGCGCGGAGGCCCGACCGGACCGATGTTGCCGGCGCATTGTCGCATCGATGGAATGATCGATCGACGCACCGGATCCGACGGCAAGGCTTACGGCATACGCTTTGCCATTGCGCTTCCCGATAACTGGTCAGGACAGTACCTGCAGCAGGGCGGCGGCGGCTTAAATGGCACGGTTGCCGAACCCACAGGAGGTCAGGCCGCCGGAGATCAACCGGCATTGGCTCGTGGAATGGCCGTCGCGACAACCGACACCGGCCATCAAAGCTCGGGCGGCGCGTTTGATGGTTCCTTCATGCAGGATCAGCAGGCTGCGCTCGACTTTGAGTACGTTGCCAACGGCCGCGTTGCGGTATTGGCACGGCAGATTATTGAAAGCTATTACAGTCGTCCGCCTGCGCATACCTATTTTGTCGGCTGCTCAACAGGCGGGCGCGAAGCGATGCTGATGTCACAACGCTATCCGCTGTATTTCGACGGCATCGTCGCCGGCGCGCCAGCGATGCGAACCGGACATTCAAATCTTGCGACGCGGAGTGTCACGGTGGCTTTGAATCGCATTGCATCAAAAGGTCAGGATGGCCGACCCATTCCCGGTGGCGCACTCTCGGATGCAGATCGCAAAGCGATTATCGCCAAGCTTCTCGATGTCTGCGACGCGCGCGACGGCGTAAAAGACGGAATGATCTTCGATTTGACCGGTTGTAATTTCAAACCGGCTGACCTCCAGTGTCCCGCAGCCAAAACGGAAGGTTGTCTTTCAAAAGAGCAAGTGGACGCCATCACGACCGCCTTCATGGGACCAAAGGATTCGCGTGGCAATCAGGTTTATCCTGGCTTCTTCTTCGACACCGGCATCACAGCTACAGGCGGCGGCATTCCCGGATTGCTTGCTTCGGGAAACAGTCCGATCGGACCGCCTACCACATCCGTTCAGCAGGACATCGATGTGGAAGCCGCAAGGGTCAATGCCAATCCGACCTCGCTCATCGGCGACTCGTGGACCTGGACAAATCTCAGCACCTTCTCATCGCACGGCGGAAAGCTGATTTTCTATCACGGCGTCAGCGATCCATGGTTCTCCGCGAAGGACACCATCGACTATTACGAGCGGATGAGCGCGGCCAATGGCGGAGCCGCGAAGGTGAAGGAGTGGAGCCGCCTGTTTCTTTCTCCCGGGATGGGACACTGCGGTAGCGGCAGTGCAACTCTGGATTCGTTCGACTTTCTTACCGCGGCTGTGAACTGGGTGGAGAAGAGTTCGGCCCCGCAATCGGTAGCGGCAACCGGCCGCGCATTCCCCGGCCGCAGTCGTCCGCTATGCGCTTATCCGGAACATGCGCAATACAACGGCGCCGGCAATCCCGAGGATGCTGCGAATTACACGTGCCGTCAGTGAGGGAGAAAAGAGCGGCAGGCCCCGAAAAGACGAAAGCCGCACGGAGCGTGTTTCCTCCGTGCGGCTTTCAAATAACGCTTCTATTCGATCTCTAGAGTTCGAGTCTTCCCGTGCTGGCACCGAACTTGTCGATTTGCGCGCCATAAAGTTGCGCGATCGCGAGCAGCAGATTTGCGGTCGGCTCCTTTTTGGCCACGATGTGACGATCGCCCTTGAGCTTGCCCTGAGCGCCGCCGAGCAAGAGAGCCGGCGGGTTACTTCGGTCGTGAAGGTTGCCGTTACTCATACCGCTGCCGAAATAAATCAGTGAGTGGTCAAGAAGCGTACCGTCGCCATCGGGTGTGGCCTTCAGCTTATCGAGGAAATCAGAAAGCTTGACCATGTGATAGGTCGCGATCTTCGCGTACTTGGTCATCTTCTCCGCATCGTTCCCGTGGTGCGAAACGCTGTGGTGAGTTTCAGGAATACCGATGTGGGGGTAGCTGCGATCTGTGGGTTCGTGCCCAATCATGAATGTGAACACGCGGCTCATGTCGCCCTGCAACGCCAGGTGCAAGAGGTTGTAGGTGACTGTCATATGATCGTCGAAGGCCTCCGGCAGGCCAACCGGCGCATCAGGAATGCCCGTAATTGTATCGAGCCGCTTCTCCATACGATCCAGTTGCTCCTCGACGTCGCGAATATTGCTCAGGTACTCGTCGAAGATCACGCGGTCGGGCGCGCCGAGGTTACCTTTGAGTTTGCGCGTCTCCTCGCTGACCGAATCGAGCAGGCTCTGCCTTTCCCTGAGCCGCGCCCAACGTTCATCGGATGCCCCTGCCTCGCCGAACATCCGCTCAAACGTCACCCGAGGATTGATGACTACCGGCAACGGGCCCGTGTCGCTACGCCAGGCCAGCGTATTGAAGAATGTGCAGGGGAAGCCGTCGCAGGCCCCCACGGAGGTTCCCATATCTTCCGTGCCCAACTCGATTGATCGCAATGGGGTGTCGCCCGCTACCGCATCCGCGATGTACTGGTCGAGCGTTTTCTTGGATTGAATCTTTCCAAACATGTCACCCGTGCCCTGACGGTCGGCAGCCGGACCCACGCCGTTGAGAAACGCGGTGCTGGCTCCGACGTGTACAGACTCACCCCACGGAGCCTGCATGTTGCTGATCGTCACAAGCTGCGACCGATGCTTCTCCAGCGGCTGCATCACCGGCTTGAACGTAAAGCCGGAGCCGGCGGCCTCGGGATGCCAGGTGTCCGGATAAATTCCGCAGGGCTGGTAGACCGTCCCGAACCGGAACGGCCTGGCCCCTGCTTTCGACTGCGCGGTCAAAGCGGGTGCCATAGCATCGAGCATCGGCAGCGCGACAGTAACGCCAAACGCGCCACGCAGGAACGTGCGGCGGGACAGGTGCTTCTTCGTGATGAACATAGTATTTATCCCCCTTGTTGAGCGGGTTCCAGACGTGTTCGCATCTGGAACGGCGCGCTTGCGATGATCTCGTTAACTATAGAACCAAGGCCGTAACTGTTCTGGCTTGCCTTCCTTACTATGCCACGCACCACGGGCATATCGGACGGCTGGAGGCCACGACCCAATGCGTACACCATCATACGCTCAGTGATCACTGTAGCAAAAGCTTCTGGACGTCCCGCGATGGCCTGCCTCAGGTCGATGGGTCCGCTGAGCTTTGAGCCGTCGGCGAGAACGCCGTCGGCATCGATCCTGGCACCGTTGTCCATGGCTGTACGCCACTGCCCGATGGAGTTGAAATTCTCGAGCGCAAAGCCCGGCGGATCGATAGTCCGATGGCACGACGCGCAAGGCTGGTTTTGCCGATGCAGTTCAAGTTGATCGCGAACCGACTTTGGCGCCGTTTCCTTCTCTTTATTGCTTTCCTCCAGAGCCGGCACGTTCGGAGGAGGAGGCAGGGGGGGCGTGTCCAGAAATGTCGACAAAACGTACACGCCACGGAACACAGGCGACGTTCGCGTAGCCAGTGCCGTTAACGACAGGACGCTGCCGTGACCCAGCAGGCCAAAACGATTCGGATCCGTCAACTTCACCTGACGGAAGCGCTCGCCGTAGACACCAGGAATTCCGTAATGCTTCGCGAGCCGCTCGTTCAGGAACGTGTAGTCGGCAGTCAACAGCTCCGTTGAGCTGCGGTTGTTGCGCAGGATGTAGCCAAAAAGCATTTCGGTTTCGCGGCGAAAACCCTTCCGGATGTTGTCATCGAATTCGGGGAACATCAAAAGGTCAGGCGACACCTTGGACTCCAGGTTTCGCAGCTGCAGCCACTGGCCCGTGAAGTTGCTGACGAAAGCGTCTGCCCGCTTATCCGAAATCATTCGCTGGACCTGCGCGTTTAGCACGCCGGGCCGGCGGAGTTCACCGGAAGTTGCGAGGTTGAGCAACTTCTCGTCAGGGATGCTGCTCCACAGAAAGAACGACAGGCGTGACGCCAACTCCACATCACTTACCGGATGCGCCGCGCCCGGCTTTACGCCCGCCGCATCGCTTTCCATTCGGTAGATAAAGGATGTGCTCGATAGCACACGGGTCAGGCCAGCGCGAATACCCGCGTCGAACGTTTCACCGTTCCGACGGGCCTGAGTATAAAAATCGAGGGGCGCCTGCACATCGGCCGTAGTCACGGGCCGCCGATAGGCGCGCCGAGTCAAGTTAGTGAGGATGCGCGTAGCGCACGATGTCTCTTCAGCAACGGAAGCTGGCCGGCACAAGAAGACGCGGTCGCGGCTCGGCGACGCGCTGACACCGGTGACGTTGTAAGGTCCTTCGATAAGGGCTGTGCGGATCTTCGGCAGTCCACCAACCATGTGGATTTCCTGACTGTCACGCAGCGAAGGCTGCCACACATCCTGTCGTTCCGCCGGACGCTCGCGCCACGTGAAACCCACGTCATGGGGCCCCGCAGTCACCTTCACGTTAGCCGTCATTCGTGCGTCGATGACGGGCTTCATTTCGGTCAATGACTTGGCCTGTTCTTCGTGGTCCTTGGGACCTCCGATAGTGGTCGAAAACACTTCATCACCGTCGATCGTGATGACAAAAGTGTGCGGCGTGTCATTGCCCTCAACTCCGACGTATCCCTCCTCTACGCCGCGGAACAGACGGGCCGCCAACTTATACTCCCCGTCAGCCGGGAAGATGTGGCGCACGACGGTCCCGCCGCGCGTTCCGAGAGGAAGGCCCTCGATGTAAGCGTTCTGGCTGAACTCGCGGCTGATCGAATACTCCGTGGTGCCGGGCAGCGCTTTCGGGTTACCCACGGCGAGTGTGCTAATGCGCTGCGCCGCCGTGAC
>Ga0157375_10004762_pt1 | contig 11794 bp, 13 predicted proteins | sample M35metaG_FD_115311 | JGI IMG/M metagenome (GOLD analysis project Ga0157375, IMG submission 115311) | Miscanthus rhizosphere microbial communities from Kellogg Biological Station, Michigan, USA - M3-5 metaG | ecosystem: Host-associated > Plants > Roots > Rhizosphere > Soil | place: USA: Michigan...
ACCAGGCTTCAGGATATAAAAGTTCGTTCCGCCACCGAGATTGTCGCGACCGCCACCAGGAAACGTTGTCGTCGCGTTAATGAACGGCTGCGAATAGCCGCGCTCACGATTGAAGAGCGGGTCGATCTCGTAGTATTGGAAACCTGCCGTGACATGGGTGGTATCGTTGCCAACACCCGCGATCGCGCTAAAACGCCGTTCCGAAACGGCACTTGAGGGAGTAAACCCATAGCGGGCGTCGATCTCAACCCCGGTAAAGTCCTTCTTCAGGAAAATGTTTACCACACCACCAACCGCCTCAGAACCGTAAAGAGCGGATGCACCATCCTTCAAGACTTCAATGCGGCTGATCAAGGACGTCGGGAAAATGCTGACGTCCGTGAATTGGAAACCACCCGCAGAGATGGCCGCGGAGTCGACGATTCGCCGGCCCTCGAACAAGACCAGAGTGGGCAAGCCGCGCAGCGAGATGATGGATCCGCCCTGGGTTGCGCCGCTCGCGATGTTCGCATTCGAGCCGCCGAGGTTACCGCCGCCGGAAAAATCCGGATTGCGTTTTTGCAGAATCGTCAGGACGTCGGAGGTACCACCGGCAACTTTGATGTCCTGGGTCGAGACGGTATCAAGCGGTGAAGCGAGAACCTCTTCGGCCGTGGGAATGTTCGTTCCAGTGACGATAATGCGCTCTGCCGTCGCCTCCGTTGCAGGCGCTTGAGCGTAGAGGCTCGCGCTGAATAGGGAAGCGCATCCGATGCCAGCCACGAAGGCCGCACGGAGGAATCCCGTTTTGCTGTTTACAGTTCTGATCATTAGTTTCTCCATTGGTGTTTGGTTAGGTTTCGGGGTGAGAATTAAAGACGAATTGCACCCTGACAAGCGTTTTTTTCATTTTTTTGAAAATATTTTTGAACGACTTCCGACCACCGCGTGTCGCATCCTGCTACTCCGATCGTCGAAAAGTCGTTCCGCTGGCCCGGGCCTAACAAGCAATTCTAGCGCCACAAACAGGAATTTTCGAGGCAACAGGGCGTTGGCGTAAGTTTGGGCGCGGCCGCGCCGGAAACAGGCAGAGTGCCCTTGAGGCTAATCGCAACGTGTTGATTTCGGGCGCACGTCTTCAAAAATTCCCTGCATCCAATCCGCCGAACCTGCATATTCTGCGCCGAATATGTTCACCGGGCTGATCGAAGAAGTAGGCGCAGTGCGCTGGATTCGCCGGAGCGAACGCGGCACCCAACTGCAGCTCGCTGCGCCCTTCATCGCCACCGGCCTGCGCGAAGGCGAGAGTGTGGCGGTGAACGGCTGCTGCCTAACGGCAACGGCGATTCGCGATGGCGGACTCACCTTCGACCTTCTCGAGGAAACACTGGCACGAACCAATTTGCGCACCTTGCGCCGGGAGAGCCCCGTCAACCTGGAGCGCGCCCTGACTGCCGATGGACGCCTTGGCGGGCACTTCGTCCAAGGCCATGTCGATTGCACAGCGCAAGTCCTGAATTTGACGGCGCGCGGCACGGACCATCGTTTGGAGGTGGAACTCCCCGATGCCTTCGCGCCCTACGCAGTCATGAAGGGCTCGATCGCGCTTAACGGCATCAGCCTAACGATCGCCGAACTGCTCCCGGCAAGTTTCGCCGCCTGGATCATTCCGCACACGTGGCGCGCCACCAATCTGGCTCAGCTCCAGCCGGGCGATCTCCTGAATATCGAGTTCGATCTGCTCGCCAAGTATGTCCAAAGGATGCTGCCGCGAACGACCCCGTAGACGCTTCGCGCCGCGCACTCCGTGCAAACAACATCGCAAGGCTACTTCGCCCCGAGACCGAAGAGCACTGCCGGAACGGTGCGGAAGAGGATCTTGAGATCCAGACCCAGCGACCAGCGATCGATGTATTCCAGGTCGAGCTTCACCCAGTCGCTGAAATCCATTACCTGATTCCGACCGCTGATCTGCCAGAGACAGGTCAGCCCCGGCTTCACGCTGAGCCGGCGGCGCTGCGCGGTGTTTTCGAATTTCTCTACCTCGTAGAGGGGGAGCGGGCGCGGGCCCACCAGGCTCATGTTTCCTTTGAGCACATTCAACAGTTGCGGCGTTTCGTCCATGCTCGTGCGCCGCAGCCAGCGACCGAGCGGCGTGATTCGAGGGTCCCCCGCCACCTTGAAGACCGGACCGCGCATCTGGTTGAAGGGTAGCAACTCCGCCCTTCGCATCTCCGCGTCGCTCGCCATGGACCGAAACTTGTACATCACAAATGGCTTCCCGTTTTTCCCCGCCCGCTCCTGTTTAAAAATGGCGGGCCCCTTGGAAGTGAGGCGAATCCCGAGCGCGACGATGAGCATGGGAAGAGCGAGCACAATCAGAGCGACGAGCGCGCCGAAGCGGTCGATCAAGCCCTTGATTCGATACGCCCACGACACATCCGGCGTCGAACGAAAAACCAGCATGGGGCGACCGCCAAAGGCATCGAAGTCCGGCTTGGCGATCGCCGTTTGGATGAAATTGGCGACCAGCCAGGCCGGCACACCCTCCACTTCACAGGCGCCGATCGCCTGTTCTACCCGGTTGAGCTGGCCGTGCCCGGCGGCAAAGATCACTCGCGAAACGCTGTGCCGATGCATGGCTTCCACCAGATCGCCAACAGGCCGCTTCTCGATGTCGATCCGATCCACGACCTGCAGCAACATGCTCTCTTCGGTCGTAAGCGAACCCTCCAAGGCCGCGATGTCCTGCGGCACTCCGGCGAACAGGACCCGCTCGCGGACCGCCCGCCGGCGCAGTCGCCTAACGAGAAGCCTTTCCTTCAGTAGGAGGAGCGCCGTCGCGATGAAAATGAAAAGGAGCGGCACCGCCCGGCTCGTCAGCGGCAGGCGCAGAAAGATGACGCAGGCGCTCACCAGGATGCCGAGGTAAAACATCGTGCGCACGATCTGGACGAAGGATTTCCAGAGCGTCTTGTTGAAGGGCGATTGGTAAAATCCCTGCAGATCGAGAATGATCGGACCGAAGGGGATGATGACGACCAGGAGCCACTGATAGTTCTGGAAAGGATCAATCGAATAGGGCAGATCGAGCCAGCTCGTTCCGTAAAAGCGCAGCGAATGGGCCGCGAAAAGTGACAAGGCCAGCAACAAGGCATCAAGCAGCTGGTGAAACTGGGTGTTTAGTTCCTGTTGCCGGGCAAGCATGGTAAGGATCCCCGCAGACCGCAGCCTGCCAATCGCAAGTTGCGCGCGCGAAGGCAAGATATGATGGGAGGAAATCCGGTCAAAAAAGTCGTACCTCGTCCCCGGCTCGTGGGCGTGATTGCTTCGTCCGTCGCGCTCGCGCGCGCGACGCGCCTCCGCCACCCGCCCGATCTCTTCGAGCTGCGGCTCGATGCCCTTCGCCACTCGTTAGGGCAACTGACCGGCGCCCTCCCAAAGCTGCGCGCTCCACTCATCCTCACTGCGCGTCATCCGGCCGAAGGCGGCCGTGGAAGCCTCGACCTCGACACGCGACGCGCTTTATTGGCCCGCTTTCTCGAGCAGGCCGCCTTTGTCGATCTCGAACTCCGGTCGGTCAGACAGATGACCGCGCTCATTCGTCAGGTGCGACGACGAAACGTCGGGCTCCTCCTTTCTTTTCACGACTTGCGCGATACGCCCAACCCGAACGTGCTTCGTCGCAAAACCAAGTCAGCCGCGGCGGCGGGCGCGGCCATCTTCAAAGTCGCCACCCGCACCGACACTCCGGCGCAGCTCGCGCGCCTCATTTCGTTTTGCGAAGCGGCGCCAGCGAGTCCTCCGATCGCCGCCATGGGAATGGGCCGCCTCGGCCTCGCCTCCCGCAGCCGGCTGGCACAGCTCGGTTCCGCGCTCATTTATGTCTCGGTCGGCGCTTCCACGGTGGCAGGCCAGCCGTCCCTTGGGCGGCTCCGTGGCCCCGGAAATGCGTATACTATATAGAAGCAACTGCCGCCGATGCCGGAAACCGTCGAACTACCCGCCACTGTCCCCGTCATGCCGCTCACCGGTGTGCTCCTCTTCCCCAACGCCCTCCTCCCGCTCCATATTTTCGAGCCCCGCTTCCGCGACATGCTCGACCACGCCCTTCAGGACGACCGCATGCTTTGCGTGGCCCTCGTTAGGCCGGAGCGCTCCCAATGGCGCACCAGCGCCGACTTCTTCCCCATCAGCACCGTCGGCCTAATTCGTGCCTGTGTGGGGCGGAGCGACGGAACCTCCGACCTCATCCTGCAGGGCATCCGGCGAGTAAAGTTTAGCGAGTTCGAGCAGGAAGCCCCATTCCCGATTGCCCGGATCAAGCCCCTCAAGACCCGCGCCAAAGCGAGCGTCGAGACCGACGCCCTTGCCGCCAAGGTGCTCGAGTTTTACTCCCAGCTCAAAGAGAGCGGGCGCGAGTTGCCGGAAAAGATCGATCGCTACCTGAGCGAATTGTCGGATCCGGAGATGCTGGCCGACTTGATCGCTTCCACCTTCATCAGCGATCCCCCGCGCCGGCAACGATTGCTCGAAGAACTCGACCTCAACCAGCGTCTCCGCCTCCTCATCCAGTTCCTGCGCGAAGAGGGCGGCCCCGCCTAACGAATCGCGTCATTCAACGAGGCGGGCATGCTCCTCGAGCAAATACCGATCTGTCATCCCCGCGATGTAATCGCACACTGTCCGCTCCAACCCTTCGCTCTCGATCCGGCGCGTCGCCGCATCCCCCAACCGCTCCGGCTCCTGCACAAACGCGGCAAAGACCGCGCGCAACATCTCACAGGCGCGCCGGTTTACCTCTGCGACTCGCGGATGGTAATAGACATTCTCGTAAAGAAACGTCCGCAGCTCGCGATTCGCTTCGCCTTGGGCGTCGCTGTAGCGAATTAACGGCGCGGGCTGTTGCCGTACCTCCTCCACATTTGCCGGCGCCACCGCTGCGATTGCCGCTGCGCTCGTCGCCACTACATCGCGCACTTGCAGATCGATGGTGTCGCGAATGATATTCTTGTGCAGCTCCGTCCCTAACAAATCCGGATAACGCGCCGAGACCCGCTCGTGGCTTCGCTGCCAAATCGCGCTCTTATCGAGTTGGTCGCTGTCGATGATGGCAAAATCGAGCGCGTCATCCAGGTCATGGCTGTAATACGTGATCTCATCCGCGAGATCAGCGATCTGCGCCTCAAGCGAAAGCGAGATTCCCTCCTCGTGTTTGCGCAGACCCTCCAACACTTCGCAGGTCAGATTCAGTCCCGGAAAGGCCGGATAAGCCGTTTCGAGCAATTCCACCACGCGCAAGCTCTGCCGATTATGCTCAAACCCGCCGTGCTCCCGCATGCATTCCGCCAGCATCTCTTCTCCCGAATGTCCAAACGGCGAATGCCCGAGATCATGGGCAAGCGCAATCGCTTCCGCCAGGTCCTCATTCAGCGCCAGCGCGCGCGCGATCGTGCGACTGACCGACGCCACTTCGAAAGTATGCGTCAGCCGCGTCCGCAAATGATCGGCCGTCCCGTTTAGAAAAACCTGCGTCTTATATTCCAGCCGGCGAAACGCGCGCGAATGAATGATCCGCGCCCGGTCGCGCTGAAATTCCGTCCGGTAAACGTGCCGCTCCTCGAAGAAATGCCGCCCGCGCGAGTCGCCCGATTTCTGCGCAAAAGGCGCGAGCGTGCGCCGCTCATCCACCTCCATCTGCTCACGCTTCTTCCAGCCCACCGGCGGCAACTGCGTTCCCTCCGCGAATTCGTTAGTCTGCATCGTCCGCCTTGGGTGCTGCGGCTACCTTCTGCGTCAGCGAACGCTTTTCCACCCGCGCCTGTGCCCGCACGAGGAGAAGATCGAGCAGCGCCAGCAACACCGCCGTCACCGTGATCCAGGCACAGGCCAGCCAGTAAAGCATGAACCAACCCGGCCGGACCTTCGGGTCGAGCCAGGGCGTAAGAAAAGTCGCGCCGCCAAAGAGCATCAGCACGGCCGCCAGCACCATCCAGAACATCGTTTGGCGTCGCGTTGTCTGGTCGCGCACCAGGCCGCGCGCGGCATGCATCGCAAACGAAACGAAACGAAGTTTCTTCTCGTTAGGCGGGGAGGGGTTCGGCGGCGGTGTCATCTGCGCCTAACAAGTTGGCCACTCGCTCGGCGAACGCAACCGTAATGGGGAGCGCACGCGCCGTGCTTTCTTCTCCTGCGCGAAAAACTGGTTTGGGGCCAGGCGCTGACTGACAACGTCGCGTCTTCTTCGCGGCCGTGCCCGCTCTGGCCACGTCCCGTCAAAAAGCTCCTCGACCGCATCGCGCTGATCGATTTATCGTTCCGCGCAAAATCATGAATCAAGGCACCAAACGTTCCATTCTTCGTTGGCTTCACATTATCGTGACCATTCCGATATTCGGCTTCATTTATGGACCGGCTTCGGAAGTTCAAGAGTACGCCGGCGCGGTTCGGTATGTCTTCGTTCCTGTCATCGTTCTTTCGGGCTTATGGATGTATGCCGGTATCATCTTTGCCGTCATCGGCGTCGCGTTACTGCTCGGTTCCTACTATTTCTTCGGCTATGGGGCGGCTGTCCTGAGCCAAGTTGCGCTGTTCCTCGCGCGGAAGATTTGGCTGGTGATTCGTGCCCGCGGTTCCAAGGCCAACGCAATCTAGATGTGGCTGGGCGGCCAGAATCCTCTACCCAGCCTCACCCCGTTATCGTACGATCGGGGGACATGCGTCGCGACGGACAGCGGGCGTCGGAGGTAAAATTGGCGGGACCAGTGGTACGGCCAGCCGAGCGGGGGCCGTTGCGGCTGGCGGAACGGTGCGGACCCCGGAGGGGCGTGGGTTTGCTGGCAAGCGGGGTGGAGATCCCGTGCGATTTGCGCGAGGTCGAACATCCCGAGGGGCGCTTCCGCCGCGAGGACGGTTCGCGCTACGATATCTGCGTGATGGAGGTGCGAACGTTTCCCAACTTCCGGCCGCCGGCCGTACCACGATCTAATTTCGTAGGCGATTGCGCAGATAATCAGCCGGCGGTGATTCGCCTGGGCAACGTGCGCCAGACCAGCTTCCGCCTTTGCCTGATCTCACCCGGCGAGGCGCTCGGGACACTGGCCACGGCGGCAAAATCGTCGGCAACGGTAGCGGCCTAATTAGCGGGAACAAATCGCCATTCCCTCATGCCGCAGCACACCAGGAGGCCGCTACAACAATAGCAGGGAGGGATTTTCCAAGAGTTGCCGGAGCGCCTTAAGGTAATCGGCGCCGATCGCGCCGTCGACGACGCGATGGTCGCAGCTCATCCCGATCTTCATCCGGTAACCAGGGACGATCGCGCCGGCTTCGTTCACGACCGGCTGTCTTACGATGGCACCGATCGAAAGAATGATGGCCTGGGGCGGGTTGATGATGGCGGAGAAGTAATCGATGCCGTAGCTACCGAGATTGGAGACGGTCAGGGTGCCGCCCTGAAATTCTTCCGGCTTCATCCGCTTGTTTCGCGCGCGGTGGGCGAGGTCTTTGACCGCCGCGCTGATCTCGCGGAGCGATTTGTTTTGCGCCCCGCGAATGACCGGTGTCACCAGTCCCTCATCGATCGCCACCGCAACCGCGAGGTTAATGTCGCCGTACTGGATGATGGCGTCGCCATCAAACGCGGCGTTCACTTTCGGCTCGCGCAAGGCGGCCACGACCGCGCCTTTCAGGATGAAATCGTTGACTGTGATTTTGGTCGCGTCGTCGTCCTCGCCGGCAGATTTGAGCTCGGCGCGGACGCGCATGAGGGCGTCGGCGTTGATTTCGATGTTGAGATAAAAATGCGGCACCGGCCCGAGGCTGGAGACAAGCCGATCGGCGATGACTTTGCGCATTCCGGTGAGATTAATGCGCGCGCTTTCGCCGGCGGAAATTGCGGGCGCAGCGGCACGGGTTTTCTTCGCGGGCGCAGCGGCGGGATGTCCGGCGGAATCCAAATCTTTTTCCACTATGCGGCCGCCCGGGCCACTGCCTTTGAGACTCGTTAGGTCGATGCCTTTTTCTTCGGCAATCTTGCGCGCAAGCGGCGAGGCCTTGACGCGCGTTACCTCGGATTCCGGGGCAGCAGGTTTTTGTTCCTTCGCTTTTGGAGCCGCCTTTTTTTCCCGAGCGGGCTCGGCTTCTTTCTTGGTTTCGGCTGGAACAGGTGCTTCGTTTTTCGCTTCCGCCTCTTCGCCTTCCCCAGCGATAAACGCGATCCGATCGCCGACGTTCACCTTCCCGCCCTCCGGCACGTAAATTTCCTTCAGGACACCGTCGTCGGTTGCCTCCCACTCCATCGTTGCCTTGTCGGTCTCGATTTCGGCCAGGATTTCGCCCGCCGTCACTTGATCGCCGATCTTCTTCTTCCAGCTCACCAGTGTCCCTTCGGTCATGGTGTCGCTCAGCTTCGGCATTTGAATCTCAGGCATGACTCTAGACGCTTCGCTCTGAGAAGCGCGGGATGCAACTTCGTTAGGTCGAGAACAACTTCTTCACCGCGGCGACGATCTTATCCGCATTGGGCAGGACGGCTTGTTCGAGGCGCTCGTTGTAGGGCATGGGCACGTCTTCCTGCGCCACGCGCTGAATGGGCGCATCGAGTTCATCGAATATTTCCTGCTGAACGCGGTGGCTAATTTCCGCGCCTACGCCGCAGAAGGGACGATCCTGTTCGGCGATGACGAGGCGATGTGTCTTGCTGACGGACCCGAACACGGCAGGCCAATCGAGCGGCTTGATCGAACGCAGGTCGATGACTTCGGCGCTAATTTTTTCGCCTGCCAACTGCTCGGCCGCGGCCAGCGCCATCGGCACGGTTTGCGCGTAGCAGATGATGGTGACGTCGCTCCCTTCGCGTTTGATCTCGGCTTCGCCAAGCGGGATCAAAAGTTCGACCTCTTCGTCTTCGATCTCGCCTTTGTGGCTGTAGAAAAGCTCGCACTCGAGCACGAGCACCGGATTGTTGTCGCGCACCGCGGTCTTGAGCAGGCCTTTGGCGTCGCGCGGTGTGGCGGGGGTGCAGATTTTCAGGCCCGGAACATTGGCGTAGAGACATTCGGTGGCGTGCGAATGGGTCGCGCCGAGCTGGTGGGCCGGGCCGTTCGGGCCGCGGAAAGTGATCGGGATGTTGAACTGGCCGCCCGACATGGTGAGCATGTTGGGCGCGTTGTTCACGATCTGGTCAAACGCGACCAACGAGAAGCTGAAGGTCATGAACTCCACGATCGGCCGCAGGCCGACCATGGCCGCCCCGATGCCGAGCCCGGCGAAACCGTTCTCGCTGATCGGTGTGTCGATGATGCGCTCCGCGCCGAAGCGATCCAGCAAACCCTGGCTCACTTTGTAGGCGCCATTGTACTCGGCCACCTCTTCGCCCATGAGGAAGACGTTTGGATCGCGCGCGATTTCCTCGGCGAGCGCTTCGTTCAATGCCTGGCGGTAGGAGATTTCTCTCACGCCTGGTCTCCGTTAGGCGAAACGACCGGCGCGGCGCCGCGGCGCGACTTGACCGCGGTGGAACCCCGTTTCGGTTTGGTGGCGCGTGAAGTTTCGGCGGCCGATTCCTGGGCGCCGTCATTTTCGACAAAGGTATACTTGTAGAGATCTTCGAGTGGCGGCTCGGCGCTTTTCTCGGCGAACTTCACGCTCGCCATCACTTCTTCCTTGGCCTGCTTGTCCATTTTGTCGAACTGCTCGTTCGTCAGTTTGCCCTCGCGGGTGAGCTGGGCGCGCAAACGCGTGATCGGATCGTCCAGCCGATATTTTTCCAGCTCTTCTTTCGTCCGATAGCTGGCCGGGTCGGACATGGAATGGCCGCGATAACGGTAAGTGCGCGCCTCGACAAAAGCCGGGTGCGGATCTTTCCGGATCGAGGCGATAATCTCGCTCAACTTGTCGCGCACCTCGCGAAAGTTCATTCCATCGACCACTTCGCCCGGCATGTCGTAGCCCTCGGCGCGATCGACGATCTGCTTGAGCGACGTCGAGCGCCTCACCGAAGTGCCCATCGCGAAAAAATTGTTTTCGCACACGAAGATGACTGGAAGCTTGAAGAGCCCGGCGAGATTGAGCGCCTCGTGGAAGCCGCCCTGGTTGATCGCGCCGTCGCCGAAAAAGCAAAGCGTGACCCGGTCCTCCTTGCGGTATTTGGAAGCGAACGCCATCCCCGCAGCGAGCGGCACATGGGCGCCGACGATGGCGTGGCCGCCATACATGTGATTCGTCTTATCGAAATAATGCATCGAACCGCCGAGCCCCTTCGAGCAGCCGGTAGCTTTACCGAAAAGTTCCGCCATGCAGGCATCGGCACTCGTGCCACGGGCGAGGGCGTGGGCGTGATCTCGGTAGGCCGTGATCAGGTAATCATCGGGCCGCGTCGCGGCGACCGCGCCGGTCACAACCGCTTCCTGCCCGATGTAGAGGTGGCAAAAGCCGCCGATCTTCTGCGCTTGATACTGCTGGCTCGCACGCTCCTCGAAGCGGCGAATCAACAACATCGTCGCGAGCATCTCGACTTCGTCGCGTTGCTCCGGCGGCGGCATCTTGATTAGTTAGGCACGGGACGCGCCGCAGCGTCCGGCAACGCAGCCGGGCGCCGGCCGTAGCTCATGCAGGCGACGAAGAGCAGGGTGAAAAGCAAATCGCTTACGAGCGAGTTGCGGAAGAACATCCAGGTCGGCGTGGCGCCGTATCGCGGCAGGCCGACCGTGAGCGCCTGGATGAGGCCGGCAAAATTCTTTACGTAACCGGGATCGGTCAACCAGGAAAAAACGTTGGTAATGGCGTAGAAAAGCGTGGAACCGGCGAGCGAGGCAGGAATGATTGTTTTGAGCGAGGCGTGCCGGCTGACGACGAGCCCGAGCAAACCGACAAGCGCAAAGGCGAAGTAGCGGCAGAAGATCAACGGATCCAGAAGCGAAGCGCCGTAATAGAAATCGAGCACCACGTCGGAAACGAGCAGGGCCGCGAATGGGACGGTGAATTTGTATTTGCGGGGAAAATAGATCGCGCCGCAGAGAGCAATTGCAGCGAGGGGCGCGAAATTCGAAAGCCAGGCGCTACCGCCGCCTTGCACCACGACGGCCGTGGCGATCCGGAACGCGACCGCGAGAAAAATCAAAACAAGCGCAGGAATCATGGGCAAAACTCAACTTTTCTGGACGAAAGGCAATCGGGTTTTCTCACCTCGTGATCGATCTCCGTGGGTCGATCGCGAGCGGGAACACGAGCACGATTACGAATTAGGCCGCTGCAGATTTGGCCGCGGCTTTGTTGAGTCGCGCCTTGCGACGATTAGCCACGTTCTTATGGATGACGCCGCGCTTGGCGGCCTTGTCGAGTGCGGAAACGAGCGTGCTCCGGTCTTGCCCGCTGCTCCCGGCGTGCTGCTTGGCAAGAGAGCGAAGATGAGTGACTACGCTGCGATTGCGCAGAGTGCGACGCGGGCTTTGGCGGGCGCGCTTGGCGGCGGATTTGGAGTTGGCCATGAAATCTTTTTTTGTGGACGGGCAGGCTCGCGGACAGGCGCCAGGTTGTCAAGGTTGGCGCCGATCGGCGGGATCACCGATCCCGGTTACAATAGCGCATGGAGCTTTTTTGGTGGGGCACGGCGCTGGTCCTGATGGCGGTCGGGCTGATGGGCTCTGTTCTGCCGATTTTTCCCGGCACCACCTTGATCCTCGCCGCCGCCATTCTGCACCGGTTTATGCTTGGTTCGGCGAAAAGCATTGGCTGGTGGAGTATCGGAGTGCTGGTGGCCCTCACCCTCGCTTCCTATGCGCTCGACTTTGCCGGCAGTTGGTATGGCGCGCGG
>Ga0157375_10004763_pt1 | contig 11793 bp, 12 predicted proteins | sample M35metaG_FD_115311 | JGI IMG/M metagenome (GOLD analysis project Ga0157375, IMG submission 115311) | Miscanthus rhizosphere microbial communities from Kellogg Biological Station, Michigan, USA - M3-5 metaG | ecosystem: Host-associated > Plants > Roots > Rhizosphere > Soil | place: USA: Michigan...
GCCCCCGCGTCGTCCTCGTCGACGGCGTGCCGATGTCGGGACTCGTCGCCGAGGCCGCGGAACCGCGCGCGGTCGTCGTCGCCTTTCACGGAGGGGCAAGCACCGCAGCCTATTTCGACTGTCCCGGGCACCCGCGGTTGTCACTGCTGCGCACCGCACCGGAGCTAGGCTTCACCGTGGTGGCCCTTGACCGGCCGGGCTACGGCGCCTCGGCGCCCTACCCGGATGCGATGCAGCGTCCGGACCAACGGGTAGCGCTGGTGTACGGAGCGGTCGACAAGATGCTCGGATCCAAGCCGCGCGGTGCTGGGCTGTTTCTTCTTGCCCACTCTGCAGGCTGCGAGCTGGCGGTACGGCTCACCGCTGACGAAAGGGCGGAGCAATCAGGCGTTCTCGGCCTTGAATTGGCCGGCACCGGACTTCAGTACGCCGACGCGGCCAACGAAATCCTGAAGACGGCGACCGCCACGCACCGCCCTGCCGGACTGCGTGAGTTGCTCTGGCACCCCGCGCACCTGTATCCGGCCGAGGTGCTCTCAGGGATAACGAACTCTTCGACCGGCGCCCTATATGAAGCCACGATGGTCAAAGACTGGCCACGACAGGACTTTCCGGCACTAGCCGCGCAGGTGCGTGTTCCGGTGCAGTTCAGCTTCGCCGAGCATGAGCGCGTCTGGAAGTCCGACCCTGGGGCGCTTGCGGAGATCGCAGCCATGTTCACCGCGGCGCCACGCTTTATGGTCAATGAGCAAGTCGGCGCCGGACATAACCTCAGTCTCTCGGTCAGCGCCGCGGCGTACCACCTGAGGGTGCTGTCGTTCGTCGAGGATTGTGTGGTCGCGCGGGAAAGCGCAACAACGAAATTGGAGGCGGGTTGATGCGCGTCGGATTCATCGGACTGGGCAGCCAGGGCGGCCCCATGGCACGGCGGATCGTCGAAGGGGGCTACCAGACGACGTTGTGGGCTCGAAGGGAGGCCACTCTCGAACCGTACGCAGACACCACCGCGAAGACCGCGGGGTCACCGGCCGAACTGGCGGCCGCCAGCGACCTCGTCTGCCTGTGCGTTGTCGGCGACGACGACGTCAAGGAAGTGCTGAACGGCCAGACCGGAGTGCTGGCCGGATTGGCGTCTGGCGGCATCGTCGCCATCCACAGCACCGTGCATCCCGACACCTGTAGGCAGGTCGCTGAAGCGGCTGCCAAGCAAGGCATTTCGGTGATCGACGCACCGGTGAGCGGCGGCGGGCCTGCCGTGGAAGAAGGCAAGTTACTGGTGATGACCGGCGGCGACGAGGACGTCGTCGAGCGCTGCCGCCCGGTGTTCGCCACCTACGCCGACCCTATCGTCCACCTCGGCCCGCTGGGCAGCGGCCAGATCACCAAGATCTTGAATAATCTACTGTTTAGCGCCAACCTGGGCAGCGCGATCAGCACTCTCAATTTGGGCGATTCCCTGGGGATACCGCGGGACAAGCTGTGCGACGTGTTGACGCGCGGATCCGCGGTCAGCAAGGCGCTCGGCAGCATCGCGGTCTTCGGGGGAACCCTGGAGGGGCTCGCGCCGATCGCCGGTGCACTGCTGCAGAAGGACGTCCGCCACGCGGCGAGCCTCGCGGCCAACGCATCGGCAGCCGAGGGAGCCGTGTTTGACGCGGCGGATGCCGCCCTGAAGTCGATGGAGTACCCGCGATGAGTCAGGTCGGGTTCGTCGGGGCGGGCCGCATGGGCGCTCCCATGGTGCGCCGCCTCATCGAGGCCGGCCACGAGGTCAGCGCGCTCGGCAGGTCTGTCGAGAAGCGGCGGGCAGTGAGCGAACTCGGCGCGCAGCCGGTGACCGACCTGGCCGACGTCGGGGCGGACGCCGACGTTGTCGTCGTCTGCGTGTTCACCGACGAGCAGGTTCAGCAGGTGTGCCTGGAAAGCGTTCTGCTGTCGACGATGCGGCCGGGGGCGGTATTGGTCGTCCACACCACGGGAAGCCCGCGCACGGCCGAGAGCGTCGCGGCCGAGGCCGGGTCTCATGGCGTCGACGTGATCGACGCGCCGGTCAGCGGCGGTCCGCACGACATCGCCGCCGGGCAGGTGACGCTGTTTGTCGGCGGCCCCGATGACGCCGTGGAGCGCGCCCGTCCCGTGCTCGCCAGCTACGGCGATCCCATCCTTCACGTGGGAGCAATCGGCGCCGGGCAGGGCGTGAAGCTGGTCAACAACACGTTGTTCGCCGCGCAGATCGGGCTGTTGCACGAGGCGGTGCGGCTCGGTGATCGACTGGGAATCGACGAGCGGCGGCTGCTTGACGCCATCGACCATGGCAGCGCCGCGAGCCGGGCAGCGAGCATCGTCGGTGCCCGCGGTTCCGTCGATGCATTCATCGACATGGTCGGTGAGTTCCTCGGCAAGGACGTCGCCGTGGTGCGGAAGACCGCGGCCGAACTCGGCAGCGATCTCGGGGTTCTGGACGACGTCATCAACGCAGGATTCAACGGATGAATCGCGAATCCGACACGGTACTTAATCCATTTCAAGGTTACCCGATGTGGAAGCTGTTAGCGTTACAGTTAGAGCGTCTCTCGTAACGCTTCCGGCCATCAGCCCGCCGCGAAGGAGGAGTCCATGACCAAGCCCAAGTTGGTGTTCAACCCGGTCGCGCAGGAGTACTTCGACAATCCGTACGAGGTGTATCAGCGGATGCGCGACGAAGCACCTATCTACTACGACGAACAGGAAGACTTCTACGCGCTGACCCGGCACGCCGACGTGGCCGCGGCGTTCAAGGACCACGAGTCGTTCTCGTCGACCCGCGGCTGTGACCTCGGCATGGTCCGCTCCGGCGAGGTGCCACAAAAGTCGATCATCTTCATGGACCCGCCGGACCATCGCCACATGCGCAGCCTGCTCAACAAGGCGTTCACCCCTCGGGCCATCCAGGCGCAACGCGAGACCGTCATCGAACTCGTCGAGCACTATCTCGGCAAGGCCGATCCGGACAACTTCGACGTCGTGCAGGACTTCTCCGGTCCCTTCCCCGTTGAGGTCATCACGCGGATGGCCGGCGTGCCGGAGGACTTCCGTCAGCAGGTCCGGCACTGGATCGACAAGGGCTTGCATCGCAAGCCGGGACAGATCGATCTCGACGAAGACAACATCCAGGCAAATCTCGACTCGGGCATGTACTACTACGGCCTCGTCCAGGAGCGACGGAAGAACCCGCAGGACGACATGGTCAGCCGGCTCATCGCCGCGGAGATCCCCGACGACGACGGACACATGCGGAAGCTCGATGACATCGAGATCACCGGCTTCACCACGCTTCTGGGCGCCGCGGGCGCGGAGACGGTCACCAAACTGGTGGGCAGCGCGGTAGTGGAACTCGCCCGTCACCCTGAGCAGTGGCAGAAGCTGCTCGACGACCGGAGCAAGATCCCCGACGCCGTCGAGGAGCTACTGCGCTACGTCGGCCCCGTGCAGTACAACGTCCGCTACAGCATCAAGGACGTTGAACTGCCCAGCGGTACCGTCCCGGCCAACAAGCCGGTCTTCCTGATGGGTGCCGCGGCCAACCGCGATCCCCGCGCATTCGCAGACGCCGAGACGTTCGACATCGACCGCGACCGCACGCAGGCTCAGAACCTCGGGCTCGGCTACGGCATCCACAGCTGCCTCGGTGCCGCACTGGCCCGCATGGAAAGCGCGATCGCGCTGGATCACCTGCTCGACTTCATGCCTCGCTACGAGGTCGACTTCGACGGCCTGGAACGCGTGCACATGCAGAACGTCGCCGGCTACCACCATGTGCCCGTAAAGGTGTTGCGATGACGCAGAAGGTCGTTGTCGACTTCGGTCTGTGCGAAAGCAACGGGGTGTGCATGGGCATCATCCCTGAGGTATTCGACCTTGACGACGAGGACTACCTGCACATCCTGCAGGACGAAGTCACCCCGGAAAACGAGCACCAGATCCGCGAAGCGGTCCGGCAGTGTCCCCGGCAGGCGATCTCGATCGCCGACCAGTGATGCGCACCAAGATGCGATTCGTATTCGTGCACGGCGGTTTTCACGCCGCGTGGTGCTGGGAACAGACGATCGCCGAGCTGGAGCTGCTGGGCCATGAGGGCGTTGCCGTTGACCTCCCCGGGCACGGCGCGCGAGTGGACGAGGAATCGACGCTGGCCAATCGCCGCGACGCGATCGTCTCGATGATGCGTCCCGGCGACGTCCTCGTCGGTCACTCGGGCGGCGGCTTCGACGCCACGCTGGCAGCCGATGCCGCACCTGAACTCGTCAGCCACATCACCTATCTCGCCGCCGCACTTCCGCGCGAGGGCCGCACCTATCCCGAAGCGATGGCGATGCGCGACTCCGAGGACGGCGAGTTCGATGCCGACGTCGGAGAAATGCTGGCCTACTTGAAGTTCGACGATGACGGCGCGATGTGGTTCGCCGACTTCGATGGCGCGTGGAAGTACTTCTATCACGACTGCGACGAGGGCAGGGCCCGCTGGGCCTTCGAGCGCCTCGGCCCGGAACGGTTCGGGGACACCACTGTCACGCCGGTGTCGGTTACTGCGTTCTGGCACGCGGATCTTCCCCGCAGCTTTATCCGCTGCTTACAGGATCAGTCGATGCCACGCTGGCTGGCCGACACCGTCACCCGCCGCCTCGGGGTCCAGCAGTTGACGATCGACTCGTCACACTCGCCGTTCCTGAGCCGCCCCCGCGAGCTGGCCGAGCTACTCGTACACGCGACGACGACGAAGCCCACCGGCCCACTTGTACCCCACTAATCCCCGTCGAAATCGACGTTTTGGCGACTTCTACTCGCACTTTTCCGCCCAAACGTGAGTTTCGGCGAAAGGCTTACAGATTCGAACTCGAGCGTCGAGCCGGTCATCGCCTTGCCGGCCAGTTTGGCGTACTCGGCCATCCCGGCCGGATCTTTGATGTCCTCGGTGATGATGATGTAACCCTTGGGCACTGAATCTCCCAGGTTCTCAGTCGATTTCGCTGATTGCTTGCTCTGGGCAGCAGTCGATAGCTTCCTTCGCCCCACTTTCGAGGCCGGCGGGGACCTCGGACGCATCCGCGACCGCATATCCATCGTCGTGCATTTGGAACACCTCGGGGCACAGTGTCAGGCACATGCCGTGGCCGCGGCAGCGGTCTTCGTCGACCTTGACCTTCATGGCGCACCGCCCGCGAGGTCGAATTCGAGATGCAACTCGGTGAGCCCACGCAGGATATACGTCGGAATGTATTGATAGTTACGGTTATTCGCAGCCCCGTGATGGCTATCCGAAATCCTGATATCGGTGGTGCGATCCAGCAGCCGTTCGAGGCCGACCCGGGTTTCGGCGCGGGCCAGCGGCGCGCCGGGGCAGCTGTGGATGCCGCGACCGAAGGCGAGGTGCTGGCGGGCGTTCTTGCGTTCGGCGTCGAACGCGTCGGGATCTTCGAAGCGGCGTGGGTCGCGATTGGCGGCCCCGTTGAGCACCATCAACGTGCAGCCGGCGCCGACGGCTTCGTCGCCGACGGTCGTCGGCACCCGCGACAATCGGAAGTCACCCTTGACGGGGCTCTCGATTCGCAGGCATTCCTCGATGAAGTTCGGGAGCAGGCTACGGTCCTCACGTAGTCTGCGCTGGATGTCGGGGCGGTCCCCGATCACCTTCAAGGCCGTGCCGAGCAGACGGACTGTGGTCTCCTGCCCGGCGGAGAAGACGTTGGTCGCGACCCGAACGACGTCTCCGACCTCCGGCATCGACCCGTCCGGGAAGGTAGCCGTTGCGAGGCCGGTCAGCACGTCGTCGCGGGCTTCGCGTCGCCGGTCTTCGACGTACGTCGCGAACACCTCGTACAGGTACTCCAACGGCGTCTTGGTCAACGTCTTATCGGCGTTGCCCAGCCCGCCGCCGTGGGTGCCGCGCGCGAGCCGCTCGATGAGCTCGTCGCGATCCTCTTGCGGCACGCCGAGCAGGTCGGCGATGACACGCAGCGTGAACGGCCCCGCGAAGCCCTTGATGAACTCGCCTTCGCCTGGAGCGAGGAAGGTGTCGAGGATGTCGTCGGCGAGCTGCCACATCGCGTCCTCGTTCTCCTTGAGGCGCTTGGGTGTGATCAACCGCATCAGCAGCGCACGGTGATTGGTATGCGTCGGCGGGTCGAGGGTCGGCAGCTGGTCGCTGAACGGAATCTCATCTCGGTGCTTCTCGATCAGCTCGGTGACATCGTCACCTTCGAGCGGAACTGGGAATCCCGGGAAGGGGCCGGTCACCGAGATGCACGACGAGAACGTCTCCTCGTCGTTGTAGACGTCGACGGCTTCCTGCCAGCCCGTCACCATCGTCACGCCGTAGTGGTCCTCGCGGCTGACCGGGCACTTGTCGCGAAGCGCCTCGTAGAACGGGTACGGATCGTCCGTCAGACGACCGTCCCGGAAGAAGTCGACCGCGGTGAGGTCCTCCGCCATGCGCTACTCCGTTTCACCGATCTCGGATGACGAGAACGTCACTCTCATCTTTGAGTATTAGATTTCCATAGTGGCTCGTCGGCGTCAACGAGGGGTCGTGCACCCGCTCAGCACGTCTCGCTCGTTCACTGGATCGGCTCGTCGCCGAGCACGGTGGTGCGCAGCATTTCGCGAGGCGAGTCCGGGGTCGTACGGCGCCGCCCGATGCATTGCAGCGGCGGCAAGTCGCTCGTGCTCGGAGCCGGGGCCCGACGACGTGCACACGGCCGTCGCGGGCGCAGGCGCGGGCAACAGTTACCGGTAGCGCATCCAGCAACGAAACACTGGCATCTCTTGCCATCACGTCCTCGACGAGGACCGCGATGCCGTCACCGCGTGAAGCGACCACGGAGGCCATGTCGGCCAATGACCGCGTGGCCGGCCTGCCGGGCGCCACGCCTACCTTGCTGCAGATGTAGGCCCGTGCGGTCGTCACAGCTCGACTGGTCGACGAGCCCGAGACGGAGCTGCGATAAGGGTTGGGTCGCGGAAATCACACGAATCGAGAGCGAGAGATCGTCCGAGCCAGCAGCGTGACGGTTGTCACTTCATGACAAATATCCGCCGTCGACGTTTGGCTCTCGGTCATGTGTCCAAGCGAGCAGGCCGAACCTACCGTGATGGGCATCACACCCTCCTCCTGCCCAGGAAAACGAGGACTTCGATGAACTACAAGAGCACGCAGACGGCCACGACCTCGGGGGAGCCACGCTCCTCGGAGAACGCGGGCAGGACGTTGGCACTCGAACGGCATGGCATCGCTCATGTTCCGACGAGCCGGCGCTACGGCCGCCCACGAAATCAGTTCACCGTGCGATTCGCACCCGTGATCTATCTGGCCGGCATCTACCTGGGCGCCAGCGGCGGTCCACTTGGTCTCGGCTTTACCGGGAGCGTCACCGCGATCGTCCTTGCCAACGTCCTTGGCTCGATCATCACTGGCCTGTGCGCCGTGATGGGCCCCCGGCTCGGAATGCCACAGCTGCCGATGGGGCGAGCTCCGTTCGGGTACTACGGAAACTTCCTGCCGGCGATCCTCTCGCTCCTGATCTTCATCGGCTACTACAGCGTCGGCACGGTGCTCGGAGCCAAATCCCTCGCCGACCTCCTCCACGCGCCGTACATTCCGACCGTCGTGGTCGTCGCGGTGCTGAGCATCCTCATCGGGATCTTCGGATACCGGATCCTGCATGCGATGGGCAAGCTCATCACCAACGTGAGCATCGTCGTGCTCACCGTCGTCTCGATTGTCCTGATCCTTCACGGGGGTGGGCCGGGCACCGAAGCCACCGCCTCCGGCAGTGACTACTGGCTGGCATGGTTCGTACTCTTCACCGCGGTGTTCGGCTACACGGCAAGCTGGGCGCCGTACGCCTCGGACTACTCCCGGTACCTGCCTGAGGACAGCAAGCCATCGTCGATCTTCACCGCAGCCACGCTGGGTCTGTTCAGCTCGACCACGTGGATGATGTGCCTTGGAGCAGGGCTCATCACGCTCGCACCCGATGGGGACGTACTCGACACGTTCTCCTTGGCGTTGCCCGATTGGCTGCGCTACGTCGTACTGCTCACCTTGGGCCTATCAGCCATTCCACACAACTCCGTGAACCTCTACAGCGGCGCGATGGCCACGCTGACCTGCGACGTGAAGTTGCCGCAGTGGGTGACGGTTACCATCGCGGGCGTCATCGGGCTGGTCATTGCCGTGGTGTTCGGCGGAGACCAGTTCCAGGCGAACTTCCTGCTCTTCCTGCACGTCGTGTCGTACTACATCACGCCTTGGGTTGCGGTCCTGCTCGTCGACTATTTCGTGGTTCAACGGGCCGGACGCAACTCCCTGCCGGTCGCGAACTTCTACACCCCGACCGGGGCATTCGGGCGACTGAACCTCGCGGGAGTCGCGGCGATGATCATCGGCGTCATAATCTCCGTGCCCTTCATGGCCAACGACTTCTACACCGGACCGATCGGCTCGAGCCTTGGTGGTGCTGACGTCAGCTACTTCGTGTCCGGCATCGTGGCGGCACTCGCGGCGGGGTGCCCATCCACGCTCCGTACGCTTGGAAGAACGGCGGACTCGCCTCGCCATGGACGGCCTGATTGGGCACCTGCAAGTTCGGTGGCCGCATGGTCTTGGCCCACCGCATCAGCCAGCGCGGGCGAGTCAACGCCTCGGGCATCATTGCCAGGACGGTCTTGAGGTCCATTTGCTCGGGAATCTTAGGGCTGCCCCAATCCCGGCCATGGCTGAAACTCCAGTCGGTGGTGCCGATGAGGCCGACGGCGCCGGCAGCGCGCGCCCGCTCCACGCGGGCCGCGATGGCGTCGCGGCTGCCGAGCCAGTACAGCTGGAAGAAGAGTTTGGGGTTCGCCGCGATGACCTCTTCGATCGGCTTGCTGGCGAACGACGACAATCCATCACCGTTCCGCGGGCGGCGGCCGCGCGTGCGACTGCCACTTCGCCGTCGGGATGCACGGCCTGGACGCCGGTCGGCGAGATCACGACGGGGAGTGAGAGTTGCTGTCCCATAACGGTTGTGGACAGGTCGCGCTTGTCCGACGCGCCAATGACGTGCGGGGCGAAACCGAGCTCTCCGAACGCCTCGACCTTGTCGGAGGCTGTGAGCCCCTTTTCGCTTGCGGCGATGAGCGCGGCGTAGACCGACTTCGGCAGTCGCTTCTTGGCGCGCTGCTGCGCGATTGCAACTGTTTCAAACCATGTGGTGCGCGCCATATCAGACCGGCCTTTCGTCGTAGTCGCGTGCCGCCTGCGATTGAGGCAGCACCAAGGAGCCGATCCGTCTCTTCGCTTGTGCAGGTGCATCGGCGGCCGGCGAGCTCCTGCACGCGACCTTGAAAACCGCGAGATTGAGCACCACGTCGGGCTGCCATCGTGCTGGCCCGAGGCCGTAGTCGATGACGCCGGACAGTGGGTCTCGCGGAAGGCAAGACCGTCGAAGCGCGTTCGGGATCGTCATCGAAGTTAATCGTATCATCGCATTTCAAATGCGCGCCGAAAAGACGACGTGGCTGATACGATTCACCGAAATGTTTCGCCGACTCTAGCGAGGCGTCGCTCTCCGTGAGGCGCGTCGAGGCTGTGACATCTCGTCGCACCGCGCGGCCTTGCTTGCGCATGTCCCACGCTCTCTGCACTATCCTGTGGCTCAGCGTTCGGTCGTTCTTGTACCGTGGTTGGAGCTGACAGCGGCGTGGTCACCATGAGGGATGTCGCGAAAGCCGCTGGCGTATCGCAGGCATCGGTTTCTTACGCATACAGCGGCTCGCCTCGGATATCTCCCGGACTTCGCGAACAGATCTTCGCCATCGCCACCGAACTGGGCTACACCGGTCCCAATATCGCCGGAAGCAGTTTACGTCTCGGCCGCATCGGCACTGTCGGCGTGCTGGTTCCCGGGTCGCTGGCCCTCGCCGTCGAGGATCCGTCCACCATGCTGTTGCTGAAGGGGATCGTCGAGGTCAGTGAACTCTCCGATGTCGCGCTCACGCTGCTTCCCGTCGGCGACCTCAATGACGACGCCCGCCCGACGAAGCCGGCCGCATTGCGAGGACTGGTCGACGGGGTCGTGATGCATTGTCTCCCCAACGAACATCCCGTCATTTCCGCCATCATCGCGCGTGGAATCCCTGCGGTGGCGATCGACTCACCGCGTTTGCCCAAAATCCCATACGTGACCGTCGACCACCGGGCTGGCGGTTTTCTGCAGATGAATCACGTTCTGGCATTGGGGCACAGACGGATCGGAATTATCACCGACCAGTATGGGCCGGTCAGCACGCCCGGATTCCGCAGCCACGTCGACGCCAATGCAGCGACGGAAACATACCTTCGAGAACGACTTACGGGCTACTTCGAAGCCTGCGCCGCAGCCAAACATGTCCGCGAGGGCGACGTCCGCTTGATTGAGGCCGCCGGAATCGACATGCAAAGTGGTATCGCCGCGGCCGCAGCGTTGATCGAGACGGATCCTACGGCGATTGTCGCAACGTCGGATGTCCACGCCGCTGCGGCGATTCGTGTCCTGACGGACCGGGGTATCCGCGTCCCCGAAGACGTCTCGGTGATCGGTTTCGACGACGCGCCGATCGCCGACTTGATTGGACTCACCACGGTTCGACAGCCCTTGGTGGACAAAGGCAGGACCGCGGCCACGATGTTGCTCGACGTTATCAACGGCCACGGTCGCCGACGGTCAGTAAAGAAGGTCGAACTCGTCATTCGATCTTCCACCGCGGCCACCAGTTCGTGAAGGTCTCTTCTGGTTCTCGTAAAATGCCAACGTCGCCAGGATGAATGACTCTGTCAGGAAGGGCATCAAAGTTCTGACGACGCTTGCCAGACGTTGATGTTCGCGTCAGTGGCGTATTCGTCGATTGCCGCAAGTTCGGCGCCGGAGAAGTCGAGATTAGCCAGGGCGCCTAGGTTTTCGTCGAGTTGAGCAACGCTTGACGCCCCAATCAGGGTCGAGGCAACCAGAGGGTCTCGTAGCACCCACGCCAACGCCATCTGCGCCAGGGATTGACCGCGCCCGTCAGCGATTGCTTTCAGTCCGCGGAGTTTTGCAAGAACGTCGCCGGTAATCGTCGACGAGGAAAGGGTGGGACGATGGGTGGCCCGGTTGATGTCCGTAGCGATCCTGCGACGCCCGCCAAGGATCCAATGTGTGTGGCACGCCCTGGTAATCAACGTCCATGTCACGAATCCAGCCTGGCCACGCCAACTGAACAGCATTGTCCCGTTCTGGGAACGTTTCTTTGTGCGCCGGCCTGTCGGCTGCATGTTTCCAACACGACAACCTCAGCTGCCGGCGACGCCGGGAGAGATCTGCTTCCTGACATAGTCGGCCAGGAGTTCATGGGCGTGGGTGGTGAAGTGCTCGCTGGCAACAAAAATGTAGGTCGGCGTTCGGTTCCTTCCAGGCATCTGCATTGCAATAGTCTTGCCCCGACTCCAAGCAGGCGTCTTCGCCAGCACCATGGGCGAATCCATATTTGTCCGCGTTAGCGAGAAGATCGTCAACGAACGCGGCGGTGTCGAGAATGGTGAGGTGAGGATCTTTCGGCAGGCGGGCCACAAGCTGGTCGTTGTAGCCGGAGGTTAGCTCGCGCACGTAATCGCGCGCCGCCGTCGACTCGAACCAAGGCAGATAGGAAAGATCAAACAGCTTGAAAACCAATAGGTGTTGGGCGCCGCTCGCAAGAATCTCTTCCGCGGTCCGCGCTTCCGCGCTGGCGGCGTCTTGAACTCGCTTGCGTTCGGCCGCC
>Ga0157375_10004766_pt1 | contig 11785 bp, 9 predicted proteins | sample M35metaG_FD_115311 | JGI IMG/M metagenome (GOLD analysis project Ga0157375, IMG submission 115311) | Miscanthus rhizosphere microbial communities from Kellogg Biological Station, Michigan, USA - M3-5 metaG | ecosystem: Host-associated > Plants > Roots > Rhizosphere > Soil | place: USA: Michigan...
AACGGACGAATTCCTAAAGGCACGGTGTTGAGAATAATCCAGATGATGAACCATGCTCCGTTGATCATGAGAAAAGGCATGCTGCCGCTGAACCATGCGATCCAGTCGGCCACTCGCTGCAACACCGTGCTGTGTTCTTCCATCTCCTCATTGACGTTGCGCGATACACGCGTGCGAAGCAGTTCGTCTGCCTTGCGCGTCATGGCGCTCATCGCCGCCAGCATGTTGAGCGCAGCGTCTGGTCTCTTTTGAAACAGCAGCAGTAGGTCGTCGCGATCGAGCATGAGCAGTTCCACATCAGTCAGCGCAACCGCGGTTGCTGTTCGGGGACCACTGTCGAGGAGCGAAAGCTCGCCGAAGACATCCCCAGCTTCAGCGATAGTCAAAACGATCTTTTGTCCAACGTTATCTTTAATAAAGAGTTCGATCGAGCCGGAGCGAACCACGAATAACGATTCTCCGGGCTCACCTGCCTGAAAGAGTGTCTCCGCTGGTTTGAGTTTTATGGAATCGACTACGTCGGCAAGTGCACGTCGATCGTCTTCGTGCAATAGTTCGAACATCTCGATCCCTGCTAATAACGAGACATCGCATGCCATAGGCTAAGCTCCTTCGGGAGTAGGGTAAGAAACACGAAGGATAATAGGCCAGTGGGTACAGGATGAACAGGATTAAACTTGTAATCCTGTCATAAGTTACTGGCGTTGAACGTGTCGCCCTGGCGGATGTCTCCGGTCTCGTAGCCTTTTTTGAACCAGCGTAGGCGTTGTGCCGAGGTGCCGTGTGTGAAGGAGTCGGGAACAACATAGCCGGTCGTCTGGCGTTGGATATTGTCGTCGCCGACAGCGCTGGCGGCGCGCAGTGCCTCATCGATGTCGCCCGCTTCGAGCACTCCCTGGTTTTGCACGTAGCGCGCAAAGACGCCGGCAAAGAAGTCAGCCTGCAACTCCAAGCGGACAGACAGTTGATTAGCTTCAACCTCACTCATCCTGCGTTGCATTGCATCAACTCGATCCGAAATCCCGAGCAGCTTCTGTACGTGATGACCGACTTCATGCGCGATGACATAGGCTTGCGCGAAATCACCCGGCGAGTTGAAGCGACGCCGCAGTTGTTCGTAGAAGGAGAGATCGATGTAAACCTTCTCGTCGCCAGGGCAATAGAATGGACCAACCGCAGCACCGGCGATTCCACAAGCAGAGCGCACCTGGTCCGTAAAGAGGACCAGCGTTGGTTCGCGATACTGGCGGCCGTTTTGACGAAACACGTCCGTCCAAACGTCTTCCGATTTAGCCAGCACCACCGAAGTGAATTGTTTGAGCTCTTCCTCTTCAGGATTAACCGGGCGAGAACTGCGAACGTCAGACCCCGGATCGTTAGGTAGTTGCTCGAGCAACCTCTGAGGATTCACGCCGAAGAGCAACGCGATTATCAATATAACGACTGTCCCTAGACCACCGCCAATCGCGATTTTGCCCCCCGAAAGACCACGCCGATCCTCGATGTTCGTGCTCTGCCGTTCACCTCTCCAACGCATAGTCCCGTCCTCCTTAATGTGTGTCCTTTCTAATATGGAGGGCAAAACGGTGTGTGTCGTTGAGACAATACTTTAGTTATTTTTTAGTCACGCCCCTGGAAGTAATCCTGGAAATCCTGCCGAAGGTGTGAATTCAACAGCGGCTGTAAAGCCGAGAAAGGAATTTCCACCGCCTGCTTCCCCGCAGCGCAGCCGCTTAACTTACAGGCGTCGAAGTTGAAAGCGATACCAGAGCGAGTGATATTCCAACTGTCGAAATTCTCTGCCCTTGCAGAAAGCGCTTCGTCGAACAGATAAACACCGGGCTGCTTCGACAACTCCTCTCTGCCATAGCCGGCAATAAACTCGAGATACTTTGATTTGCCGTTAAAGAGATCGGGCAGGCTCAATTCCTTCCGCAGATTAAGGTCGTAATTCACTGTGAAGCTGTATTGGACCGAGTGAGCAGCACCGATACCATAGTTGTAGCCGAGAAAGTAAATGCTCAACAGTGAGTCGCTAGCTAAGCGAATCTCATAATCTAAATCGATTGTGTTGAAAACATCTGGATGTCTGTCTTTGAAATATCGAAGATCAGCGTTCGAGGGATTCATTAGCCATTGATACTGATCTGTGGCCAGTTTTCGTAAGTGCCAGTTAAGCCTCTCAATCCGAGGATCATTCGTACCCACAATTTCTGGATAGCTCACGTCGATTTCGTAACGAAGGCGATCGCTCCTTAGCCGTACTTGGTGTGAAACTATTCTTAGACGATCGCGGCCGAAAACAACTTCACGATGCGGTTCGACGGAAGACGTGGAATTGCCAACGGGCGGTGGAGGGGGCGGTATTTCCGCTGGAGCTTGCTTGAGGGCGGTGGAATGAATTTTCTGATTTTGAGGCTTAGCTTTCGTTCCGTTCCACAATGAGGCCGCAGCAAGTCCGCAAGTGAAGGTCAAGTGGCTGATGGTCAGATAAACGGCGATACGTTTCATGTCGTTCCTCGTGAGAAGACAAGGTAAGCCGCTCACGTGAGATCCGGCAGAGGGAGATCCTCACGGACGAATGTGGGCACCCACACTCATGTATTCACCATGTTGCCTTTTGTGCCTTTTAGTGCCCTATTTCAAAACACGCGCGACAGCTCGAATCACGCGCTGCACATCCTCGTCCGACGTTTGCCAGTTGCACACGCTGACGCGCATCGCACGGCGGCCGCGCCACGTTGTGCCGCCAAAGAATGCTTCTCCCGTCTTCAATATCTCAGCTATGACTTCATCCGTGCGTCGATCGTGATCTTCCGGCGTAGCGCCAGGCCGCTGATCGAGGAAGCGGACCAATCCCTGGTTGATAGTTGGTTTCCACACCGCCTCAGCGCCTTTCAATTCGCCGATTCCGGTGACGATTGCCTCGGCATGACGGCAGCATCGTTCGATCAAGTCTGCAACTCCTTCACGACCGAGCTGGCGCAGCGCCGCGTAAGCCGTAAAACCGCGAGCGCGACGCGACCATTCAGGGTTCCAGTCCATCTGATCGCGCGCATCTGCTGCATGCGTGAGATAGACTGCGCGCAATGAAAGTGACGCGCGGTGTGCATCCGCATCCGCAACAAAAGCAAAACCCGAATCGAACGGCACATTGAGCCACTTGTGACCATCGGTGGCCCATGAGTCGGCTGCTTCAACTCCTTTCACGAGATGCCGCAGCCGCGGGCTTGCTCCCGCCCATAAACCAAAGGCGCCATCGACGTGTACCCATGCGCCGTAACGCTTCGCAATCGGGATCAACGTCTCAAACGAATCGTATGCGCCAATGTTGACGTCGCCGGCTTGCAGCACGACCAGTATTGGACCATCAGGGTTGTTTTGCAGTTCCGCTTCGAGCGCATTCGCGAGCAGCCTGCCCTGATCGTCCGTCTCGAGCAGTTTTATATGTGACGTCCCCAATCCAAGGAGACGCACCGCGCGTTCGAAAGAGCCGTGACGCTCCGTGCTGGAGAGGATGCGAATAGGGGGCGCGCTGTGGAGTCCCTCCTTTTCAACGTCCCGTCCGTGTCTACTAAGTAATGCATTACGTGCTGCGGCGAGGCAGGTGACGTGGGCCATCTGGCAGCCGGTGACAAGCGCGAAACTGGCCTGCGCAGGAAGGCCGAGCAGGTCCTTCAACCAACTGCCGACGTTCTCTTCGACGATAGCCGCGGCAGGCGCGGTGGCATAGAGTCCGGCGTTCTGTTGCCAGGCAGACGTGAGCCAGTCGGCTGCGACTGCCGCAGGCAACACGCCACCAATCACCCAGCCGAAGAACCGGCCGCCCGCCGAACCCAATAATCCGCCCTGCACGTCACGCGCTAACTCTTCGATGACCTGCGGAGGTGGCAGACCTTTTTCCGCGAGTGGCTTGTCGAGCTGTTTTCTCAGTGCGGCGACGTTGTTAGTTGCCGCTACAGATGATTCGTCCAGGTGTTCGAGGTGAGAGACAGCACGATCGAAAGCAACGTGGAGTGCGTTACGAAAATCGGAATCGAGTTTTTGCATGAATGTAGTTTACCTGTTAATTGAATTTCTTGACTTTAAGTATGAACGATAATATCGTCCGCCGCGTTCTGACAGACTACTCATGAGATTCAGTTTTTTACTCGGAGACTCGCTCGGCTGGACCCTGATCTTTTTTGCGCTCGTCGCGCTCGCCGTCTTCACTCAACTCACCAAGAATACATCGTTGAAGAAGTTGCCTGTTTTACCTCGCGCAGTGATCAAAGCGGCACCGGCATTGTTCCTGTCAGCGTTTTCCTGGTACCTGGGTGCGCCGCTCGTCGCGCTTGCATTTTTGTTATGCGGCTGCGGAGACATCCTCTTGGACATTCCCGAGGAGAAAGCTTCGTGGGCCTTTGAAGCGGGAGCGATATCGTTTGCAGCGGCGCTCGCCTGCTTCTCTATTGCCAGCTACGGACACCAGCTTCCCGGCCGCCCGCTTCGCCCGCTGTCGTTAACCAACATCGTGATCGCGTTTTTCATACTTCGTTGGGTCGTTCCGAAGCTCAAAGGTTTCCGCCGCGTACTCGAGATTTTGTACTTTGGCATTCTGATAATTTCCAATGTGTTCGCATCCAGTTCCAACGTTGCCGTGTTTCTCGGAAGTTCTTTGTGGCTCATGTCTGATCTGTCTATTGGGCTCAGCACTAATATTTCAGACACTCCGGCAAACAGCTTAGACACACTGGGACTCTATGATCTCGGACTTTATTTTCTCGCAATTGGATTTCTGAACCTATGAAGATTTATCCACAGATTGCGCAGATTGCGCAGATTTTATCTGTGTTATCTGTGAAATCTGTGGATGGGCCTCACTTTTGATCCAGGTGCCAACCGACGTTGACGGGATCGTCGCCACGTGACGCGTGCGCGTCCCTGGCACGCGCAGTGCTTCGTTCACTGCCGCTCTGAAGACAGGATTACAGAATTTACAAGATTAAGAATTCATTTTCTTGTCAATTCTGCCATCCTGTCATTTAATAGCCGCGCCATCGATGTCCTTCACACTTCCGATAAGAGGTTAGTCATGACTGTTTCTTCTCGCGCCCTCGTTGAGTTGGTCTTGCTTGGTCCCACGAACGATCGGAGGCAGTTGCAGGATTCGCCGGTGCTCGGCGATGTCTGGGTGGCCTACGCGCTGAAACCAGCGGCCGCAATTGATCTTCTTATTACTCCACACAAATCAGCGCCCGCAGGTCCTGTGGCTAAGGTCATTGCCGATCGAATCAGGGCGTTAAACGTGGAACGTAAAAAAGGCGAGGAATCGAAGGTCGCGTATCTTCAAGGCCTCGTCGCGGCGAAACTCTTTTTCGAAGAGCTTCTTCGCATCATCGTCCCTTTGACGCAGTGGTGGAACGAATCAAAAATTCAGGATGGGCTCAAGCCTTACCTAAAGGGTGACCACCTGAGTAAGAAGGTGCAGGACATGATGAGTTGGGCCAAAGCGGAGACTGACGAAGATCCGGCCCAACCATTAGAAGACTTTGCGACGTTTAGCGCTTTAGATCGGTATATCAGTCTGGCTGGAATAATTCTGTGGACGGCGACGGAAAACAAGAACAAGAACTTATCGCTCGGCGCCGGCGAGGCATTAACACAACTCGACAGCCCTGACCTGATCGTGAAACGGCTTCGTGAGGCGTTCGATACGATCCTCAGCAAACCAAAACCTGGTGCTCCGAAACCACAAACTTTGATCTGGCAGGTCTCGCTGAATCGAAAAGCGTTGCCCGCGCTGGAGCGATCAGTTCCATCGGTTAAAGGCGACGCGGCCCGCACTTTGTTCAATGTCAACTGTAGCAAAATCAATTGGGCCGTCCTCGATTCAGGCATCGACGGTAATCATCCAGGGCTCAACGGCAAGGACGGAAAGAGTCGAATCGTCAAAGCGTTTGACTTCAGCAATATCCGCGAAATTGTGAGTCTCGATAACGACAATACAGAAACAAAGGAATTCAAAGACCGGCTTAAGAACCTGCTCGCGGCCCCATTACAACAAAAAATTTCGGCACAAACTGCGAAAAAGAACCTGAAGGAGTTAGCTGATGACGCCGCAAATGACCGTCCAATTCATTGGGAGTTGGTGGAACCATTGATTGAGATTAAGCCCACTACAGAACCTAAGAGCGGACACGGCACGCATGTGGCCGGGATCATCGGCTGTTATGCCGGACAGCAAAGCGGTAAACGAAAAGTCGAAACTAGTTTCGCTGATGGGATGTGCCCTGATATCAACTTCTATGATTTTCGTGTGCTTGCAAAAACGTTGGAAGATACCGAATTCGCTATCATCGCGGCGCTGCAATACCTGCGTTATTTGAACGATCGGCACACCTATCTCACCATTCATGGCTCCAACTTGAGCCTCTCAATTCCGCACGACGTAAGAAACTTTGCCTGTGGACGCACACCCATCTGCAATGAATGCGAACGACTTGTGGAAAGCGGGGTCGTCGTCGTTGCAGCCGCCGGCAATCTGGGTTATCAGAGCTTTGAGACTAAGGACGGCGCTTACGAGGGTTACACCGCTTTCAGCATTACTGATCCAGGTAATGCCGACGGCGTGATCACGGTCGGCGCAACTCACCGATATAAACCGCATACTTACGGTGTTAGTTTCTTTTCAAGTCGTGGTCCAACTGGTGATGGTCGTTTGAAGCCTGACCTGGTGGCGCCCGGAGAACGAATCGAATCTTGTTTACCCAAGGGAGAATGGGGAGAACTTGACGGGACGAGCATGGCAGCGCCTCATGTAAGCGGTGCCGCTGCGATGCTAATGGCGCGCTACGACGAACTTATCGGCGAACCGCGAAGGATCAAAGACATCCTTTGCCAGAGCGCTACCGATCTCGGGCGTGAGCGCAGTTTCCAGGGGCACGGCATGCTCGACGTGCTCCGAGCGTTACAAAGTATCTAGGAGAAAACGGATGTTTCTTACACTTGACGTGCGCCGTGCGCGCAAAGGCGACTGCCTCATTCTTCACTTTGGATCCAAAAACGATCCGGGACTGGGGTTGATTGATGGTGGACCATCAAATGTTTACAAGCCACACCTGAAGCCGCGGCTGGAACAGATACGGAAAGCGCGCGCGTTGGCAGCAAACGCTGCGTTGCCGGTCGATTTCCTGATGGTCAGTCATATCGACGATGATCACATAAACGGCGTACTCGAGCTGACGAAAGAACTGCTCGAAGCGAAGGCTGCACAGCAACCACTCACCTTACGAATAAAAGGCGTGTGGCACAACACGTTCGACGACATCATCGGCAACAGTCCTAAAGAGTTGACGGCTGCGGTGACTGCTCAGTTCGGAACTGCATCATTGTCAGGTGAAGCAGATGTTGATGAACTCGATCCGGATGCTGCGAAGGTACTTGCCAGTGTCAGTCAGGGATTTCGGCTGCGCGATGACACGAGAGGACTCAAGCTGCGTATAAATCCGGAGTTTGAAGGCAAGCTTGTACTCGCAAAGGCAAAAGGCAAAAAGATCGATATGGGGAAGGGACTCAAATTTACCGTGCTTGGTCCGATGAATGATGAAGTGGTGGCGCTTCAGAAAGAGCACGATGCTTTTCTCAAGAAGCAGGAAAAAGAGAAGGAGACTGAAGGAGCGCTGGCGGCATTCACCGATACTTCGGTTGCGAACCTTTCAAGTTTGGTGGTACTTGCCGAAGTGGGGAAGAAGTGCATTTTACTCACGGGCGACGCGCGCGGCGACAAGATCCTGGAAGGACTCGAGCTCGCAGGTTTATTGAAAAAGGACGGCAAGAGCACAACTCATGTCGGGGTCCTCAAAGCACCACATCATGGCAGCGATCGCAACATCGATCCAATCTTCTTCCGGCGCATTACTGCCAACCATTACGTTTTCTCCGGGAATGGGGAGCACGGCAACCCCGAGCGCGCGACTTTGCAGATGTTGTTAGACGAAAGAGGCGACGAGGATTTTACGATTCACCTGACGTATCCAATCGCCGAGATCGACGTCGAACGCAAGAAGGATTGGGAAAAGGAACAAGCCAAAGAGAAGGCGAAGAAGGCAAAAAACCCGAAAGTAAAAGTACGCGCCAACTGGTCACCCAAGAAAAACAGCCTGGCGGCGTTGTTCGACGCGAATAAGAAGTTTGCCAAGAAGATTGTGATCGTCGACGAGAACGAACCGCACCTGATCAACCTGCTGGACGAGGTTTGATTGAGAATTATTGCTGCTAAAAATTGACATCCCCTCGGGCTCAATATAAGCTTCGCCCGACTTTCTTGCAGTCATGATTCGCTTACTCATGATGGTGGATGGCTCACGCGAGTCAGATTCAGATCTCATAAACACTTGCAGCTGAGGTACCTTATCACACTCGGAAAGTGAGTGGTCCAGCAATAATAAGTATGCCCAACAATCTATAGCTGGACGTAACTCAGGCCTTAGCTATCTATGTCTATGACCGCATCTTAACGATTGTCGACGGAAGGTCACGAATAAGACTAGGGGATGGACCAGGAACGGACAGATCAAGAACCGAGGCTTACTGGTGAGAAATCGTCAGGAGACGATTTACATTCGCGCTCCGTCATCACTGCTCAATACGCAGAGAACACGAAGCCTCGCAAGGCGCGGCGTGATTGGAGAGGTATCTATTGGCACCCAGTCTTTATAGTATCGACTGCCGCAGTGGCTGCGTTCGGTGTTGGATTTACAACTTCTAATGCAATTCTCAGCCTAACAAATCAAGAAACTGTAACTAAAGGATCATATATTCTAAAACGCGATCTCACCGGCACTATTCTACGGAAAGAGGCTATCCAGACGATAGATGCTTTAATTGAGACGGGAGCGAAGCTGGGCAACAACGAAGAAGAGACGACCGTTTGGCTACTTCAGGTTTTGACGTTCATCCAATATATCAATCTAGAAAAAAATTCAGTTGACGAGCAAGGGCAAAAGATTTCCGCCGCAGAGGCCAATATCCGGTACGCTCTAAAACATCCAAGCATACGAGTTCAAGCACAGAAAACTCTAGGTGTACTCAAAGGATTACGATCAGCTCTAACGGTTCAAAAGGATTTAGAACCCTAATACACCGTTCTTACAAAGAGCAGATTTGTTAACACGGCGCAACTACCCTGATGATGAGTAATTTATTACGGAAGGCTCCCAAATCAACTATGCTGCTTGTCGGATTAATAATCTGGCTGGCTACAAATTCTTTTTTCCTGGATCGGTACCGGCAATTGATTGAGGTCCAATCTAACAAGGTCGAAAAGTTAGTGATCGTTGCGCTGATTCTTTGGATTTTGTTTACTTCTTTCTATGCCTGCTTTCATTATTTATCCTTTCTGTTCTCCGTTTTCGTTAGGACTAGCGGCCCTGAAGCCGTGCGTCGTTCATATGAGAATAATCCGCCCGTTGCGATCCTTTACCCGTGCATGAATGATATTCAAGAGAATTCGATAGAATCGTGCTTGGCTCAAGATTATCGAAATTATTCATTCTTTGTCCTTGATGACTCGACCACTCTTGAAGAGAGTGAGCGGGTTAACCTTCTCAAAGAAAAGTACTCGGACCGAATTTCAATAATTCGGAGGACTAATAGAGAGGGGTTCAAGGCAGGAAATCTTAATAACGCTCTCAAGCAGATCGGCCGAGGTTACAAGTACATCTGTGTTGTCGATGCAGACGAACTGATCGTGCCTACTTTTCTTCGGGAGATGGTTGCGATTGCCGAGGGTGATGAGAATTTAGGCTTTATTCAAGGCTCGCACCGGCAGTACGGGAACACCGCGTACGGCAAGGGAATTGGGGACTCTATTGAGACTCACTGGAATTACTTTTTACCGGCGCGAAATAAATTTGGATTTACTTATTTCTATGGTCACGGAGCACTATTAAGGTACGAGTCCCTTTGCGCTGTAGGTGGGTTTCCGGAAGTCGTGTCAGAGGACATTGCGCTCGCAACAAGGCTTAGGGAAGCAGGCCATCTAGGATTTTTTGCACATTGGATTGTTAGTCTTGAGGAGGCTCCGCCATCTTATGAGGCTTTTCGCAGAAGAAATCAGAAAGTGATATCCGGGACTTTGGAGTTCCTCAGAAAATTCTATCCCCCCTTTGCTCTTTCTAGTAACGTGTCAATTGTTGAAAAGGTGGATCTACTGATTTCCTCCTCGATTATTTATCAGCATGTTCCGTTTATGAGCCTGATTTTTCTCTTGGGCTGTTTGATACCAATGCTCAGTCTGCACGGATTTTGGAGCGGGGATCTTGGCCATAAAGGTGCGATTTTCACAGTTCAAAAGTGGGATTTCGCACTTTATCTACTCCTTGTTGCTATCGCGCCACTATGTTATTTCATTCCTAGTGCAATTCGTTCTCCACAAAGAGTAATGTGTACGGTGATTCGATTGGGAGCAATTCAGCTTTCAATTTGTCTTCAGAGTTTGGGAGCAACTCTTCGGTCTTTAATGGGTCAAACCGGTTCATTTGTACCGACTGGCGATCGCGTGACTACACTGTCGCACTCATGGAATAGATTTATTGAACCTTTAGTTGGGCTAAGCCTTATTGTAATTGGAACGTTGACCACATCTCTCTTTCTTATTGCCGTTGGTTTATCTCTAGTGCTGGCTCCGATTATAAATCGGTTGAATTTAGGTAGTCGTCTATCATCGGCTCTTATAATGCTGCCTATGCTGTTAGTAATTATTGCTGTATTTGGAATGCCTTTGTTGCTGATTTGCATGACTGGATTATTAGCTACTATTGCATTTGCTCAACCTTGATGGTGCGTAGCTGAACATTCACAATTCTTAACAAATTTTTACCTGCTCTTAACACACGCCTTACTTGCTGCGCATATTATCCTCACTGCCTTAAATAAAAAATTTCTGATTGGAGGCGGGCGGGCCGGTGGGCGGTTCGCCGTTAGTGGCCTGTAATGGCACAATGGAGCAGCGCATCCCGGCTGGCGACCGCGCGCAACAAATGCGCGCGCGAGATCGTACCCAACGAAACTCGGAATTCAGTTGTCCAGATGACGCTGGATGCGCTAAGGAAAGAAACGCTATGAAATCCAAGCAGAGCTTGTCTTATAGTCTGGGAATTGTCCTGGCAATTAGTGGACTCTGCGCCACTCTCTCCGGTTGTGTAAATAAGGCCCAGCAGAGTTTTGAACGCCCACCCGCACCGGTGGTCGTGAGCACAGCCGCGTCTCAAGATGTTTCAAACTACATGGACGCGCTCGGCAAGATTGTTGCCTTGCAAACAGTCTCGATTCAGCCACAGGTCTCAGGCCGCATTGAAAAGATTCATTTTACTGACGGCGCTAACGTGAAGAAGGGGCAACTCCTCTTCACGATCGATCCCCGGCCCTTCGAAGCAAATCTCAAACAAGCCCAGGCCAACCTTGCGAAAGACGTTGCCGCCAAGAAACAGGCCGAGGCAAACCTGGCACGTGAGGTCGCACGCGAGAAATGGGGACTGACCCAAGTGCAGCGATATAGCACACTGGTCGAGCAGGGCGTTGTCGCGAGCGAGCAATACCAACAATTGCGCGCAGATTACGATACGCTTAAAGCAACCTCCGAAGCCGCTCGCGCTGCGGTTCGCAGTGCCGATGAGACAATCAGAGTCGACAACGCAGCGATCGAAACTGCGAAGGTGCAACTCAGTTACTGCTATATCCACACGCCGATTGATGGACGCGCCGGACAGCGACTCGTTGACATTGGAAACGTCGTGAATCCCGG
>Ga0157375_10004767_pt1 | contig 11785 bp, 10 predicted proteins | sample M35metaG_FD_115311 | JGI IMG/M metagenome (GOLD analysis project Ga0157375, IMG submission 115311) | Miscanthus rhizosphere microbial communities from Kellogg Biological Station, Michigan, USA - M3-5 metaG | ecosystem: Host-associated > Plants > Roots > Rhizosphere > Soil | place: USA: Michigan...
GATCCTCGATACCAGGACTTACTTCGCCGGGTTCGACTAGCTGCGTAGTTGCGCGTTCTTCGGTTTGGATGACTCGCATGAACGAGGATCGATATAGTATGCCGTGGAATTTTGCTGACAAAGCCACCTAAAAATTATGCTAAGAGTTATTTGTCAAACCATGAATTTTTCCAGCAGGCTCTGACTTCTAATCCGGAGCGTAGTCTCGTATGAAGATTCTCACTCGGCAAGCAATCCTTTTCTGCTTTGTAATCCTGTGTACACCTTTAACCGATCTCAAATCCCAAACTATCGCAGATAAGAAAACTCCAACTGCTAGCATCAGTGGAACAGTGACAATCAAAGGGAAGGGAACTGCCGGAATAGCCATAGCGGTGCGCAATGCTAACGGAGCCAATTCGCGCTCTGTGATCAATCAGGGGAAGACTGATCAGGAAGGGCACTATCGAATACCAAATATTCCTGCGGGATCTTATGAGGTTAGTCCTAATGCTCCAGGATTTGTTGTTCTCGGTCGTTCAGGGAGTTCCGCAATTATCATCTCGGAGGGTGAAACTATTGATGACATGAATTTCAGTCTTACTAAGGGCGCAGTTATCACGGGACGAGTTACGAATTCTGAGGGACAGCCACTTGTCGAACAAGGGGTCACCTTACAGCCAGTTGATAACAACAATCAGATTTTCAGAACTCAGAATATGGGCTCTGGTCAGCCAAATATGACTGACGACAGAGGCATTTACCGGATCTTTGGACTCCAGCAAGGCAAATACAAAGTCTCTGTCGGACAAAATGCAGATAGCCTATTTACAGGATCATCTCGCAGAAGAACTATTCGGCAAACTTTTTATCCAGGAGTTAATGACTTTTCAAAAGCGGCTATCGTTGAAGTTTCTGAAGGTGGTGAGGCGAAAAACATAGACATAACCGTAGACACTAACGATAACTCGCAAAGGTTTGCGGTGACTGGTCGTATCATTGACGGTGTTAGCAGTGAACCAGTGTCAAATATGAATCTAGCTTTACAGCGTACGTCCGTGAATGGCACTGAATCTACAAGCGGCGGCTTTCTTGCATCTGACAGCCAGGGACAATTCAAGATTGAGGGTTTATCTCCCGGAAAGTATGGAATTTTTATCGACGCTCAGCAGGGCAGTGATCTACGTGCCGAGCCGGTTGCTTTTGAAATCATTGATGCAGACGTTGACGGCATAGTGATTAAGGCGGTTAGAGGAGCAAGCGTTTCAGGTCAGCTCTTCCTCGAAAGCGACGATAAGTCTATTCGGTCGAAACTGAATCAGCTCGCGCTAAGTGCAAACGTAACCGTCAACACTCAATCTCCCATCCATAGCTACGGAAAATCAGTTCGTATTACACCGGATCTTAGTTTCCAGATAGTTGGCTTGCAAGAGGGTCTAGTCAACTTTTCTGTCTACGCCTTACAAGGCGGCCCATTAAGGGGTGTCGCCATTTCACGTATCGAACGAGATGGACTGGTCCAATCACGCGGAGTTGAGGTGAAGGATGGTGAGCAAGTTACCGGTTTGAAGATATTCCTTCAAGTCAACACCGGAACTATTCGAGGTGTTGTGAAAACGGAACATGGAGAATTACCGCCAACCGCAAGGATTTCAGTATGGCTTAGTAACAGTGGAATTGAAGCCGGCCGAATGCAGCCACAGTCCATGGGAGCAGCAACAGTTGATTCGCGTGGGCGTTTCATTGTGGAGGGTGTTGCGGCGGGTACATACGAAGTAAACGCAAACGTTTTTATTCCCGATGCACGTAGGTCTTTTTCCGCAAAACAACAGGTAAATGTATCCGATGGTGTTGTATCTGAGGTTACGCTAAACATTGATCTTGCTCCGCAACCTTAACCACTTCGCGACCAGGTAAATCGGCTATGACTTCCTTAAGGTTTCTCCAGGTATTTCTGGTACTCCTCCTTGTAGTGCCTTCAGCTGGTGCGCAGGACGAACAACAATCTCGTGCTATCAAGACGGGCACGATTAGCGGGCGGGTGGTTAACGAAAAGGGTCAGCCACTGCCTGACGCTGGAGTCTCGATCCGCGCCTACAGTTCAACTGGAATTGCGCGCAGCACTACGACTGATAGTGATGGGGCTTTTCAATTCAGCGGGATGTCTCCAGTAGTTTACCTGCTCACAGCAGGATTTCCGACGTACACAATGGCCCCTCGAGACCCCGACAGCACACAATCCACCTCATATCGCGTCGGCGATAACGTAACGCTGGTATTGATAAAAGGCGGTGTGATCACGGGAAGAGTCAGTACTGCTTCAGGCGAGCCCGTGATCGGTGTACCAGTCCGTGCTCAACTGATACGCGATGGCAGAGGCGAACGATCTCGCTACGGAGCAACCTTGCAAGAACGGACTACGGATGACAGAGGTATTTATCGATTTTACGGTTTACCCACCGGAAGCTACTTTGTGTTGGCGGGAGGAGGAGGAAATCTAAATCCCAGTTCAGCCTACCGCAACGATGCACCTACCTATTCTCCGTCCTCGACTAGAGACACCGCAGCAGAAATCGCTGTGCAAGCTGGTGAAGAGACGGCGAACGTGGACATCCGTTATCGGGGTGAGCAAGGGCACACAGTATCCGGTATCACTAGTGGACTGCAGGGACCGGAGTTTATGAGTTACTCGGTTACTCTAACTTCTACTTTGGATGCAGGTTCACAATGGAATGAAACTACTTATCAATCTCCGGGTATGACAGGGTTTTCATTCGCCGGCGTTGCAGATGGAGACTATGATCTGACAGCGCAGTCATATCTTCCCAATGGTGGCCGGAGCATCTCCGAATCAAGACGAATCAAAGTGCGGGGCGCGGATGTGACTGGTATTGAGCTTGTGACGAAACTGCTTGCTTCAATTAGTGGTCGTGTCATGCTTGAGGACTCAAACGCGCCTGAATGCAAGGGAAAGCGTCGAGCGGTTGTAACCGAGACGCTGGTGTCAGCCTGGCACAATGATAAGGGAGCCGCAAAAGATCAGCCGCAGTTCGTTTGGTCATTGGGTGGGCCTGCTTATCCAAAGGAGAACGGTGAAGTTGCACTCCGTAATCTTGCTGCAGGTCAGTATCAAATAATCACTCGCTTGTTTGCGAAGTACTGGTATCTGCGATCGATTTCTCTACCAGGCCCGCCCGGTCAACAGGCCAATCGATCAACTGATGTAGTTTCAAATTGGATTACTGTGCGGCCGGCTGAACAACTTACCGGATTGACAGTGACTTTGGCGGAAGGTGCCGGTTCACTTCAAGGACAAGTCAAGTTAAACGAAGGCGAGACGTTACCAGCTAGACTGTACGTCTATTTGGTTCCAGTTGAACGTGAAAAGGAGCAAGACGTTTTAAGGTTCTTCGCCTCACCAGTTTCAGCAGCAAAAGAAATCGCGGTTAATCATATTCCACCGGGCCGCTATTGGATTCTGGCCCAACCTGCCCTTGAGGGCGCTATGCCACCTCTGACAAGGCTGCGTCTTCCAGACGAAAAGGATACTCGCACGAAGTTACGTCACGACGCTGAACAATTGAAAATGGAGATCGAGTTTAAGCCTTGTGAGAACGTAACCGCTTACGAGTTGCCGCTGAGACCATCTGTAAATTAATTCTTCAGCGTTCCTTCTCTGAGCCTTGAAGACCCGCACGACGATGTGCCTCTGCGAACAAGGCCTCGTCGTCGATAGATTCGAGTGAGGGCTTACTCTCTCCAAGCACCTCCACCGCTTTTTTTTGTTGCTCTTGACCTTTGCCTTCTGCCTCCTCAAGGCCTTCTTTGAAAGAGCGTTTGCTTTGCCCCAGCGCCTTTGCTAACTGCGGTAACTTGCTGCCGCCGAACAGGAGAAAGATCACGCCGACAATAAGAATCCAAATCATTGGATTCTCTGGAAGAAATACTATGAACATAAAGACCACCCATTCTCTACGAAAGTTAATAAATCAACTGTTAGCCTTCGGCCGGTGAATACTTTTAATCTGATGCTGTCCCTTTTCCGGGTGTTCCAGCCGCGTTGAACTAACTATAGTGGGAATCGAGATGTATGGCTAAAGCCTGGCGCCGGCCTGATAGCTAATTGCTACCCAAAGAGATGCCCAGGCAAAGGCGCTGATCAGGTTTAGCGGACTGTACTTACGTGGCGACATTCCGACGGTAGCGCAAACGAGCGGGATGGTTATGCGTAGACCTGCGGCGAACCTTGATAACAAGACCGCAAATGTGCCGTGTCTGAGGACTAACTGCTGCACCTTTGGGTACCAACGTTTCAAGCGGTTGGACTTTTGGATCAGCCGTGCGGCCCGTTCATGCGCTGCATAGAAATAGATCTGATCTCCTGCCGCTCCACCTATCGCGCCAGCCAGAATTGTAATTCGCCAATCAAGATAGCCCGCTCCGCACAACGCCCCCGCGGCTATCAATGTCGCTTCTCCTTCCCAGAATGCTGCCAAAAGCACAGCGACATATCCATACTTTGGCAATAAACGCATCACGAGCGTTGGCTCGCTTAATAAACAAAGCACCGTTGTCCAGGCGTTATAGATTGATGTGACAAGTGTATTCACTGGAGTGGTTATTGAAGCCCTTGCTACCGGTGGCCGCAGTTCTTCTCGAGACTTCCGAATCAGTTTCCACAAGAGGAGCGAGGTCACAACTAACATCATGCATTACGTGCAACACTCGATCGATGTCGGAAGAACGTAGCCTTGAGTAAACGGGAAGTTGCAACGCTGCCCTGGTTTCTTCTGCGCCCGGACAGACAGCCGCAAAAGCCTTGAACAGCGGCAAGCCTGAGCACACGTCTACGTGCATCGTTTCAAGATCAACTCCTCTGCGTATTGCCCGGCGGCTGGTACGTGCAGGGTCCGAAGTGTAGATACAGTATTGGTAGTAAACGTGCTCAACGCCGGGCACGATAGGCGGCGTTAGAGCAGAGCGGCAATCACTCAGGCCGCTTGTATATCGCAGAGCGTGTTCGCGAGAGCGCGCATTGCATTCATCGAGTTTCGCTAATCCCCGAATACCAAATACAGCCTGCGCGTTCGAGTAACGCTGTGTATATGTGCGAGGAAAAGAGTCGAGAGGCCGGATCTTCTCCCACATATACTTTGAAAGATCGACGTCGCTGAATATTGAAGCCAAGGCTTGAATGGGATAGCCCCAAAAAGTGAACACTTTCGGACTGATGCCGATACGCGCGGCGTACCCCTTGAGAAGCCGCACAACTACATCATTTGTGCTCGGCAGTGGTTCCGCTGCTGCGAGGTCCCGTACACGCGAAGCTATTTCAGGGTTGTTCGTTAGGGCCATTCCTCCACCATACGTATTGATCCCTTTGAGCATTTGAAAGCTGAAGAAAGACGCCGCACCAAATGTACCAACTAAACGGCCGTGATAACGCGCACCTACGGCTTGTGCGCAATCCTCCACGACAATCAGATTGTGCTTTTCTGCGATTCGCAAAATCTCTTTCATTGCACAGGGTTGGCCGTAGAGGTGAGTCGGCACCATTACGCGGGTCTGCTCAGTAATCGCGGTCTCGATACGCGTTGGTTCCAGGTTGAAGGTAAATGGATCAACGTCCACGAAAACAGGTTTGAAGCCGGCTTGCCTGGCGATCTCCGGCACTACCCAAAACGTAAGTGCGGGAAAAATTATTTCGCTCCCCGATGGTAAATTGAGAGCGCGCAGAATGTAATAGAAGGCCATTCGACCATACGACGCTACTATTGCATGGTCCATGTAGTGGTACGCAGCAAATCGTTTCTCAAACTCCGATATAGCTGGTCCCTCGACCGCTTCGCCGCGGCGAAATGCGGCAGCGACATCTTTCTCCTCGCCTGGCACTGAACGTACGCCGTAACGCGCAATAGTGCGCAAGTTCATACCGTCACCTTTCTTTCCGAAATCCACGGGCGATCAAGATAGTCCTGCTTGTCCCAGGACCACGCATCTGCTTTTTGCAGCAAAGAATGGTGCGAATATCTATGCAGCCCGAGCAAGTTAAATAGCTGGCTGGGGCGGCCAATAAAGCGCGAGTATGCCATCCCGAGCATAAGTCGCGCGCGTCTCGGAGTTAAGGTTGGATGATTGAAGGTGAGCGTATAGCCATCAAACTTTTCCCAATCTGTTTCGAACACGAGAGGCTTAAGTTGCTTGAATTGAGGAGTACCTGGATACGGAGTCAGGATCTTGAAATTGACATAGGTGGTGTCAAGATCACACGCAAAGCGGATCAACTCCTCAATACTCTCTTCGGTGTCTTGCAAAAACCCAATCACGTAAAATGCCGTGGTCTTTAATCGCAGTTCCCAGCAGAGTTTCACCATGGTACGCATGTGTTCGTGAGGTATATGGCGACGCCCGACTCGCTTGAGCACAAGCGGATCGGGTGATTCCACGCCGAATGAGATTTCGCGGAGACCGGCCGCATGCAAAACTCGGATAAGCTTTTCATCCAGATCATCCATTCTCGTCTCGCATTCAAACGAGAACTTAAGGCCGCGCACTCGAATCGCTTCGGCGATATGAAGGCAACGATCGCGATCGAGCGTAAAAAGAGGATCTCGGATCTTTATGTGCGGCTCATGATAACGGCCACACAACTGCTCCAGTTCCAAGATCACATTTTCTACACTGCGCTGCCGAAAGCTGGCCGTAATACGGTGGGGACAATAGGTGCAGTGCTCAGGACAGCTACGACTGGTCAGCATCGGAACAGCCCGAGTCAATCCGATGCGACTGTGGTTCGTGTAACCGAATCTTTTGCTTTTCACCAGATCCCAGCGCGGGAATGGCAACGTGTCGAGGTCGTCGATGGCGGGGCTTTTCACTAAGCCCTGCATCTCTTCTCCGGCGGCTAGCTTAATCGCTGCTGCTTCTGGCTCACCCGAGATCACAAAGTCGCCCGCGTCCGTGAAGAGTTCGGGAAGATGAGTAGCAGGGGTTCCAAAAAAACCAACTCTTACGCCGCGTGATCGGGCAGCTTTGGCCCAGGCGGTTTCCTGCCTGTAGTCGACAAGCGAGGTCAGCACCAGCGCAAGGTCGGCTGCAATCGGTTTGTGATCGTGGGTTACGGTCACCTTGTAACCCGCGCGGGAAAAGATGGTCGCAAGATAGCCAACATGAATGCTCGGCAGGTTCAAGAACACTCGTCGGACGTTCTTGGCAAAGCGTGTGGTAATGGAATCACCGCGAAACCGCGAGCCGTAACCTCCGGCTACCGTGTCCTTACTTACCGATCCACCCTTTGCTCTCAAATCTGCGAGTACGACAAGGGGCATAATGTACTCGGTCCAGGCTGAAGAGCAGCGTTAGACCCACCTCATGATCCACCAATGGTTTGTGGAGACCGGTTTAAGGTACTAGCCCGAAGATGAACAGAAGATAAATGGGAAAAAGGGAAATTGTGTGTGGTTTATTGGTCGCCGTTCGCTGGGAGCGAGGCGACAAAGGTGCTGCCCCTTGAGTCCGAGTGCTGCAGTTCAAGGCGGCCAAGGTGGGCCTCAGCAGTCCATTTGGCAATGGCCAGACCCAAACCGGCTCCGCCGCCGACGGCGCTCGCCTCGGCGCGTGAACGGGCCTTGTCCACCCGGTAAAAGCGTTCAAAAATATGAGGCTGGGCCTCGAGCGGTATGCCTGTTCCTGTGTCTGAAACAACTACCGCATATGTTGTTGACTTCCTCTCAAGAGCAATTCTAACAACGCCACCGGGCAAAGTGTGTTTGATGGCATTGTCGAGGAGATTTAGGACCATCTGTCGTAGCAAGCCCTCGTCGCCGCGATAGTGGACCTCCGGGATTTCGCCGACCTCAATCGTTATACCTTTGCTAGTTGCGAGCACTTCGGCGGCTAGGGAAGTTTCGCAAAGCAATTTATCAAGGGAGAACAGACTCATCTGCAGGACTCGTTGTCCACCGTCTGCGCGGGCAAGCATGAACATCTCCTCAACGATGTGCGTTAGTCGTCGGGCCTGCACATCGATAATGCTTAAAGCTTCACGATACTCGCTGTCGCTTCGTGACTGCTGCTCGAGCGTAACGCCAGTGGCCGTACGCATGACGGAAAGCGGAGTACGTAATTCGTGCGAAGCGTCCGCCATAAAGCGGTGCTGCTGTTCGAATGCATTATCCAGACGTGTCAGTAGTTCGTTGAAGGTGGACGCGAGCCGGCCCAGTTCATCATTTGAATTTGAAACGGGTAGGCGCTGGTCCAAATTTTCGGCACTGATCCGGCGTGCGCGCTCCGTCATTTGGACCACTGGGGCCAGGCTCCGTCGGGCCAGGAACCATCCGCCGAATCCGGTCAGGGCAAGAGTGCCCAGTACCACAAAAATTAGGATCAGCCTGAGCAGACGAAGCTCCCTGCGCACTACGTCGAAAGGCTGGCTAACAACCAGGATGTAAGACTTGCTTGCCGCGTGAATGCGCTCCACAGCAATCCGGCGCTGATCGACCCTGTCTTGTTGCGTGGTTGGCAGTGTGTACAGTTGTGTGCCAGTGGCCGGCACGAGATCAAGCGAGGGTAGGGAAGCGTGAATGATGCCATCTGCGTCCTCCTCTGCCACTAAGTTGCCACTCGTATCAAAAATGGCTGCGGCTTGTCGAGGGGCGATATGTTCGTCCAGAACACTGGAAGCGCCGGTTTTTTCTTCCCGCTTTTCCACATCGATCGCATGGACGAGCGATAGGCTCGTCTCGTCCATTGTCGCACTCAGTTCTGTGTCGAGGCTGTCGTAAAGGATCGCAGTCACAACCGCATATACACCGATGCTAAACGCCACCAGCACTAACGCGAGAACCCCAACGTACCAAAGGGTTAATCGCGCTCTAACGGAATCAAACATGCGGGCTCTCATCGCTAAGCGCGTATCCTTCGCCACGCCTCGTGTGAAACAGCTTTATCGGGTGCCCGTCATCAATTTTTCTTCGCAGGCGCTGCACGTAAACCTCTATCAGATTTGAAAAGATGTCGAAGTTCTTGTCCCAAACGTGCTCAGCAATATCAGCTCGACCGAGCACGCGGTCGGCATTACGCGCGAAATATTCGACGAGCGCATATTCTTTAGCCGACAGTTGAATTCTGGTTCTGCCTCTCTTGACCCTCCTCGTGCGCGTATTGATCTCCAGGTCGGCAATTCTGAGTATCTCTGATTGCAGAGTCTCACCGCGGCGCAACAGTGCGCGAGTGCGTGCCAATAGTTCGCCGAAATCGAATGGTTTGATCAGGTAATCATCAGCACCTGCGTCGAGGCCGGCGATCCGATCGTCTACGGCGTCCCGCGCGGTGAGCATGAGTACCGGAGTGGATAGGCCCCGGCCACGCATTTCGCGGGATACCTGCAGCCCATCTTTATGAGGAATCATCACGTCGAGGATGACCAGGTCGTAATCATAGACGCTGAGTTGATAGAGGGCGGCTTCGCCGTCGGCGGCAATATCGACGGCGTATGATTGCTCGCGCAAGCCCTTCGCTAACATCAGGGCTGCACTTGGCTCGTCTTCCACCAGGAGAATGCGCATTGTTTAAGTAATCCGTTGGCTCGTGATTATATCAAGGGAACCGAACGTCTGAGTCGACATGGCGTCGAGATTTCGATCAAGCATTGTCGTAAGAACCAAATCGCGAAACATTCTGACGTTTCGGGACTCGCGTCCAACGATTTGTTCGATGGCGGTTTCCTAACAAGTGATCACTACCTATATGCCTTTACGAATGCGCGCGCTTCGTCCTCGGTGGTGAAGATATAGAGTCCTAAGTCATCAAATCGCGCGGCCGAGCCATTCTGGGGAACATCCTTTCGTTCCGCTTGGTTCAGGAAAAATCTAATTGCCCCACTTCCGTCGGGTATTTGATAGACGCCCCAAGCCGTCACCCATTCGTTTGTTTTCCTTGAGGCGCTTGCCATCTCTTGACTTTGTAAGTAAGCAAGGATTCGCCCACCTCTCGGATTCGCATCAACCATCATGTATCCGTACAAGTACGGCAAGCCGGTAATTGCACCATCAGCGTTTATTCTTTCGCTAGAGACCCGCCCAATAAAGAGAGCGTACTTTCCACTTGAGTCCTGCGGCAGAATAACGTCCTGCAAAAAGTAGCCGCGGTTCCTGACGACGAACCGCGAATTACCATCCCCTGTTTGTTCGACACTGGCAGCGCCATAGGCGCGCCAGTCGTTTGCACCAAAGTCGGCATTTGGGTTCTTGAGCAGATTGGCTGATTGCGCATTTCCAAACGAAGTGAATAGCAACAAGCATAGCAAGACCAAACTGCACCGTATGACGAACTTCATAAAACCTCCTTGCTGTTGAGAAGCCATCGAACCCCTGAGCTTCAACGGCTCGCCAAAGTTACCCTCGGGACGCATCGGTCAAAGACGAGAATCGCACTGGACTGCAATATCGATCTAATCGTCTTACAAGTTTCAACTAATTTTGTTTGTTAGGTCCATAGGCTTGAAACAGAAGTCATCAAAGGTACTACGATTATTGCTATGGACACTAATTCCGACGAGGCCATCCATCAGCGGCTGGACACGAGAACACTTACATGGCGTGGTCCGACACTGGTGCTGTTTTCCCGTGCAGCTTTTGCTATTGGAGCTCAAGCCCTTGTCGCTGGTGTCTTCGCACTGCGATCTTCGCCAACCCCCTGGCATGAAGCCGAGCCTTGGCTGCCTGTGTATGGAACATTGATCGACGCGGGCTGTCTCGCGCTGTTGTGGTGGCTCACACGCCGCGAAGGCATCCGCCTGTTCGATCTTGTCAGCTTCAAGCGGACACGTCTTGTCCGCGATGTACTGCTCGGCTTCGCGCTTATCCCAGTCAGCCTCGTCTTCATTCTTGGTGGCATCTATGCGGCCGGCTGGCTTTTGTATGGAACGCTCACGCCGCCGTACCTCTTTGGGACCCTGCCGTTGCCGGCCGCGCTCTATGGCGTGCTGGTGTGGCCGTTCATTTGGGGGCTCACTGAGCAGATGACCTATAACGGCTATCTGGTGCCTCGGTTCAAGGTTCTTTGCAGGAGTACGATCCCGGCAATCGCGATTGTCGCGTTTGCCTGGTCGCTGCAACATGTTTTCATGCCGTTGACTCTTGATCCCAAGTTCATGGCTTTTCGCTTGTTGTCGTCCGTGCCTAACACGGTCTTCCAAACGCTTTTGTATCTGCGACTGCGGCGGTTGATTCCTTTCGCGATTGCTCATGCTTTGATGGACGGTGCAAGCGTGCTGATCGGCGTACTTCTTCCGCTGTTTACCACATGAGGAGACTTTTCCTCACAACGCCAGTGGCATCGAATGCGTCAACTGCCCAGACACGCCGCCTAACAATTAAATTGACATCTTAATCAGCCCTTAAGAAGCCGTATATGAATCGTAACGTCCGCCATGCAGGCGCGTGCGTTTCGCACGTCGCCTGCATGGCGTTGTTATAAGCTGGCGAACGCAGCGTGGTACTTCACAGTGCCGGTTTTTCCGTCCAGAGCTGCTGGGTGTAGCTCCACCGCCATGAATACTTCGTCGGCAACGTCGTATTCGCTGTCGATTCCAAGCGCCTAGAGGGGGAAAAGCCAAAGCGCGGGTAGTATTCTGGATGCCCTAAAACAACAACTGCAACGAAGCCAAGTTGCTTGCACCGCTCAAGACCTGCTTCGACAAGTGCGGAGCCGATGCCCTTGCGTTGGTGCTCCGGTGCCACTGCCATAGGAGCAAGTCCCATCACCTTGAGATCAGGATGGCGAGACAGACAAACCGGCGAAAACA
>Ga0157375_10004768_pt1 | contig 11782 bp, 11 predicted proteins | sample M35metaG_FD_115311 | JGI IMG/M metagenome (GOLD analysis project Ga0157375, IMG submission 115311) | Miscanthus rhizosphere microbial communities from Kellogg Biological Station, Michigan, USA - M3-5 metaG | ecosystem: Host-associated > Plants > Roots > Rhizosphere > Soil | place: USA: Michigan...
CCTCGATCACCAGATCTGCATCGCCGAAGCCTGAGAAGGTTTCGGCGAACGAGATGCGCGACAGCGTCTGCTTGCGATCCTCTTCGTTGATCTTGCCGGACGCCACTTGGCGGGCGAGGTTCTTGTCGATGGCCTTGATCGCGGCATCGAACCGGTCACGTTCCAGATCGTTGATCACGGCCTGATAGCCGGAGAGCGCCACCACATGGGCGATGCCGCTTCCCATTTGCCCTGCGCCCACGATGCCGATTTTACGAATGGGCATGGTGTTAGTTTCTCGCGACGTCTTCGGCTCGGCGAGCAATGTCCCGCCTTGAACGATCTCGTCCATCGTCACTCTCCATGAGCATACATCGCCCCTAATACCCCGCCTTTTTCAGCTCGGCCTCGAGCTCGGGCAGGACTGTGAACAGATCGCCGACGAGGCCGTAATCGGCGACTTGGAAAATCGGAGCGTCGGCATCCTTGTTGATGGCCACGATCACTTTGGAATCTTTCATGCCGGCAAGATGCTGGATCGCACCGGAAATGCCGATGGCGATATAGAGGTCCGGCGCCACGACCTTGCCGGTCTGGCCGACCTGGTGATCGTTCGGCATATAGCCGGCATCGACCGCGGCGCGGCTGGCACCGACCGCGGCACCAAGACGATCCGCGAGCGGCTCGATCAGTTTCTTGAAATTGTCGCCGGACTGCATGCCACGCCCGCCCGAAATCACGATCCGGGCGGCCGTCAACTCCGGCCGCTCGCTCTGGCTGATGGCGCTGGTCTCGAAGCTGGACAGCCCGAGCGCCGCCGGCGGCGTGATGGCCTCGATCGGCGCCCTCCCGCCCTCGCTTGCAGCGGCAAATACCGAGGTTCTGACCGTGGCCACGATCTTCTTGTCGGTCGTCTTCACCGTCTCGATGGCGTTCCCGGCATAGATCGGCCGCTCGAATGTATCCGGCGCCTTCACCGCGATGATATCGGAGACTTGCGCCACGTCGAGCAGCGCCGCCACGCGCGGCAGCACATTCTTGCCCATCGTCGTTGCCGGCGCGAGCAGCGCATCGTAAGTCGCCATCAGCGGCACGATCAGAGCCGCGATTTCCTCGGCAAGGAGTTGTGCGAGCTGGGGCGCATCCGCGATCAGCACCTTGCGCACGCCGTCGAGTTTGGCTGCCTGTTCGGCGACGGCGCGGCAACCCTGCCCTGCGACGAGAATATCGACCTCGCCGCCGATCTCACGCGCTGCCGTGAGCGCCTTTCCCGTCGAGGGTGCGAGCGTCTTGTTGTCGTGGTCGGCGAGGAGCAGCGTGGCCATCTAGAGCACCCCCGCCTCGTTCTTAAGCTTCTCCACCAGCGCCGCAACACTGTCGACTTTAATCCCGGCCTGGCGCGTCTTGGGTTCGGCGAGTGAAACCACCTTCAATCTCGGGGCAATGTCCACGCCGAGTGTTTCAGGCGTCGTCTCATCGATCGGCTTCTTCTTCGCCTTCATGATATTCGGCAGCGACGCGTAGCGCGGCTCGTTCAGCCGCAAATCCGTGGTCACGATCGCGGGCTTCGTGAGCATGACGGTTTCGAGTCCGCCATCCACTTCACGCACCACGCGGATCTTCGTGCCGTTCAGTTCGAGTTTCGAGGCGAACGTGCCTTGCGGCCAGCCAAGCAGGCCCGCCAGCATTTGTCCGGTCTGATTACAATCGTCGTCGATCGCCTGTTTGCCCATGATGACAAGCTCGGGCTTCTCGCTCTCGACGATCTTCTGGAGCAGTTTGGCGACGGCGAGCGGTTCGACGTTGGCCTCGGTCTTCACCAGGATGGCGCGGTCGGCGCCCATGGCGAGCGCGGTGCGGAGCGTATCAGCGGCTTTGGCATTGCCGATCGAGACGGCGACGATTTCGGTTGCCTCGCCCCGTTCCTTGATGCGCACCGCTTCCTCGACGGCGATTTCGTCGAACGGATTCATCGCCATCTTGGCATTGGCGAGATCGACCCCGCCGCCGTCCGGCTTGACCCGGACCTTGACGTTGGCGTCGACGACCCGCTTGACGGGAACCAAGATTTTCATGGGGCCAGCTTCCCCGACTTTCGACGATTTTGGCCGCCGAGCCACTCTATCTCGCACCTGCGAAATGGCCGGGACGGTACTGCCCGGCAGTGCACAAGTCAATGCTTTCCGGGTTTTTTTGGAAGTTCAGGCCCCACCTGGGGTCTTGTCGAACAGCACTACACCGCGCCGCCGCATAAACAAGATGAGGACCGCGCCGGCCGCCAAGCCGCCAATATGGGCCCACCAGGCGACGTTTTCCTCGGAATCAAAAAACAGGCTGGCCACCTGTGCCGCAACCCAGATGCCGAGCGCCCAGGAGGCGTTGAGCTTGATCGGGATGCGCCACAGCGCCAACACCCAGACCTTCACCTTGGGATGCAGAATGAGATAGGCAGAGATGATGCCGGCTACCGCGCCCGAGGCCCCGATCAGCGGCAAGTCCGAGTTCGGCATCATCCAGGAATGCACCAGCCCGGCGAAAATCCCGCACATCAAATAGAACATGATGAAGCGGATATGGCCCATGGCGTCCTCGACATTGTCGCCGAACACCCAGAGGAACAGCATGTTGCCGATCAGATGGACCCAGCCGCCATGCAGAAACATATAGGTGACCAGAGTGAACCGTTCCGGCATGGGGAAGGTCGGCGAGATCACCGTCTTCGCCGTGGGCCCTAGGAGATCGGCGGGGATGACGGCGAACATCGCCGCGTTCTCATTCTCGAGCGGGATCACCCAGCCGGTCTGAAAGATGACGAACACAGCCACGTTGAGAGCAATCAGCGCGAAGGTGACGTACTGATGGTCGATGCTCTTCAGCGGGTTGGTGTCGTGGAGGGGAATGAACACGGAGACACACGGACGCCTTCGGCTAGCGGTTCTGACCCTTGACCCACAACACGTCGGTCCGACCTTTGTCGTTGGCATAACGGCTAGCCACAAACAAAAAGTCCGACACGCGATTGATATAGCGCAACCCCGCGTCGCCCACGCTCTCGCGCGAAGCGAGCGCCACCATCAGCCGCTCGGCGCGGCGCGAGATGGTGCGCGCGAGATGCAGGAAGCTCGCTGCCGGCGAGCCGCCGGGAAGCACGAAGGACCGTAACGGCTGCAGATCGCGATTGAGCTTGTCGATTTCGCCCTCGAGCCGCGCCACTTGCGCATCGGTGACGTTCAGCCGGCCGCGCGCGTCCTTGGTCTCATCCGGAAAACAAAGATCGGCGCCGAGGTCGAACAGATCGTTCTGAATCCGTGCAAGCATGGCGTCGAGTTCCGCGTCGGCGGTTCGCGTGTGCACGCGCGCCAGCCCGATCGCGGCATTGGTCTCGTCCAGCGTGCCATAGGCTTCGACACGAAGATCGTATTTCGGCACGCGCCGCCCTGAGCCGAGCGCCGTTGTGCCGTCATCGCCGGTCTTTGTGTAGATCTTGTTGAGGACAACCATCACCGGACCCCTCTAAGGCTAGCCTAGCTACACCTTGGGGTTGGTCAAGTCACCCTGAGAAAGCGGGTGAACCGGGCGCGCCCCTAGTATTTTCCGGAGAGATAGATCGCCAGCATCACGATGCAGATCGCGACGAACTGCAAGACGACGCGCCAGCGCATCAAGGTCTGGCTCAAGTTTGGACTGCCGCCCCGGAGCATGTTCCAGAGCCCCAAAAGCAGCACGATCGCGACTGCCGCAAGCGCTATGGGGACGGCGTATCCAACGATATCCTGCATGGCGGTTTTCTCCCCCTCACCCGCTTGGTTTTCAACCCTTCTCGGGCCTTTTTAGTTCCGTATCGCGACTTCGTCCAAGGCGCGGGCGGGCAAGATCCTGCGCAAGAACGCCACAGCGTAGGTGGGCAGAGTGACATAATAACGGGGCTTGGGCTTGCGGCTTTCGAGCGCGGCGGCGAGCTTGGCCGCAACCGCCTCCGGCTGGAGCTTGAAGCCCTGCTTGCCGCCCTCCTCCATCCGCGCGATCCGCGCCCGATAGATGTCGCGATGGTGAGAGTTCTCCAGATCGATATTGCGCCGATACGCCTCGAGCGCATGCTCGACGAAGCGGGTGGCGATCGGGCCGGGCTCGATCAGGATCACTTTGATGCCTGACGGGGCGAGCTCCACGCGGAGCGTATCGGCAAGCGCCTCGATGGCGAATTTCGATGCGCAATAGGCGCCGCGATAAGGGGCCGCGATAAGCCCGAGGATAGAGGAGCAGAATACGATCCTTCCCTCGTCAGCCTTTCGCATCGCCGGAATGATGCGGGCGGTGAGATCGTGCCAGCCGATCACATTGACCTCGAATTGCGCGCGCAACACTTCGGGCGTGAGATCTTCGACCGCGCCCGGCTGACCATAGGCGCCGTTATTGAACAGCGCGTCGAGTTTGCCGTCAGTTCCTTCCAGAACTTGCTCGGCGGTGACTCTGATCGAGCCCGGCTCGGCATAATCGAGATAAAGGCTCTCGACGCCCTCCTCGTCGCGCAGCCGGGCGATATCCTCAGGCTTCCGTGCCGTGGCGAACACCCGCCAACCGCGCCTCTTCATTTCCCGCGCCGACGCGAGCCCGATGCCGGATGAGCAACCAGTGATAAGGATCGAGCGTTGGGTCATGGGTCGATCCCGGGTGAAGGTCTACAGCCTCAGCCTTCCAACAGCCGCCGCGCGATGACGTGAGCTTGAATCTCGGCGGCGCCCTCGAAGATCGAGAGGATGCGCGCGTCGCAGAGCACGCGACTGATCGGATATTCGAGCGCGAAGCCATTGCCGCCATGAATTTGCAGCGCGTTGTCCGCTGACGCCCAGGCGACACGCGCGGCAAGCAGCTTCGCCATGCCGGCTTCAAGGTCGCAGCGGCGGCCGGCATCCTTCTCACGCGCGGCGAAATAAGTGAGCTGGCGGGCGAGCAAGATTTCCGCGGCCATCATCGCCAGCTTGTCGGAGACGCGCGGAAAGGCGATGATCGGCTTGCCGAATTGAATACGCTCGACCCCATAACGAAGCCCGAGATCGAGCGCGGCCTGTGCCACGCCGATGGCCCGCGCCGCGGTTTGAATGCGCGCCGCCTCGAAAGTCTGCATCAGCTGCTTGAAGCCTTGGCCTTCGACGCCGCCGAGCAGGTTGGCGGCCGGCACCTCAAATCCGTCGAACGAAATGTCGAACTCCTTCATACCGCGATAACCGAGTACCTCGATCTCGCCGCCGGTCATGCCCTTCGCCGGGAAAGGATTATCGTCGGTACCGCGCGGCTTCGGCGCGAGGAACATCGAGAGCCCGCGATAGCCCTTCTCGTTCGCGTTGGTGCGCGCCAGCACGGTCATCAGGTCGGCGCGCGCCGCATGGGTAATCCAGGTCTTCTGCCCAGTGATGCGATAGACATCGCCGTCCCTCACCGCGCGGGTTGTCAGCGACGCAAGGTCCGAGCCCGTGTTCGGCTCGGTAAACACCGCCGTCGGCAGGATTTCGCCGGACGCGATCTTCGGCAGCCATTCGGCCTTTTGCTCGTCGGTGCCACCATTGAGGATCAATTCCTCGGCGATCTCCGAGCGCGTGCCGAGCGAGCCCACGCCGATATAGCCGCGCGATAGTTCCTCGGAAACGACGCACATCGCCTCCTTGCCGAGGCCGAGCCCGCCATATTCTTCCGGCAGCGTTAGCGAGAACACGCCAAGCTCGGCCATCTGGGCGATCAGCGGCATCGGTACATATTCGTCTTTCAGGTGCCACTCTTGCGCATGCGGCGCGACTTCCGTCTCGGAGAAGCGATGCATCTCTTCGCGGATCGCAGAATAGGTCTCGTCGACCCCGGTATCGCCATAAGACACCCCCCCTTGCGCATCGCGGATCAGCTTAACTGCCCGCGCCCGCGTCTCGGGTCCGGTGCCTTGAATCAGCGCGCGCACTTCCGGAGTGAGAAACGCAGCTTGATCTTTCTCCGAGAGACCAAGCTCGCCGAGCCTGACCATCTCGTTCTGGCTCATCATCACGCCGCCAAAGAGCTGCGCGCCGTACTCGGCAGCGCCGATCTGGCAGAGCAGTGCCTCGATGTCGCCGAAACGGCCCTCGTCCTTCATCCGGTGCGCATAGGCCACCACCTGCCGCAGCGCCTCGACATAGGTCGCGATCCAGGCAAGCCCATGGGCGATATGCTGCTCGCGTTCGAGCGCCTCGCCGTCGATCACCCCGCCCGGCGCCACCTTGGCGCGGACCGCGGCAACCGCCTGATCGCGGAGCTTGCCGGCGGCGGCCGCGGTCGTGTCGAGGATGGGAATGAGGTTGGGCAGAAGGCCGGATTTCGGCCGGTCCAAGGCTTCGGCGGTCGTCACGAAAGCAGGTCCTTCTTTCAGGGATACGCTGAGCGGAAGGAACCTTGCGGAGCGGCGAAAGTCAATGCGCCTCGGCTTTTAGCCCGCCTCGAAGCTCGTGATCCCGAAAATATTGTTGAGCGGCAGCCCGGGATCGCCCCTGAGATACATCCGCTCACAGGCGAAATTCGACTGCATCTCGTGCCGCGCGGCGAGAGCCTTCCCGGCCTGGTTGGGCTCCGGAATGTCGATGGAGACCGGTTCACCGACGGCGTGATTGCAGAGCGCGTCGAACAGAGACTCGGCGATCTCAGGATGTTCGGCAAAGAGCGATCCGATCTTGTAGCCGCTACAGCATTTCCGTAAGACGCCATAGCCTTTCAGGCGACCCGCATCGACGAAACCCAAGGCAACTGCCTGAGGCTGCGCGATCCAAGCTTTCAGAAAATTGTCCCGGGGCGCGAAGAAATGCCTCCGATCGTACGCGGCAAGCTCGGCGAACGGCACGTCCGTCAGCGGAACGATCTCCGCCGCGACATGCTTTGTACCGTTCGGCGTAAACGCATGACGGATAGAGCGATGCGCGGTGCGAAAGCCGAGCCGCGCATAGCGTTCGGCCATGGCCTCGACGCCATCCAATCCGACATTGCGGTTACCGGCATAAGAAAGCATGAATTTCGTCAGAGCCAGTCCATAACCCTGACCGCGGAACTCTGGCGCAACAATATAGAGACCGATGAAAGCGAACTCGGCGGCGTAGGTCGGAACCGCGCCGCTCGCGATCATCCGCTCGTCGAGCATGCCCATGCAGAAGCCGCGTGGATCGATGGCGAAGAAGCATTGAGCGTCGTGCAGGCCAGGGTTCCAGCCCTCAGCCGCCGCCCAGTCGATGGCGACCTCGACATGGGAGAGCGACATTCTCCCAATGCGATAATCGCCTGATCGATCGCCCATTCGGCGCGCCTAATGTGGAAAGACTTCGCCCCTAGGCGCCGACATGCATTTGCTTGGACGCCTCGATCACATCCTCGAAGCTGCGCAAGCCCGTGCACGGCGCGCTGACTAGCACAGCCATGTTGCCCGGGCGATGCTCGTTCTTCCACATGCGCATATGCGCTTTCGGGATCTGCTCCCAGGGGAAGACCTCGGACATGCACGGATCGATGCGCCGCTCGATCACCAGCGCGTTCGCCTGACTTGCCTGCAACAGATGGGCGAAATGCGAGCCCTGGATGCGCTTCTGATGCATCCACACATAACGTGCGTCCATGGTGAGATTGTAGCCCGTGGTGCCGGCGCAGAACACGACCATGCCGCCGCGCTTCACCACCAGCGTCGAGACCGGGAAGGTCGCCTCGCCAGGATGCTCGAACACGCTATCGACGTTGACGCCCTTGCCGGTGATCTCCCAGATCGCCTTGCCGAAATTGCGCGCCTCTTTCAGCCAGACGTCATATTCGGGCGTGCCGACCTTGGGCAGCTGACCCCAACATTTGAAATTGTTGCGATTGATGACGCCCTTGGCGCCAAGCGACATGACGAAGTCTTTCTTGTCGTCGCCGGAGACCACGCCGATCGCGTTGGCGCCGGCCGTGGCGCAAAGCTGCACCGCCATCGAGCCGAGACCGCCTGACGCGCCCCAGACCAGCACGTTGTGGCCGGGCTTCAGCGTGTGCGGGCGATGCCCAAACAACATGCGGTAAGAGGTGGCGAGAGTAAGCGTGTAGCAGGCCGCTTCTTCCCAAGTGAGGTGCTTCGGCCGTGGCAAAAGCTGGCGGTCCTGCACGCGCGCGAATTGCGCGAACGATCCGTCCGGCGTCTCGTAGCCCCAGATGCGCTGCGAGGTGGAGAACATCGGGTCGCCGCCGTTGCACTCTTCGTCATCGCCGTCGTCTTGATTGCAGTGGATGACGACTTCGTCGCCGACCTTCCAGCGCTTCACCTTGGACCCGACCGCCCACACGATGCCAGACGCATCCGAGCCTGCGATGTGATAGGGGTTCTTGTGGCCGTCGAGCGGCGAGATCGGAATCCCGAGCGACGCCCACACGCCATTGTAATTGACGCCGGCCGCCATCACGAGCACGAGCACCTCGTGGCTATCGAGTTCCCAGGTCGGCAGCACCTCGACTTGCATCGCCTGATCCGGCGGACCGTGGCGATCTTTGCGGATCGACCAGGCGTACATGTTCTTCGGCACGTGACCGAGCGGTGGAATCTCGCCGATCTCGTACAGATCTTTCAGTTCTGGCGCGCTCTCCGCGAGAGGCACTGCTGCTAGCGACATCTCATTCATCCGTTTGTTCCCCCGCCGACGCCTTCAGGCCTTTAGCCGGATTTTTGCATTGCGGCAATTGTCTGTCATCCATCTCGCGACTGCAACAAATTTACTCGGCCAAGCCTTAACGCGCAAAGCCCTTGAAAAGACCATGCGACGTTTTAGATCGGTGTTCTAAGGCAGAGTTTTGCCCCGCGGGGGAGACGGTTAGCAAAAAGCTTGGCCTCTGCACAGGGGTACAAAAGTGATTTAGAAGGAAGGACAGAATCGGGCCTCGCAAAGCCCAGATCCCAAGCCTTTGCTTGCCCTCACCGCCCTTCTCCTCGTGTCCAGCCCAGGCCAGTCTGGGGAGGCGGGTACCAAGGGCGCCCCCTCGCCTCGAGGGCCACCACGACCAGAGCAGGCTCCCCGCCGACGTCGAGCGGCATGACGGGCAGTGGCACCCCCTTACGCTGGCCACGCCCGGCCCGTCATCGCCGGGTCGATCCTGCTACGACAGAAACAACCTCGCCCTCCGATACCGGGTCGGACACGACCGGACACGCCTCTCAAGGTGAGACCGATGCGAGACCTGGTCCCGGCATTCAGGAGGGCCGATCGGAAAACGGCGATGCGAAGCCGGACCTGTTCCACGAGCGTCACGTGCCAAGCGGCGAATGATACGCCCTCGCAAATTGGCGGCGGCCAGTAAATCAGGAACCCATCCGTCCCTAAACCGTTTGCTATTGGGAGCTTGGAACATACCGAGCGGGCCTTTGATCAGGCCCGCCAAGGAGGAATGTCATGACCAACAAACTCGCGCTCGCAACGGCTACGGCCGTTTGGTTTGGCCTCGCCGGCTTCGCCATTGCCGCAGATGAGGCGCCCGGCGCCCATAGCGACATCACCATTGTGCAAAGCACACCAGGTGAGAAAGGCGATCCGGCCACCTCCGCGCCGCCGGCAGCTTCTGACGACCGGAACGTAAACAACAAGAAGGATAACGAGGGAAGTGAAGGTTCCTCCAACAAGGAATGAGGCGCGTTTGCGGAAGACGGCGCTTCCTTTGGGGGAGCGCCGTTTGTCGTTGGTTATTTACTTCTCCTTAACGCAGAAACCGCGAACCGGGCTATAATCGGCGGACATTAGCGAAGTCGGAGCGGAATTACGCTCTACTCGGACAACCACTCACGGGAGACGACCCATGTCCGCTCGCTTGCTCATAGCTTCTCTTTTTCTCTTGGCAGGCACCGCTTTTGCCTTCGCCGGCGAGCGGGAGGAAAAGCACAGCATGGATGTCGAGTCTGACACCGCTCTTGGCTTCGGCATTCAAGGCGAGCACTTCGATGGACTGCCAGTGGACGCCGCCACAATTGGCGCCCCTGCTCGCGGCCCCGCAGCGAAGCTCGACTCCGAAGAGGCCATCGACGCCAAGGACGACAATCCCGATCCGGCCTTGGGTGCTGCTGGCCCCTCGCCCCTCGGCATGCCCGAGCCTTCGAGCGGCACGGGTCACTAACCCTCAGAGCCAACTTCGCTCCAGCGGGTGGCAGGCGCTCTCGCCATATTGCCCTATCCGATCCGCCATGCTTCCCTGCTGACAGGACCACGTCACCGAGCACGAATATGAGCCGGAAATCTCCAAAGCGGGACAAGCCATGGCTGTTCCGCACCTATGCTGGCCATTCCACGGCTAAGGCGTCGAACGAGCTATACCGGAAGAACCTCTCCAAAGGTCAGACGGGGCTTTCGATCGCATTCGATTTGCCAACCCAGACCGGTTACGATTCCGACCACATCCTCGCCCGCGGCGAGGTCGGCAAGGTCGGCGTGCCGATCTCGCATCTCGGCGATATGCGGGCGCTGCTCGAGGGCATCCCGCTCGGCGAGATGAACACCTCGATGACCATCAATGCCACGGCCGCCTGGCTGCTCGCGCTCTATATCGCCCTTGCCGACGAGCAAGGCGTCCCGCGCGATAAGCTCACCGGCACAGTGCAGAACGACATCTTGAAGGAATATCTCTCGCGCGGGACTTATGTGTTCCCGCCGGCGCCGTCGCTCAGGCTGATCAAGGACACCATCGTTTACACCAGCCGCGAGATGCCGAAATGGAACCCGACCAATATCTGCTCCTATCACTTGCAGGAGGCCGGAGCCACGCCGGTACAGGAGCTTGCTTTCGCGCTCGCCCATGCCGAGGCCGTGCTCGACGAGGTGAAGAAGTCGGGCGAAGTCTCCGACACGGAGTTCCCGCAGCTGTTCGGCCGCATCTCGTTCTTCGTCAATGCTGGGGTGCGCTTCATCACCGAGATCTGCAAGATGCGCGCTTTCGTCGATCTCTGGGACGACATTGGCGAGAAGCGTTACGGCGTCGACGATCCGGCGCTCCGCCGCTTCCGCTACGGCGTGCAGGTGAATTCGCTTGGCCTGACCGAGCAGCAGCCCGAGAACAACCCCTATCGCATCTTGCTTTCGATGCTCGCCGTGACGCTGTCGAAAAATGCGCGCGCCCGAGCCGTGCAGCTTCCGGCCTGGAACGAAGCGCTCGGCCTGCCGCGGCCTTTCGACCAGCAATGGTCGCTCCGGCTTCAGCAGATCGTGGCCTACGAGACCGACCTCCTGGAATATGCCGACATTTTCGACGGTTCCGAAGCCATCGTGCGCAAGGTCGAAGAGCTGAAACAAGAAGCACGCGCCGAACTCGCCCGCATCCAGGAGATGGGCGGCGCCGTTGCCGCTATCGACTACATGAAAGAGGCTCTGATCAAATCCAACGCCGCGCGCGTTGAAGCGATCGAGAAGGGCGAGCAGATCCTGGTTGGCGTCAATGCCTATACCGAGACCGAGCCCTCGCCTCTGTCGGCGAGCGGCGACGGCATTCTGACCGTGTCGGAAGCGGTCGAGCTCGAGCAGATCGCCAACCTCAACGCTTGGCGCCAGCGCCGCGACGACAAGGCCGTCAGCGCGGCACTCGTCTCGCTGAAATCTGCGGCCGCCGAAGGCCGCAACATCATGGAACCCTCGATCGCGGCGGCCAAAGCCGGCGTCACCACCGGCGAATGGGGCCAGGTGTTGCGCGAAGTGTTCGGCGAGTATCGCGCGCCCACCGGCATTCACGCCAAGCGCGAGAAGGATGAAGCGCGGCTCGAACAGGTGCGGAAGAGCGTCGACGAGCTTTCCGAGAAGCTCGGGCG
>Ga0157375_10004771_pt1 | contig 11781 bp, 8 predicted proteins | sample M35metaG_FD_115311 | JGI IMG/M metagenome (GOLD analysis project Ga0157375, IMG submission 115311) | Miscanthus rhizosphere microbial communities from Kellogg Biological Station, Michigan, USA - M3-5 metaG | ecosystem: Host-associated > Plants > Roots > Rhizosphere > Soil | place: USA: Michigan...
CACGCTCAGTGGGTTTGTAGGCAGCGGCACGAACATTACGGGCGAGGCGTCATTTAAATCGCTTTTACGCATCGATGGTCACTTCTCCGGCCGTATCAGCTCGCCGACGGGCACGCTGATTGTCGGCTCCGGTGGTCAAGTTGATGCAAACGTCGAAGTCGCCGTCGCCCAAATTCAGGGCACGGTCAACGGCGACGTCATCGCGACTCAGCGCATCGAATTAGGTCGCGCCGGCAAAGTGAACGGTAACATTCAGACACCGTCACTAGTCATTGAGCAGGGCGGCGTGTTCGAAGGCAGTTGCAAGATGATTCAGCAGAAAGCGGCGTCTGAAAAAGCCGCTCACGTTGACCGCAAAGATAACGTGATCGAGGCGACTAAGCTTGAAATCAAAACTGACACCGCGAAGAAGAATGAAGATGGAAAAGTCGCAGCCATCGCCGTAGCCAGCTAATCCTGGCTACTGATTCTGAATTCAAAGGACGGACAAACCATTGTCCGTCCTTTTTGTTTTAGGGCGATGCGGGCCTCCCCGCCCGTGACTTCACGAGCGAGATGGGCGTGTCCACATTTGCCGCGGTACAATCGCCGCACAGACGCGAGAAAAACGCCAGTGCCCGCGTCCGAAACCCATGATGCAAACCCCTGATCGGAAGATCCTGTCGCTTGTCATCTTAATCGCTTGTCTCAGTTTCAGCGTCGTGGGACAGCCTTCGCGCAAACGGGCCGATGCACGCCCGAGTGCGATTCCGCCGGCCATCCTGCTGCAAATCATTCGTGCTGAAGATGAGCGGCGCTGGGATGATTCACTCAAAAAGCTGCTTGCTGATTCCGACGCGAACGTGCGGAAACGAGCAGCGTTGGCGGCCGGTCGCATCGGCAATGAAGGCGCGGTTCCGATTCTGGCTGAGATGCTGCTGACCGACCGAGACAACGACGTGCGCCAGATGACGGCATTTGCGCTCGGCGAAATCGAGTCGCCGGGTGGTGCTTACGCGTTGGTCGAAATGCTCAAAAGACAGGGCCAGGAAGACGGAAATGTGCGCGCGCGGGCGGTCGAAGCGTTAGGAAAGATTGTCGCCGCAATGACGAGCAGCCCGCAGCCTTCGCCGGACGCCGCCACAAAAGCGATCGATGAGGATCGGCTGGATATTCTCCGCGCGACGATCGTTGGCGCGTTAAGATTCGAAAACGACCGCCGTTCGCGGCCCGATCGACTGACAATTCTGCTCGGACTCACGGCGGTGCTGCGTGCGAAACCTGACGGTGTCGGAAAGTTAGTCGCTGAATTTTTGGACTACTCAGATCCGCGCATTGTGGCGGATGCTCTGAACACGCTCGCGCGATTGCGACTGAAGGAAGGCAACGATAAAGCGCGAGACTTGCTGGTGAAGCATAGCGATCCGATTGTCCGTTCGAACGCCGCGCGTGTGCTCGGCGCGACAGAAGATAAGCAGGCATTCGACGCGTTGCTCGATCGTGCGCTGCATGATGCGGATTCGCGCGTTGGTGTCAGCGCCATCCGCGCTTTGGCAAGCTTAAAAGACTCGCGAGCCGTCCAGCCTTTACTTGAGCGAGGCGATTATCTGCTGAAACTTACGAAGGTCAGCCGGCAGTTTTCGATCGAACCAAGAAATGAACTTCTCGAAATCGTCGCGGCGCTCGGACGCTTGCTGCCAAATAGGTATGACGAGTCTGCTGTGAATTTCGTGAAGCGAATGCATCAACTTACCAATGGTGAAGCTGTTGAGGTTGAAATCGCGTTCGCGCGCATGGTACCCGGGATTTTTCAAAATGATCCGTATCGCTCTGAAGTGCTCAAGCGCGGTGCAACTTGGCGACAAATATCCAGACGAGCGCAAGGATTGGCGTCGATCCGTGAAGTAATCACCGGCGCCGCCACAGGAAGCGCAGGGGACTCTGCATTGAAAATCGCGCAAGCCGAGCTGCGAGATTTATTGACTCGTCCAACGACTCCTGACTTTGCGATGTCCGACATCTTGGAGGCTTACAACAGCTATAAGCCGGATGACGTGGACGGGCTTGCGAGAAACCGGCTCATAGCGACCGATGTCATCATTCGTGCTTCCGCCGCCGAAGTGCTTGGGAATCAACCGTCGAGTGGAGCGAACACGCGCGCGCTGATCGACGCGCTGCCGCGCGCGCTGCACGACGCGGATAACGATGCGGCTCTGGCGATCTTGAGCGCTTTGGCGAAGCAGAAAAACAGAGAAGCCAATGAAGCGATCAAGACAGGGCTCGATTCAAAAGATCATCTGATTAGGAGACGCGCCGTCGCCCTCTTGAAAGCAAACGGCGTCGGAGACTTCTCCGATCGCATTGGCACGGTGCAGACGCGCAACACCGACGCTGATTATCGACGCGCCATCGCGCGGATTGGCCAGAAACCGACCGCGACGGTGGTGACGACAAAAGGCTCTTTCACGATCGAGTTTCTGCCGGGTGAAGCGACCCTGAACGTGGACAACTTCATCCAACTTGCAAAGAAGGGTTACTTCAACGGCCAGACGGTTCCGCGCGTCGTGCCGAATTTTGTCGTGCAAACGGGCGACCCGCGCGGCGATCAAAATGGCGGGCCGGGCTACACGATTCGCTGCGAGATCAACGAAGCGCCTTATGACCGTGCGGCGGTTGGCATGGCGCTGTCGGGGAAAGACACGGGCGGTTCACAATGGTTCGTTACTCATTCGCCGCAACCGCACCTCGATGGCGGCTACACAGTGTTTGGGCGCGTCATTCGTGGAATGGGAATTGTCGATCAGATTGCGCGCGGCGATCACATTGTGAGAGTTGTCGCTAACGAAAGGTAAATGAACCACAGAGGACACCGAGGAACGCAAAGAGCTAAGAGCCAAGAGCCAAGGCCCGTCGTGAACAGGTTTTCGCGGCTTGGTGACCTTGGTGCTCTTTGCCCTTTGCTCTTTGCTGTTCTGTTCCTCTTTGTGCTCTGCGGCAAGAACTCATTCGCGCAGAGCCCACCGCACCAGCCGCCGCCTCCCGAAAAACGCATTAAATACCGAATCGATGTTTCACTCGATTTCAACAATCGAAAATACACCGGCAGCGAACGCGTGCGTTGGGTGAATCGCGGCGAGCGCTCGACCGGAACGTTGATTTTTCATCTGTACTCGAACGCGCGCATTCCTGGCTACGTGGCGCCAAAGCACGCTGACGAGCCGCAACTTGAGATAGTCGAAGTGAAAAGCGCTGACACCGAAGCGCCACTTTCTTTCACACTCGAAGACGGCAACACAATTCTGCGCGTGAACCTGCGCGAAGACGTGCCGCCGCAGAAGTCCGCCGAAGTACTGATCAAGTTTCGCGGTGAGGTACCCGAAATCGATCCCGACGAAACCGGTCTGGTCGCGCACGTAATGCAGCAGGTGAGCGCGGCAATTGGCGGTGCTCGCGAGTTGCGCCGTTCGCGCGACATCAATTTTTTGTGCCGCGGCGTGATGCTGCTCGGCGCCTGGTACCCGGTACTGGCGGCGCGCGACGGCGAAGAGTGGTTGCGCAGAATCGATCCCGGCATCGGCGACGCGACCATCGCTGATGTTGCCGACTACGAAGTGAACCTCGATGCGCCACAGACCATTTCAATCTTCACACCGGTTGCGTCGCAGCAGGTTGCGACGCAGCAAGGCCGAGCCATTTCGACTTTTGTTGCTGAGAATCTGCGCGATTTCGCCGTGGTCGCGGGTTCAGGAATGACTTCGGAGCAACGCGTCATCAGCGGCATAACGATCCGCTCGATTTATCGCAGTGAACATGAAGTTGCCGCAAAGCGCGCGCTGAATGTGGCCGCCGACGCAGTTTCCGTTTATATCCGCCATCTCGGTCCGCTGCCGTTGCGTATGATCAGTTTGATCGATGCGCCGCTAGTCACGACGCTGAGCAATGCAGAGTTCTCGGGGTTCGCCGCAATCGCCAGCGCCTTCTATGTGAATTTCGATTCGCCCGCGGTCAGTAGCATGCCAGATATCATTCGCGAGCAACGCGCGTCAGTTGAGGAAAGTTTGGAATGGACCGTTGCGCACGTCGTCGCGCATCAATGGTGGGGCACAATGGTGGGCAGCGATCCGGGCCGCGAACCCGTGCTGGACGAATCATTGGCCAACTGGTCCGCGCTCCTTTATTACCGCGACATGTACGGCGAGCAAAAAGCCGACATCGTTTTGGATGAGCAGCTTCGCGGTGTCTACAAACTCTATCGCACTTTTGGCGGCGAAGATTTGGAAGCGAACCTGCCCGCAAAGTCTTACCGCAACACGTTTCAATATTCGGCCATCGTTACCGGCAAAGGGGCGTTGATGTTTGAAGCGCTGCGGAAGCTCCTCGGCAATGGAAAGTTTTTCACGGCTCTGAAGAGTTATTACGACGTGAACCAGTTCGAGATTGCCGATCTCGATGATCTGCGCAGCGCGTTTGCCGCCACCGCATCGGTAGCCGAGCGGCGATCCGTCAGTCGCACTTTCGATCGTTGGCTATTGGCCAAACATGGCGACGAAGACATCGCTCCACCTGATCCAAAATTGGCCGCGGAACTCGGCCTGCCAACGCGCGACGCGAAAAACGGCCGCAATGTATTTTCGCGCGTCGGCAAGTTCTTTTGGCAACAAATGACGCGGATTAGATAAGACGGACTTTGCACTTTGTACTTCGGTCTTAGTATTTTGTGCTTGGCAACGTGAACCTGCCGTGCCGGGTACGCGTACAGAGTACGAAGCACGAAGTACGAAATGAAGCGCGAAGACCTGCAAGCAGTCGCCCGCGAGCGCGTCCTCAAGCCGTCGACAGTTCAGATCGAACGCGAGCTGGAAGTCCTGACGCAGATCATGGACAACCAGTTTCGCATTCCCGTGCTTGGCTGGCGCTTCGGCCTCAACGCCATCATCGATCTGATTCCGGAATTCGGCGACATCATCACCACGATTGTCGCGCTCTACATTCTGATTTCCGCGGTTCGCTATCGCGTTCCCAAGATCACACTATTGCGGATGGGCCTGACCATTGCGATCTATTTCATTGTGGGCCTAATCCCTTTCTTCGGCTATCTGTTCGCGGTTTGGTGGAAACCGAACGTCCGCAATCTGAAACTCTTGCGCGAGCGCGCGACCGTCTCCGGTGAGCAAGCCAGACGCGGCCGCACCAGCGACTGGGTTTTCGTCGCCGTGATCGTAGGAGTCGTGGCCACACTTTTTGTTGGCTCGATAGTTTTGGCTGTTTCGATTTGGTGGTACATTGCCACGCATTTTCAACCTGGAATGTAGCCGCAGTCGCCCCATGGAAACCGTAATCGCCGTCGAAGACCTGCAGAAGACTTATCGGCCAAAAGGGCGCAAGGGCGTCGAGGTCAAAGCGCTCGACGGAATCTCATTCGAAGTCGCGCGCGGCGAATTCTTTGGCTTGCTCGGTCCGAACGGCGCAGGCAAGACAACCACGATCGGGATTCTCACGACTCGGGTCGTGCCGACCGGAGGAGCTGCAAAGATCGAAGGCGTCGACGTCGCACAAGATCCGGTGACGGTGAAACGCCGCATCGGCGTGGTGCCCCAGGTAAACAACCTCGACCGCAGTCTGACCGCGAAAGAAATACTGCTTTTTCACGCCGAATACTTTGGTGTTCCCAAACAGGAGCGTGAACAACATGCCGATGATCTGCTCAAACGGTTCGAGTTGAATGGGCGCGCCGATGAAAAGGTGAACGGTTTTTCTGGCGGCATGGTTCAGCGTCTGAAGATTGCGCGCGCGCTGATGCACAACCCAGCGATCCTTTTTCTCGACGAACCGACTACCGGTCTCGATCCGCAATCGCGTCGCATGCTCTGGGACTTACTCAATGAGCTGAATCAAAAAGGCCTGACGATTCTGCTGACGACGCACTACATGGAAGAGGCCGACCAGCTTTGTAAACGCGCCGCGATCGTGGACCACGGAAAGGTTCTGGCGCTGGATTCACCGGCACAGTTGAAGCGGAGCGTGCCGGGCGGATATCTCGTCGAGTTACAAGTTCGCGACGCGATATCTGATGGCTTTGTCACGTCACTGCAATCGATGCCTGGTGTGATTGAAGTAAAGCCGGACGAAAAGCGTGTGCGCATCTATGCCGATCACGCCGAGGGATTGCTGGCGAGCGCCATGCGCCTTGCTGCCGACCAAAACGTAATGATTACCGATGCTCACGTTGCGGAACCAAGCCTCGAAAATCTGTTTCTGCACCTGACCGGACGAAGCTTGAGAGAGTAACTGACAAGAGTTGCCACAGAGACATCGAGACACGGAGATTTATAAGCATTAACTTTTTAGTCAGGGCCGGCTTCTTTTGCTCTGAGTCTCTGTGACTCTGTGGCAAATTATTCACTTTCGGATATGACCGCCTTTATCGCCCTCCTTCATCGTGACCTGCGCGTCGCGCGCCGTGAATTGGTCTCGTTCCTGCTGCGCGTCGCGCTGAACCCTTTGATGTTCACCTTCGTCTTCGGATTCGTGATGCCGCGCATGGGAATTATTCAGAAAGGTTACACCGACATGCTTTTGCCGGGAATTCTCGGACTGAGCATGACACTCTCCAGCATGCAGGCGGTGTCGCTTCCGCTGGTGATCGACTTCGGCTGGAGCAAAGAGATCGAAGATCGCTTGCTCGCGCCGATCAGCATCACCGGCGTCGGCCTGGAAAAGATCATCGTCGGTGTAGTTCAGGCGGTAATCGCCGGCATCGTCGTGATGCCGCTGGCGTGGTTGATGATGCGCGTACAGATCCATCTAAGCTGGATGGACAGCATTCATTTCGTTCTGGTCGCGCTCTTGAGCAGTTGGCTGTTCGCGGCTTTCGGAATGGTCATGGGCACGATTGTTCCGCCCCAGCAGATCTCTCTGCTGTTTACTCTGCTGCTCGCACCCATGATCTTTTTCGGCTGTGCCTATTATCCGTGGGCGACGCTGCACGTGATTCCCTGGTTCCAATATGCGGTGCTCATCAATCCGCTGGTCTATGCCAACGAGGGCTTTCGCCTCGCGCTGACGCCGAACATGCCACACATGTCCGCCCTCGCGATTTATGTGGCGCTGATCGGCTTTTCCATATTTTTCACGTGGTTCGGACTGCGTAAGTTTAAAAGTCGCGCACTCGATTAAGCATCTTAACACTTTCTTAGCAGTTTCGGCAGACACGCGTTTAGTAACTGCCTTGCCTGCCTTCCGGCCTTTTGTTATAGTCCGGAGCAGTTATCATCCGGAACAAATTGAAATTTCAGGCGGATTTCCGCAGGGATTCGCCTCTCCAGAAAGGATTACTGTTATGGGAGACGATCGAGATTACGGTGATAGTATTTCGACAAAACTAACCTATTTTCTGGTGGGCGCCGGCATCGGCGCAGTGTTGGCTTTGTTGTTCGCGCCGAAGTCCGGCGAAGAACTGCGCAGCGACATCGCCGACGCGACGCGCAAGGGTATCGACCGTTCGAAGGAAGCGGCCCAGCAGATCGGCACAAAGGCCGGCGAATACTACGATGCGACTCGGCAGAAGGCGGGCGAGCTTTACGACACAGCGCGCGAAACAGCCGGCGAGTATTACGAATCAACGCGCGAGCGCGCGTCCGATTTGTATGACACTGCGAGCGCGAAGGCCGGCGAAGTTGTAAGCAAGACAAAGGACGCCGTTTCGTCGCAAGCTGGTTCAATCTCGGCCGCAGTCGAGGCCGGCAAGAAGGCCTACGTCGACGAGAAGCGCAAGACTGAGTTGTCGGGACGCACGGAAGCAGCGCCGACTTACACGCCTGAGAAGTCGATGTAACGTATGAACGCGAACGAACCGCTCTTCTGGCTGGTAATCATCACGGCGATTATCGCTGTGTCTTTCCTCGTGATTGCGGCGGCGATGATCGCGATTGCGGTGTTCGTGAAGCGCGCGGTGAATACGGTGAATCGAGTTGAAGAGAAACTCGATCCGCTGATTGTCCGCGCGAATGCGTTGAGCGCGCAGGGCCAGAAGATTGCCGAGCAGGGACGGCAGATTGCGGAGCAGGTCAACGTGATGTCAGGTCATCTGTCGACTGCGACCATGCACTTGTCCGAATCGGCAGCTCTCATCAAAGAAGAGGTGCGCGGGCTGACCGTACTGGTCGATGACACTGCGGAAATGGCGAAGGAAAAAGTTGAATTGGTCAGCCGCGCTATCGACACGACTCACGATCGTGTCGCCACGACGACTGAGTTCATTCAACGCAAAGTGATCGAGCCGGCCCGAGAATTGGCAGCAATCCTCGCGGGCGTTCGTCGCGGACTGGAAGTCCTGGTTGCGCCCTCGCCCACCACGATTGATCGCAGCTATGGAGACGAGGAGATGTTTATCGGCTGACCCGACAAACATCGCAGGCTATAAAAGCCCGGACCATCGTCTCTTAAACGTGGTTCGGGTTTTTGTTTGCAGAGTCGTGAGGTCAGTACCATCCGCGTGAGCGGATGGGTTAAAGGTCGACTTGAGTCCCCGACCCACCCGCTGACGCGGGTGGTACTGACTACATAGTCCTGTTACTATTTCGCATTTGAAACCTGGCAATTATGGCGACTGAAGAAGCAACACTCGACCTGAAAAAGACGGTCAATCTGCCGAAGACAAACTTTGGACAGAAGGCTAATCTGCCGCAGACTGAGCCCGCGCGCCTAAAAAAATGGGCTGACATGAATCTCTACCAGATGATTCGGGAGGCGCGCGCGGGCGCCGAAAAATTCATTCTGCACGACGGTCCGCCGTACGCGAACGCCGACATTCATCTCGGCACCGCGCTCAACAAAATCCTGAAAGATTTCATCGTTAAGTCGCGCACGATGCTGGGGTACGACGCGCCTTACGTGCCTGGCTATGACTGTCACGGCCTGCCGATCGAACTGCATGTCGAACGAAAACTTGGCGAGAAGAAGAAGGACATGCCTGCGTTGAGCATTCGCCGCGCGTGTCGCGAATTCGCCGCGAATGCTTTGAAGCGACAGACGAAGGATTTTCAGCGACTCGGCATTCTTGGTGAATGGGAAAATCCGTATATCACCATGTCGGATCATTATGAGGCCGAGACCGCGCGACTCTTCGCGCGCTTCGTCGAGCGCGGCTTCGTCTACAAAGGCGCGCGTCCGGTTTACTGGTGCATACACGATCAGACCGCGCTCGCCGAGGCCGAGGTCGAATACCACCAGCACACGAGTCCTTCCGTCTATGTGAAGTTTCCTTTGCAGAGCGATCCCGCGCAGATCGATCCGGCCCTCGCGGGAAAGAAAGTCTTTGCCCTGATTTGGACGACGACTCCATGGACGTTGCCGGCGAACCTGGGCATCGCGGTGCATCCGGATTTCGATTATGTCGCCGTTGAAACCGATGCAGAGGTTTACATCGTCGCGGCGGAATTACTCGACGTTGTCGCCAAACAATGCAATCTGGTTGATCCAAAAGTGTTGGCGCGTTTTTCCGGATCGAAACTCGATCGACTTGAGGCGAAGCATCCCTGGATTGATCGGCCGTCGCTTTTCATGGTCGGCGAACACGTGACGCTAGGCGGCGAAGCTGACGCGGAAACCGAACTCGACGTTAGCGATGGACGCGAAAAATCCGCGACCAGCAAAGCAGGCACTGGCTTGGTCCACACGGCGCCAGGGCATGGGCATGACGACTTTGTGATCGGAAAGAAGTACGGCCTTGAAATCTACTGTCCGGTCGATAACGCGGGTCGATTCGCTTCGGACGTCGAGCACTTCGCCGGCATGACGGTCTTTGAAGCGAATCCAAAGATTGTCGAGTTCATGAGCGAGCGTGGCGTGCTGCTCTTCACCGAACAGTACGATCATCGCTATCCACACTGCTGGCGCTGCAAGAATCCTGTGATCTTTCGCGCGACGCCGCAGTGGTTCATCTCCATGGACCAAGGCGCGGACGATGGTGAACGGGACAGTAGCTCGACCGTGAGGGAGGGCGCAAACCGGTCCCTCCGGCAAATGGCACTCAACGAAGTCGACAATCGCGTCCAATGGATTCCTGCGTGGGGTCGCGATCGCATGCGCAATATGCTCAAGGGCAGGCCTGATTGGTGCGTGTCGCGCCAACGTGTTTGGGGCGTGCCGATTCCGGGATTCTATTGCGGGAAGTGTCAGCACGTCGTTGCTGATGCTGAAGTGATCCGGCACGTCGCTGACATTTTCGAAAGGGAATCATCCGACGCCTGGTACAAACGCGAAGCGAGCGAATTGCTTCCGCAGGATTTCAAGTGCGAAAAATGCGGCGCGACCGAATTCACGAAAGAGACCGACATCCTCGACGTCTGGTTCGACAGCGGATCTTCATCGATCGCGACGCTCGAAGCGCGCGACCATTTGCGTTGGCCGGCCGATGTCTACATCGAAGGCGGCGATCAGTTTCGCGGCTGGTTCAACTCGTCGCTGATGATCGGCATCGCGGCCCACGATCGCGCGCCTTACAAGACCGTGATCACACACGGCTGGACGCTCGACGCGCAGGGTCGCGCGATGCACAAGTCCGCGGGTAACGCGATCGAGCCCGACAAAGTCATCAAGCAGTCAGGCGCGGAGACCATTCGTCTGTGGTGTGCGTCGTCCAACTATTTCGACGACATGCGCGGGTCTGACGAGATCCTTCAGCGCGTGACTGACAGCTATCGCAAGATGCGCAACACGGCGCGGTTCGCGCTCGGAAATCTCGACGGCTTCGATCCGGCACGTGACACGGTGCCTTACGACGAGTTGGAAGAGGTCGACCGTTGGGCGCTGGCGGAGCTCAGCCACGTGACGAAAGAGGTGCTCGCGGCGTATGAAGCTTACGAGTTTCACAACGTGTATCGCGCGTTGTTCAACTGGGCGACGGTGACGCTCTCGGCGCGTTATTTCGACATCATCAAGGACCGGCTGTACACGTTCGCGCCGCGTAACAAAGCGCGTCGTTCGGCGCAGACCGCGTTGCTCGAGATCGCGGATGCGCTCGCGCGAATGCTCGGGCCGATCCTCGTGTTCACGGCGGACGAGATCTGGGAAAACTTGCCTGGTCGTACGGAGCCGTCGATCCATCTGGCGCTGTTGCCTTCGTCGTCAGAGGAGAGTCACGAGGCGCTTCTGTCCGAGTGGGAACGGTTGTTTGCGATTCGCGATGATGTGCTGCGAGCGCTGGAGGAATCGCGCATCGCGAAACAGATCGGGAGCTCGCTGCAAGCGAAAGTGACGTTGAAGGCTTCGGGAAGCGCGCTCGAATTGCTTCAGCGACATCAGAGTGATTTGCGGTATTTGTTCATCGTGTCGCAGGTGGAGCTCGAGCAATCCGGTGGTGACAACGTTTCGATTTCGGTGTCTGTGGCTGAAGGCGGGAAGTGCGAACGCTGCTGGAACTACTCGACGCGCGTCGGTGAATCAGAGCGCTTCCCGACGGTCTGTGAACGTTGTGTGGCAGCACTGAAGGAAATCGAGGAGGCAGCATAGCAACCAGCATCGACAAACCAATGGCTGTTCGGACGCGGTTCGCTTGGCGTGCCGGTTATCTACTGGCTGCCTTCGGGATTTACATGGCCGACCAGGCGTCGAAAGCGTGGGCGGTCCGGACACTGCGCTTTGGTGATGAGCGTGTGGTGATTCGCGGTTTTTTTCAGTTCATCTACACTGAAAATCCCGGCATCGCGTTTGGACAGTTGCAGGAGGGCGGCTCGTTTGGACGCTGGTTCTTTGTCGTCCTCGCCGTGATCGCCGCGCTTGCGGTGTTTTATTACTTCATGC
>Ga0157375_10004774_pt1 | contig 11779 bp, 10 predicted proteins | sample M35metaG_FD_115311 | JGI IMG/M metagenome (GOLD analysis project Ga0157375, IMG submission 115311) | Miscanthus rhizosphere microbial communities from Kellogg Biological Station, Michigan, USA - M3-5 metaG | ecosystem: Host-associated > Plants > Roots > Rhizosphere > Soil | place: USA: Michigan...
CTCGGACATGTCGAGGCGGACGATCGCCTGCTCGGAGTCGAACATGAACTCGGCCAGCGCCTTCGCCAGCTCGGTCTTGCCGACCCCGGTCGGGCCGAGGAAGAGGAAGGAGCCGATCGGCCGGTTCGGGTCCGCGAGGCCGGCGCGTGAGCGCCGCAGCGCGTTGGAGACCGCCTCGATCGCCTCGTCCTGGCCGATCACCCTTTCGTGCAGCCGGTCCTCCATCTGGATCAGCTTCTGGACCTCGCCCTCGAGCAGGCGGCTGACCGGGATCCCGGTCCACTTGCCGACCACCTCGGCGACGTCCTCCTCGGTTACTTCGTCGGATAGCAGCGAGGTGCCGCCGGCGTGCAGCTCGGCGATCCGCGCCTCCTGCTCGGCCACCGCCTGCTCCAGCTCGGGGATGTCGCCGTAGCGCAGCTTCGCGGCCCGCTCGAGGTCGGCTTCGCGCTCGGCCCGCTCGGCTTCGCGGCCGGCCTCCTCGAGCTGGACCTTCGCCTCGTTGATCGAGTCGATCGCGCCCTTCTCGTTCTGCCAGCGGGCGTTGATCTCGTTGAAGCTCTCGCCCAGCTCCGCCAGCTCGGCCTCGAGCGCGTCGAGGCGCGCCTTCGAGGCCTCGTCGGTCTCCTTCTTCATCGCCGCCCGCTCGATCTCCAGCTGCTGCATCCGGCGTTTGATCTCGTCGATCTCGGTCGGCATCGAGTCGTTCTCGATCTTCAGCCGCGAGGCCGCCTCGTCGATCAGGTCGATCGCCTTGTCGGGCAGGAAGCGGTCGGCGATGTAGCGCTCGGAGAGGGTGGCCGCGGCGACGATCGCGCCGTCGGTGATCCGCACGCCGTGGTGCTCTTCGTAGCGTCCCTTCAGCCCGCGCAGGATCGCGATCGCGTCGTTGATGTCGGGCTCGCCCACCATCACCGGCTGGAAGCGCCGCTCCAGCGCCGCGTCCTTCTCGATGTGCTTGCGGTACTCGTCGAGGGTGGTGGCGCCGACGGCCCGCAGCTCGCCGCGGGCCAGCATCGGCTTCAGCAGGTTGGCGGCGTCGACCGCGCCTTCGGCGGCGCCGGCGCCGACGATCGTGTGCAGCTCGTCGAGGAAGAGGACGATCTGGCCCTCGGCCTCCTGCACCTCGGAGAGCACCGCTTTCAGCCGCTCCTCGAACTCGCCGCGGTATTTGGAGCCGGCCAGCAGGGAGCCGATGTCGAGCGCGATCACGCGCCGGTCGCGCAGGCTGTCGGGGACGTCGCCCTCGACGATCCGCTGGGCCAGTCCCTCGACGATCGCGGTCTTGCCGACTCCGGGCTCGCCGATCAGGACCGGGTTGTTCTTGGTCCGGCGCGAGAGGACCTGGATCACCCGGCGGATCTCCTCGTCGCGGCCGATCACCGGGTCGAGCTTGTCCCGCTTCGCGTCGGCGGTCAGGTCGCGGCCGAATTTCTCCAGCGCCTGCGCGGTGCTCTCGGGATTGGGAGAGGTGACCTTCTGCGGCCGCACCGCGGCGATCGCCGCCTCCAGGCCCGCGCGGTCGGGAAGGGCCGCGGCCAGGCTGCCGTCGGTCAGCGCCAGCAGCAGGTGGTCGGTCGAGATGTACTCGTCGCCCTGCCGGGCCATCTCGGTCTCGGCCTGGCGCAGGGTCTGCGCCAGCGCCGCCGACATCCGCGGCTCCTCGGCGCCGCCGCTCAGCGTCGGCAGCTCGGCGATCGCCTCGTTCGCCCGCGCCGCGACCGCCGCCGGGTCCGCGCCGACCTTCTGCAGGATCGGCAGGACCAGCCCGTCGGGCTGTTCGAGCAGCGCCAGCAGCAGGTGCGGCGTCGCCGTCTCCGGGTTGCGTCGCTGGGCGGCGAGCAGCTGCGCCGCCGCCACCGCTTCCTGGGACTTCTGCGTGAACCGGTCGGCCTGCATCAGCGCCGCTCCCCCTTTCGCCTCTGTTCGAGCTCCGCGGTCCGCTGCCGCATCCGCTCCAGCTCGCCTCGCAGCTTCTCGACCCGCTGTTCGAGCTCCAGCACCGTCTCCACCCCGGCCAGGTTCAGCCCTTCTTCGGAGGTCATGCGCTGGATCCGCCGCAGCAGCTCGACGTCGCGCTGGGAGTAGAGCCGGGTGTTCTTAGGCGAGCGCTTCGGCGTGATCAGCCCGCGTGCCTCGTAGATCCGCAGCGTCTGCGGGTGCATGTGGGCGAGCTCGGCGGCGACCGAGATCATGAAGACGCCGCGGTCGTCCTCGATCGAGATCTGCACCCGGCTGCGGCGGCTGGCGGTCATCGCACGCCCGCCTTGCGCAGCAGCTCAGCCCGCGGGTCGGAGCCGTTCAGCGCCTCCGCCAGCTTCTCCGCCGCCTCGCTCTGCTCCTCGGTCAGCTCCTCGGGGACGTCGATCTCGAGCCGGTAGCGGATGTCGCCGCGGCCCTTGCCGCGCGGCTTCGGCGGCCCCTCGCCGCGCAGTCGCTGGACGCTGCCGTGCCTGGTGCCGGGGGCGACCTTGATCTTCTTCGTGCCGTCCAGGGTCGGCACCTCGATCGTGCCGCCGCGCATCGCCTCGGGGATCGAGATCGGCACCGTCACCTCGAGGTTGCCGCCGTCGAGCCGCTTGAAGACCGGTGAGGAGGCGACCCTGGTGATCACGTAGAGGTCGCCGGGCGGCCCGCCCCGCGGCCCCGCCTCGCCTTTGCCGGCGAGCCGCACCCGGCCGCCGTCCTTGACCCCGGCGGGGATGTTGACCTTGTAGCGCTTGGTCTGCTGGGTCAGGCCGGAGCCGTCGCAGGTGGGGCAGGGGTCCTCGATGATCTGGCCGGCGCCGCCGCACTGCGGGCAGGGCTGGCTGATCGAGAACAGCCCCTGGCTCTGGGCGTCGATTCCGCGGCCGCCGCAGCGCGGGCAGGTGGTCGGGCTGGTGCCGGGCTTGGCGCCGCTGCCGTGGCAGGTCTGGCAGCGCTCGGCCTTCGGCACCGTGACCTCGATCTGGCCGCCGTTGACGGCCTGGTCGAAAGTGAGCTGGACCTCGGTCTCGAGGTCGCGGCCGCGGACCGGTTCCGGCCGGCCGCCGCCACCGCGGCTGAAGATCGAGGAGAAGATGTCGCCGAAGCCGGCCGCCTGGCCGGCGCCGAAGGGCGAGCCCCCGCCGGCGCCACCGCCCCCGAAGGGATTCTGACCGCCGCCGAAGCCGCCGGCGCCGCCGAACATCCCGCCGGCGTCGTACTCCTTGCGCTTCTCGGGATCGGCGAGGACGTCGTGGGCGGCGGAGATCTCCTTGAACTTCTCCTCCGCGGCGGGGTCGTCCGGGTTGCGGTCAGGGTGGTACTGGCGCGCCAGCTTGCGGTACGCCTTCTTGATCTCCTCGTCCGACGCCTTCTTCGAGACGCCCAGCGTCTTGTAGAGCTCGTCAGCCAATTGGCCCTCTACTCGCCCACCACCACGCGGGCGGGTCGGATCAGCTGCTCGTTCAGGCTGTAGCCCTTCTGCAGGACCTCGACGATCGTGCCGGGCTCGACGCCCTCCGCCGGCAGCGTCGAGAGCGCCTCGTGCTGGGTCGGGTCGAACTTCTCGCCCTTGGGGTCGACGGCCTCGATCCCGCTCCGCGTCAGCGCCTCGCGCAGGCCGCGGAAGACCAGCAGCACGCCGTGGGCGAGCCCGTCCTCGGAGTCGCCCTCGGGGTCCAGCCCGGCCGCCTGTATCGCCCGCTCGAGATCGTCGAGCACCGGCACGACCTCCCGCGCCAGCTGCCCCTTCCCGCGCACGCCCGCGGCCTGCACCTCGGCCGCCATCCGCTTGCGAAAGTTCTCGAAGTCCGCCTGCGTCCTGCGCGCCAGTTCGAGGTACTCGTCCTTCTCCTTCCGAGCGTCGGCCAGCAAGGCCTCAAAGTCCCTCTCCACCTGATCGCCACCATCGCCGGGTCCCGAGGCGCTGGCCTCTCCGCCACCTCCGGCGGGTGACCCAGACGATGGGGGGGTCGAGGACAACCCCGCCGGCGGCGCCCCCCCGTCATCTGGGGCAGGACCCGCCGGCCGGGGCTCCCCCGAACCCTGCTCGTCGTGACGCTCGATCACTTGTCGTCCCCCTCGTCAACGACCTCCGCGTCCACCACTTCGTCGTCGGCGGCCTCGGTCGAGGCGCCCTCCTCGGACGACCCCGCCTCCTGCTGCGCCGCCGCGTAGAGCTGCTCCGACGCTTTGGTCATCGCCGCCGTCAACGCTTCGGTCTTCGCTTTGATCTCGTCGACGCTGCCCGCCTCGAGCGAGTCGCGCACCTCCTTGACCGCGGCCGTGACCTCGTCCTTGGTCGCCTGGTCGATTTTGTCGCCGCCGTCCTCGATCGCTTTCTCGGCCTGGTAGGCGGCGTTCTCGCCGACGTTCCTGGTCTCGGCCAGCTCGCGCTGCTTGGCGTCCTCCTCGGCGTGGGCCTCGGCGTCGGAGACCATGCCCTGGATCTCCTCGTCGGAGAGGCCGGAGCCGGATTTGATCTCGATCTTCTGCTCTTTGCCGGTGCCTTTGTCGGTCGCCGTGACGTTGATGATGCCGTTGGCGTCGATGTCGAAGGTGACCTCGATCTGCGGCATCCCGCGCGGAGCCGGCGGGATCCCGGTGAGCTGGAATTTGCCCAGGCTCTTGTTGCCGCTGGCCATCTCGCGCTCGCCCTGGAGCACGTGGATCTCGACCGACGGCTGGTTGTCGTCGGCGGTCGAGAAGACCTCGGACTTCTTCGTCGGGATCGTCGTGTTGCGCTCGATCAGCTTCGTCATCACGCCGCCTTTGGTCTCGATCCCCAGCGTCAGCGGGGTGACGTCGAGCAGCAGCACGTCCTTGACGTCTCCGGCCAGCACGCCGGCCTGGATCCCGGCGCCGACGGCGACGACCTCGTCGGGGTTCACGCCCTGGTGCGGGTCCTTGCCGGTCAGCTCCTTGACCCGCTCGCGCACGGCGGGGTTCCGCGTCATGCCGCCGACCAGGACGACGTGGTCGATCGTCGCGTCGGCGTCGTCCAGCGCCCGTTTGACCGGCCCGACGATCCGCTCCAGCAGGTCGCCGGTGAGCTCGTTCAGCTTCGAGCGGCTGAGCTTCAGGTCGAGGTGCTTCGGCTGCCCCTCGACGGCGGTGATGAAGGGCAGGTTGATCTGCGTCTCCTGGGTCGAGGAGAGCTCGATCTTCGCTTTCTCCGCCGCCTCGTAGAGGCGCTGCAGCGAGTTCTTGTCGGCCGCGAGGTCGACGCCCTGGTCGCGTTTGAACTCGGCGACCAGCCACTCGACTATCGCTTTGTCCCAGTTGTCGCCGCCGAGGTGGTTGTCGCCGGCGGTCGCCTTCACCTCGAAGACCCCGTCGCCGATTTCCAGCACCGAGACGTCGAAGGTGCCGCCGCCGAGGTCGAAGACGAGAATCGTCTGGTCGGCTTTCTCTTTGTCGAGCCCGTAGGCCAGCGCCGCCGCGGTCGGCTCGTTGATGATCCGCTTGACCTCGAGCCCGGCGATCTTGCCGGCGTCCGTGGTCGCCTGGCGCTGGTCGTCGTTGAAGTAAGCGGGGACGGTGATGACGGCGCTGTCGACCGCCTCGCCGAGCTTCGCTTCGGCGTCGGTCTTCAGCTTCTGCAGGATCATTGCGCTGATCTCCGGCGGGCTGTACTGCTTGTCGCGCACGTCGACGCGGACGTCGCCGTTGGGGCCGGCCACGACCTCGTAGGGGACGATCGTCTCCTCCTCTTTGACCTCGGCCTCCTTGCGCCCCATGAAGCGCTTGATCGAGAAGATCGTGTTCTCCGGGTTCATCACCGCCTGCCGTTTGGCCACGGTGCCGACCAGCCGCTCGCCGCCCTCGGTGAAGGCGACCACGGACGGGGTCGTGCGCCCGCCCTCGGCGTTCTCGAGAACGGTCGGCTCGCCGCCCTCCATGACGGCGACACAGGAGTTGGTCGTGCCGAGGTCGATTCCAATCGTCTTGCCCACTTTTTCGCGTACCTCCAGGGGTTTCGTTATCTATGCCTAAGAAATCTAAGTGAGAGTATGGCAGATCCTCAACGGAACTCAAGCGGTCTGCATATAGTGGTTGCTGCAATGGGTAGACCGGGTATGCCAGGGGTGGCGTTACCGGGTCACGGAGGCGCCTCGTCCAAATCGGTCCCATGGGAATGGGACCGCGGAAGAGGAGGATCATCTTGAGTCTCACGACGAACAGTCGGCGGGCGGCCTGGGCCGCGGCCGCCGTCCTGGCCTTTGCCCTGCTCCTGCTCCCGGCGCTCGCGGGGGCTCACGGCCGCGACCACGGCTTCCCCGGCAACGGGCCGCGCGGCGGTCATCCGAGCCACTCGCATCCCGGTCACGGCCACCCGGGCCACGGCTTCCCCGGTCACGGTCACCCCGGCTTCCCGGGCCACGGCCGCGGCGAGGTCGTCAACACGATGACCCGCAACCTCTACCTCGGGGCCGACCTGGCGCCGGCGATCGGCGCCCCCAGCCTCGAAGCCTTCGTCGCCGCGACCGGCCAGATCCTGCGCGAAGTCAGCGCCAACGACTTCCCGACCCGGGCCAGGGGCCTGGCGCAGGAGATCCTCCGCCAGAAGCCCGACCTGGTCGGGTTGCAGGAGGTGGCGCTGTGGCGGACCGGGCCGCCGAGCCTGGCGCCGGTCCTCAGCGGCGAACCCAGCGCGACCACGGTCCGCTACGACTACCTGCAGCTGCTGCTGGACCAGCTCAACAAAGGCCCCGATCGCTACGAAGTCGTCGACGTCCAGAACGAGTTCGACCTCGAGGCGCCCGGTGACGAGAACGGCATCCCCAACGACGGACCCGCCGCCCAGGGGATCCCCAACGCCGAGATCAACGGGCGCCTGACCATGCGCGACGTGATCCTCGCCCGCCGCGGCGCCGGCGTGCAGACCGCCAGCCCCCAGTCGGGCAACTTCAAAGCCCTGCTGGCGGTGCCGATCCTGGGTAAACCGCTGACCATCAAACGGGGTTGGACCGCGGTCGACGCCAAGGTCCGCGGCAGCGGCTGGTTCCGCTTCGTCAACACCCACCTGGAGGCGTTCGACCCGGCGGCGCTGGTGCCCAGCATCCGCGCCCAGCAGGCGAGCGAGCTGGTGGGGCCGGAAGGTCCGGCGACGAGCAGCCTGCCGGTCGTCCTCGTCGGCGATCTCAACTCCGACGACGACACCGTCGAACCCGGCGATCAGCAGGCCTACCGGGCGCTGCTGGAAGCGGGCATGGTCGAGCGCAGCACCGCCGTCCCGCTCGGCTGCTGCCTGCGGTCGAGCCTGCTGGCCGAAGGGGCCGGCGGCAGCGTCGCCGACTTCGACCACCAGGTTGACCACGTGATGACGCGCGACCCGGCGGAGATCAGTCTGCAGAGCTCGGCCGTGACCGGGCTGCTGCCGGTCAACGGCTTCTGGGACTCCGACCACGCCGGGCTGTTCAGCGCCCTGCGCTTCTCCCACTAGGCCGAGGTCGATCGGCCCGGGGCGTCCACCGTGGCGCCTCGGGCCCGCCGGCCCGCCGGGCTCAGCCCTCGCCGGCGGTGCTGGCGACGAACGTGGCGACTTCCTTGGCCTGCTCCTGGTTGAGGATGCCGCCCGGCATCCGACCCGGAGTGGTCGAGCTGTCGACCCCGTTTTCGACCGCGTTGAGGACACGGCCTTCGACCTGTTTGATCGTGTCCGCCGCGTTTGGGCCGGAAGGCGGCCCGGAGGGCGCGAGCAGTTCGTCGAGGTTGGGCCCGTAGTTGCCGTCGGTGCCGGCCGAGTAGAGCGTGTGGCAGGTGCCGCAGTTGGTCTGGAACAGCGACTGGCCGCTCTTGAGGTCGGCCGCGACCTTCTGGTCGCCGCTGGCGGCATCGCCCCGGGAGCGGAAAGCCAGCCAGGGGATGACGACCGCGAGGACGAGGATCAGCACTCCGAAGACGATGAAGGTGCGCTTGCTCATTTAGCGGCGCGCATACTACTGGCGCCCCTCTCGGTCCGGTACCAAGGGCACATCCGCCGCAGCTCGCACTCGCCGCAGCGGGGCTTGGGACGGCAGACCTCGCGGCCATGCCGGATCAGGTTCATGTGCAGCTCGTAGGCGTCCTCGGGGTCGACGATCGCCAGCATCTCGTCGTGGGCCCGCTCGAAGGACGCCTTGGCGGGAAACAGCCCCAGCCGGCCGCCGACCCGGTGGACGTGGACGTCGACCGGGATCTCCGGGATGCCCCAGGTGAAGATGAGCACGCAGGCGGCGGTTTTGCGGCCGACGCCGGGCAGCGCCAGCAGGAAATCGAGCGACTCCTCGCGCGTCGCCGTCTCGGTCCAGTCGAGGTCGGGCTCCTCGCCGAGCTGCTCGAGGATCGCCTGGATCCGCGGCGCCTTCTGCTTGCCGAGCCCGCCCGGGCGGATCGCCTCCTCGATCTCCCCGACCGGCGCGTCGCGCACCTGCTCCCAGGTTGGGAAGCGCTCGCGCAGGGCGGCGAAGGCGCGATCGCGGTTGCGGTCGTTGGTGTGCTGGGAGAGGACCGTCTTGATCAGCTCCGCGATTGGGTCCCGGTGCGGCTCGTTCACGGGCCGCCCGTACATCTCCCGCAGCCGGTCCCGGATCGCCCGCACCCGCCGCCGCTCCGGTCGCTTCCAGGCCATCGCCGCCACGCTACAGCGCCAGGTCGATGGGCCGATTTCACTCCATATAGGCGTATTTGAGGCCCATCGACCAGTGGGTAGGGTCTTCCGATGGCTCGGGAGATCGAAGAGGGGGAGGTGCGGGTCGGCGGGGTGCGCGCCTTCTATCGCCGCGTCCCCGGGGCGGGGACGCCGACGGTCTACTGCCACGGCAACCCCTCCCACGGCGAGGACTGGGTGCCCTTCCTCGAACGCGGCGGCCCGGCGATCGCGATCGACATGCCCGGCTGGGGGTGCTCGGACCGGCCCGATCCGGCCCGCTTCGACTACTCGATGTACGGGCTCTCGGCCTTCCTCGAAAGCTGCCTGGAGGAGCTCGGGGTCGAGCGCCGCAAGCTCGTGGTCCACGACTGGGGCAGCCTGGCCCTGATCGGGGCGCAGCGGCGGCCGGACCTGGTCGAGCGCCTGGTCGTCATCAACGTGGTGCCGCTGCTGCCCGGCTACCGCTGGCACTGGGTGGCGCAGATCTGGCGCCGCCGCCCGCTCGGCGAGCTGGCCAACGCGACCACGACCAGGACCTCGATGGCGCTGCTGATGCGCCAGGCCCACGGCGACCGCAGCCCGATGCCGCCCGAGTTCGTCGACGGGATTTGGGAGCACTGGGACAAGGGCACCCAGGCCGCCACCCTCGCCCTCTACCGCCACGCGGACCCGGATCGGCTCGCCGCCGCCGGCCAGGACCTCGGCAGGCTCGCCTGTCCGGCTCTGGTCGTCTGGGGCGACCGCGACCTCTACCTGCCGCCCAGCTTCGGCGAGGCCCACGTCGCCGTCTTGCCCAATGCCGAGCTGGAAGTCGTGCCCGGCGCCGGCCACTGGCCCTGGATCGACCGGCCGACGGTGATCGACGACGTGCTGAGCTTCCTCTCATAAGCCGTTAACCGGCGGATTACAATTGCCTGTTCTGTGTCTCGTCCTCTGACCTACATCGGAGAGAAGCTGCCCAAGGGCTGGGGCGACCTCGGACGCCAGATCGCGATCCTCGTCGGCATCGACGTCGTCTACGAGCTGGCCCGCGGGATCGCCGACTCCCAGCGCGCCGACGCGCTCGCCCACGGTGCCCAGGTGATCGACTTCGAGCGCGCCACGCACACCTTCTTCGAGCCCAGCCTCCAGGCCTTCTTCCTGCCGGCCGGCTGGATCATCGACTTCGCCAACCAGGTCTACCTCAACGCCCAGTTCTCGATCGCGCTCGGCTTCCTGGTCTGGCTCTACCTCTTCCGCAACGAGTCCTACTACTTCGTCCGCAACATGTTCGCCGCCTCGATGTGCCTGGCGGTGGTCGGCTACACGCTCTTCCCGACGGCGCCGCCGCGGATGTTCCCCGAGCACGGCTTCGTCGACACGATCAACGACTTCTCCAACGTCAACCACGACTCCGCCCTGGCGAAAATCTTCATCAACCCCTACGCCGCGGTGCCGAGCATGCACTGCGCCTTCGCGCTGATGATCGGCGGCACCGGCATCCAGGTCTGCCGCCACTGGTGGTCGAAGGCCTTCTGGGCGGCCTGGCCGGTGCTGGTCTTCTGGGTGGTGATCGTCACCGCCAACCACTACTGGGTCGACGCGGCGCTGGGCTGGATGGTCGCGGCGACCGCCGCCCTCGCCGCCCACCGCCTGGCTCGGGCCGGGCCGGAGGCGTGGTCCTTCCGCGTCCGGGGCCGCGAGGTCGAGGCGTAGCCGCCAGCCTCCTGGCGAACGTCTAGCCTCACGGTCAATGGATTCCTCGGCGCCCCCCAGGGCCCCCGGCGGCCGGCGCAACGGCCGCGCATCGAGCCGCGGCGGGCAGGAGCTGCGCTCCTACGCCCGCGAGCGCCTGATCGAGTCGCGGCTGACGCCGAACGCGATCTCGATGGTCGGGCTGGTCGGCAATCTGGTCGCCGCCGCGCTCGTCACCCAGCGCCTCTTCTTCCTCGCCGGCGTCGCCTTCGTGCTCGGCTCGGTGATGGACACGCTCGACGGCCGCTACTCGCGCATGTCCGGCAAGGGCACCCTGTTCGGGGCCTTCCTCGACTCGACCCTCGACCGCATCGAGGAGGGGATCGTCCTCGCCGCCGTCGCCGGCTACTTCGCGGCCCAGGGCGAAGACTTCGCGGCGGCGATGTGCGTGGTCGCCGTGCTCGCCTCGCTGATGGTCTCCTACACGCGGGCGCGGGCCGAGGCGCTCGGGGTCGAGTGCAAGGTCGGAATCGCCACCCGCCCGGTCAGGGTGGTGATACTTTCGATCGGCCTGATCTTCGCCAAGGGAGCCGGCATCGGCGACTTCGAGCTGCTGGCCCCGTCGATCTACCTGATCGCGGCGCTGTCGATATTCACCGTCTTCCAGCGGGTCTGGCACGTTCGGAACGAGCTTTCCGGAGAGAATGGGGCCGGCGTCAGAGGCGACGGCGAGGACGATCTGTAACCACCAAGGCCGCGGGGTGTGTTCTGCCATCCAGCGCTGATCCCCCAGGAGGACTTCTTCAATGAGTGAGAGCAACGGAGCAAACGGCAGCACGAACGGCGTCGGTCGCACGGACGACAAGGTCCGGGTCGCGATCGTCGGCGTCGGCAACTGCGCCAACTCCTTCATCCAGGGCGTCCACTACTACAAGGACGCCGACCCGGCCGACGAAGTGCCCGGCCTGATGCACGTCGAGCTCGGCGGCTACCACGTCCGCGACGTCGAGTTCGTCGCCGCCTTCGACATCGACTCCGAGAAGGTCGGCAAGGACCTCTCCGAGGCGATGTGGTCCGGCCAGAACGACACGATCAAGTTCGCCGACGTGCCGGAGATCGGCGTCAAGGTCGAGCGCGGCATGACCCACGACGGCCTCGGCAAGTACCTCAAACAGAAGATCACCAAAGCCCCGGGCGAGACCGCCGACATCGTCGGCATCCTCAAGGAGACGAAGGCGGACGTGCTGGTCTGCTACCTGCCCGTCGGCTCCGAGGACGCGACCAAGTGGTACGTCGAGCAGGCGCTCGCGGCCGGGGTCGGCTTCGTCAACTGCCTGCCGGTCTTCATCGCCCGCGAGGACTACTGGGACAAGCGCTTCGAAGACGCCGGCCTGCCGATCATCGGCGACGACATCAAGTCCCAGGTCGGGGCGACGATCGTCCACCGCCAGCTCGCCCGCCTCTTCCACGACCGCGGCGTGCGCCTGGAGCGGACCAGCCAGCTCA
>Ga0157375_10004776_pt1 | contig 11777 bp, 8 predicted proteins | sample M35metaG_FD_115311 | JGI IMG/M metagenome (GOLD analysis project Ga0157375, IMG submission 115311) | Miscanthus rhizosphere microbial communities from Kellogg Biological Station, Michigan, USA - M3-5 metaG | ecosystem: Host-associated > Plants > Roots > Rhizosphere > Soil | place: USA: Michigan...
ACCAGGGCAAGAACACCTTGGACGGAGCGTTTGGCTCCGATCCGGAAGCGCGCGCCGATTACCTGTACCGCTCTACCAAGCTGGTGGCGGAAGTCGCAGAGAAAATCATCGCGAAATATTACGGTCGCAAATCGGCACACGCGTATATGGCCGGATGCTCCACCGGCGGACGGGAGTCCATGCTGGCGACCCAGCGTTACCCAGAGTTGTTCGACGGCGTCGTGGCTGGCGACCCCGCCTTCAACGTTGTTCACGCCGCCATCGCCGAGGCATGGTTCTCCAGAAAATTTGCCGACATCGCGCCCAAGGATGCCCAAGGCAAGCCGCAGTTGCAAAAGGCTTTTTCGGATGCCGACCTGAAGCTGCTCGCGGGCGCGGTGTTGCAGAAATGCGATGGCCTGGATGGACTCAAGGACGGGATGATCGACCATCCCGACGCCTGTCGTTTCGATCCTGCAGTTTTACAGTGCAAGGCGGACAAGAACGACACCTGCCTTTCCGCCGCACAGGTAAACGCGCTGCATATCACGTTCGCTGGTCCGACGGATTCCAAAGGCACAGCGCTCTACTCTGACTGGCCCTATGACGCGGGCCTTGAAACGCCCGGATGGCGGATGTGGACCCTGGGTAATGACCAGATGCCGGCTCTTAACGTACTGATCTATCCGGAGTTTCTGAGCCGCGTCGCGATGAATCCGGGAGAAACACCGATACCGGATGCGTTCTCGTTTGATTTCGACAAGGACCCTGCACGCATCGCCGGGACAGCTCCGCTGATGGACGCCGATTCCACCGACCTGTCGGCATTCCGCAGGCATGGCGGCAAGCTCATCCTGTACACCGGCATGAGCGACCCAGTCTTTTCCGCTAATGATCTCATCCGATATTACAACCGTTTAGCTCAGCAAAACGGCGGCATGGCGGCGACGCGGCAGTTCGCACGTTTGTTTCGGATATCCGGCATGACTCACTGTTTTGGTGGACCGGCGCTGGACGATTTCGATGATCTGACCGCCATTGAGACATGGGTCGAAAGAGGAACTCCACCCGACCAGTTAGTTGCGACCGGCAGAGACTTCCCCGGACGCAGCCGCCCGCTCTGTCCTTATCCCCAAATTCCACGATACATGGGCACAGGCAGTACCGAAGATGCGGCAAACTTTGCGTGTAAAAATCTTCAAAATTCTCCTGGATCGAATAAGTAGAAACTGTGTACCAAGATCCGATGCTGAGTTCACCACGTAAACGACCGTCAGACTTGTCAGCGTGGCTTCATTGAGCATTTCCTTCGAGCAAGGTTTCGACGGAAGCGTCCATGTTCGTTGCGCAGAGCCATTGCGAAGCTATCCTTCACATATCAAATAGGTAAGCCACGACACAATGGTGCCCCTCGGTCGCGCAGCCGAAGGTTGCGGTTGTCGATACCACGTCAGTGCACCAGATCACATGGGAATAAGTAAGTCTTCCTTCTTTTGCTGTTTCGCTTTGCAAAAGCCACCAAGTACTGAAGGCACTCCTTACTTTTGACACCCGATCGTCGATCGTTGAAATAGTCCAGCCCTTGCCCAAAAGCCAAATGTTTATAAACCCTCAAGAAATACGATAGATCGCGATGGTTACCGCATTGCGCGCCGCGTTTGTTGGGCCTCGATACATGTTTCGCACTGCGAAAAATGGGAAGAATTAACAAATGTCGTGACCAAGTATGCCGAGATTGCTACTCTTTCGCGGTTAAACGGTTAAAGGTAGGCTTATGGATTCTTCTGAAACCAGCCGAGTCTTTGAGGCTTTGGAAACATTCCGCATCGAGATTCCCTCGTGGGGATTCGCCAACACGGGGACTCGCTTCGGCAAGTTCTTACAACCAGCTGCAGCCACAACGACCGAAGAAAAATTTAGCGATGCCGGGGAAGTGCACCGTGTGACCGGCATTTGTCCGACCATAGCCCTTCATGTCTTGTGGGACTTCCCCGATGGAGTGGCGAGTGCCAAGACCATAGTTAAGTTTGCGGCACAGTACGGTATTCAAGCAGGATCAATCAATCCAAACCTATTCCAAGACCAAATTTACAAGTATGGGTCGTTTGGCAATCCTGATGCTTCAATCCGTTCGCGTGCGTTGCAACACACGAACGACAGCATCAAGATCGCCAAATCGCTTCTTAGTCGTGACATCTCCATGTGGCTGGCCGATGGATCGAACTATCCCGGAACCGCAAATATCCGCCAGCGAAAGGCATGGTTTGAGGAGGGGCTCAGGGCAGCACATTCGCATCTTTCATCAGAACAGAGACTGCTGGTCGAATATAAGCCATTCGAACCGGCTTTTTATCACACCGATATCGCTGATTGGGGAATGGCGACTCTCTTGGCGCGTTATGCGGGACCCCAGGCAAAGGTCTTAGTTGACACTGGCCATCACTATCAATCGCAAAACATAGAACAAATCGTTGCTTGGCTGCTTTCCGAACAGATGCTCGGAGGGTTTCATTTTAACGATCGGCGGTATGCTGATGACGATTTGACGATTGGGTCGATTGATCCCTACCAGGTCTTTCGGATTTTTCATGAGATCTTGTTTTACGAATGGGAAACCAACAACAAAGCCGATATCGCCTACATGATCGACCAGAGCCACAATCTCAAAGGCAAGATTGAAGAAACAATCCAAACCGTGACCGTGGCACAACAGTTATTCACGAAAGCATCCCTGGTTGATCACGAGGCACTTTCGTCCGCACAGACCAATTGTGACCTGATTCGCGCGGAGACTCTCTTACAGGATGCATTCAATACTGATGTGCGCCCAGCAATTCATGAATGGCGAGAATCCAAAGGCTTGCCTCGCGATCCCTTAAAAGCATTTCTCGCGAGCGGATATATGGAGCGCATTACCAAGGAACGAAGTGCGAAGAATCTAAATACAGTTTCGTCGTACGCCTGAGACGTTCTGAGCATTGACGTTCAGCGAGAAGACTTTCCCCTGACTTCGTGTGAACGGGAAGCACCTGCGTTGGGGACAACCTGAATGAGTTTTTTGCACACGTTGGCAACATCAGCCAAGGGAATGTTCCCGGAAACTGTGACTATGTTTCTGGCCGAACTCTCGATGTTTTACCGCTCGGCGATCCGCGCTCAACTGCCATGGCTAGGCTGAATCGATTTTCTGATGCCCAAGTTACAGCAAAAACCGTTCTTAGCGTTCGACCTGGGTGCCGAAAGTGGCAGGGCAGTCTTAGGATCCATCCATGCAGGCATCATCAATATCCGAGAGGTTCACCGCTTCCCCAATGAGCCAGTTGAGTACGGCAGCGCTCTGCACTGGGATGCACCTCGACTCTGGTTTGAAATGCGCCGTAGTCTTTCCAGTTTAGGAGAAGTGGTGTTGGGTGGAATCGGCGTGGATGCATGGGGCGTCGACTATGCACTGCTAGGGGAACGTGGAGAGCTATTGCAGAACCCTTATCACTACCGGGACAAGCGGACTGATGGATTGATGGAAACGGTATTCGACAAGGTCTCGAAACAGGAGATCTACCGTAAGACCGGAATTCAATTCATGCAGATCAATACCCTCTTCCAACTGCTAGCTACGAAGCGAGACACACCCGGGCTACTAAAGGCAGCGCGAACATTAGTGACGATCCCTGATTTATTCCATTACTGGTTGACCGGTAAAGCGGTATGCGAGTTTACCAACGCAACCACAACTCAAATGGTAGATCCGCGAACCCGAACATGGGCTCGGGGACTGATGGAGAAACTGGGCCTCCCTTCGGGATTACCGGCAAACATCGTCGAGCCTGGGACGGTTGTAGGAACATTGTCAGAAAATTTAGCACCACACCCAACACTCAAGGGCACAGCAGTAATCGCTCCAGCTTCGCACGATACAGGCTCTGCCGTGGCTGCAGTGGCTGCACGCTCAGGTACGGCATTCTTAAGTTCCGGAACCTGGTCCCTTGTGGGCACAGAACTCGATAGCCCGCTCATCACCTCCGAAACTCTGCGTTTGAATTTCACCAACGAAGGTGGAGTTTGCGGTACAACCAGGTTCCTGAAAAACGTCATGGGGTTGTGGATGCTGCAGTGTTGTCGTCAGTCGTGGGCCTCGCGAGGTCAAGTTTACGACTACGCTCAGCTGATGGAGATGGCATCACAGGAAACTGCATTCCAGCATTTGGTGGATCCGGACGACGAATCTTTCCTTCACCCCGGCGACATGCCTAGGGTAATCGGCGATTTTTGTGCGAGGACCGAACAGCCAAAACCCAAGCAGCCCGGCGCATTTGTAAGAACAGTTTTCGAGAGTCTGGCTTTCAAATACCGGCAAGTCATTCTTGACTTGGAGCGGCTGACTCGCGAACCCATTCGTGAGATTCGCATTATCGGTGGAGGCTCCAAGAACCGTTTGCTGAACCAGTTCACAGCCGATGCCACGGGGCGTCCTGTGTTTGCTGGTCCTACCGAGGCTACGGCGCTGGGAAACATCGGTATGCAACTTCTAGCCACCGGAGTAGCCAGTTCACTTGCCGAGGTTCGGGCGACGATTGATCGCTCTTTTGCGACTGAGGTCTTCGAGCCTCGCGATGCCGAAAAATGGGAGCGCCAGGTTAGCCGGTTTCAACAGTACACGGAGATGATCTATGCCTGAAGTGCAACAAATGCTTCACTTGAAAGATTTATGGGATGAGAAACGCGCCGACGCGCTCGGAAGAAATCAGTTGGCCCTACTTCGATACCGTTCCAATCTCCTTGGTGCTGACCTGCGAATCACAAACTTTGGTGGCGGGAACACCAGTTCGAAATTTGAACTACCCGACCCGTTTACTGGTGAATCGGTACGAGTGCTGGCTGTAAAAGGAAGCGGCGGAGACATCGGGTCTATTAATGAGTTAGGGTTTGCGATTTTGTATTTGGATCGGTTGGAACAGCTGAAGGGCCTGTATCGTGGGGAAGCCTACGAAGACGAGATGGTTGGATACTATCCGCTTTCCGCCTTCGGCGAAAACCAGGTGGCTGCATCCATCGACACTCCTCTCCACGCGTTTCTTCCCTTCCCCCACGTCGATCATCTGCACCCGGACTGGGCGATCGCGCTGGCCGCAAGCGCCAACGGAAAGCAGAAACTGGCAGAATTCAACAAGCAGTTTGATCGAAAAATCGTTTGGGTCCCGTGGCAACGTCCCGGATTTGAACTGGCTTTGCTCATTGAAAAAGCCGTACGAGAAAATCCCGGGACCGACGGCATCATCCTCGGGGGGCACGGTCTGTTCACCTGGGGAATGAGCCAGCGGGATTGCTACGTAAATAGCATTCGCACCATCGATGAAATGGGCGAATTCATTCAGACGCACCGGAAAAAGAAGAACCTAGTATTCGGGGGTATCGCGGCGGATGGCCTGGAGAACCGACCAGAAATCGCCTCCCGGATCCTGCCCCTGCTCAGGGGAGCCGTCTGCTCCAATCAGCGCGTGATCGGGCATTACACTGACCATCCCGACGCGCTCACTTTCGCTGGATCGAAATGGGCGAGCGAGTTAGGGGCTCTGGGCACGAGCTGTCCTGACCACTTTCTTCGCACCCGAGTCTGCCCAATGTATCTTGCCTGGACTCCTCAGCTAGGTGTTGGCGAGCTAAAACAGCTAATCCAGAACACAATCGGCGGCTATCGTGTCGACTACAAGAAATACTATGACGCGCACGCCACCAAGCACTCTCCCAAACTGCGGGACGCAAACCCATCCGTGGTAATCGTACCCGGACTGGGTTTGTTTGGCTTTGGACGGAATAAGAAGGAAGCAAGGATTACCACTGAATTTTTTATCAATGCCATTCACGTCATGGAGGGCGCAAATGCTCTGGAAGACGGCGCTCCACCCAATCCTTTGCCGCAAGCCCGAACCACCGAGCAATCAAAAGAATTCACGCAATTTCATAACTATGTTGCACTGCCGCGATCCGAAGCGTTTGGAATCGAGTATTGGGCGCTAGAAGAAGCGAAGTTACAGCGTATGCCGGCGGAAGCTGAATTCAGCCGCAAGATCGTGTTGGTCGTAGGCGGCGCGAGTGGTATTGGGCGTGAAGTCGCCCTAATGCTCGCCAAGAGGGGTGCGCATGTTGTAGTTTCCGACGCCGATCAAGACGGTGCAGCAAAAGTTGCGGAGGAAGCGAAGGCAGCATCGTCTTCAGAACAGGCTGCTTTCGTGCAGGTGAACCTCGCTTCCACACAAAGCCTAAGGGACACAGCGAGGTTCACCGTGCTTCAATTTGGCGGCATCGATGCCATCGTAAATACTGCGGCCATCTTCCCCGTCCCGGGCCCCGAGGGCGAACTGAGCGACTCTCAGTGGTCAAAAACATTCCTGGTGAACGTAACCGGAAATTATTTGCTGGCTCTTGCAACCGCTTCAATTTTCGAAGACCAGGGTCTTTCCTCTGCCATTGTGCTGACGAGTTCAGCGAATGCGGTCGTGTCCAAGCGCGGGAGTGAAGCGTATGACACCAGCAAAGCGGCGCTGAGTCACCTAATCAGAGAACTAGCGATCAAACTTGCGCCCCACGTTCGGGTGAACGGCATCGCTCCGGCAACTGTAGTCGCCGGGTCTGCGATGTTCCCGCGTGAACGCGTACTGCAGTCCCTGGAAAAATACAAGATCGAGTTCTCGCAGGCCGAAACTACAGAGGAGCTTCGCGCGAAGCTGGCTGACTTCTATGCGCAAAGGACCGTGACAAAACGTGCGATCTTGCCGCAGGACTGCGCGAACGCAATCGTCTGGCTCTTGGGTGAGCAGAGCGCGAAGACGACCGGACACGTCATACCGGTGGACGGTGGTCTGACCGAAGCATTTTTACGCTGATGAAGCTTTGGGCTTGATCACAAGGTTACTACTTTCAGGAGGCATTACATGAAGAAGGTGTTGCTATTAGCGGTCCTTGTTTTCGGTACATACGCATTCGCTGAAACCCAGACCTGGCAAATTGATCCGGCCCACACTGCGGCGCAATTCTCCGTTCGTCATCTTGGCATTTCGACTGTTCGAGGCACATTTGAGAAGACCAGCGGGGCAGTGGTATACGACCCTGCTGATCCGTCCAAAACAACCATTGACGCATCGATTGACGCTGCATCGGTAAACACCCGCATCCAGATGCGGGACAATGATCTGCGTAGTCCCAACTTTTTTGATGTCGGCAAGTTTCCGGCAATCACCTTCAAATCAAAGAAGGTCGAGTCTGCAGGTCAGGGAAAATTACGCATCACCGGCGACCTTACGATCCACGGTGTGACCAAAGATGCAGTTCTTGATGTCGACGGCCCGACTGCGCCCATTACAGATCCTTACGGCAACTCGCGTATGGGAGCGTCTGCGTCCACCAAAATCAATCGCAAAGATTTCGGCGTCAATGGCGCTGCCGCGGCGGTTGGAGACGAAATTGAAATCGTGCTCGATATCGAAATGACCCGACCCGGCGCCAAGAAGTAGCTGGCTACTTTTATGAAACGAATCTGTTTTGTATTGCAAGTGAAGCCCGACCGCCTGGAGGAATACAAAGTCAGGCACCGGGATGTCTGGCCCGAAATGCTGCAAGCGCTGAGGGAAACGGGATGGAGCAACTACTCCCTTTTCCTTCGTGACGACGGCATGCTCGTCGGCTATTTGGAAACAGAAGATTTTGAACGCGCTCGCAAGGGCATGGCAACACGTGAAGTCAATGAACGCTGGCAGCGCGACATGGGGGGCTTCTTCGTGCAACGCGCAGGTTTGCTACCGGACCAAGCGATGCAGTCGCTCGAAGAAGTGTTTCACCTCGACTGAAGGACTTAACTCATATGGCAGCAAATCCCGCGGTTGGCGTTGTCTATCACTGGCTCGGTGGCCTGGCCTCAGGGAGCTTTTATGTCCCTTATCGCGGTGTAAAGCGTTGGGCTTGGGAAACCTATTGGTTGGCAGGCGGTTTCTTCAGTTGGATTATCGCGCCCTGGGTCCTCGGTCTCCTTTTGACCAACGATTTGGTTGCGGTTCTTCATGAGGCGCCCGGAACCGCTCTTTTTTGGGCATTTTTTTTCGGGCTTCTCTGGGGAGTCGGCGGTCTCACCTTTGGACTTACGATGCGGTACCTTGGACTCTCCCTTGGAATGGCCGTGGCCCTTGGTCTGTGTGCCGCATTCGGCACACTCATGCCGCCCATCTTTCGTGGTGAATTTATGAGCGAAGTGCTTGGCACTTCCTCAGGGCGAGTCATTCTGTTGGGGGTCGCAGTGTGCCTCGCGGGAATTGCTGCTGCAGGTTTTGCTGGGATCTCGAAGGAACGAGTCATGTCACCGGAACAGCAAAAGGCTGCCATCAAAGAATTTAATCTGCGAAAGGGTATCGGCGTGGCCATACTCTCAGGCGTTATGAGCGCCTGCTTTGCCTACGGTCTTGCTGCGGGAGACCCGATTAAAACACTGACCCTTCAACATGGAACTCCAATCTTATGGCAGGGGCTCCCTGTGTTGGTCGTTGTCCTGATCGGCGGATTCACCACCAACTTCATTTGGTGTCTGATTCTTCTGTTTCGAAACAAGACCGGCCATCAGTTCTTTACCTCGCAGCCCGACGCGCAATTGGCTCACGATGAGCGGACCCTCGAAACCGCAATCGACGCACCAAGCCGCGAGGTAGTGGAGCAGATGTCGTCGCATGCAGTGAGAGTTCTTGAGGCCCCTCCCATTCAGAAGGCTTCGACTGAGCGGGTTCCGATGTTCTCCAACTACCTTCTTTGCGCACTTGCAGGCACGACATGGTACTTCCAGTTCTTCTTTTACACCATGGGCGAAACCCAGATGGGGCGATACAAATTTTCCAGTTGGACGCTCCACATGGCTAGCATCATCATTTTCAGCAGTCTTTGGGGGATCGGTTTTAAGGAGTGGAGAGGCGCAGGCAGGCGTGCGGGACAACTTCTCACACTTGCACTTTTCCTCTTGGTCGCTTCGACGGTTATTGTGGGATACGGTAATTACCTGGGACTTAGTGCGAACTAGCTCTCCGGAAAATGACCAACTGTATTTTGTGGCCTTTGGAATAGGTGGTGACGAGTTGTCAGATTACTCGGCTTGAACTGATTCCTTTGAGAGGCGGTCAATGAAACAGCCGCTGCGGATATTTGTCGCCCTTACGCATCGAAACAATGACTATCAGGTTGCGCAGGTTCGCGCCGCTGAGGAGGCCGCTAAGTCGCAGAACGCAAGTATTGAAGTGTCCTTCTGCGACGGAGATGCGGTTGAGCAGAGTCAACAAATACTCAAATGTGTGCTTTCCCATTCTAAGGAATCGGGCGTCGTAGGAATCATCGTTCAGCCTGTGGGGACGGGCCTTTATCAAGTTGCACAAGCCGCGGCCGCAGCGGGAATGGGCTGGGTTGTACTTCATCGTGAGGTTGAATATATTCCTGAACTTCGCGCAAAACACCGTGGTCCCATTTTCGCACTAAGGTCGGATCACAAAGAAGAAGGGGCGATCCAGGCAAAGCAACTGGCGGCACTGCTACCCAAAGGCGGAAGGGTCCTTTACATCGTAGGACCGAATACAGACTCCGTGTCACAGCAGCGGTCGATGGGAATGGCAGAGTCCAAAGCGGAAAATATCCAGCTATCAACGATCCGCGGTAACTGGACGATGGACGGCGGTCACAAGGCGGTCTCCACCTGGCGGAATTTGCCTACCTCGCGCCAACAGACGATTGTGGCGATTGCCGCTCAGAACGATGCCATGGCTTTTGGTGCAAGAAAGGCCCTGAAGGAATTCTCGGACGATCGTCTGTCGAACATACCGGTCATAGGTTGCGATGGGCTTCCGCAATCCGGGCAAACATGGGTACGAAAGCGCATACTCAGTGCAACTACCATTGTTCCCGTTCTGGCGGGCCTCGCTGTCGATCTCTTGCTGGGGGCCATCACAGAGAAGAAACTCATTCCTGAAAATACTGTCATTGCTCCCAAATCATATCCAGACCTCGACGAACTCGGTGACTCGGTCGGGTAGGTAGCCTTCGATCAAACGATGAGTGGAAGAAACCCAATACTCCAATGAACAGTGGATACAGGAAAATCAGATCTTCGAGGGTGGTCAATGTCGAAGACATCCGGCAAGCGGCGCGGCAGCGCTTGCCTAAAGTGGTTTTCGACTACCTAGATGGAGGGGCAGAGGCAGAGATTACACTTCGCGAAAATACTCGCGCCTTTTCCGATATTCAGTTCCTTCCGCGGCAGGCCGTCGCTTTTGACCAATGTGATCTGCACACTCGCGTGTTAGGACACGAAATTTCGTTGCCGGTGATGCTCGCTCCTGTTGGCTACAGCCGATTAATGCATCCCGCAGGAGAAGCAGCTGCCGCCGGAGCGGCGGGTTCAACTGGTACAGGGTACATTCTGTCGACTATTTCCGGCTTCGCCATGGAGGACGTAAGAGCTGCGACGCGAGGACCAACCTGGTACCAGCTTTACCTACTTGGCGGCCGCGAAGCTGCCGAAAGTGCAATCGAGCGGGCACGGAGATGCGGGTACAGCGCGCTCGTCATCACTATTGATACGCCCGTGGCAGGAATGCGAGAGCGGGACCCTCGAAATGGAATGAAGGAACTTTTGGGAACAAATCCATTTAAGAAGCTGCCTTACCTCCCGGAACTCCTTACACACCCCGGCTGGGTAGCTTCGTTCCTTCGCGATGGAGGCGTCCCGAATCTTAAAAATGTTGTATTGCCCGGGAAAGGCCCGATGCCTCTGACTGACGTGGCTTCAGCCCTGAGCCGAGCGGTGGTCACGTGGAATGACTTGAGCTGGATCCGGAAAACCTGGAATGGCCCGATAGTTGTGAAAGGTGTATTGACCGCAGATGATGCACGCCGTGCAGTCGATCATGGCGCAGCCGCAATCGTTGTCTCCAATCATGGTGCAAGGCAACTGGATAGTGTGGACGCAACGATCAGAGCTCTTCCGCACATCGTTGCGTCCGTCAATAGACAGATCGAAGTCTTTATGGATGGTGGCATTCGCCGCGGCAGTGACGTGGTCAAGGCTCTCTGCCTGGGTGCGGAAGCTGTTTTGATCGGTCGTGCTTACGCGTACGGGCTAGCCGTCGCTGGTAGAGCCGGCGTCCTGCGCGCGATTGAGATTATTCGCGACGACATAGAACGCACGTTGAGACTTCTTGGTTGTGCCTCGGTCAAAGACCTTGATGCTTCCTTCGTGCGGGTCCCAAGAGAATGGTCTCAGTGCTAATACTCATCCCTTGGCAACCCCCTGGCCCTACGCGGACATGACAACGTTGCTCGACAACAGGTTTGCACCGATTACGTTCAATCTTGGGTTTGTTGAATGCCAGTTTGATCGTTTCTCCCACGCGTTGATCGTGACGCAGGAGCAAATTTACACCAGATTTGGAATACGAGCTGCCAGTCATCGTTTCCATGCACCATTAGCGGGCGCTCTAAGCAAATTGGATCCCCTCACAAGTCCCGCCGACAGCTATCTGTTGATCGAAACCGGTTCATCGTGGACTGCTGTTTTCGGCAATGGCTTTGACTCGAACAATTTGCTAAATCCCATGAGTAATGTGTTACGCATCCTTGAATGCACGGGACTGGAGGTGGTGTGTGTCCCCGACCGCGGTGACAAAACCGCGAAAGACGCATTCCGACCATACGGACATTTTTCATTTACCCTGCATCGTTGGCGACAATCACATCCGACTACCCGAGTTCGCCACGTATCGGTGACAAGAACTGCAAAG
>Ga0157375_10004779_pt1 | contig 11775 bp, 5 predicted proteins | sample M35metaG_FD_115311 | JGI IMG/M metagenome (GOLD analysis project Ga0157375, IMG submission 115311) | Miscanthus rhizosphere microbial communities from Kellogg Biological Station, Michigan, USA - M3-5 metaG | ecosystem: Host-associated > Plants > Roots > Rhizosphere > Soil | place: USA: Michigan...
AGCGGCCGCCGCCACAGCAAGGAGCGCGACGCCCGCGCCGTGCGCCACCACTACGACGTCTCCAACGAGTTCTTCGAGCTCTTCCTCGGCCCGACGATGGTCTACAGCTGCGCGATCTTCTCGCGCGGGGCGCAGACGCTGGAGCAGGCCCAGGAGGAGAAGCTGGAGACGGTCGCCCGCAAGCTCGACCTGAAGCCGGGCGACCGGGTCCTCGACGTCGGCTGCGGCTGGGGCGGCTTCCCGCTCTGGGCCGCGACCGAGCACGGCGCCAGCGTCGTCGGCATCACGCTCTCGCCGCCGCAGGCCGAGAAGGCGCGGCAGCGGGCCGCGGAGGCCGGCGTCGCCGACCGGGTCGAGATCCGGGTCATGGACTACCGCGACCTCGCCGGCGAGCCCTTCGACGCGATCGCCAGCATCGGCATGGTCGAGCACGTCGGCGCCTCCCAGATCGAGGTCTACGCCCAGACCCTGGCGCGGATGCTGAAGCCGGGCGGGCGGCTGCTCAACCACGGCATCACCCGCCTGCGCCACAGCGACGCCGAGGCCGGCGCCTTCTCCGAGCGCTACGTCTTCCCCGACGCGGCGCCGCTGCACCTCTCGCGCAACCTGCTGGCGCTGGAACGGGCCGGCTTCGTCACCCACCACGTCGAGGACTTCGCCCCCGACTACGCCGAGACCCTGCGCCACTGGGCGCGCAACCTCGACGCCAACCTCGAGCAGGCGATCCGCCTCGCCGGGCCGGAACGGGTGCGGGTCTGGCGGCTCTACCTGCGGGCGGCGCGCAACGGCTTCGAATCCGGCTTCACCTCGATCTACCAGGCACGCTGCGAGCTGGCCTGACGGGGGCGGCGCGATGGCGACGCTCTTCGCGATCAGCGACCTGCACGTGAACCACGCCCGCAACCGCGAGCTCGTCGCCGGCCTGCGCCCGGCCGCGGCGGGCGACTGGCTGATCGTCTGCGGCGACGTCGCCGACTCGCTCGAGGACGTGGAGTGGGCGCTGGCGCTGCTCGCGGGCAGGTTCGCGAAGCTGCTCTGGGCCCCCGGCAACCACGAGCTGCTGACCCAGCGGGGCGACGACGGGGAGCCGCGGGGGGAGGCGCGCTACCGGCTGCTGGTCGAGCTCTGCCGGCGCCTCGGCGTCGCCACGCCGGAGGACCCCTACCCGGTCTGGGAGGGCGACGGCGGGCCCGCGACCGTGGCGCCGCTGTTCCTCCTCTACGACTACTCGTTCGGCGCCAACGTCGCCGCGACCAAGGCCGAGGCGCTGCGGCTGGCGCACGCGGCGGGCGTCGTCTGCGTCGACGAGTTCCTGCTCCATCCCGACCCCTACCCGAGCCGCGAGGAGTGGTGCCGGGCCCGCGTCGCCATCACCGCGCGCCGCCTGGCCGAGCGCCCGGCCGGGATCCCGACCGTGCTCGTCAACCACTTCCCGCTGCACGAGGGGCCGACCCGGATGCTGCGCCACCCCGAGTTCGCGCAGTGGTGCGGGACGACGGCGAGCGCCGACTGGCACCGCCGCTTCGAAGCGGCCGCGGTGGTCTACGGCCACCTCCACATCCCGGTCACCAGCTGGTACGACGGGGTCCGGTTCGAGGAGGTCTCGCTCGGCTACCCGCGCGAGTGGGAGCGCCGGACCTGGGCCAGGCCGGGGCCGCGGGCGATCCTGCCGGAGGGACGCGGCGTGCTCCCCGGCGGAAGGCCGGCGTGATCGCCGAGCTGCTGCCGGCGGCGGCGGTCGGGGTCGAGGCGTTCGGCGACGAGGCCGCGGTCGCGCTCTTCCCGGAGGAGGCCGAGGCGGTCGGGCGAGCGGTGGAGAAACGGCGGCGCGAGTTCGCGACCGCGCGCGGCTGCGCCCGCGACGCCCTCGAGCGCCTCGGCGTCGCCGCCGGCCCGATCCCCAGCGGCGAGCGCGGCGAGCCGCTGTGGCCGGCCGGCGTGGTCGGCAGCATCACCCACTGCGACGGCTACCGGGCCTGCGCGGTCGCCCGCGCCGGCGAGCTGACGGCGATCGGGATCGACGCCGAGCCGAACCTGCCGCTGCCGGCGGGGCTGCTGGGGGACGTCGCCCTGCCCGAGGAGGCGGAGCGGCTGCGCGAGCTGGCCGCGGCGGCGCCGGCGATCCACTGGGACCGGCTGCTGTTCAGCGCCAAGGAGGCCGTCTACAAGGCCTGGTACCCGCTGGCCGGGCGCTGGCTCGGCTTCGAAGACGCGCGGCTCGAGCTCGACCCCGCCGCCGGCTCCTTCTCCGCCCGCCTGCTCGTGCCGGGGCCGGTCGTGGCGGGCAGCGAGCTGACCGGCTTCTCCGGCCGCTGGCTGGCCGGCCGCGGGCTGCTGCTCTGCGCGATCGCGCTCAGGCCGTAAGGCCGAGAAACTCGTCGATCGCCGCGGTCGTCTCCGCCGGCGACTCCCAGAGCACGTTGTGCCCGTGGGGCACGGCGGCGATCGTCAGCAGCGAGCCGAGCGCCTCCCGGTAGCGGCGGTCCTGGGCGCGGCTCAGCACCGCCGAGGCGACCGGGCGGACGATCAGCGTCGGCAGCTCGGCGATCGGCGGCGGCGGCAGCGTCACCTCGCTCCAGGCGACCACCGCGGCGCTCGGGCAGAAGCTGAAGCGCAGGCGCCCGTCCGAGCCCCGCCGCAGGTCGTCGGCGGCGAAGGCGGCGACGACCTCCTCCGGCGCCGCGACCACGGTGTCGGCCCCGAGCAGCGCGTTGACGGCGCCGTCGACGCTGGCGAAGCTCCAGTCCTGGCGGTCCATCTCGGCCGACTTCAGCGCGTACTCGGGCGGGATCCCGAAGCCGGGGTCGAGCAGGACCAGGCGCTCGACCCGCTCCGGGGCGCGGGCGGCGAGCGCGGCGGCGACGCGGCCGCCGAAGCTGTGGCCGACGAAGGTCGCGCGCCCGGCCCCGAGCCCGTCGAGCGTCTCCAGCAGATCCTCGGCGTGGGTGTCGGTGTTCCACGGCGGCTCCTGGCCGGAGCCGCCGTGGCCGCGCAGGTCGACGGCCACGGCGCGCCGGCCCGCCGCGGCCAGGTGGCCGCCGAGGTCCGCGTAGATGCCGCCGTGCTGGGCGATCCCGTGGACGCAGACCACGTCCGGCCCCCCGGCCGGGCCCCAGGTGCGGGTGTGCAGGCGCATCGGCTACCCGGTCACTGCCCGAACGAGCGGAAGAGCTGGATCTTCGACTCGCCGATCTCCGCCCGCCGCTGCGGGTCTTCGATCCCGAGGCCCTCTTCCGGGGCCTGGCAGAGGACGCCGACCTTGCCGACGTGCCTGTTGGCCTCGAGGTCGTGGGCGGCCTCGGCGACGTCGTCGAGGGCGACCACCTTCGAGAGCGCCGGCTGCAGCTTGCCCATCTCGAACAGGCGGTTGCACTCCAGCCCCTCCTGCGGGGTAGAGCCGTGGCTGCCGACGATGCTTTTCGCCTTCATCCAGAGGTAGCGGTTGTCGAAGGTGTGTTCGTAGCCGGTGCTGGAGCCGCAGGTGACGACCCTGCCGCCGGGCCGGGTCAGGTAGACGGAGGCCCAGAACGTCTGCTTGCCGACGTGCTCGAAGACGACGTGGGGATCTTCACCGAACGCTCCGCGGACCTCTTCGCGGAAGACTTTGGCCCACTTGCGGGGCTCCAGCCCGTCGAGCTCCAGCTGGTCGCGGCGGATCACCAGGTCGCAGCCGAGCTCCCTGATCAGGCGCTCCTTCTCGTCCGAGTTGACGACGCCGACGGAGATGCCGCCGCCGTTGCGGATCAGCTGCAGCGCGTAGCTGCCGAGGCCGCCGGCCGCGCCCCAGACGAAGACGATGTCGCCCTGTTTGAAGGGGGCGCCGTTGGGGCTGACCAGCATCCGGTAGGCGGTCATCGCGCAGAGCGTGTTGCAGGCCGCCTCCTCCCAGGTGAGGTGCTTGGGCTTCGGCATCAGCTGGGTGGTCCTGACGATCGCGTAGTTGGCGAGGCCGCCGAAGTTGGTCTCGAAGCCCCAGGCCAGGTTCTGGTCTCCCAGCACGACGTCGTGGTAGCGGGTCGCCCGCTCGGCGTTGCCCCAGCCGGGCCAGATGACGACGCTGTCGCCCTCCCCCCAGTCCTCGACCGCGGAGCCGGTGCGGACGACCACGCCGGCGGCGTCGGAGCCGAGCACGTGCTGGTCCTGGTCGTGGCGCTCGTTCCAGCCGCCGGATTTTGCCAGGTGGTTGAGGAAGACGAAGCCCGGGATCGGCTCGAAGCGCGCCGACCAGACCGTGTTGTAGTTGAGGGCGCTGGCCATCACCGCGACCAGCACCTCGTCCGGGGCCAGCTCCGGCATCGGCATCTCGCCGACCTTGAGCGTCTCCCGCACGTCGGCGCGCTGGCGCGTCTCCTCCGGCTGTTCCCAGAGCGCCACCGCGTCCTTTTTCTCGACGTATGCGGCCTTGTAGGTGGCAGGCACCTCGCGCCCGACCAGCTCCTCCGCCGTTACCTCCGTGCCTGCGATCGTTGAAGAACTCACGTCTCATCTCCCTTGTCGTCACTGGTTTGAGCTGCTTGGCCGTCGACCTCTGTCGCCAGCCAGTCGGAGATCGCCCGCGCGGTGGACTCGGCGTGCGCGTCCATCATCGTCAGGTGATTTCCAGGTACGTCGACCGCGTCGTGCGGCGTCTCCCACCGCGGTCTCCAATCTTCTGCCGCCGCCACCTCGCCGATCGGCTCCGCCGCCCGGACCAGCAGCAGCGGCAGCCCGAGGGCCTCGGTCTCGGCCCCGGCGACGAGCTGCAGGTAGGCCGCGGTGGCGGTGAGGCGGACGTCGTCGAGGACGACGCTCGAGTCCTCGAGGCTGAGGATCCGGTCGAGGATGCCGCCGCCGATCGCGGCGGTGCCCGCGTGCTCGGCCCCGGGCCCGAGCTGGGCCGGGTGGTAGCTGTCGATCAGCACCAGCGCCGTCGCCGGGCTGCCGTCCCGCTCGAGCCGCCGGGCCACCGCGTGGGCGAGCACGCCGCCGGTCGAGTGGCCGACGAGGACGACGGGGTCGCCCGCCGCCGCGGCCTCGATCGCGGCGGCCTGCAGCGCCGCCGCCGCCTCGAGGTCCGCCGGCAGCTCCTCCAGCTCCGAGAAGCCGGGCCAGCGCAGCGCCACCACGTCGCGGACGTCGCGGAAGGACTGGGCCAGGCGCGCGTACTCGTGCGGGCCGGAGATCGGCGCCGCCGAGGGCACGCAGGCCAGCAGCGGCCGCGCCGGCCCCTGGGCCAGGCGCAGCGAGAAGGGCTCGGCGCCGAGCTCCTCGGGCGAGGAGAAGGTGGGCCGGAAGGCCGCCATGCGGTCGAGCAGGCCGACGAACTCGTCGGTCCGGCCGCCGGCGTGGGCGCTGCGCAGCAGCGCCGTGAGGACGTCGTCGCGGCGCTCGGCCGGCGGCCGGTCCTCGACCTGGACCTGCTCCAGCAGGTGCTCGGCCAGGGCCCCCGGGGTCGGCTTGTCGAAGGCGACGCTCGGGGTCAGGCTGAGGCCGGTGGCGGCGTTGAGCCGGTTGCGCAGCTGCAGCGCCGCCAGCGAGTCGAAGCCGAGCTCGAGGAAGGGGACGTCGAGCCCGACCTCGGCGGCGGAGTCGAGCCCGAGCACGTCGGCGATCTGCTCGCGGACGAACTCCTGGGCCACCGCGGCGCGCTCGCCGGCCGGGACCGGGGCCAGGCGCGCGGCCAGCGATTCGACCGCGGCGGCGGACTCGGCCGCCGGCGGCACCAGGACGCTCATCACCGGCAGCAGGCTTTCCGCCCGCGCCCGCGCCCGCCAGATCCCGATGCTGACCGGGGTCGCGATCGCCGCCGCCCGCGGCAGCGCCACGGCGGCGTCGAGCAGCTCCATGCCGAGCTCGTCGCCGATCGCGGCGAAGCCGGTCCGCATCAGCCGTTCGAGGTCGCGCTCGCGGTCCAGCTCCTCGCCGCGGCGGGCGGTCCGCTCCCAGAGCCCCCAGGCGATCGAGGTCGCTGGCAGGCCGGCGGCGCGGCGGTGGGCCGCGAGGGCGTCGAGGAAGACGTTGGCGGCGGCGTAGTTGGCCTGGCCGGGGCCGCCGAAGCTGCCGGCGACCGAGGCGAAGAGGACGAAGGCGCCGAGGTTCATCGCGGCGGTCAGCTCGTGCAGGTGCCAGGCGGCGTCCGCCTTCGGGCCGAGCACGGCCCCGACCCGCTGCGGCGTCATCTCGGCGAACAGCCCGTCGTCGAGGACCGCCGCCGTGTGGACGACGCCGACCAGCGGGTGCTCGCTCTCGATCGAGTCCAGCAGGGCCGCCAGCGGCGCCCGCTCGGAGACGTCGCAGGCGGCGATCCTGACGCTCGCCCCCAGCTCCTCCAGCTGCTCGCGGAGGATGGCGGCGCCGGGCGCGTCCTCGCCGCCGCGGCTGACCAGCAGGAGGTGACGGGCGCCGTGGGCAGCCACCAGGTGGCGGGCGACGAGGCCGCCGAGATCGCCGGTGCCGCCGGTCACGAGCACGGTGCCCTCGGGGTCGAGGGAGAGCGTGCCGCCGGGGTCCTCCGCCCCGCCCTCGCCCGCGACCTCCGCCCGCAGCAGGCGCGCCACGAAGGGCCTGCCCCGCCGCAGCGCCAGCTGCGGCTCGTCGAGCGCGAGCGCCGCCGCCAGCGCCTCGCGGGAGGCCGGCTCGGCATCGAGGTCGACGAGGACGAGGCGGCCGGGGTGCTCGAACTGGGCGCTGCGGATCAGGCCCCAGACGCCGGCCTGGGCGAGGCCCGGCAGCTCCTCGCCGGCGTCGACGGCGACCGCGCCGTCGGTCAGGAGGGCGAGCCGGGTGCCGGCCAGGCGCGGGTCCGCCAGCCAGGCCTGGGCGGCGGCCAACGCCGCGCCGCAGGCCTCCCGCGCCGCCGCGGCGAGGCCGGCGCCCGCCGCGCCGGCAGGCAGCCTGAGCACGGCGACGTCCGGGGCGGGAGCGCCGCCCGCGACGGCGGCGGCGAGCGCCTCGGCACCGGCGTGGACGGGGATGCCCTCCCAACCCGGCAGCGTCGCCTCCTCGCCGAGGATCGCCAGCGTGGCGGCCCCCTCGGCGGCCTCGTTCGCCGGCAGCCAGTCCAGCGAGAAGAGCGAGTCGGCGGCGGCGCCGTGGGCGGCGGCGAGCTGCTCCAGCGGCGCCGGGCGGACGCTGAGGCGGTCGATCGAGGCGACCGGGTTGCCGAGCTCGTCGGCGACCTCCAGCGCCACCGCGCCCTCGCCCTCCCGCGCCAGCAGCACCCGCAGGCGCGAGGCGCCGGCGGCGTGCAGGCGCACGCCGGAGAAGGCGAACGGCAGCTGCAGGGCCGGCTGCACGGAGCCCTCGCCGGCCGCCGCCGCGGCGGCCAGCGCGGTCTGGACGGCGGCGTCGAGCAGGGCCGGGTGGAGGCCGAAGGCGGCGGCGGCGCCGACCTCGGCGGCCGGCAGCTCGACCTCGGCGTAGAGGCGCTCGCCCTGCTCCCAGACCGCGGTCAGGCCCTGGAAGGCGGGGCCGTATTCGACCCCGGCGGCGGCCAGCTGCGGATAGAAGTCGTCGATCTCCAGCGCCGCGGCGCCGGCGGGGGGCCAGGCATCGGCGGCGAAGTCGGCGCTGGGGCCGGTGGTGGTGGCGGGGGCGAGCACGCCGGCGGCGTGGCGCGTCCACTCCGCCTCCTCGCCGTCGGCGTCGGGCTCGAGCCGGGCGTGGATCGCCAGCGTCCGGCGGCCGTCCTGCCCCGGCGCCGCGAGCGCGAGCTGGACCTGCACGGCGCCGCGCTCGGGCAGCAGCAGCGGCGCCTCCAGGGTCAGCTCCTCGAGCCGCTCGCAGGCGGCGAGGCCGCCGGCGTGCAGGGCGAGCTCGACGAAGGCGGTGCCGGGGACCAGGACCAGCCCCATGCCGCCGTGGTCGGCGAGCCAGGGGTGCGTCTCCAGCGAGATGCGGCCGGTCAGCAGCAGGCTCTCCTCCCCCGCCGGGCGCACGACCGCGCCGAGCAGCGGGTGGGTCGAGGGGCTCTGGCCGACGGCGCTGACGTCGCCGCCGCTGGCGTCCGAGGAGCGCAGCCAGAAGTGCTCGCGCTGGAAGGGGTAGGTGGGCAGCTCGACCGGGCGCGGGGGCGCCGGCAGCACGCTCGCCCAGGGGACCTCGGTGCCGTTGGCCCAGGCTTCGCCGGCGGCCTGGGCGAAGTCGGCGAACTCGCCGCGGTGGCGCTTGAGGGTGCCGCTGCAGGCGGCCCGGACCCCCGGCGGCGTCTGCGCCAGGGCTTCCCCCAGGGGAAAGGCGAGGATCGGGCTGGGGCTGACCTCGAGGAAGCGGCCGAAGCCCTGCTCCAGCAGCAGCTCCACGGTGGGGCCGAAGCGGACGGTCTGGCGGGCGTTGCGGTACCAGTACTCGGGGTCGAGCCCGGCGGTGTCGAGCAGGCCGCCGGTGACCGAGGAGTAGAAGGGCACCTCGCCGCTGCGCGGCGCGATCCCGGCGGCGGCCTCGAGCAGGACCTCGCGCCCCTCCTCGACCGCCGGCGAGTGGCCGGCGCCGGTCGCGGCGCGGATCCGGTGGGTCCAGACGCCGGCCTCCTCGCAGCGCCGCAGCACCTCCTCCATGCCCTCGTTGCCGCCCGAGAGGACGACCGAACTGGGGCCGTTGAGGGCGGCGATCGAGGCCAGCTCCTCCCAGCCCGGGATGCGCTCGGAGAGCTCCTCCGGGGCGATCGCGGCCAGCGCCATGAAGCCCCTGCCGCCGCCGCCCTCCATCAGGATCAGGCTGCGGCGGGCGATCAGCTGGGCGGCGTCGTCGAGCGAGAGGCCGCCGGCCGCGTGGGCGGCGGCGATCTCGCCCTGGGAGTGGCCGAGCACCGCCGCCGGCTCCACCCCCCAGGAGCGCCAGAGCGCGGTCAGGGCGACCATCATCGTGAACAGCACCGGCTGCACGACGTCGATCCGCTCCAGCGACGGCGCCTCCTCCTGGCGCCGCAGCACGCTGAGCAGCGACCAGTCGACGTAGGGCTCGAGCGCCTGCTCGCACTCGTCCAGGGCGGCGGCGAAGACCGGCGCCGTGTCGAGCAGCCCCAGCGCCATGCTCCGCCACTGCGAGCCCTGGCCGGGGAAGAGGAAGACCGGGCCCTCGCCGCCGACCGCGCGGCCGAGGCCGGCGTTCTCCGCCTCCTCGCCGCGGGCGAGGGCGCCGAGGCCGGCCAGGGCCACCTCGTGGTCGCCGGCGGCGACCACGGCGCGGTGCTCGAAGTGGGGCCGGTCGGTGGCCAGCGCGTGGGCGACGGCGCCGAGATCGAGCTCGGGCTCGCGGCGCAGCCGGGTCGAGAGCTGCGCGGCCGCCGCGGCCAGGGCCGCCGGCGATTTGGCCGAGAGCAGCAGCGGCACCGCCGGCAGCGGCTCGGGCGCGGCCGCCGCGTCGGGCTCCGGCGCCGGCGGCGCCTCCTCGAGGATCAGGTGGGCGTTGGTGCCGCTGGCGCCGAAGGCCGAGATCCCGGCCCGGCGCGGGCGGCCGTTGCGGCGCCACTCGCGCGGCTCGCGCAGCAGCTCGATCTCCCCCGCCGACCAGTCGACGTGCGGGGTCGGCTCCTCGACGTGCAGGGTCTTCGGCAGCTGCTCGTGGCGCAGCGCCTGGATCATCTTGATCACGCCGCCGACCCCCGCCGCCGCCTGGGTGTGGCCGACGTTGGACTTGAGCGAGCCGAGCAGCAGCGGCTCGCCCCCCTCCCCCCGCTCCTGCCCGTAGGTGGCGAGCAGGGCGCCCGCCTCGATCGGGTCGCCGAGGGTGGTGCCGGTGCCGTGGGCCTCGACCGCGTCGACCTCGGCCGGCGTCAGGCCGGCGTTGGCGAGGGCCTGGCGGATCACCCGCTCCTGGGCGGGGCCGTTGGGGGCGCTGATGCCGTTGGAGGCGCCGTCCTGGTTGACGGCGGAGCCGCGGATCACCGCGAGCGGGCGGTGGCCGTTGCGTTCGGCGTCGGAGAGCCGCTCCAGCAGCAGCAGGCCGGCGCCCTCGGAGAAGCCGGTGCCGTCGGCGCCGGCGTCGAAGGACTTGCAGCGGCCGTCGGGGGCGAGGCCGCGCTGGCGCGAGAAGGCGACGAAGACGCCGGGGGTCGAGATCACGGTGACGCCGCCGGCCAGGGCCAGCGAGCTGTCGCCGCTGGCGAGCGACTGGCAGGCGAGGTGCAGGGAGACGAGCGAGGAGGAGCAGGCGGTGTCGATCGAGACCGCCGGCCCCTCGAGGCCGAGCACGTAGGCGAGGTGGCCGGAGGTGAGGCTGCCGACGGCGCTGGTCGAGCCGACCCCGTCGACCGCGTCGGCCCCGGTCCCGTAGTCGTGGTACATCGAGCCGGAGAAGACCCCGGTGCGGCTGCCCTGCAGACTGTGGGGGTCGATGCCGGCGCTTTCGCAGGCCTCCCAGGCGCATTCGAGCAGCGTCCGCAGCTGCGGATCGGCGACCAGGGCTTCGGCCGGCCGCACCCCGAAGAACTCGGCGTCGAACCTGCCGGCCTCCTCGAGGAAGCCGCCCTCGCGCGTGTAGGTGGTGCCGGAGCGCTCGGGGTCGGGGTCGTAGAGGCGCTCCAGCGGCCAGCCGCGGTCGGTCGGGAAGAGCGAGATCGCGTCGGTGCCGGAGTCGACCAGGTCCCAGAGCTCGTCCGGCGTCCGCACCCCCCCGGGGAAGCGGCAGCTCATGCCGACGATCGCGACCGGCTCGGCCTGCCGCGCTTCCAGCGCGCGCAGCCGCTCGCGGGTGCCGCGCAGCTCGATCATCACCTTCTTCAGCGAGTCGAGGAGCTCGCCCTGGGCGGGCTCGGCGGACGGGTCGGTTTGCGTCTCTGGGTTCATTTCGCACCTATGTCGTTGTTGACGATTTCGAGGATTTCCTCGGCGGAGGCGGTCTCGATGCGGGCGACCTCGTCGGCCTCCGCCGCCGCCGCGGCGGGACCGGCGACCAGCGCCCGCAGGCGGGCGAGGGCGCGCTCGCGGGCGTCGGTGTCGAGCCCCTCGAGCTGCTCGCCGAGGGAGTCGATCGCGGCGTCGACCGGGTCGGCGCCGGGGCCGGCGCCGGCGCGCTCGGCCAGCGTCGCCGCCAGGCGCTCGGCGGTCGGGAAGTCGAAGACGAGGGTCGGCGGCAGCCGCATCCCGGTGGCGGCGCCGAGCTGGTTGCGCAGCTCGACCGCCGCCAGCGAGTCGAAGCCGAGGTCTTTGAACGGGGCGGCCGGGTCGACCGCCTGGGCCGAGGCGTGGCCGAGCACGGCGGCGACGCGCTCGCGGACGAGCCCGAGGACGAGGCCCTCGCGCTCGGCCTCCGGGGTCGCCGCCAGGCGCTCGGCGAGCGCGAGGGCCGGCGCCGCCGGGCGCCGGCGGGCCGCCGGGACGAGGTCGGAGAGCAGCGGCGCCAGCGTCCCGGCGCGGGCGGCGCGGCGCAGGGCGCCCGGGTCGAGCGGGACCGCGAGCGCGAGGGCGCTCGGCAGGGCGCGGGCGCGCTCGAGCAGGCCGAACCCGCGCTCGGGGGAGAGCGGCGCCATGCCGGCGCGGGCGATCCGCGCCCGCGCCGCCTCGTCGAGGCCGGCGGTCATCTCGCTCTCGGCCTCCCAGGGGCCCCAGGCGACCGCAGTGGCGGGCTCGCCCCCGGCGCGGCGGCGCTGGGCGAGGGCGTCGAGAAAGGAGTTGGCGGCGGCGTAGTTGCCCTGGCCGGGGTTGCCGAGGGTGCCGGCGATCGAGGAGTAGAGGACGAACTCCGAGAGCCCCGCCCCGGCGGTGAGCTCGTGCAGGTGCCAGGCGGCGTCCACCTTGGGAGCGAAGACGCGCTCGATCCGCTCGCGATCGAGGGCGGCGACGACGCCGTCGTCGATCA
>Ga0157375_10004781_pt1 | contig 11770 bp, 9 predicted proteins | sample M35metaG_FD_115311 | JGI IMG/M metagenome (GOLD analysis project Ga0157375, IMG submission 115311) | Miscanthus rhizosphere microbial communities from Kellogg Biological Station, Michigan, USA - M3-5 metaG | ecosystem: Host-associated > Plants > Roots > Rhizosphere > Soil | place: USA: Michigan...
GACGACGCAAACGTGGGCGGCATTCGGGCACCCGGACGACCGTCGGCTCGTGGGAGTCGTCGACGCGCTGAACCACCCCTGGGCGTACGAGTACAACGCGCTGGGGTCGCTCGCGAAAGTCACGGCGCCCGATGGAAAGGTCCGCCAGTTTGCTTACGACGGTTCAAACCAACTGATTGCCGAGACCCATCCCGAATCCGGCACGACGCTCTATTCGTGGGGGTGGGGCCGGATGACCTCAAAACGCGATGCCAACAACAGCCTCATTTCTTACGATTACGATTTCAACGACCGCTTGACCCAGATCTACACGAGTACGAAGAGCACGATCATTAGTTACGAAACGGCGTCCGATAAACGACAGTCGACGACGGTACTCGGCAGTGGCGAGACCGTGTTCGTCTACGACACGGCCGGTCGCGTCGCCGAACGCAAGGAGATCATCGGCCCGTATGTGTTCTTCTCGCGGTACGAGTACGACACCAACGACAACCTGATCGCCATTACGTATCCGTCGCAGCGACGCGTCGAATACACCTATAACGCCGAGAATCAGATCACCAAGGTGTCGGAGCCCGCCGCCGGGCGCGATTACGCACGGATGATGAGCTACCATCCGTCTGGCGGACTGACGGCGTACACGTTGGGGAACCAGATCCAGGCGTCGCTCGCGTATGACCCGGCGCGGTACTGGCTATCGCACGTGGAATCGGGGCCGCTGCAATTGTGGTATCACAACTACGACGGTGTGGGGAACGTGCGGTCGATCACCGACGCTCGAAGCGGTCACGATCAGCTCTTCACCTATGACGCCCTGGATCGGCTATCGACGGCCAGTGGTCCCAACGGCTTGTCGCAGGTGTGGGCGTATGACGTCCACGGCAACCGTCAGACCGTCCCGAACCAGACGACCACGTAAGAGTACGATCCCGCAGGGACCTTGCGGCTTGTGTCGCAAGGCGGGACGCCATTCACGTACGACAACGCCGGCAATCTCCTGACCGCCGGCACCAAGACCTTCACCTATTCGCCCGAGCACTGGCTGACCTCAGCCACCGTCGTTGGCGGTACGTCGACGTACCTGTATGACGGCGACGGCTGGCGCACGCGGAAGGTGGATCCAGGCGAATCGACCTATTACACCCGCGGACTGGAGAACGAGGTGTTGGCGGAATACCACGTCACGCCGTCGGCGATCACCACGCGTGACTACGTCTATGCTGGTACGCGGTTGATCGCGTCGGTCGACCGCACCGCGTCGCTCACCTCGGCCGGCTGCGCAGCGCTCGTGCGGCCAGATGGATCGCCCATCCCGCTCACCATTGCCACACCAGGCGGCACCGCGAGCGTCACGTTTGAAGGGAGTGGTTGCCGGCAAGTGAGTGTGTTGGCGACTGTGACGAGCGGCAATCTCGGCTGGTGTTGGCGAGTGGAGCTGCGCAAGGCGGACACCAATGCGTTAGTCGCGACCGGTGTTCAATCGAATTCCTGCGGCGGGCCGGCGTTCCTCGAGCCGGTGACGCTCCCGGACAGCGGCGAGTACCGCGTCGTCGTGGTGGCCTCGGCGGGAGGCTCCGGTTCCGTCACCGTCAATATTTATGATGTCGTCGATGCCACCACGCCGATTGCCACGAACGGCCTGCCCATTCCGACGAACCTGACGACACCGGGCCAGAATGCGCGACTCCCGTTCGCTGGAACGGCGGGGCAACGCATGAGTGTTCTGGTGAACGTCATGACCGGGTCGTTCGGATGTGTGTGGTATGCCGAGATTCGACGTGCCGATACCAATGCGCTGGTGGGCACTTCGGCGCCGTCATGCAGCGCGTCCGGGTTCCTCGAGCCCGTCACGTTGCCGGCGAGCACCAACTACGTGGTCGTCGTCAACCCCGAGCGATATGCCACCGGGTCTGCGGTGGTGCAGCTCTATGACGCGTCCGACGTGACGACCCCGATCACGCCGAATGGGAACGCCGTCTCGGTCGACCTGACCGTTCCGGGTCGAAATACCCGGCTGCCGTTCTCAGGGCTGGCGGGGCAGAAAATGAGCGTGCTGGTGAACGTGACCGGCGGCACCTTCGGATGCGTCTGGAACGCAGAAGTCCGACGCGCAGATACCGATGCGTTAGTCGGGAGCTCCGCGGCATCGTGCAACGCCGTTGGGTTCGTGAATCCCGTCACACTGCCCGCCGATGGGACCTATGTCGTGGTCGTTAATCCACAGGGGAATTCAGGTGGCACGGCGACGGTGCGGCTGTACAACGTGGTGGATGTGACTGGATCGATTACGCCGAATAGTGCACCGGTGTCTGTGCCGCTGTCGACGCCGGGACAGAGCGCGCGCTTGACGTTCGAGGCCGCTCAGAATCAAGCGAGTGAGCTTCGTGGTGACGGCAACATCAGGCTCCCTCTACTGCTGGTATGCACGAATTGTGAAGCCGGATCAGAGCGAGTTAGGGAATGCGGGGGCCTGCTACAACGGGACCGCGTTCCTGGAGCCCGTCGTGATACCGGTATCGGGCACATACACGCTCACGATCGATCCTGACGGCGCAGACACGGGCAACTTCTCGGCGGCGGTGTACGTGGTGCCGTCTGAATCGGCTGGCTCGTTGACACTCAATGACACACCCGTCGCGGTCTCATTGGGTGTCCCCGGTCAAAATGCGCTGCTCACATTCGCGGGTACGCAAGGGCAGCAGGTCACGGTGCGGCTCACGGGCAATACCATTGGGACGGTGTATGTCTACCTGCGTCGGCCCGACGGGTCCACGCTGACGAGCGGCGCGACGCTCTGGTCCTCATCCTTCAACCTGTCGACAGCGACGCTCGCCACCACCGGCACATACTCAGTGTTCATCGATCCGCCGTCCACCAACGTTGGCAACATCTCGGTCCAAGTGACCAGTCCATAGGAGGAGTATTCACATGCGAATCACTGACGAGCGTGTTGATCATCTCTCTGGGAGGGCCACGATGAATCGCATTAGCACACCCACGCTGGTGTTGTTGGGCCTGATCTTTATTCCTAGCCTGGCTGCCGCGCAGGCGACAGAGACGGTGCGCTATTACCACACCGATGCGATCGGCTCGGTCCGGGCGGTCACGGACGAGAACGGCCAGACGATCGCCCGCTATGACTTCTTGCCGTTTGGGGAGGAGTTCCCGCCGACGGCGGGCAATCATGTGCCGCTGCAGTTCACGGGCAAGGAACGCGATTACGCGACTGGGCTTGATTACATTGGTGCCCGCTACTACGCCAGCGGAACTGGCACCTTCGCGTCAGCCGATCCGATCACAGCGGACGCACTGCGGATCGTGAATCCTCAGCGGTGGAATCGCTACGCTTACGCGGTAAACAATCCGCTGAAGTACGTCGACCCGGACGGTTTGGACGCGCTCCTGGTCAACTATACGGACGGAGCCTTCGGTTTTGGCCACGTGGGCATAGTTGCCCTGAATCCCGATGGGTCGTGGCTATACGGTGGCTTCAATCCAGTCAACGCTGGACAACCGATCGATCGTGGAATGGTGAAGGCGATTCAGTCACTTCCGAGAGGTTCGATCGAGTTTGGAGACGGTGGCCGGCCCACGATTGCCTCGCTCAGGAAACTTCGACAGCATCTGGCAAGTGTTGACGGGAAGAGCCCAGAAGCGATTCGTATCCGCCATATCAAGACATCAGAGGCCGAAACCGCAGCCTTGGCCGCATACATCCAGCAGAACATCGGCTCGCCGGCCGACTACAGCGCGCTTACCAATAACTGCCTCCATTTTTGTGTGCGGGGGATGGACGCCGCTGGTATTCCATCGCCTCCTCCGAGCACAATCTTCGGGGGGGTGATCCCAGATCTGTACTTTCGCTCCATCGTGATGGATCTCGCGGCTCGTCTGGCTGAAAAAGGCCTCACGCCGAAGGTGGAGACTTCGTACTGCATTAAAGGCACCGACTGCAGGTGATTGCGATGACACAGACGGGAAGAGCAGTGCTTGCACTTGGTCTCGCGTACGTTGTCGGTGTCGCCCTTCTATACGTCGCCGGTGAGGGAATTGCCGCTGCCTATCTGACCTTTCCGAGCGGATTGGCCGTGTTTCGTGTCATCGACTGGGTTCCACCGGACAGCGCGTTCCGGGCCGCGGTCATTTCATGGACTGGCAATCTGATCGTGCTTCTTGTCAGCGCGACAGTGAATGTGGCTGGTCTGTACGCAGTCGTTCGGTTGGTGTCAAAGAGGTAATCCGCGAGGCTCAGGCTGCTTAGTGCATCTGATGAGACGGCGCTGGCATGCCTGCTGAGAGTTGAGACGCACCCCTGGAGGTTGCTGCAGCCGCACCGCGGTCCTGCTGGGAGCAACAAGATCCTTCGAGAAATCCCCTCACCCTACAGCTGACGGTTCCCGCTCAGGAACCGACGATCGCGGCGCCGACTCAGGATACCTTGGCGAGAAAGGCGTCGATCGTGGCGAGCAAGATGCGCTACCGACAGACACAATCCCGAATCCACAACTTCTCAACAAGGCCCTATGGAAGTTCAGCAGAGCATGCTCATAAAGAGTTCTAAATCGTGTTTAGGGGCGAGTACGCTGACGAGTAGAAGTAGAACAATAGAAACTGTGGACGCGAGGCGAAGGAATACGTTAGACGCTGGCCTCCGGGTGAAGCGGTAGTTGAGTGGTTCCCCCTTCTGCACTCGTTCAAACGGGTCTCGTCGAACGCTTACGTCTGTGCTGATAGGAGGCCGCGCTGCGAGTCAAGGTTTTAAGCCGAAATGAACCTCGGCAATGCGTGCAACAGCGTGCAAGGCGCCACGGTATCTGTGGCACTCACGGCAACGTCGGCAACGTGCAATCTGCAACTTACAGATTCCAAAAGGAACGATCGGGTTCGAATCCCACCCTCTCCGCCAACATGAGCTTCCGTGTTTCTCTCCGTCGGCTTTTCCGATAGTTTTGGCGCCAGACATCTCGAGCTTCGGATGGCAAGCCAGCCTTCGCTCCACGCGAGCTATCGCCGAAGCGTGAACTTCGGCTCTGAACTCAGCGCACTGTCTTCGTGACGCTGCCCGAGCGTGCCGTCGTCCGCAGGCGGCTGTGGATCACCTGAGCGCTATTCGACGACGCGGTCGGCGATCGCGAGGCCCCGATCAATGATCGCAAACCCCTCGCGAAGTTCCGCCTCGGTGATCGATAGGGGCGGGTTGGTAAAGAAGTAGTTCCAGCGGACGAACGTGAAGAGTCCTTCGTCGCGGAAGAACTTACCGAGCGCCGCCATCTCCGACGACGTGCCGTTGAAGGGCGCCATGGGCGCGCGTGTGGCTCGATTTCTCACCAGTTCGACGATCCCAAAGAGCCCGATCGAGCGGACCGCGCCGACCGATGGATGTCGGGCAGCCAGATCGGCGAGCAAGTCGGCCATCAGGACACCTACGCGTGCTGCGCGCTCGATGAGGCCGTCCTCTTCGTATACCGCCAGCGTTGCGAGCGCCGTTGCGCAGGCCAGAGGATGGCTGCTGTATGTCAGGCCGCCCGGAAACGGCTTGTCCTTAAAGAAATCGGCGATCGTCTGCCGGATGCCGACAGCCCCGAGCTGCACGTAGGCACTCGTCAGTCCCTTCGCCATCGTGATCATGTCGGGCACGACGCCCCAATGCTCGATGGCGAACCACCGGCCGGTCCGGCCGAAACCGCTCATCACCTCGTCAGCGATCATGAGGATGCGGTATTTGTCGCAGAGCGCCCGCACGCCCTGCATGTAGCCGTCCGGCGGAACGAGGATCCCGTTTGTTCCCGTCACTGACTCAAGGATGAACGCCGCGATAGTGTGCGGCCCTTCGAGCTGAATCACCTCATCCAGGTAGCGAAGCGCGCTGTCCACCGATTCCCATCCGCGCTCGATCCCGTGGTACGGGTCGAGCACATGGACGATGCCCGGCAGCGGTGCCTGGCTCCAGCTTCGCGGTTCTCCCGTGGCGGCGATCGCCGCCGCGGTGCCGCCATGATAGGAGCGGTACCGAGCGAGGATCTTCTGGCGCCCCGTGTACGCGCGGGCGATCTTAAACGCGTTCTCGTTGGCCTCCGCGCCGCCGTTGGTCAGGAAGAAGACGTCGAGATCGCCAGGCGTGATCGTGGCGAGCTTCGCGCCCAGCCTCGCGCGCGGCTCAGTCGCCATAGCCGGCGTCACATAGGTGAGGATCTCGGCTTGTTCGTGAATCGCCTTGACGACCCGTGGATCACCGTGGCCGATGTTGACGCACATCAGCTGACTGTTGAAATCGATGAACCGTTTTCCCTCCGGCGTCCAGAAGTACACGCCCCTGGCGCGTGCCACGGGAATCGGATCGACCGCTCCCTGCACAGCCCATTCGAAGATGGTGTGCTTCCTCGTGAGCGCGACGATCTCGTCGCCGGTCATCGTGTGCGCCGCTTCAAGAATGCCCCGGCTCCCGACCTGCCCGTAAACCTTCCGGCCTCGACGATCACGCGTCCACGGGAAATGACCGTGTCGGTCGCGCCAGTGACCTCTCGCCCCTCGTACGGGTTGTAGTCCACCTTCATATGAAGCGTCCCGGCTGAGAGTGTGATCGTCCGTTCCGGATCGAAGACGACGATATCGGCGTCGGAGCCGGGTGCGATCGTTCCCTTGCGCGGGAAGAGGCCGAAGATCTTCGCAGGCGATGTCGAAGTCAGCTCGACGAAGCGATTGAGCGAGATGCGACCCGCCCGCACGCCACCGTCATAGACGAGGCTCATGCGTGTTTCGATGCCGGGCGCGCCGTTCGGGATCTTCGAAAAGTCGTCTGCACCAAGCGTCTTCTGTTCCTTCATACAGAACGGGCAGTGATCGGTCGAGATCGCCTGCAGGTCGTTGAAGGCGAGCCCGCGCCACAGGAGATCCTGGGTCGCTTTGGCGCGAAGCGGCGGGCTCATCACGTATTTGGCACCCGCAAACCCGGCTTCCTCGTAGTTCTCATACGACAGGAACAGGTACTGCGGGCACGTTTCTGCAAACGCAGGCAAACCACGGTCCCGTGCCTCGGTCACCATCTGGAGTGCTTCCGCGGCCGAGAGGTGGACGATGTAGATCGGGACGTCGGCCATCTCCGCGAGCGCGATGGCGCGATGCGTGGCCTCGCCTTCTGCCCGCGCGGGACGCGTGAGCGCGTGATACTTGGGTGCCGTCTTGCCTTGCGCCAGGGCGCGTTTCACAAGTACGTCGATGACGCCACCGTTTTCGGCGTGCATGCAGATCGTGCCGCCGTTCTTGCCGGTCCGCAGGAGAGCCCGGAAGATGCTGGCGTCGTCCAGCATGAAGACGCCCGGGTAGGCCATGAAGAGCTTGAACGAAGTGACGCCCTGTCGGACGAGCGCGTCCATCTCCTGTTCGACCTGGTCTGACAGCTCCGTAATGATCATGTGAAAGCCGTAGTCGATAGCAGCCTTGCCCTCGGCTTTCTTCATCCACGTCTCCCACGCGTGGTGGAGCGTCTGGCCCTTGTACTGAATCGCGAAGTCCACGATGGTCGTCGTGCCGCCGTGAGCGGCAGCGACGGTCCCAGTCTCGAAGTCGTCAGCCGATGTCGTGCCGCCAAACGGCATGTCGAGATGGGTGTGAACGTCGATACCGCCGGGGAAGAGATATTTTCCGGTTGCGTCGATTGTGCGATCGGCGGGCATCGCGAGCGACGTCCCGATCGTGGTGATCGTCTCGCCGTCCACGAAGACGTCGCCTTTATAGGAATCCGTGGCGGTGACGATCGTGCCGTTCTTGATGAGCAGCGTCGTCACGGGAGCAGCTCCACCATCGGGCTGTAGGTCTCAGGGCGCCGATCGCGATAGAACTGCCACACGCGTCGGACCTCTTCGATCATGTCGAGATCCATCTCGGCGACAACGAGCTCCGTCTTGTCCTCCGAGCCAACGGCGAGAAAGTTGCCGCGCGGATCGACGAAATACGAAGAGCCGTAAAACCGCCCGATGTTCCACGGCGCCTCGCTGCCGACGCGGTTGCTGCAGGCCATGAAGTAGCCGTTAGCGACCGCGTGCGCCGGCTGCTCCAGCTTCCAGAGATACTGCGACAGTCCAGCCACGGTAGCCGAGGGGTTGAAGACGATCTCGGCCCCGTTCAGCCCAAGCAGCCGGGCCCCTTCGGGGAAGTGTCGGTCGTAGCAGATGTAGACGCCGATGGTCGCGAACCGCGTCTTGAACACCGGGTACCCAAGATTTCCCGGCTTGAAAAAATACTTCTCCCAGAACCCGGACGTGTGCGGGATGTGGTTCTTCCGGTACTTGCCCAGATACGTGCCGTCGGCGTCGTACACCGCGGCAGTGTTGTAATAGACGCCTGCCTGCTCTCGCTCGTAGACCGGCACGACGATCGCCATGCCATGTCGGCTGGCCCGTCGGGCCATCAGGTCGGTGGTAGGCCCAGGTACCGATTCAGCCAGATCGTACCAGTGGGCGTCCTGTGAGGGGCAGAAGTACGGGCCGGTAAAGATTTCCTGCAGACCGAGGACCTGCACGCCGCGCTGTCCGGCTTCCTCGATGAGGGGCAGGTGGACGTCAATCGCGGCCTGGCGAACTTTTTCGATGGGGGCAGACGGATCGGTCAGCGGTGCGGCTGCCTGGATGAGGCCCCCGATCACTCGTCTCGACATGCACTTCTCCTGGGACGAAGCGACGCTGTGGTCCACGGGCGCCATCGCTCGGCGTGCCCGCGGGCGCGGCACACATTGACAGCTGTGCCGCAACCTGCTCAATTATAGTGAGCAGGAGGGCCCTCCGAGGGCGACACAATGTCCAGATTGGCCGTCTCGTTCACGGGCCTCCGATTCGAGAACCCATTCCTGCTCTCGTCGGCGCCCCCGACGGAATCCGAGCAGAACATCCTGCGCGCGTTCGAAGTCGGGTGGGGCGGGGTGGTCACGAAGACCATCGGCCTTCACCCGGTCATGAACGTGGCGGGTCCGAAGACGAAGTTCTTCCGTGCGACGCCAGACTCGACGCAGATCTCGATGAAGAAGCGATCGGGCGACGTGCTGCACTCCTCGTGGAACTGGGAGCTCATCTCCGACAAGACGCTCGACTGGTGGCTGCCGCGTATCAACCGAATCAAGAAGGCACACCCCACGCGTGTGCTCGTAACGTCCATCATGGCGGGATCGGGCAGCGATGCGGAGCTGCGTCATTGGCAGACGCTGGCGCGTGCGTGCCAGGACGAGGGCGCCGACGCTCTCGAGTTGAACCTGTCGTGTCCACACATGGATCGGCCGGACATGGGTTCCAACATCGGCCAGGATGCGGAGCTGATCGCGATCGTATGCCGGACCGTGAAAGAAGTGGCGCGCGTGCCCGTCTGGGCGAAGCTCACACCGTCTACCACCGATGTCGTGAGCGAGGCGCGCGGGGCATTCCTGGGCGGCGTCGACGCGATCTCATCGTCCAACACGTTTCCATCGCTGCCGCTCATCGATCCCGAGACACTCGAATTCGAGATGAACGTGGACGGTTTCGTCTCGAGCGGCGGTCTGGGGGGGCCCGCCATTCTTCCCTTGTCGCTGGCGAAGATGGCGCAGCTCACGAACGCGTTTCCCAACAAGTCGTTCGCTGGTATCGGTGGCATCGCCGAGTTCAATCACGCGCTCAACTACTTCCTCATCGGCTGTGGCATTGTCCAGGTGTGTACCGCCGCGATGCTCGATCACGCTGTCGGCCCGAACGTGGTGAAGCGTTTGGTGTCAGGTATGACAGAGACGATGGATCGGCACGGATGGAAGACGCTCGACGACTTCATCGGGCTGCGCCGCGCGCGCATCGTGGCTCACTCACAGATCCGGCGGCCGGAAGGCGAGACCTATCGCGGCGGCTACGAGGCTGAAGGGTACGCGGCCGCGGACGCCCCCGCGAGGGGCGTCAAACGCTAGACACCGTGGCCGACACGGTCGCACGCGACTTCGTCGAGCTGACTGAAGACATCTCCGCGAGCCCGCTCTGGAATCCGGATCTCGCGCCAACGCCGCTCGCCCGCCGCACGTGGTCCACCTACCACATTGCCGCGCTCTGGATCGGCATGAGCGTGGTGATCACCACCTACACCCTTGCGTCGGGGCTGATGCAGCAGGGGATGACCTGGTGGCAGGCGATGATCACGATTCTGCTGGGCAATTCCATTGTCCTGGTGCCGATGATGCTCAACGCCCACGCTGGTACGAAGTACGGCGTCTCGTTTCCCGTGCTCTGCCGCGCGAGTTTTGGAGTAAAAGGCGCGAACGTTCCTGCGATTCTGCGAGCGCTCGTCGCGTGCGGATGGTTTGGTATTCAGACTTGGATTGGTGGCCTCGCGCTCCATGCGCTGCTCATGGCCGCATGGCCGGCGTGGGCAGTAGTGCCGGCCAACATCTGGATAGCATTCGCCATCTTCTGGATCGTGCAGGTCGCTATCATCGTCAACGGCCTCGACGGCATCAAGAAGCTCGAAGGCTGGTCGGCGCCGCTACTGCTTGCTGGCGGCGCCCTGCTGCTTGCGTGGGCGGTGCACCGAGGTGGTGGCCTCGCGAACGTGCTGAGCGAGTCGGCGCGCCTGCAGACGACGCACGTGCCGTTCTGGCAACTGTTTCCCGCTGGGCTCACCGCGAATGTCGGCTACTGGGCAACGCTCAGCCTCAACATTCCAGACTTCACGCGGTACGCCCGGAGCCAGCGGTCGCAGGCGCTCGGACAGGCGCTTGGGCTGCCGGCAACGATGACAGCGTTTGCGTTCATCGGTGTGGCTGTTACCAGCGCGACGATGGTGGTGTTCGGCGAGGCGATTTGGGATCCGGTTATTGTGATCACTCGAATTGGCAGCGTTGCCGTGATCATATTCGGCGCGCTGGTCGTGATGTTGGCGCAGCTCACGACCAACATGGCCGCCAACGTCGTCTCGCCAGCGAACGACTTCTCGAGTCTCGCACCGCGCCGCATTAGCTACGTTGGCGGCGGCTTACTGACAGCGGCGATTGGTATAGTCATGATGCCGTGGAAGCTTTACGCCGATGCGGCCGCCTATATCTTCACCTGGCTGGTCGGCTACTCGAGCCTGATGGGAGCAATCGGAGGAATCCTGATTGCCGACTACTGGGTGCTAAGGCGACGGGAGCTGTCTGCAGCGGACCTGTTCAAGATAGAAGGCCGATACCAGTACCGCAAGGGAGTCAATCCTCGCGCCATGTGGGCGCTCGCGCTGGGAGTCCTCCCGGTGGTGCCCGGCTTCTTCCGCGCGGCCGTCACCGCCGGCGGTCAGGTGGCGAACCCCAACGTGCTGGATACGCTTTATACATACGCATGGTTCGTGACCTTTGCTCTCAGTTTCGGGTTGTACCTTGTCTTTAGCCGGTCCGCGCTGCGGCGATTGCCTTTGGACGCAACTCACAAGGTCACTGCCCATCCCTGATCGGACGGAACTCACGAAGCTGCGCGATGCCGTGATTCGAACACGCCACGTCGTGCGGGTGGTGGCTCAATTCTTTTGAACAGGCGCAATGCGCCGCAGATCGGCTCCTTGATCCGTGTACGCCGGCGTCGGCTGTGCCGCTCGGTTCAGTTCGGCATCGACAGCACACAGCTTCGACTCCCACTCGACTGACCTGCGAGCCCAGTGTTGCGAAACTGCGGCGCGAGGCGTTCATGCGTGTCTCACTCACGTCCTGGCTATTCAGACTGCAGTGCTACCATTCGGAGTCGCCCAGTGGCATGACCTTTTCTGTTGCGTTGTCGAAGCCCGGCCGATTGGCATC
>Ga0157375_10004783_pt1 | contig 11770 bp, 4 predicted proteins | sample M35metaG_FD_115311 | JGI IMG/M metagenome (GOLD analysis project Ga0157375, IMG submission 115311) | Miscanthus rhizosphere microbial communities from Kellogg Biological Station, Michigan, USA - M3-5 metaG | ecosystem: Host-associated > Plants > Roots > Rhizosphere > Soil | place: USA: Michigan...
GCGGCGCTGACAAAGAACGAGCCGTCAGCAGCGGAGGGGACAGTAAATACCACGGTGCCATCCACAGCGATGTTGATGGTCGTGCTCGCCTGGTGCCGAGTGCCCATAAGGTAGAAAGTCCTGGACCCATTCACGCCAACCGCGTGAGGCGCCATGGCCAATCCCGGTGAGGTGGGTGCAGTGTTTAGCACTTCAAGGACGCCACCGGCGCGCTTGCCACTGGTTTGGCCGATGCCATCAACGGTGATAAAGCCCTGACCAGCCCCGCTGTTGAGAAACACGCCTAAGCGGCCGTTAGCATCCGCAATGAACGAAGTAGCAAGTACCCCGTTCAGGTAATAATTGACGGTCTCGCTCGGTGCGAAACCCGAGAAGAGCGTTCCCACGGCCCGAGTTATGGATGGCGGCACTACGTCGGCTGTGGTCGCCATGTAGGCGTTGGCGTTACCGATTACTGCACCGTCCGGCGCAGGCCGCGACCAAGGCATATTGAACGGGATTGGCATAATTCCCGCCCGTGTGAGGTCGATCACATGCGCGTCAGTCAACGGGGTGAACGTCATCGCCCCAGGATTGTTGTCTGATACATTTCGCGACGTGAGTGTAAAGCTTTTGACAGGATTAATTCCGCTGGCGTGGTCCACGCGATTGCCCGCTGGCACGCTGTCTGAATGTGCGGGAGGGGCTGCTACGTTGTGCTTGCCGCTGTTTTGTCGCTGCGCCAGCGCAAATGGGATCGCTAAGACGCCCAGGAGCAGAAGGAAGTAAAGCGCACTTCGAATCAAATGAGCTTTGATGGTGGGATTCAGTTGTTTTTTCATGGGAGTTGTCCGGCTTGATATTGAGTCCGCACCGCGATTTGCTGACGCCACGCTACGGCGTGATCGCTTGGTGATGTGTTCTGGGGACTCGGCTTCAGAAAGGTTCCTAGTGGAGCAGCGGTTTTAGTCGAACCGTCGAAAATGTGTCAACACTATTTTTTTAAATTTATTAAAAATGTTTGGCGTTGTGGTGGAGCGGACCTTGCCTCTAAACCGATCCCGCAGTCGGTGCGGTCCTACACCCCGAGCACTGTAGCTGCTTCGCTGCTTGCCGCGAAAAAACTGGGTGCGAAGCGCTCCTCGCACGGAGGTCGCGGGCGTTGTCGCCCACAGGGCGACGGCTTACAGGAATGATGCGGCCAGGGCGCCACGTCGGGGGCTCCTGGCGATTGTAGCTGGCGTCGTTAACGGGCCGGACGGGATCATCGCCCGCGACAACGCATCGCGAATCACCAATCACTCCTCATCCCAGTCACCGTTAAGGGCGAGGCCTCGGTGTGGGACGCGGTCTTACGGTCGGCGCCGATCGCGGCGTGGGAGTGGGCCTGGGCGTAATAGTAGGAGTAGCGCTCGGCGTACTACTTGCCGTAGCCGTGGCCGTCGGTGTTGCCGTAGCCGTAGCTGTCGCTGTAGGCGTGGCTGTAGCTGTAGCTGTAGGCGTCGGCGTCGGGCCACCGGTCGGTGATACACGAACGAAATAGACATCTTGTTCGTGCTGACTACTGCTCGGGTTGAAATTGAAGGTCGCAGGGTAGGCAACATTTCCTCCCGTGTTGTCCGACACGATGGTGATGTAATCCCCTATCTTGTTCTGCACCGGGTACCCTTCGAAAGGCGTAAAAGCAGCGCTCACGGCTACGTTAGGCGCCCATGTGACGCCGCCGTCCGTGCTAAAAGAATAGAACAACTGTGAATCCGTGTTATTCGCAGCGTTGCGCGAATCCAGCCATACAGAATCGATTCGTCCGTTCGGAGCTACTGCCAACGTGCCAAACCAGTGCCATTTGTTATGATTGATGGGATCGTCGTTGATACGGTGTGGCGCGCTAAAAGTTAACCCGCCGTCGGTGCTGCGTACGAACATCACATCGGTGCCGGTACCAAACCCGCTCGGTTGTACACTGGCGACCATGTAAACATTGTTGTTAGTGGGACCGCCAGAACGGTCCACTGCCAGGAACACCTGTCCCGCCAGGCCGCCTGGGTTAATTGTATCGCTGAAATCGAGGCTGCCGCCAAGGTCGACCTGCGTAACTCGATCAAAAGTGGGCGTGATTGCCGGATTCTGCGCATTGCTGGAGCGAAGGCACCAAAATGGGCTGGTAAAGTTCGCGGCGCCGCCAATGAAGAGATTCCCGTTTGAATCCACATCCAGCGTTCCCCAGACCGGCGAGTTCGGAAGAAAGATGGGACTCATCCACGTGGCTCCGTTGTCGGTCGAACGACTGAACTGCCTGCCGCCAAAATTGTTACCAGAAGTACTCCAGAGTTGATACTGGAACCCGTGACCTGTGCCGTTGGTCCTGTCAATGGTGAACCATTGCTTGTCGCCTCCGCTGACGTCACCAAATGTCAAACGCGTCCAGGAAGCCCCACCGTTTATTGAGCGCCAGATATCATCATAAAATGTCTCGCGAAGGCTAAGGTAGGAAAAATTCCCGGTGTCATCCGAGTCCAAGACCGGGTCGCTCCGAAACACATTATTTTCCAAGACGCCAGGAAACGTCCATGTGACACCGGCGTCCGTGGTGTAGCCCCAGCCGCCTTGCCGAAAGTCCGACTGAACGCTGTTAAACTGCCTCCAGCCGATTGTCATTTTATTACCATTTGTGGGATCCACTGCGATCGAGGGTTCGTTCGCAGCGTCGCCGAGAATGTTGTTTCCTTGCGCATCGACATTCACCTGATAGCTAATGAAGACCCCATACGGCGAGATCATCCGTGGCGACGTCCCCAGCCGGTAGATGTAGGCTGGCGGCATGTTGTATTTTTCGAGCGGCTCGTTCGGGTTTAGCTTCGCTTTAGCTGTTTGTCCCGGGGCGGTCGCAATTGATGCGAGTGAGATGAACAAAATTGCCAGGCTGTTCGCTGATATAGTGGAGAATCTCATGAGGTGTGAAGTGGTTGGAGTATTGAAGTGATAAAGCGCACGCGACTCCTGAATCCCGATTCGTCATCCCGAATCGCTGCGGTGGCGCGCTTCCCTAATCCAGAACGGCAATCGTGTCGAGAATTATATCCCATAAACTGGTGATTAAAGATCTCGGAATTCGGAGAGCACACGCCTTGCGCGGCTCTGGGCTGCGGCAAGAGCATAGAACGCGCTAGCTACGGCCGAGGGAGAGGCGTGGGGCGCGGTCTTGGCGTGGGCTGAAATCTCGGTGTCGGCGTCGGTCTCGGAGTAATAGTAGCTGTTGCCGTTGATGTCGCCGTAGGAGTTGCTGTGGCTGTAGCTGTAGCTGTAACTGTCGCCGTGGCTGTAGCGCTAGCTGTAGGTGTAGCAGTCGCTGTTGCCGAAGCCGTTGACGTTGGAGTTGGACTAGCTGTAGCGGTCGGCGTGGGAGTAGGCCCGCCCGATGGAGATACCCGCACATAATAGACATCTTGCTCGTGACCGCCTACGGCATTTGGATTGACGTTGAAGGTCGCAGCGTACGCCACATTGCCTCCGGTATTGTCTGACACAATCGTGATGTAGTCGCCTATCTTCTGATTATTCGGAAAACCTGCTTGAGGGTTGAAAGGACTGCTCACTGCGATGTTAGGTGCCCACGTAACACCACCATCAACGCTCCAGGAATAAAACAATTGCGTGTCGATATTGTTCGCGGCATTTCGCGAATCCAGCCATACCACATCGATGCGTCCATTGGGCGCTACGGAAAGCGTGCCAAAAATGTGCCACTTATTCTGGTTGACAGGGTCGTCGTTGATCCGAATCGGTGCGCTAAACGTTTGCCCTCCGTCGGTGCTACGGGCGAACATCACGTCGGTGCCGTTGTTGGCACTGAATGGTTCGACGCTTGCCATCACGTAAACGTAATTATTAGTAGGACCGCCGGAACGATCCACCGCTACGAACGTCTGCCCACAAAGTCCTATACCGTTTATGCCGCCTTGGATGAGATCACCACCCAAGTTGACCGAAGTAACACGATCGAAAGTCGGTGTGACGCCGGGGTTCTGTGCATTGGATGACCGAACGCAGTAAAAGGGGCTCCCGCCTCCGGCAAGAAAAAGGTTGCCGTTGGTGTCCACATCCATCGCTCCGGTATCTGGAGAGTTCGGAATATTTATCGGAGTTTGCCAGGTCACACCGCTGTCAATCGAGCGGTTGAACTCACCGAAATCACAAGCGAAAAAGCCAGTCCAAAACTGATACAAGAACCCATGACCCGTCCCCTTGGTCGTGTCGATCGTAAACCACTCCTTGTCGCCTCCATGACCAGCTTCGTCGGGCGACTGCTCCATGAACGTCTGGCCGCCATTTGTTGAGCGCCAGATATCATCGCAAAAAAACGACTCTTGCTGCGTCGATTGCAGACTGAGATAGAAGAAGTTGCCGGCCTCATCCGACTTCGTCACCGGGTCGCTGCGGAAGATGTTATTTTGCAAGACGCCTGGGAACGTCCAGTGCACGCCGCCATCACTGCTGTAACCCCAGCCTGCCTGCCGAAAATCCGATTGGATACTGTTGAACTGCCGCCAGCCGATCATCATTTTGTTGCCGTTCGTCGGATCAACGGAAATCGAGGGCTCATTGGCAGCATCTCCCAGGATATTGTTGCCATTCGCATCCACGTTCGCCTGGTAACTGACGAACACTCCGTGCGGCGAGACCATCCGCGGCGAAGTTTCTATCTTTCGAGGAAGAGCCGGTGGATTGTTGTATTTTTCGAGCGGCTCAAGGAATGGCGGCCTGTGTATCGGCGCCAGCTTTTGTCCTGAAGCGCTTGCAGGCGAGAGTATCCAAGTTAGACCAAGGAAGAGACTTGCAGCTGACAGAGTAGAGAATTTCATTGAGTTGGAGTTATGAAGTGTGAAGTGAAGCGTTGCTCCGGCAAGCGACTTGCAAATCCCGAATTTGGAATCCCCTGATCGCTATACGGGCGGTCTTCCGTAACGCAAAACCGTAAAATTGTCGAGAGCTATTCTGCGAGCATTTGGTAACAACGTTGAAACCCGATTTTCTCGCGCAGTTGGGAATGGAGACGGCCCGCCCTCGGGCCGTTGGTCGGCGGCGCGAGGGCGCGCCGGCTCCAGGCATGGTCTTCGAGAAGCCGATTCAGCTTTAGCCGGATAAGCTTTGCTTCCTGCTCAGTTCGTGGCGCAGGCAACCCAACGACGATTCGCCTCAACCCTCTGGACCACACGACTCGCAGAGCCATAGCTATACGATTCACCTGTCACCCACCCACTTCTCAGTGCTGAATTACGGACGAGGAAGTGGTGTAGGGCGCGGCCTCACCGATGGCGCAGATCTTGGCGTTGGCGTGGGTCGGGGAGTAACGGTAGCTGTTGCTGTTGCCGTTGATGTGGCTGTAGGCGTCGCGCTAGCTGTAGTTGTAGCTGTAGCGGTAGGAGTAGGTGTAGGTGTGGCGGTTACGGTCGATGTTGCTGTTGCCGTGGGTGTAGCTGTCGGCGTGAATGTCGCCGTCGCGGTAGGGGTCACAATCGGCGTAGGCGAAGCTGTCGCTGTCGGCGTTCCCGTGGGCGAAGCGGTGGGGGTTGGAGTCGGCGTCGATGTCGAACTAGCTGTAGGTGTGGGTGTCGGAGTACCACCGCCCGATGGAAATACTCGCACGTAATAGACATCTTCTTCGTGTTGGCCGCGGCTCGGATTAAAGTTGAAGGTGGCCGAATACGCCACGTTGGCGCCCGTGTTGTCTGACACCACGGTGATGTAATCACCGATCTTGTTCTGGTTCGGGTACCCCTCGAGAGGGTTAAAGGAGCTGCTCACTGCCACATTAGGCGACCATGTGACGCCCGCGTCAGTGCTCCAGGAATAAAACAGCTGCGAGTCGGTGTTGTTGGCAACAGAGTTGCGCGAGTCATTCCATACAGCGTCCAGACGCCCATTGGGCGCTACGGAGAATGTGCCGAACCAGTGCCACTTAGTGGTAAGGCCATCGTCATTGATCCGGTGCGGCGCACTGAAGGTCAATCCGCCGTCGGTGCTGCGGACAAACATCACGTCAGTGGTCGATCGCCCGGCTGGCAGCACACTGCACAACATATAGATATTGTTGTTAGTCGCACCCCCGGAGCGGTCAATCGCGAGGAAGACTTGGCCTGCCAGGCCTTCGGGATTAATCGCGCCAGGATATAGCAAGCCGCCACCAAGGTTAACAGCGGTGTTTCGGTCAAAAGAGGGCGTCTGGCCCGCGATCTGTGCGTTGCTTGAGCGCAAGCAGCGAAATCCTGTGCCTCCGGTCCAACCACCGACAAAAACGTTGCCGTTGGTGTCTACATCAAGGGTCCCGTATATGGGTGAGTTCGGAAGAACCACCGGGCTTTGCCAGGTCATGCCGCCGTTTGTGGAGCGTTGAAATGCCGCGCTGGTGAAAGCGCAGTTAGCGCTATCGTTGATTTGGTATTGGAACCCGTGCCCCGGTCCGTTAGTCCTATCGATCGTAAGCCATTCCTTATCGCCGCCTGCGCTTCTGTCGGGCGACTGTTCCGTCCAGGTTTGACCTCCGTTGGTGGAGCGCCAAAGGTCGTCGCAGAAAAACGACTGTTGCGCGTTCGATTGAAGGCTGAGATAAAAAAATTGACCTGCTTCATCGGATTGAGTCACCGGATCGCTACGGAAGACATTGTTTTGCAGCACACCCGGAAACGTCCAGGTCATGCCGGCGTCGGTTGTATAACCCCAGCCACCCTGGCGAAAGTTAGAGGTAACATCGTTAAACTGCCTCCAGGCGATTGTCATCTTGCTGCCGTTTGTGGGGTCAACTGAAATAGCACACTCGTTGGCTGCATCACCTACTATGTTGTTGCCATTTGCATCAACGTTCACCTGGTAGCTGATGAAGCCGGCATACGGCGAGATCATTCGCGGCGAGGTATCCATTTTCCTCGGAGGCGCCGGCGGGTCGTCATACCTCTCCAGTGGCTCGTTTAACGGCGTCATGCGGACAGGCGCGAACTGGGCGATCGCTCCAGGCAAGGTAATTAAGAGGAACAGAAGAGGTAGAAGGCGGGCATGTGAAGCTATGGATAATTTCATTGGATGATTGAAGTGTGAAGCCTTGAACGATTAAAGCGGTCGCGATCTATCGTTCATAAATCTCGACCTGCCGAATCGCCCCGCTTCCCTTAATCGCGGACCCTAAGCTTGTCGACAATATTCTGTCAGCGTTTGGCGACGAAACGGAACTCAGCTTTCCTGGGTCTCAGCAGGTGGAACGTGTTATCCTCAACGCATTGAGAATGGAGGCGGCCCGCCCTCGGGCCGTTGATCGGCGGCGCGAAGGCGCGCCGGCTCCCCAGGAATCGTCTTCAGAGAAGCCGATCCACCATGAGTTGTATTGGCTCCGTCTTGGAGAGGAATCAGGGCCTCGGCGGGGGCGTGGGACGAGGTCTGGGTGTTGCCTGAGCTCTTGGCGTTGGTGTCGGTCTGGGAGTAATCGTAGCTGTTGCTGTCGCCGTGGGCGTAGGTGTCAGGGTAGAGCTAGGCGTGGCGGTAGCTGTTGCAGTCGGTGTCGCCGTAGCTGTAGCCGTTCCGGTTGCTGTTGCAGTGGGGGTAAAAGTGGCTGTAGCTGTCGGCGTAACAGTAGGAGTCAAGGTAGGTGTCGGCGAAGCTGTCGCCGTTGCTGTTGGGCTGGGCGACGCGGTAGGTGTTGGAGTCGGAGTAGACCCGCCTGACGGCGATACTCGCACATAGTAGATGTCTTCTTCGTGTTGGCTGCGGTTTGGGTTGAAATTAAAAGTAGCGGAATACGCAACGTTGCCGCCGGTATTGTCCGAAACAATGGTGATGTAATCGCCAATCTTGTTCTGGTTGGGATAACCCTCGGATGGAATAAACGCGTTGCTTACTGACACATTAGGCGACCACGTGACCCCAGCGTCAGTGCTCCACGAATAAAATAGCTGCGAATCGGTGTTATTCGCGGCGTTGCGTGAGTCGTACCATACAGCGTCCAAGCGCCCATTCGGCGCTACGGAGAATGTGCCGAACCAGTGCCATTTATTGGTAAGGCCGTCGTCATTGATCCGGTGTGGCGCGCTGAAGGTTAGTCCGCCGTCGGTGCTGCGAACAAACATTACATCGGTTGTGCTTCGGCCCGGCGGCAGTACACTCGCCAGCATATAAATGTTGTTGTTCGTCGCGCCGCCCGAGCGATCGATCGCCAGGAACAACATTCCATCTAGACCCGCAGGGTTTATCCCGCCACCATTCAGGTCGCCGCCCATATTGATGTTTTGGGTTACCCGGTCAAAAGTCGGTGTCTGGCCTCCGATCTGGGCATTGCTCGAGCGAACACAGGAAAAGGTGTTGCCTTCTCCGCCGATAAACAGATTTCCGTTCGTATCCACGTCGAGCGTCCCGTCCGTAGGCCCACTCGGAATAATGATTGGAGCCTGCCAGGTAACCCCGCCGTCGGTCGATCGTTGGAATTGGACGCCGTTGCCGCTGCAGTTAATGCCGTCGCTCGACTGATATTGGAACCCATGCCCTGGCCCGTTAGTCTTATCAATCGTGAACCATTGCTTATCGCCGCCATCGGCTTGACCATCGGGCTGAAGTTCTGTCCAGGATTGGCCGCCGTTCGTTGACTGGTACATGTTTTCACAAAATGACTCAAGGAGGCTCAGATAAAAAAAAGTCCCTGTCTCATTCGAGCCGGTTACAGGATCGCTGCGAAAGACGTTATTTTCCAAGACGCCGGGAAAGGTCCAGTGAAGGCCGGCATCAGTTGTGTAGCCCCACCCACCCTGGCGGAAGTTGGATGTTACATTATTGAATTGTCTCCAGCCGATGACCATCTTGTTGCCGTTTGTTGGATCAACTGAGATCGAGCATTCGTTAGCGGCATCGCCAACGATGTTATTGCCGTTCGCATCAACGTTGACCTGATAGCTGGTGAAAACGCCGTGCGGCGAGATCATTCGCGGTGACGTGTCTAGCCGATAAATAAGCGCAGGCGGATTGTCATATTTTTCCACAGGTCTGACGACGTGCGGGCTCCATAAGGGCGCCTGGCCCGAAGCGGTGGCAAGTGTTGCTAACGAGATGAGAATCGCAGCGGACAACTGAGAGCGCGTCGTCATCATTGCGCGAAACTGCAGGGGATGGGAGCTAATGGCTGAAAGGATTGTTTTCATATTTTTTCTACTAAACGCTCCATGTCGACGACAGAAATTATCTGTAGGGGAAGCTGACAGCTTCCCCTACAAAATTGTTCCTATCCCGCTAAGGCCGCGGTGGCGGAGTTCCACGAGGCCTTGGCGAAGGCGTCGATCTGGGCGTTGGTGTAACTACAGGCGTGATGGTGGCTGTAGCCGTAGCTGTTGCTGTTGCTGTGGCCGTCGCTGTAGCACTCGCCGTAGCTGTAGCAGTAGCTGTCGCCGTAGCAGTAGGTGTCGGAGTCGGTGTTCCGCCGCCCGCGCAGGTGTAGGTACGCGAGCCAGGCACCGGTGGGTTCGGACCGCAGAAATCCTGCGTAAACGCGCCGCCGGCCCCCTGAACGCCCGAAACATACAGTTGGTCACTACCCGGCTGGATAGTGCCAAAGATGATGTCAAATCGCTTGTTCGGATTATTCTCATACAGCCTAATCTCGAAATTCGCCGTTTGATTGTGATCGGCGAAATACACGGTGCGCCATTCGATGTTAAAGATGCGATTGGGCGCGGTGCCTGACACGGAAGTAAAGACACCGCAGCCGCTGGCAAAGTTTGCACAACCCTCGCCTACTACGCCGGTGTTAAAGTCGGACCAGGCAAAAATGGTGTAGTCAAAGGGACATAGATTGGGCGGAGGCGGCAGACAAGCAGCCATGTAGCCGCCTGGCTCGTTAACACAGACGAAATCGAGGCGTCCATTGGAACTAACGTTCACACCATTATAGGTCTGATCGTACAACGAGAAGGAGAACGGCAATGCGACGAAGGTATCGCCGTCATCGGTATGGTTACCTGTATCGGTTGTTCCCGGAACGATCATGTCCGTGCCTGTCGTAAAGGTGTATTGACAGCCCGAAGGCGTAGCAGTTGGCGTCGGCGTAGGAGTTGAACTTGGAGAGGCCGTTGGTGTTGGCGTCGGGCTTCCTCCGCCGGCCAGATTAAACGCGCCGATGCGCAGACGCCATCCGACGGAGCTGGTGGTGGGCACGTACTCATTGACGTACCAGAAAGTCGTGTCATCAGTCGGATCGACATCAATTGCCGAATAATCGCCCCAACGCTGGCTGCCCGTCTGCGAACCAGTTCCGTTGATGATGGACCCTTCGCCAAGCGTCATCTGGCCGGGCGTATCACCCGCGTGCCGGCCCGTATAAAACAAACTGGGGAATACTGATGGATTCGGGTCATTGGAAGCGCTGAAGCCCAAGGCAATGTCTCCGAGTGAATTCATGGCGATGCTTCCCATCCAGCGATGAATCCCATCCGTAAGCCCAGGGGCATAAGTGCCCTGCTGAAAAATGACCGGGCTGCTATTGGGACTGCGCAGTTCGTACCAGCGAATGCCTGCCACGGCGCCGTTTGGTCCTGTGCCGGCCGACACCGACTGGTTCGTCACCAGCGACTCATGCGTGCCAAAGTTGCGATAGGCAAGCCGAAACAGCGGCCGCTGTCGTTGCAAAAAATCGATTCGATTGGTGGTACCTGGCTGCGGAATACAATTACGTCCGCCACCGCATGGAGCGAAGATCGAGTTGAAAGGATCGGTAGGCACCGTGTTAGTCAACATGAAAGTTGAATTTCCGGGAGTCATCGGATCGTAATGGAACTTGTAAATGTTCAACGCATCCTGTGGTGCGCCGGCATTGTTATCCTGCGAACCTATAAAATAGTTTGGGCTTCCGGGCGGCGGCGTCGCCTGGCCATCAAGATCGCTCGGCAACAAACCGTCTCCTACTATATATGCCGGGCTTGGTGGCTGCAGAAACCCAACCATTGTCGGATTGGGGTTACCAGCTAAAGCCTGAACGCGATCAAGCGCATACGCGCCAACGCCCGCAAACGGCCCGCCGGTGCCGCCTGCAAACTCCCGAGTGCTGAAATAATATGCATCTGGCCACATCCCAGCTTTCGGATAATCCGGAAAATTGTTACCGGAGGGCCCGGTTGCTATGGCCCAACGATAGTAGCTTCCAGTTGGATCGTTAGTCTGTGAAAGCGCAACGCATTCGAAGAAGGGCGCGCTGCCCGCAGTGAACTGTGTGAGCAGCCACCGATCGGCTAGTTGATCATAGAGGATGACTGGATCGCCGGCATTTTGGGTTTGGCAAGGGCCGCCAAATCCACTCCACAGTGTGTTATTCGCTGCTGGACCGAAGAGCGATTGCCCAGACTTGTTAAAGATTTGAAAATGAAGGTTGGCCATCGTGACAACATGATTCGGGCCAACCGCGGCATTGGGGTCTGGCGGAGAGCAGCCGCAGAGGTTGCTGTTCCCATCGAATGAAATGATCGGCACCGGAATGCCAATCTTGCCCATCACCCGTTGCACAGCGGTATCGGGCACAACCGGACCAAGCGGAGCAGCGAGCATCGGCCCCTCCTCTTCGTTTTCGCGCAGTGTGCATTCCTTCCACGGTAGCGGCTTGATGCTGCGCAACGGTGGCGAGATATCGAACTTCATTACCGGCATGACACCCAAGTATTGCGCGCGAACAAGCGGTTGTCTGTCAGCTGACGGACCGGATTGCCCAGAGGGTGTTCGGGGCTGCGCAAACAGAACAAGCGTAATCGCTCCGAAACAAAGCAAAACGCCA